>Ga0334884_1000105_pt1 | contig 152809 bp, 147 predicted proteins | sample GraSluR1_MG_7_FD_207215 | JGI IMG/M metagenome (GOLD analysis project Ga0334884, IMG submission 207215) | Sludge microbial communities from methane-producing bioreactor in Wageningen University, Netherlands - Granular Sludge_12_05 R1 | ecosystem: Engineered > Bioreactor > Anaerobic >... | reverse complement strand
ATCAACCGCTCGCTGGTCCTGAAGAAGGAGCCCGAGGACCCGGCCTCGGCGGACGATGTCCCGGATTCGGAGCGCGAGGTCATCGCCGACCTCCGGGTGCGGATCCTGAGGACCCTGCGGCGTTTCGCCGAGAAGGTGGACTGATCTCCCCAGCGCTGCGGAGGAAACGGTTGGCGGGCCGAGAAGTCGGGCTTCGCCTTGGACGAGTCGCTCTTTCAGTGCATCCCGAATGTCTCCGAAGGTCGTCGGACGCAGGTCGTCGCGGCCTTCGTCGAGGCCATCCGGGACGTTCCCGGGGCCCATCTCCTGGATTACTCCAGCGACCGGGACCATCATCGTTCGGTCTTCACCCTGGTGGGCAAGGCGGACCCGCTGCGGACGGCCATCCTGGCCATGTATGAGGTCGCAGAGCGCCACCTGGACCTGGCCGGGCACCGGGGGGCCCACCCCCGCATCGGTGCGGTGGATGTGGTTCCCTTCGTCCCCTTGCGCAACACCCCCATGCAGGCCGCCTGTGCGCTGGCCCTGGAGGTGGCGCAGGCCGTCGCCGGACGCTTTGAGGTGCCCATCTATCTCTACGAGGAGTGTGCCCGGATTCCCGAACGCCGCAGTCTGGCCTGGTTGCGGCGCGGGGGGCTGGAGGCGCTTGCGGCAGGGATCTCCACGCCGCAGCGCCGCCCCGACCTGGGACCCGCTCGGCTTCACCCGCACCTCGGCGCCTCGGTGATCGGAGCTCGCAGGCCGCTGCTGGCCTTCAACGTCCTGCTGGACACCGAGGACGTGGAGGTGGCTCGGGCCATCGCGCACCGGGTCCGCGAGCGCGACGGCGGGTTGTCCAACCTTCGTGCGTTGGGGATCTTCCTGGCGGAACGGGGGCGGGCCCAGGTCTCGATGAACCTGGTGGACCCCGAACGGACGCCCTGGTACCTGGCCCTGGAGATGGTCCGGATGGAGGCCCGTCGCTTCGGGACGAGGATCCTGTCCACCGAGGTGATCGGGGTGCCGCCTTTGGGCGTGGTGGCGGAAGCCGCCGCTTACTACATGCAGTTGGAAGGTTTCTCGCCGGATCGGATCCTGGAGCATCACCTGCTCGGGATTGCGCGAGGCGAAGCGTTGGATGGCGTCGCGGCGCGGGTCCCCGGGCAGGAGTGTCCCGGAAGCCAGGACTCGGGCCAGAAGGAGGAAGCGTGAATCGGGCGGATCGGATCGTGGTTGCCGGAAGGGTCCTCACCTGCGCTCCCGGAGGAGCGCCTCGTCCCGGATCCCAGATGGACGATGTGGGGGAGATTGAAGAGGGGGCCCTGGCCATCGTCGGAGGGGAGTTGGAGGAGGTCGCGCCGGCTCGGGACCTCCTGCGCCGCTGGCAGGGCGAGATCCACGAGTATCTGGGCAGCACGGTGACCCCCGGCCTGGTCGACGCCCACACCCACCCGATCTTCGCCGGCTCCCGAGCCGAAGAATTCACGATGCGGGCCCAGGGGGCTACCTACGAGGAGATCCACGCCGCTGGAGGAGGCATCGCCAGCACGGTGCGCGCCACCAGGGAGGCCAGCGACGAAGAGCTCGAAAACCGGACGCGGCGCAACCTGTTGCGGATGCTGACCCACGGAACCACCACCGTGGAGGTCAAGAGCGGCTATGGCCTGGAGACCGAGGAGGAACTTCGCCACCTGCGGATTCTCCGGCGCCTGGGCAAGAAGCTGCCCCTGGATCTGGCCCTGACCTTCCTGGGGGCCCACGCGATCCCCGAAGAGTATGCCGGGCGCAGTGGGGATTTCGTCAACCTGGTGGTCGAGGAGATGATGCCCCGGGTGGCCCGCGAGGGCCTGGCCGAATGGGTGGACGTCTTCTGCGAACGGGGGGCCTTCAACCTGGAGGAATCGCGCCGGGTCCTTCAGGCAGGGGTCCGGTTGGGGCTGGGCCTGCGGATCCATGCCGAGGAGTTCTCCTATCTGGGCGGAGCCCGCATGGCGGCGGAGCTGGGAGCCCGCGCCGCCGACCACCTGCAGAACCTGCCGGCGTCCGACTTCCCGATTCTTCTGGAACGAGGAACGATTCCGGTCATGACTCCGGGGACCTCGTTCTTTCTGGGGCAGGGACAATACGCTCCGGCTCGAGAGATGGTGGATGCGGATCTTCCGGTCGGCCTGGCCACGGACTTCAACGCCGGTTCCAACCTGACCAGCTCGATGGCCATGGCCATGTCCCTGGCGGTCCTGCGCATGAAGCTCACGCCGGCGGAGGCGCTCACGGCGGCCACGGTCAATTCGGCCTGGTCCTTGGATCTGGGCCGTCGGGTTGGAAGCCTGGAAGCGGGCAAACAGGCCGACTTCGTGATCCTGGACACCCTGGACTGGAAGGAATGGCCTTACTGCTACGGGGTCAACCTGGTCTCACAGGTCTACAAGGCGGGGCAGCCCGTCCTGCCTCTCGCCCATCCGGAGTCGGGGAGTTGACCACCCTGGGGGGCTGGACCCTCGAAGAACTGCGCCGGTCGCTGGCCTCGCCCCGCGCCGAGACCGGAGGAGGGACGGCCGTGCTGGTCGGGGCCGCCTTCGGAGCCTGCATGCTGTCCATGGCGGTGGGGGTGACCTGTCGCCATGCGCCCTGCGGGGAGTTGGAGACCCTCGGCCGGCGGGCGGAGGAATCCTCTCGAACCCTGCTGGAGCTGGCCCAGGCCGACGGCCAATCCTACGGCCGGGTCCTGGAGGCGCGGCGCCTGCCCCGCCAGACTCCCGAGCAGGAAGCCCTGCGTCGGGAGAGGGTGCACCTGGCTCTGCAGGAGGCCATCGAGACTCCCCTGACTGCGGCCGGGTTGTGCCTGGACATGCTGGACCTGGCGGCGTCCCTGTTGGATCGGTGCCGTCCTGCCACGAGGAGCGACCTGGCCAGCGGGGCCCTCCTGCTGGTCGCCGGGCTCAAAGGTTCGTTGCTGAACGTGCGCCAGAACTGCGCCAGTCACCCGGACGCCGAGACCTGGTTGGAGCGGGCCCGCTGCCTGCAGGCCGCCGGAGACCGGCAAGCCTCGGGGATCCTGACCCGGCTGGAGGAATTGGAATGAAGGACCTGCCGAACTGGCTGGAGATCGATCCCGAGGTGCGCGGCGCGCTGGATTCGGGTCGGCCCGTGGTGGCCCTGGAGTCCAGCGTCTGGGCCCTGGGCCTGCCTCGCCCGATGAATCTGGAGGTGGCCCTGGAGACCTGCGCCGCCATCCGGGACCGGGGGGCCGTCCCTGCCATCGTGGGCATTCGCGAGGGCAAAGCCCGAATCGGGTTGAACCAGGCGGACCTGGAGGCCTTGTGCGGTCGCCACGAGACCGAGAAGATCGGAGTGGGCGACCTGCCGGGGGTGCTGATCCGCAAGCGTCACGGGGCTACCACCGTCTCGGCCACCTTGCGGCTTGCTCAGCGCGCGGGGATCGAGGTCTTCGTGACCGGGGGCCTGGGGGGGGTCCATCCCGAGTGGCAGCGTCACCTGGACGTCTCCAGCGACCTGGGCGAATTGACCCGAACGCGTTGTTTGACGGTCTGCTCCGGGGTGAAGTCGGTCCTGGACACGCCGGCCACCGTCGAGTTGATCGAGACCCTGGGGATTCCGCTGGCCCTCTTCGGAACCGACCACTTCCCCTGCTTCTTCGCCTCCGGTTTCGAAATCGGGATCGGCTTTCGGGTCGACTCCCCCCAGGAAGCCGCCACCGCCCACCGGATGGCCCTGGAGACCGTCGGGTGCGGACTGGTGGTGGCCAGTCCGGCTCCCGCCGCCAGCCGCATCCCGACCGCAGACATCCATGAGTGGCTGCGCGAGGGCCTGCTGCGGGCAGAAGTCGAGCATCGGGGGGCCAAGGAGTTGACCCCCTTCCTCCTGGACTACCTGGCCCGAGCCAGCGATGGAGCCACCTTGGAGACCTACCGGGCGCTGCTGGTCTCCAACGCCAGCCTGGGGGCCGAGATCGCCATGCAACTGGCGCGCCAGCAAGCCGAGGTGCCCGCGTGAGCGTCGCGACCTTCGAGGTCGTCCGCTACCTGGACGACCTGCTGAGAAAAGACGAGTTCAAGGACTATACCCACAACGGCCTGCAGGTCGAGGGCGCCTGCGAGATCTCCAGGGTGGGCGTCGCGGTGGATGCCTGCATGGCCACCTTCGAGGAGTTGGCGGATTGCGGGCTGATCCTGGTGCACCACGGGCTCTGGTGGCCGTCGGTCGAACGCGTCACCGCCGCGGACCGCCGCCGTCTGGCCTTCCTGCTGGGACGGGACATCAACCTGTACGTCTCCCATCTGCCTCTGGATCGCCATCCTCAGTTGGGGAACAATGCGGGTCTGCTGCGCGGCCTGGGTCTGGAGCCCACCCGAGAATTCGGGGAAGTCGGATGGATGGGCGAATTCGCCGCGCCGGTTCCGCGCGAAGAGCTCCTTGTCATGGTCCAGACGCTGCTGGAAGGGCCGGTGCGGACCCTGGACTTCGGCTCTCCGGAGATCTCGAGCCTGGCCGTCTGCTCCGGCTCGGGAGGCGTGGGCGACATGCTGAGGGCCCGCGATCTGGGAGCCGACGCCTATCTGACCGGGGAGGCCTCCCACCCCATCTACCACGCCGCCCGCGAGGCGGGGATGAACGTCATGCTGGGTGGACACTACGCGACCGAGACCTGGGGTGTCCGGGCCCTGTGTCCGCTGTTGCAGGAAGCCTTCGGCCTGGAGACCCGTTTCGCGGCGCATCCCACGGGGTTCTGAGGCTTGAGGGCATGGTGGCCGGCCCTGGGCTGGATGTTCCTCATCTTCCTGCTCTCGCACGATTCCCAGTCCGGCGAGCACAGTGGCCTGGTGATGCGCCTGGTCGAGCGGGCCCTGGCCGGGCTTCTGGGATCGTCTCCCGAGCCCGACCTGCTGGAGGCCGTGCACCTGGGGCTGCGCAAGATGGCGCACATGGTCGAGTTCGGAATCCTGTACGGGCTGATCCGGCGGGCCGGGCCGTCCTCTGGGAGAGCCTTCCTGCTGACGGTCCTCTACGCCGCGTTCGACGAGGCCCACCAGTGCTTCGTCGAGACCCGGGTCGGCAGTCCGTGGGACGTGGGTGTGGACGCCCTGGGGGCCGCGCTGGTGGTCCTTTGGGAGCGACGGAGCAGGGGCGGGGGCGACGGCGTCGAATCCGGTCGGGTTCCGAGGCGTGAGAACCGCGTCGGCGCGGGGCTGGAGCCCGCGGCTCCCCCCCTGGAGCCTTCGGCTCCCCCCGAATTTGGAGGATGAAATGACCGTTTCCACTTTTTCTGATTTCAAGGTCAAGGACATGTCCCTGGCCGAATGGGGCCGCAAGGAGATGCGACTGGCCGAGCAGGAGATGCCTGGCCTGATGGCCCTCCGCGAGCGCTACCGGGACTCCCGCCCCCTGCATGGGGCCCGGGTGGCGGGTTGCCTGCACATGACCATCCAGACGGCCGTGCTGATCGAGACGCTGGCCGAGCTGGGCGCTGAGGTCCGCTGGTCCTCGTGCAACATCTACAGCACCCAGGATCACGCTGCAGCGGCCGTGGCGGCTGCGGGCGTTCCGGTCTTCGCCTGGAAGGGCGAGACCCTGGAAGAGTATGACTGGTGTATCGAGCAGTCCCTGAAGTTCTCCGGCGGCAAGGGCCCGAACATGCTGCTGGATGACGGGGGAGACCTGACGGCCATGGTCCACCAGAAGTACCCCGAGATGTTCCAGGAGATCCGGGGGATCACCGAGGAGACCACCACCGGGGTCCACAACCTGTATCGGATGTTCCAGAACGGCGAGTTGAAGGCCCCGGCCATCAACGTCAACGATTCCGTCACCAAGTCCAAGTTCGACAACCTCTATGGTTGCCGTGAGTCCCTGGCCGACGGCATCAAGCGGGCCACCGACATTATGGTGGCGGGCAAGGTCGTGGTGGTCTGCGGCTATGGAGACGTCGGCAAAGGCTGCGCCCACAGCATGCGCAGCCTGGGCGCCCGGGTCCTGGTCACCGAGATCGACCCGATCTGCGCCTTGCAGGCGGCCATGGAGGGCTTCCAGGTGGTCACGATGGAGCAGGCCGCGCCGCTGGCAGACATCGTGGTCACCGCCAGCGGATGCAGACACGTGGTGGCTCCGCAGCACATGAAGGCCATGAAGGACAAGGCGATCCTGTGCAACATCGGCCATTTCGACATCGAGATCGACATGCACTGGCTGGAGACCACCCCGGACATCGTCGAAGAGAACATCAAGCCTCAGGTGGACCTGTTCCGCTTCCCGGACGGCAAGGAGCTGATCGTCCTGGCGCGGGGGCGTCTGGTGAACCTGGGGTGTGCGACCGGGCATCCCTCCTTCGTGATGTCCACCTCCTTCACCAACCAGGTCCTGGCCCAGATCGAACTGTGGAACCACTCCGAGAGGTACGCCATCGGGGTCCACATGCTTCCCAAGAAGCTGGATGAGGAAGTGGCGCGGTTGCACCTGGACAAGCTGGGCGTCCAGTTGACCCGACTGACGCCTGAACAGGCGGAGTACCTGGGCCTGTCGGTCGAGGGCCCCTTCAAGCCCGAGCACTACCGCTACTGAGTCCGGGCCCCGGGCCAGGCAATCGAAGAGGCCCTCCCGGTTCTCCGGGAGGGCCTCTTCATCGAAGCCATCGGTCTCGGCAGGCTGCACGCCGCGGCGGGAGAGCGCCCTGGCGTGCCCGGAGTACAGGCAGAAAGCCCCGCCTCCTGGCGGGGCTCGTCATCAGCCAGCGCGGGGAAGAGGTCAGGCCTGGGCGGCGTTGACCTTGCGGGCCAGCCGGGACTTGCGCCGGGCCGCCTTGTTCTTGTGAACGATTCCCTTGGCGGCGGCCTTGTCGATGCACGAGGTGGCCCGGGTGGCGGCCTCGACGATGCCCTCACCCGAGGCCATGGCCTCGGTGACCTTCCGGAAAGTGTTCTTGATCTGGGTGCGCACGCTGACGTTGCGCTTGCGGCGCTTCTCGTGCACCAGGATCATCTTCTTGGCAGTCGGGGTGTTGGCCACGCCGGATAACCTCCGCAATATCCACTAGGGACGAAGAATCTAGAAAAGCTCCAGGACCTCGATCGGCCGGGAACTTCGGGATTATAGCACGGCCCTGGCGGCTCTGCAAGAGTCTCGCGGGCCCCAATCCTCCTCCACGCTCGGGCCGCTCATCCTTCGGGCCTGCCTCGGCGTCGGGACGCGAACTCCGCCAGGGTCTCGGCGTGGCCCGAACGTCGGTTGGCCACCCGGGCCATCACGAAGAGCAGGTCGGACAGGCGGTTGAGGTAGACGATCACGTGCGGGGTCACCGCCTCGCAGCCTGCCAGGGCCACGCAGGCCCGCTCCGCCCGGCGGCAGACGGTGCGAGCCAGGTGCAGGGCGCTGCCGGCCGGACCGCCTCCGGGAAGGATGAACTCCTCCAGGGGAGGGAGCTCCTCCATCAGAGGTTCCATCAGGCCTTCAAGCTCGGTGACGTGATCCTCCTCCACCCGCGGGCCGGGGGTCTCCGGCGGGGTGGCCAGGTCGGCTCCGACCGAGAAGAGCCGATGCTGGACCACCTCCAGCAACGCCGCGAGTCCGGGGTCCAGCCCCAGGGAGACGGCCAGCCCCAGGCAGGAGTTCAATTCGTCCACCTCTCCGTAGGCCTGGACCCGGGCGGAGGACTTCGAGACCCGGAGACCTCCGGCCAGGGCGGTCTTGCCCTGGTCTCCGGTCCGTGTGACCACTCGATTGATGCGCATGAGACTCCTCTTGTCGTCGCTCTTCAGGGGAGGGGTGTGCAGAACTCCGGGGCGAGCTGCTCGATGGCCAGCCCCGGGCGTTCGGCCAGCAGCCGCTCGGATCCCTCCAGCATCAGGCCAGCTCCCGGGCAGGGATCGTCGCGCAGCAGCAGGTCGGCATCCAGGTCCGCGTATTCGAAGCTCCAGGCGGCCGCCAGGGCGGTCGCGGCGGTGACCGAGATCCGCGACTCGCCGACCATGCCCCCGACCATCAGCCCCAGGCCTGCAGACCTGGCCACGGCCACGATCTGGCGGGCCGGGTGGAGCCCCCCGCACTTCATCAGCTTGAGGTTGAGGACGTCGGCCGCCCCCGACTCGACGATTCGAAGGGCGTCGCGAGGGGTCTGCAACGCCTCGTCAGCAGCCAGGGGCACGTGGATCCGCCCCCTCAAGCGTGCCATGCCCTCCAGGTCCCACCGGGGCAGGGGCTGTTCCACCAGCTCCAGATCGCAGGGCTCCATTCGCTTCAAGGCGCGCAGCGCTTCGGGAAAGCTCCAGCCTTCATTGGCGTCCACCCGCAGTCCCAGGTCGGGCCCGATGGCGGCGCGGACCGCACGCACGCGCTCCTCGTCCTCGTCGGGGTCGATCCCGACCTTGAGCTTGATCGCCTGGAAACCAGCCTCGACCAGGCGGCGAGCTTCGGCGGCGGCCTCGGAGGGCGTTCCCAGACCGATCGAGAAGTCGGTTTTCACCCGGCGCCGGGTCCCACCCAGGAAGAGGTGCAGGGGGACCCCGGCCGCCCGCGCCAGCAGATCGTGCACCGCCACGTCCAGGGCGGCTCGAGCGCTGGAATGCCCCACGGTCACCCGGTTCATGGCGGCATGCAGGTCCTCGAGTCCCCGGGCGTCCATCCCCTCGATGGCCGGCCACAGCAGATCGCGCAGCGCCGCTTCGCAGCCTTCCAACGTCTCTCCGGTCAGCCGCGGCTTGGGAACCGCCTCGCCAACTCCGGTCAGACCGTCGTGGGTGCGCAACCGCACCTGCAGGCTCTGGCAGGTCTCCGAGCGGACCGACGCCGTCTGGAAGGGCTTGTGGCACCGCAGTCGGGTGCGGAAGACCTCGATCTGGAAGAGTCGCACTCCAAGACCTCCCGAGCGGGGGATGAGGGGCGATTCTCGGCCCTCCAGGGGGCTCCTGCCGAGAAGGAGGAACCAGGCCGGGTTCCCGCCCCGACAGGCGTGATCCCGCTTCGGGGAGGGGCCGGGAGCGAACGCCCGTTCTCCGATGGAATGGGGATTTCTTTCTCTTGTGAAGGGGGGGGGGCTGTGCTATACTCCTCCGGTGCCGGCAGCCTGCGCAAGGGTCCACGCCGAGGCCGGGCCCACGCCGGCTGAGGGAGTCCATCGGGTCGTCCTGGCCTCCACCTCTCCGCGGAGACGCGAGTTGCTGGAGCAGGTCGGCCTGGGCTTTGAGATCGTGCCTCCCGACGCCGAGGCCGAGGCCGGGCTTCGCGCAGGACGCAACCTGACCGAGACCCGCCTGGCGGTGGAGACCGCGGCCCGGGCCAAGGCGGCCTCGGTGGCTGCCAGGATGCCCCCCGGCACGCTGGTGGTCGCAGCGGACACGGTGGTCCTCCTGGGGCGGAAGATGCTGGGCAAACCCCGCGATCCCGACCAGGCGGCCCGGATGCTCCGGTGCCTGTCCGGAAGGCTTCACCGGGTCTTGACCGCGGTGGCGGTTCACCGCGCGGGGGACGAAGGTGGCCTTTCCGCCTGCGAGGAGACCCGGATCCGCTTCCGCCACCTCCGTGAAGAGGAGATCGCGGCCTACGTGTCCAGCGGCGAGCCTCTGGACAAAGCCGGCGCCTATGGCATCCAAGGGCTGGGCGCGCTCCTGGTGGAACGGGTCGAGGGTTGCTACTTCAACGTGGTGGGGTTGCCTCTGACCGCCCTGCACCGACTCCTGCGCGCGTCGGGGGTCGATTTGCTGGCCGGCCCCGACGGTGTTCCCCGCCCCGGACGAGCGGGAAGCCAGAAGCCCAGCCCGGATGTGGAAGGAGGTCGGTGCGCGTGGTGACGACGATCGATCGGATGCTCAGCCACCTTTCTCCCGATATCGGCATCGACCTGGGTACGGCGGTCACGCCGGTCCTGGAGTGCGGCCGGGGCGTGACCCTGCGCGAGCCTTCCTACGTCGCCATCGACCGTCGCAAGGACCGGGTCCTGGCCGTGGGCGCCGAGGCCCGGCTGATGGACGGCAGGACTCCTCCTCACGTCGAGGTGGTCCGCCCCGTTCGCGATGGCGTGATCGCCGACTACGACACGGCCGAGACCATGATCCGCCATCTGATCGGCCGGACCCGGAACAACGGTCTCTTGCGGCCCCGAATCATGGTCGGGGTTCCCTCCGATGCCACGGACGTCGAGCGACGCGCCGTCTCCGAGGCAACCCGGGCGGCCGGAGCGCGCGTGGTCTATATCGTGCCCCAACCTCTGGCTGCCGCCGTGGGAGCGGGTCTTCCCGTGTTGGAAGCCCGGGGCAGCATGATCGTGGACGTCGGAGGCGGCACGTCCCAGGCCGCCGTGATGTCGATGGGGGGCATCATCGTGTCGGGGTGCATCCGCGTCGCCGGAGACCGGATGGATGATGCCCTGGTCAATCATCTGCGTCGCGCGCACAACCTCCTGGTCGGCGAACGCAGCGCGGAAGAGCTGAAAATGGCCGTCGGCGCCGCCATCCCCGTGGTGGACCCCCGCTCGGCCCGGATCCGCGGACGAGACCTTCAGAGCGGGCTGCCCCGTGAGGTCACGATCGATTCCAACGAGCTGAGTGCCGTCTTCAGCGAACACGTGCGGGAGATCGCGGAGATGGTCCGCCAGATCCTGGAGTCCACCCCGCCCGAGCTGGCCAGCGACATCGTCGAGTCGGGGATCGCGTTGTGCGGAGGGGGATGCCTGCTTCGCGGCATGGATGAGTTCCTGACCCAGCAGACCGGCGTCTTCTGCTTCCGCGTCGAGGACCCGCTCTCCAGCGTGGCCCTGGGCGCCGAACGGCTCTTCTCCGATCCGCGCCTGATGAGAATCGTCTTCAACGGCCAGGCCTCGGGGCCGATCGGCCCGCGCGCCTGAGCCTCGGGATCCAACGGTGAAACCCTCTCGCTTCCTCCTGGCAGTCGCCGTGCTGCTGGCGTTGTCGGCAGGTCTTCTGGCCCTCCAGACCATGGGGGGGGTGGATGGCGCCGAAGCGGCCCTGCACCTGGCCCCCTTGCAGGCCCCCCTGGCACGCGCCAGCGCCTCCTGGAACGACTGGTTGGTCGATCTGAAGGGATTCCGACAGATGGGGGACCGGAACCGCGCCCTGGAGGCCGAGAACATCCGACTTCGCCTGGAGAACGAGCGCCTGGCCTCCCTCCAGCTCGAGAACCAGCGCCTGGGCGCGCTGCTGAAGTTGCGGCGGGAGCGCCATCCCAAGTCCCTGACGGCGCGGGTCGGCGCCCGAGACCCCAACCTGTGGAATTCGCAGATGGTCATGGATCGCGGAAGCCTGGACGGCGTGCATCGGGACATGGTGGTCGTGGCGCCCCAGGGGCTGGTCGGTCGGGTCTTCAAGGTGGGGCCCAGGGCGTGCCGGGTCCGTCTGCTCCTGGACCCTCGCTCGGCGGTGCCCGCGGTCCTGGCGGACAGCGGGGCCCTGGGCATCGTCTACGGGCATGATGCCCAGACATGCACGATGAAGTTCATCGCGCACGATGTCCCCATCCGGGAGGGCGAACTGGTCATGACCTCCGGCCTGGGGGAGGTCTACCCCCGAGGCATTCCGCTGGGTCGCGTCATCCGGCGCCTGGGTCGCACCGAGGCCCTCTTCCAGTCGGTGCAGGTCCTGCCCGAGGTCGACTTCTGGGCCCTGCGTGAGGCCCTCCTCCTGAGCAGGCCCCGGGGAGGTTGAGGGCATGCCGGGCCTGCTCGTTCGCCTCCTCCTGCTGACCTCCGCGGGCCTGGTCGTCCAGGCGGCGCTGCCTGCTTCCTGGCCACGTCCCGACCTGGTGGTGATCCTGATGGCGCCCACCTCGCTGGCATGTGGACGGATGGCGGGCGCATGGTTCGGGGTGGGGGGTGGGATCCTGCTGGGCGTCCTGGGGACGGGGAACCCCGGCATCCTGGCCGGAGTCTATGGCCTGACCGGCCTGTTCCTGGGGATCCTGGGTGAAGAGGGAGAACCCCCCGGACTGTTCATGCACCTGCTGGCGGTCCTGAGCGGCACCAGCCTGGTCGCGCTGGGGCTGGGGGCGTTGGCCACCCAGTTCCCGAGCCTGGGCACCCCGGAAGGGCCGATGCTGAAACTGTGGCTGCCCCGCGTGCTGCTGGTCAACGCCGTGCTGGTGTGGCCGGCGCGTGCGGTCTTCCAGCGCCTCGCCGGGAGACGCGCCTTCCATGGACGGGGGTTGGGTTCATGAGGGAGCGCAACGCCAGGGTCCGCCGACTACTCGGTGCCATCCTGCTGGGCCTGGGCATCCTCCTGGCCCGGATCGCCGTCCTCCAGGTCGTTCGCGGCCCCGAACTCCTGGAGGAGTCGCGTCGGAACATGGTCCGGGAAACGCCCGTCTCGGCTCCTCGAGGCTTGATCCTGGATCGCTCGGGGCGGGTTCTTGCCCGGAACACGGCGCGCTTCACCATCCGCCTGGATCCCAGGCAGGTTTCGAATCCGACCCGGGCCCTGGAGCAGATCGTCCGCCTTCTGAAGATTCCGTCTTCCAGATTGCAGGCCCTGATCCGGCAGATGGTCGAGAGTCCTTCCGAGCCGGTGGTCATCAAGGAGGCACTGGATGAGGTCACCCTGGCCCGTTTCGCGGAGATCCAGGGGGACTTCCCCGGGATCCAGTTGGACGTCCACCCCCTGCGCGAGTATCCCCTGGGCCAGTTGGCGGCCCACGTCCTGGGCCACGTCGGGGAGATCGACGAGGAGACCCTGAGGCAGCGGCAGGCCCGTGGCTACTTCCGGGGCGAGTGGATCGGCAAGGACGGCGTGGAGCTCTCCTTTGAGAGCCTGCTGCACGGCTACGCCGGGGCCCGCGTCATCCAGGTCGACGTGGCCGGCCAGCCGGTGCGCCTCCTGGGAGAGCGGGCTTCGCGTCCCGGCAACGATCTGTTCCTGACCGTCGATGCCCGTCTCCAACGCCGGGCCGAGGAGGCCCTGGCCGCAACCCTGCGTCGGCTGCAGGCTGAGAACGGACACGGCGGGGGAGGGGCGCTGGTGGCCCTGGAAGCCCACACCGGCCGGGTTCGAGCGTTGGTCAGCCTTCCCGGCTACGACCCCAACTGGTTTGCCCGAGGCATCAGCGTCCGTCAGTTCCAGAGACTCTTGCAGGATCCCCGCTCTCCCTTGCTGGACCGAGCGGTCTCCGGGGCCTACCCCCCCGGCTCCACCTACAAGATCATCACCACCTCGGCCGCCCTGTCCGAAGACCTGATCCACCCGAACTCGACCTTCTACTGCTCGGGCGTCTACATGGTGGGCGACATGCCCTTCCACTGCTTCGTGCGCAGCGGGCACGGCCATCTGGACCTGGTCGACTGCCTGGCTCACTCCTGCGACGTGGTCTACTATCGGTTGGGAACCGAACTGGGCCTGGGTCGGATGGAGCGTTACTCCAGGAGTTTCGGCCTGGGCGCCCTGACCGGGATCGACCTGCCCGGAGAAGACCCCGGCAACCTTCCGGGACCGGGTTGGAAGGAGAAGAACCTGCAAGAACCGTGGTTCGCCGGGGACAACGCCAACATGGCCATCGGACAGGGATTCCTGGCGGTCACACCGATCCAGATGGCGCTGGCGACCGCGGCGGTGGCCAACGGGGGGACGCTGTGGCGTCCTCAGCTCGTCGAGTGGGTGCGCGACGGGACCTCCGCCACCCATCGCGTTCCCCCCCTGGTCGTGGGCCGGGTTCCCGTGGCCCCCGCGCACCTGGAGATCGTCCGCCGGGGGATGGAAGGCGCCGTCGATCGGGGGACTGCGGCAGGAGTGGGCTCCGAGCTGGAGGAGCTGGCCGGCAAGACCGGGACGGTCGAGAACTCCCCGACTTCGGACAACCCCGAGGGGAGGAACCACACCTGGTTCACCTCCTACTACCCGGCGTCGGCACCGGACCTTGTGGTGACGGTCTTCCTGGAGAAGTCCGGGGGTTATGGAGGGGAGCTGGCGGCTCCAGTGGCCGCCCAGGTCGTGCGCGAGTGGAAGGCGATCCGGTCCGAACCGCGTCCCGCTCCGGTCCGACCGGTGAAGGATTGGGACCGGCTTCCCTCGTCCTAGGAACCCAGACCGTTTTCTGGGATCCGAATCTGTTTTCGGGTCCTGTTCGGCAGGAATCCCCTGGCACAGGAGAAAGAGGATGGAAACTGCCGGGGCGCGTTGCTGCGTCCGGCCTTTTTTCTCCAATTCCCAGATATCAGGGGGCTTTGCCGTGGACCCCAAGGACAAGTTGAAAAAGAACTCCGCACCCTCCCGCCTCGAGTTCGAGGCCAGTTCAGAGGCCCTGGTGCCTCCGCCCCCCGCTGCTTCGCGGACGGAGGCGGCCCCCCGAACCCCGGGCAGGATGGAAACCCGGCCTGCCGACTCGCGTGACAAGCTGGAGAACCTCGCCGGGATCAAGGTCGTCGGCGTGGGTGGCGCAGGATGCAACGCCGTGAGCCGGATGATCCAGGAAGGATTGCGCGGGGTCCAGTTCATCGCCATCAACACCGACGCGCAGTCCCTCTTCCTGTGTGACGCCGATGAGCGGATCCATATCGGCTCCTCGGTGACCAAGGGCCTGGGCGCCGGTTCCAACCCCGAGGTCGGACGGCGTGCCGTGGAGGAGAACTCCGAAGAGGTCCTCAAGGCCCTGGAGGGGGCCGACATGGTCTTCATCACCGCCGGCATGGGCGGGGGGACGGGCACCGGAGCCTCTCCCGTCGTGGCCGAGCTGGCCCGCTCGGCCGGCGCCTTGACCGTCGCCGTGGTGACCAAGCCCTTCGTCTTTGAGGGCCGGCGACGGATGAAGCTGGCCGAGGAGGGCATCACCCAGCTCAAGTCCAAGGTCGACACCATCATCACGATTCCCAACGACCGGCTCTTGAAGATCATCACCGAGAAGGAGAGCATCTCGGATGCCTTCCGCCTGGCCGATGACGTCCTGCGCAACGGCGTCCAGGGAATCTCGGAGATCATCACGGTCCCCGGCGAGATCAACGTGGACTTCGCCGACGTGCAGGCCATCATGGCCGACGCGGGTTCGGCTTTGTTGGGAATCGGCGTGGCCTCGGGCGAGAACCGGGCCATCGAAGCCGCCCGGGCGGCCATCTCCAGTCCCCTGCTGGAGGCCTCGATCGACGGGGCAACCGGGGTCCTCTTCAACATCACCGGCGGGTCGGACCTGACCCTGGTCGAGTTGAACGAAGCGGCCAAGATCATCTACGACGCGGTGGATCCGGATGCCCAGATCATCTTCGGCTCGGTCCGCGACGAGCGGATGGACGGAGAGGTCCGCATCACCGTCGTGGCGACCGGGTTCACCGGCGCCGCCTCGGCTCCGTTGGAGCACGAGGACCCGGGTGCCTTCCTGACGGGTCCCATGACCGAGGAAGCGATCAGCTTCGGACACGGGCCGTCCCGCGCTTCCGACGACTTCCTCGAACCCGCCATCACGCGTCGTCGAGGAACCAGCTTCGGTTCCTGAACTCCCTCCCAGGCCTGCAAAGGCCGCCGGGGCAACCCGGCGGCCTTTGCAGCTTCGTGTGGCCGAAGGAACGGTTCAGACCGCCCCGAAGCAAGGAGGCTTGTGAGTCGACTCCAGACCCGACCCGATGCCCCGGAACCCGGGCTGACGCCGCCCCCTCCGGGGAGGCCGGGCCACGCCTTTTCGCCCTTGGGGCCTTCCACGGGGTTTCCGAGGGCGTTCTATCTGCGCGAGACCGCCCAGGTGGCCCGGGACCTTCTGGGGACCTGGCTGGTTCATGGGGAGGCCGGCGGCGTCGTGGTCGAGACCGAGGCCTATCTGGGTTCTGAGGACCCGGCCTCGCACGCCTTCCGTGGTCCGACTCCGCGCTCCCGCGTGATGTTCGGTGAGCCTGGCCGCGCCTACGTGTATTTCATCTACGGCAACCACCACTGTTTCAACGTCGTCGCCCATGCGCCGGGGCGGGCCGGAGCGGTCCTGATCCGCGCGCTGGAACCACGTCTGGGCATGGACTGGATGCGGACCCGACGAGGGTCCTGCACCGTGCGGGATCTGACCAGGGGGCCAGGCCGGCTGTGCCAGGCCCTGGGAATCGATCGCACGTTGAACGGGGCCGACCTTTCCGGAGGGGCTCTCCGATGCGGTCCGCTTCCCGGGGGGCAACCGGCACCGTTCGGCCGACCCTGCCGAGGACCCCGCGTGGGGCTGACGCGGGCGCGTCACGAGCCGCTGCGTTTCTTCTTGGAGGGGAATCCCCATGTCAGCCGCGGTCCCTGCGCGGTGTCTGAAGTGCCATGATCGCCTTGACTCTTGCCTTCCGCAACGTTCTGCGACGCCGAGAGCGCAGCCTCTTGACCCTGGTCGGGGTCCTGCTGGCCGTCGGCGCCTTCGTGGCCATGGTCTCGTTGGCCGAAGGTCTGTACCGACGGGTTTCGCTGGAACTCGACGGGCGAGCGGTCGACGTCTACGTCGTCCCCCGGACGGCGGCGCCACTCCCCACCGGCCCGGTGGGGACGGTGGGCCTGACCACCGACACGGTGGCCCTGACCTGGATCGAGAAGATCGCGGCCCTGAAGAACGTCCGCCGCGTGGCACCGATCACGCGGGATCAGTGGACCAGTGAACACGGCACCGTCATGGTGGTCGGCATCGAGCCCACGAGCCTTCGTGAGTTCCTGCCCTCCCTGGAGATCGTCGAGGGCCGGGTCTTCGAGGCCGGCCAGATCCTGGTCGGCGTGGGCCTGGCGGCCTCGGAGGGCCTGACGACGGCCTCCTCGCAGGGTGCCCAGGAGGGACTCAAGAATCGTTTCGGACCAGGAGAGTCCCGGTACCCCATCTCCGGGATCGTCTCGTCCGGCTCCGGCTTCCAGGACTATTTCGTCTACCTTCCCCTGGCGACGGCCCTGGAGACCAATGCCCGCAAGGGAGTCCAGGAGGTCTGGGTCAAGGTCGAGGATCCCCATCGCGCAGCCGAGGTGGTCCAGGCGATCGAAGCCCTGGCGATTCCCGACGTCAAGGTGATGACCCGGAAGGACTACCTGGGAGCCGCCAGCGACTACATCGAGTATGCCTGGCTCCTGCAGTTCGCCATCTCGGCCATCGGGGTCCTGATCGCGATCACCGCGGCCATGAACACCATGCTGATGTCCACCTACGAGAGGATGCGCGAATTCGGGACCCTGCGCGCCATCGGTGCGCCGCGCGGGACGGTGGTGACCATGGTGGTGACCGAATCGGTCATGCTGTCCCTGCTCGGGGGCCTCCTGGGGCTGGCCTTCGGCTGGATCGGTTCCATCCTCCTGGACCGGGCCATGGTCACCCTCCTCCAGCTCTCGTTCCCCCTGGCGGCGATCACCCCGGGCTTGATCATCCAGGCCATCCTCCTGTCTCTGTTCGTTGGCCTGGTGGGGGCCGCCATTCCATCCGTCCTGGTCTGGCGGGTCGACATCGTGCGCGGGTTGAGGTGGAACTGACGTGAAACTGGAGCTTCAGGGGGTCCACAAGTACTTCGACACGCCGTCCGGCCCGATCAAGATCCTGGAAAACATCAACCTCCAGGTGGCCCAGGGCGGGTTCATCTCGGTCATGGGGCCCTCCGGCTCGGGGAAGACGACCCTGCTCCACCTTCTGGGGTGCCTGGAGCAACCCAGCTTCGGCAAGGTCTTCCTGGAAGACACCGAGGTGACCGACGCCGAGGAGACCGTCCGCGAGCGGATCCGCCTGCACCACATCGGTTTCGTCTTCCAGAACTACAACCTGCTGCCGACCCTGACGGTGATCGAGAACGTCCTGTTGCCCATGCAGTTGGCCAACGTCAAGACGGCCGAGCAGATCACCCGGGCCCAGAGCCTTCTGCGGCTGGTCGACCTGGAGAATCGGGCCCACGACCCGGTCACCCGTCTGTCGGGAGGTCAACAGCAGAGAGTCGCCATCGCGCGAGCCCTGTCCAACCTTCCCGGGTTGATCCTGGCCGACGAACCGACCGGGAACCTGGATGGCCGCTCCAGCAAGGAGGTCATGGACGTCTTGAAGTCGATCAATGACCACCAGCAGATCACCACCGTCCTGGTCACCCACGATCCCAAGGTGGCGGCCTACGCCCGACGCACCTTCCACCTGGAGGGCGGAAGGCTGAAGGAGCTGGCCCGATGAGAGGGCGCCGGACCGCCCAGGAAGGGCCAGGACTTTCTTTCTCGAAGGCGCTTGAAGACCCGGGGCGCCTGGTCGTGGTCAGGCGGCAGGCGGTTCGGGGCTGTGGAGGTTCCGCTTGATTATCTGCATGCAATGCGGTTTCCAGAATGAAAAGGGCCTGAAGCTCTGCGCTGGATGTGGGGCGACGCTGCCGCGCATGGATACCACCTCGATGGTGGTGGTCGACAAGGTCGCCGGTCGCTTTCAGCAATTCAAGGATGCCGTGGAGCGAGTCCGGTCAGGCCAATGGGCCTCCGATGACTTCCTCGAGTTCCTGCAGAATGTCTACACCCTCCTGGCCGAGAAGCGCATCAGCGCCGAGCAGTTGATCCAGGAGTCCGGTTACGAGGAATATGCCGACGACGAGGTCCGTCAAGGACGCGACGGCATGGACCACTACGAGATGGGGATGCAGGAGATGTCGCTGTTCCTGGAGGACGGCGAACTGGCGCACCTGGACCAGGGCCTGGACCTGATCTGGCAGGGCAACGAGCGGCTCAACGACGCCATGCGGATCAACCGGGCGGAGCGCAAGAAGCTCGAGGATGAATGGGGCTGGATGTGATCGCCCCTTGATGGCACCCGGCCTGCGGGTTGCCCTGGCTGGGGTGGCCTTGACGGCCTTGTGGGGTGTCGGAGGTTTCCTGGTCTTCTTGGTGGGCCCGGGCGTCTCGGGGTTTCCTCCCCTCTGGGGGGCCCTGCTCGGGGTGGCCGCCCTCCTTCTTCAGCTCCTTCTCGGCGAACGACTGCTGCGCGGGCTCTTGCGGCTGCGCCCGGATCCCCCCGAGGGGTTGGGCCTGACCGCGTGGATCGACGAAGAGCGCCCCTTCCTGCTGGCCCTGGGTTCGGGTCCCGACGTGGTGGCCACCCGAGGTCTCCTGGAGCGCTTCCCGGAGGACCTCGACGACCTGGTTTCCGGACTGAAGGAGGCGCGCTCGGGGCTTCCGGGAGCGCTGCTGACCAGGTCCCTGGCCTTGCCGTGCCTGTTCCGCGCCTTTGAAGCCGCCGTCGGGGAGTACGGACGCCTCCGGGGTGGTGCCGGTCCATTGTGGTTCCTGGGCCGGGGGATGGGAATCGTGGCCGTTCTGCTGGAGGCTCCCTTGCGCCTGCTGGAGTCTCCCCCTCCCGAGTCGGGTCCTTCGGCTCGCCGCAGGCTCCAGATGGCCCTGGTCGCAACCCGGCGCTTCCCGGCCTGGATGGAGGCGCTGGATCTCCTGGCCCCGGTCCGTCTGGATCACATCCGCCGGGAGGCCCGGATTGTCGCCCTGCTGGGAGTCTCCAGCCTGGAGGAGGGCCCGGCTCCCTCCCGTCCCGATCGCCTGGGGAGGTTGGCCCCCTGGCTGGGCCTGATGGCAGGCCTGGTCCTGGCCCGGTTGCCGGGGGGAGCCCTGGCAGCCCCACTGGTCCTGACGGCCCTCGGCCTGCTCTTCCGCCTCTGCCGGTCCCTGCCGCCGGGAAGGCCCGGGCTGGAGGGCCTGGGGATTCTGTGGGAACGGGCGCGGGCGTCGGGGCGAGGTCGACCCGTGCGGCTGCAGGGCGAGATCGTCGAGGCGCCGGCGGACCTGGCGGTCCCGGATGGAGCCTGGCTGGAGGTGGACGGTGGGCGAATCTTGTTGCTCGAGGCCCCGCGGTGCGAAGGAAGGGTGGAGATCACGGGCTGGATGCGCCCGGCAAGACCCGAAATCCTGGTGGGCACCCTGCGGCGGTCCGGAGCCCTGCGCCGCTCATTTCCCCTCTGGCGGAGGTTGTTCTTCCCACTGAGCCTGGGCGCGGCCGGGGTGGCCTGGTGGATCCTGCAGGCGGTGGGACTTTAGGAGGAAGGCTAGAATTCCCGGAGGGTGAACGCCCCCCCCGCCCTCGAGATGCACGACGTCCACCGCTCCTACGGCAGTCTTTCCGCTCTGTGCGGAGTGACCTTCACGGTTCCCGAGGGCGAAGTCTTCGGTCTTCTGGGGCCCAACGGCGCCGGGAAGACGACGACCATCCGCCTGTTGACGGGGCAGTTGCGCCCGCACGGAGGCCGGGTCCGGGTCCTGGGACTGGATCCGGACACCTCGTCCGAAGAACTGAGCGGGAGGATCGGGGTGATGCTGGAGGAGCCCGGCCACTACGAGCGCCTGCCGCTGCGCTCCAACCTGGCCTTCTTCGCCCGGCTGTACGGCGCGCCCTCCGGACGAGTCGACGAACTGCTCGAGCTGGTGGGCCTTCAGGACAAGGCGGGTGAGCCGGTGGCCCGGCTGTCCCGGGGCATGCGCCAGAGGCTGGCCCTGGCTCGGGCCCTGGTGGGGTCGCCGCGGGTCCTCTTCCTGGACGAGCCGACCGCGGGACTGGATCCCCACGCGGCCCGTGGGGTCCGATGCCTGATCGAGGATTTCTGCCGACAGCAGGGGACGGTCTTCCTGACCACCCATTTCATGGAGGAGGCCGAAGAGCTGTGTCATCAGGTCGGCATCCTGGATCGAGGCCGCCTGGTTGCCCTGGGGAACCCTCAGGACCTGTGTCGCGAATCCCTCCCGGAACAAATCGAGACCATCCGGGGCGGACGACGGATCCTGCGCCCTCCCGGATTGGAGGAGCTCTTCATTCATCTGACGGGAAGGAGCCTGGATTGACCCGTCGAACGAGTTTTCCAGACGGGCCCGGCCATCGGGCTTCGTTGGCCGGGGCAGGCAGGGAAGAGTTCTGGATCCCACCGGCGAAGCCCCGCTGTCAGGCGTTGTCCTCGGGTTGACAGCCCCTGCGGCCCTGACTAGAATCAGTGCATCCGAGGAGAGTCTGTTTCCTTGGCTCTTTCCAAGATCCGCCGCTACCTCATCGCAGCCGTCGGATTCCTCCTTCTCGTCGATCTGGCCCTCCTGGGTCTGGCCTGGTCTGGCGCCGGGAAATCCCAGGGGCCGGAGACCTTCACCACCCTCGTCGTCTGGCTGGAGGACCCCGACCTGGCCGACCAGATGGCAGCGGCCCAGAGGGCTGCGGGTCGGAAGGTCTCGCTCTCGGAGGGGGAACGCACGATTCAGGTTCCGGACGGGTTTCGTCTGGTCCTGAAGAGTGATCCGACCTACGTCCAGGCCATCTTTGAAGCATTGAAGTTCAAGAAGCACCCCGTCAGGCTTTCGGAAGACAAGAATGAAATCCATTACGGCGGGGTCTTCTCCGAGCGCTCCAAGGCCGAATCCGAGGTCCAGCGGGTGCTCAAGGCCGATGGGGCCCAGTTCACGGTGGTTGAAAACCATCGGGACAAGCTGGTCAAAGCCCATCGACTGGTCCTTGCGGATCTGGACTCCGGGTCCGCCAAGGAAGTGGCCGATTTTTTTGAGGGCAAGGGGCTCGAGGTCGAGGTCCAACCCGCCGCTTCAGACCAACCTGAAGATCCGGAATGACTGGGATCCGCCCCGTCGGCACGGGGCGGAGGACCCTCACGGGTTCCCACACTTTCCCCCAACCTGGAGGTCCTCAGGTGTGCAGCCTCAGGACGATGGCCGCCATACTCTGCAAGGATCTCGAGGATGCAGTCCGCAGTCATTCTCTGGTCCTGGTCCTGGTGGGGCCGGTTCTGCTCTCGGTCTTCTTCGCCCGTTCCTTCACGGGGGAGGATGTTCGCCGGCCCGCCATGGTGGTCTGCGACGCGGGGCGCAGCGGCCTGGTCCAGGCCCTGCACTCGTCGGGGTTGTTCCGACTGCAGGAATCCGGCGACTGGGAGGATTGCATCGAGAGGGTTCGCAAAGGTCAGGTGACTGCGGCGCTTCAGATTCCTGCCGGGTTCGATCGGCTGCTTCGCCAGGATCGATTCCCGCGAGTGGATCTGGTCCTGGACGAGAACGCTCGGACCCAGGTGGCCATCGTCCGGGAGGGGTTGCGCGGGGCCCTCAGGCAGCAGGCCGGACAGGAGATGCCGGCCGACGTCCGGGTCACCGGTCTGAACCGCTTCCAAGGAGAGGTCCGCCAGATCCTCTTGCCGATCTGGGTGGTCTTCACCTGTCTGGGGGGATTGATGGTCACCTCGTCGACCCTGGTGGAGGAGATGGAGAAGAAGACGCTGGCCGCCGTGCTTCTGGCACCGGTCTCCCTGTCAACCGTGCTGCTCGGCAAGCTGGGAGCAGGCTTCCTGTTGGCCCTGGCGTCCTCGGCCCTGGTCCTGGTGCTGAACGCGTGGGGCCAAGGCAACCTGGTCGCGCTGGGGGTCCTTCTGGCCCTGGGGTCGCTGGTCTTTTCCGCCGCCGGACTGGTGCTCGGGCTTTGCGCCCGGGGGCAGGCGGCAGCCAACGCCGCGGCTTCCGTCCTCTACATGGTGCTGTTCGTGCCGGTCGCCCTGGCCGATCTCAGCGCCACCATGCGGGCGGTCTCGGAGTGGCTCCCCACCTGGTATCTGTATGACGGAATCAACCGCGCCCTGCTCTCTGGGGCCTCCCTGGACGGCCTGCGCCTGGATCTGGCGGGATTGATGGCCTTCTTGTTGCTGTTGTTTCCGCTGGGGTTGTGGGGTTTGCGCCGTCAACGGGTTGGGGTTTGAAGAGTTCTTGGGAGGCCGGGCGCCTCCGTGGAGATGCAAGTCGAATGAATCGGCCGCGCGGTGCGGCAAAGGCCTAAGGAGAAGATCGAATGGACACAAAGATCAAGGGAGACCTCATCTCGCTCAGCCGGGTCCAGCTTCTGGAACTGGCCCGGCAGAACGGGTTGGAAGGCTTCCAGAAGCTGCGCAAGGACCAGATCGTCGCCCTTCTGGAAGCCCAGGCCGCCCAGGCGCCTCCCGCAGCTCCGGTTGCGGAGGTCCCTGCCCCGGTTGCGGAGGCTCCCGAGGCTTCGCCGCCCGCTGAACCTCGCGCGCGCACCCGCGGGCGCCGCAAAGCCACCCCGCAGGCCGAGCCCGAGGAACCGATCGTCTCCGTGGCCCCCCCTCCGCCCGAAAAGCCAGTCGAACCACCCCACCCGTCCGCCGACCCGCTCCGACCCGTGGGCCGCCGGGGTCGACCCGCCCGCATCGAGCTGGCCGACCCTGGGGACCAGTCGGAGACGGCTCCGCTGGACCTGCGAGCCGAGCATCCCTCGCGGCCCGAGCGCCCGGCGCGGCCCGAGCGCGCCCCGCAGGCGGAACGCGGTGAACATGGCAGGAATCGACGCGATCGCCCCGAGCGCACGTCGCGGCCCGAGCGTCCCATCCAGGAGATCTCCGAGGAACCTGCCGAACGCGAGGATCGCGAAGACCGTGAGGAACTGCGCTTCAACCGCGGGGATCGCCGCCCGAGGGGAGGTGAGGACCGGGCTCGCCCCGCCGAGGAGCGTGGTGCCGAACCGGCCCGTCCCGAGCCTCGGCCGCGTCCCGCCGAGGAACGCGCCGCTGAGCCGGGCCGCCCCGAGCGTCGAGGACGTCCGGTCGAAGAACGCGCCGCTGAGCCGGGCCGCCCCGAGCGTCGCCCGCGAGCCGCCGAGGAGCGGGGCGCCGAAGCAGGGCGTCCCGAGCGTCGTCCGCTGGACTCCGAGGAGCGCCCTTCTGAACAGGGCCGTCCGGAAGCGGAGGTCGGACTGGTGACCGAACAGGGTTCGGTCTTCGTGACCGGCGTCCTGGACGTCCTTCCCGAAGGCTTCGGCTTTCTCCGAGGCCGGACCTATCTGCCCAGCCCCAACGACATCTACGTCTCGATCTCCCAGGTCAAGCGGTTCGATCTGAGGATGGGCGACATGGTGACCGGCCAGGTGCGCCCCCCCAAGAGCGGAGAGAAGTACTTCGGCCTCCTGAAGGTCGTGACGGTCAACGGGATCGATCCGGAGATCGCCCGCAGGCGCCCCCATTTCGACCAGCTCACCCCGATCTTCCCGAACGAACGCTACAGCCTGGAGACCCCGACGAACGACATGTCCGCTCGGATCATCGACCTGTTCTGCCCCATCGGGAAGGGGCAGCGCGGGCTGATCGTGGCTCCGCCCAAGGCCGGCAAGACCATCCTGCTGAAGAAGCTGGCCAACGGCATCACGGCCAACTTCCCCGAAACCATCCTCATGGCGCTGCTGGTGGACGAACGCCCGGAAGAGGTCACCGACATGGACCGCTCGATCCGCGGCGAGGTGATCGCCTCCACCTTCGACGAGCCTCCCGAGCAGCACGCCCACGTCAGCCAGTTGGTGCTGGAGAAGGCACGACGCCTGGTGGAGATGGGCAAGGACGTGGTGATCCTGCTGGATTCGCTGACCCGCATGGGCCGCGCCTACAACAACACGACGCCCCCCTCCGGACGCACCCTGTCGGGCGGCCTGGACATCGCGGCCCTGCGCATGCCCAAGCGCTTCTTCGGATCGGCGCGCAACGTCGAGAACGGCGGAAGCCTGACGGTCATCGCCACGGCCCTGATCGAGACGGGTTCGAAGATGGACGACGTGATCTTCGAAGAGTTCAAGGGCACCGGCAACATGGAAGTGGATCTGTCCCGCCGCCTGGCGGAGCGGCGCATCTTCCCGGCGATGGATCTGAAGAAGTCGGGGACCCGGCACGAAGAGCTGCTGCTGGGTGAGGAGGAGCTTCGGAAGATCTGGCTGATGCGCCGAGCGCTGGATCTGCTGGGGGCCGACCAGGACCCGACCGAAGCCGTGATCGAGCGGATGAAGAAGACGCGAAGCAACGCCGAATTCCTCTCGACGCTGGGCCGGGAGGCCTCCCATCGGGGGCAGTAGGATGGCGCGTCGCAACCACGATCGTCCCAGAGGCTCGGCGCAGCCGACGACTTCAGGGCCCGCAGGCAGGGGAAAAGGCAAGGTCCGTTGGGCCGCGGCCTGTGCCGATGCCGGCGGGCGCTTCTGGGACGAGTCGGGTTGGGAGGGGGCGGGCCGCTCGGCCCACCTCGTGCGCCTCCCCCAGGACGAGGAGCTCGTCCGCCTCCCGGCGGGCAGCGTTCTGCAATACCTGCCCGGGCGCACCCCGTTGGGCTGGCCTGTCCGGCGCGCGGGACAGGGTCCGCCCCAGGGCCTGCGGGGCACCCTGGCCGTGGCCGTGCAGTTGCCTTCCGGTTGGACCCGGACGCTGCTGCCTGCCTGGCAGCGCGAGCCCGGAGCCCCCGACCTGCCGATCTTCGGCTATACGGCCGCCTTCTTCCGCAAGGGAGAGCTCTGGTGCGCGGCCGTCCAGACCGAGGACAACCCCCGCTGGAATCCGGGGCTGTACGCAACCCGCGATCTTTCCCGGCGGATCCAGGCCCTCCGCAGGAAGCACCCTTCCAACCGTCTGCTGGGGCAGCTCGAAGTCTGCGCTCGGGAGTACGGCTGCTACAACGCCCAGAACGTCTTCTACGGGCGCTGGGAGGGAGCGGCCCCGGTCTCGCCGTCCTGCAACGCCTGCTGCCGGGGTTGCATCTCTTCCCAACCCGAGGGAGCTCCCCCCTCTCCGCAGGTGCGTCTGGCCTTCGTCCCCACGCTCGAGGAGATCGTCGAAGTCGGCCTGGAGCACCTGAACCATCCCGAAGCCCTGTACACCTTCGGGCAGGGTTGTGAAGGCGAGCCCCTGCTGCAGGCGCCCCTGTTGGCCCGTGCCATCCGCACTCTTCGCGAGCGCACGCCCAAGGGAACCCTGCACCTGAACACCAACGGGTCGCTGCCCCAGGCTGCCCGGGAGGTGATCCAGGCTGGCCTGGACTCGATGCGGGTCTCGCTCAACTCGGCGATCCCCGACCACTACCGGGCCTATTACCAGCCCAGGACCTATGACTTCGAGGACGTCCTGGAGACCATCCGGATAGCCCGGGGGCACGGGGTCTGGGTCTCGTTGAACCTGCTGATGGTTCCCGGCGTCAACGACGCTCAGGATGAGGTGGAAGCCCTGATCCGGCTCTTGAACGATCTGGACGTCAACATGGTCCAGATGCGCAACCTGAACATGGACCCGGACCTGTTCTTCCAGGGGGCTCCAGCGTCGGAGGCTCCGATTCTGGGTGTGCCCGAAATGCTGCGTCGGCTTCGCGCCGGCGCTCCCCGGACCCGGTTGGGCAGCCACAATCCCGCCGTGCGTGGCTGAACGGCCGCCAGGCAGCTCCAGGAGACTGCGCCGCGAGCGTAGAACCCTGTTGTTCAGGCTGCAGAGCCACCACGACAAGGAGCAGGACCGCAGATGACCATGGTCAGCGCGACCATCGGACGTTACCACATCATCGAGGAGTTGGGCCGGGGTGGCATGGGCGTGGTCTACAAGGGCCACGACCCCCTGCTGAATCGATCGGTGGCGATCAAGATCCTTTCCCAGCAGTTGATCGGGAATCCCGAGTCCAAGGATCGCTTCATCCGGGAAGCCCAGGCGGCAGCCCGCCTGAATCACCCCAACATCACGGCCATCTTCGACATCAACGAGCACGAGGGCATCTACTTCCTGGTTTTCGAGTTCATCCAGGGGCAGTCCCTGGACCGCTACGTTCGCGAACACGGGATGCTGAGTCTGCAGGATTCCCTGAAGCACTTCATCGCGGTGGCTCAGGCCCTCGATTACGCCCACCAGCATGGGATCGTCCATCGGGACGTCAAACCCGGGAACGTCATGATCACCGACGACGGCAAGGTCAAGGTGGCTGACTTCGGAATCGCCTGGGTCGAGACGTCCCACACCCTGACCCAACCGGGCGAGGTGATCGGTTCCTGCTTCTACTTCTCGCCCGAGCAGGCGCGGGGCGAAAAGGTGGACCGTCGAGCCGATATCTACTCGCTGGGCGTCCTGTTGTATGAGATGCTGACCGGGCAGGTTCCCTTCCGGGCCGACAACCTCCCGGCCGTGATCCAGTTGCACCTGACCCAGGAGCCCGAGCCGCCCACCTCGCGGAACATGGCGATTCCGCGAAGCGTCGAGGCGGCCATCCTCAAGTGCATGCGCAAGGACCCCTCCGAGCGCTACCAGAACGTCACGGATCTCCTGAAGGACCTGCAGACCGAGGACCTCCCCGAAGACCTGACCCGCACCAAGATCAGCCCGTCCGAGGCCGCCCTGCACAACATCCTGGGCAACAACTACTACAAGCAGGGGAAACTCGACCTGGCGGTCATGGAGTGGAACAAGGCCACCAACCTCGACCCCTACAACGCCCTGACCCACAACAACCTGGGAACCGCCCTGGACGGCATGGGTCGCCTGGGAGAAGCGATCACCGAGTATGGCAAGGCGGTGGATCTCAATCCCAACAATTTCGTCGCCCACTACAACCTGGGTTCGGCCCACTACCGCAAGGGCGAGCTGGAACGTTCCATCGAGGAATACCGCAAGGTCACCGTCCTCAATCCGAAGTTCGCCCCGGCCTACTACAACCTGGGCAACGGGTACTTCAAGCTGGGCAAGCTGGACTCGGCCATCGAGGAATGGCAGAAGGCGCTGATCCTGAACCCCCAGTTCGCCGAGGTCCTGTACAATCTGGGCAACGCCTACTATCGCAAGGGCCGCAAGGAAGAGGCCATGGACTACTGGAACAAGGCCCTTGAGCTGGACCCCCAGTTTGCCATCGCCCTCTACAATATCGGCAGCATGCGCATGGAGCAGGGCGAGGTCGACGCCGCCGTCGAGCTCTGGCAGCGCTGCATCGAGGTGAATCCTGACTTCGCCGAGGCCCGGTACAACCTGGGGAACCTCCATTACGACCAGGGCAACGTCGAGCTGGCCATCCCCGAGTGGGAGAAGGCGACCCAGACCAAGTACGGGTTCTGGCAGGCTCACTACAATCTGGGCAACGCCTATTTCTATCTGTCCCAGTTCGACGAAGCCATCAATCAATGGCAGAAGACCGTGCAGTTCCAGGACCAGCACTGGCCGGCCCACTGGAACCTGGGAAATACCTATTACTATCAGAGAGCCCAGATCGACGCGGCCATCGTCGAATGGCAGAGGGTCGCCGGGATCAACCCCCGGCACTGGCAGGCCTACTACAACCTGGGCGAGGCCTATCTCGACCAGGGCAAGGTGGAGCTGGCCATCCTGGAGTGGGACAAGGTCGTGCAGTTGAACCCCAAGTTCTGGCACGTCTACCACAACCTGGGAACCCTGTTCTACCAGCGCGGCAAGCTCGACCAGGCCATCGCCTACTGGACCCGCGCCGTGGCCCTGATGCTCTTCCCCTGGTAGGGGCTCAGGCCAGATAGCCCGCCCAGATCCTCTGCAGCCGGAGACGCAGTCCGCGCTGTTCCGGCCGGGGCGGCTGGAACAGCGCCTGGAAGCCGGCGTGGGCGCATTCGTTGCGCTGCGCGGGGCCGGCCACCTCCCGGACCAGGGCGGCGGAGGCGCTTCCCGGTCCGCAGAGCCGGACGGCAAAGCGGTCGGCCTCCCACTCCATCAACGCCTTGAAGGGCTCCGGACCGATCAGGAACTCCTTGAGGATTCGCAGCTCTTCGCGCGGTGAGGTGCGGTGCATCTCATCCAGAAGGGCACCGATCCTCTCGGGAGGTTCGCTGCCCCAGAGTGCGGAGGTATCGCCCAGGAGCTGCGGCGAGAGCTCCGCACCGTTCTCGATCAGGAAGGCGGCCGCGCGTCGAACCAGTCGGGCCCGGGCCCGTCCATCCAACTGGCGGACGGCGGCCGAGAGTTCGACGTGCCGTCGGTGCAGGGCAAAAAGCTCCCTGGCCACCAGGTAGCGCACCTCGGCGGACGAGGCCGCCTCCAGGTCCTGATGCAGAAGCAGGATCGGCTCGGGTGAGCGCGAGGCGACCGCCAGGAATCCCCCGGACGCCATGCGGACCTGCAGACCGTCCATCCCGAAGACCCGCTGAGCCATCCGGCGCGCCATCTGGGCCGAGGGGTTCTGGGCGGAGGGCTCGCTGGAATCGGCCTGCCAGGCGGCGAAATCGGGGGAGGGGAGGGTGATGGTCAGGCCCGAGCGCGGCATCGCTTCCTCCAGGAGGTAGTCGAGGGCGCCCTGCAAGGTGGGCTCGAGGGCTCCTTGCAGGGACTCGGGCCCGGGATCCTCGGGAAGCTCGACCACCTGGCTCTCGGCTTGAAGAGCAGGGTCCAGGCCCTCCCGGACCAGGGCCAGGATGGCCCGCTCCCGAGCCGACCCGGGGGTCGGGGCTTCCAGGAGATCCCGGAGCCGCCCGGCCGGATCGGCCAGGTCGGGCAACGACTGAGGATCGGGCTCCAGGCTTTCGGGAAGCGCGAGCAGGGTGGCCGGAGAGGAGATCTCCTCGGCGCGATAGCCCGCCTCCTCCAATTCCGCCAGGCCGGACTCCATCCGTTGGCGGTGCTCCGGGTTGCGGCAGAGCCTCAGGGCGGGCTCCTTCAGGGCCTGGGCAAGGCGGCGCGCATCCTCCGGGTCTGTCGAGTCCTCCTGGATGCTGCAGCGATCCCGCGCCTTGTCCAGCAGGACCCGCCCGGTGGTTCCCAGGACCTCCTCCAGGAGCCGCGCCAGGCGCCCCTGGGCGGAGGCGGGGGAGATGGTCCTCTCGGGAGTCGGGGGGAGCTGCTCGAGATACTGCCGCTTGAAATCGGTGAGCTGCTCTTCCAGGAGGATGACGCGCAGGCGGGATTCCTGCAGATCCTGGTGGAGGCTCTCCTGGGCCGCCAGTCTGTCATTCAGGACCGCGATCTCCGAGGCATGCTCCTGCTCGCGCGCCCTGGCTCGGGCCTGCGCCTCGCGCAGGCCCTCCAGCTCCCGTTGCAGGGTCTCCAGGTCCTCGCGCTCCTGACGCAGGGCCCGGATCTCCTCTTTGAGTCGTGCGTTCTGGAAGGTCGCCTCCTCCAAGGCTCCTTGCAGGTCCTCGGTCTCCCGGCGGGCCTCCTGCAGGCGCCCCTCCAGAGCCAGGGTCTCGCCCTCCCGGGCCGTGAGCTGATGATTCAACTGCTCCCGTTCGCCTTCAAAGGCCCGGGTCGCCTGCTGGAGGGCCTGACTCCCCTCCTGGAGGCGTCGGTCCAGCTCTTCTTGAAGCTCGCCCACCTGGAAGGCCAACTCGACGTTCTGGGAACCCAGCTCTTCGAGTTCCCGGCCCAACTTCTCGTTCTCGCGCCGCAGTTCGGCATTGAGCTCGATCAGGCGGCTGTCCAGGTCCTCATTCTCCAGGCTTGAGCGGCGGGGCTTCATGAGTCGACCTCGGTCATCCTGGTTGCGGGGTTTCGTGTCGAGCAGATCGACATCAGAAGACATGCGATCCTCCGGTCGGGTTTGGGGCCATTGAATCATGGCACATCCAGAGGCTTCAGGGCGTAATCCGCTTCACAGACTTGGGGGCCTCTTCAGAAGCTGGCCATCCCGAGCGTGGCCTGCGACCCCCACCGGATCACCCCGGGCGCGGGCCGGCGACCGGTCCGGGCGGAGGAACGACCCCGACCAGGGTGCTGACGATGCACTGGAACAGGTGGACCCATTCCTCGACCGACTCGTCGATCTGTGCTTTGAGCTCCGTCAACTTCCGGGCGTCCTGACACGCGCGAATCTGCGGGCGGAACTCCTCGATCCGGCGACTCAGGGAGTGGAAGCGCGCTCGCAGGGCGGCGTCGGGATGGTGATCCACGATCCCCTGCACCAGCGCATCCTGCCGGCGGGTGAGTTCCTCCACCCGACGGCGAAGCTCCCCGGCTTGAACCAGGTTGACCGCCGCCGCCTGCATGCGCACGTTCTGTTCCAGCTCCTTGCTGACCTCAGCCAGCTTCTGGAGCCTCTCCATGATGTCGTTGCGCCGGTTCTCGGGGCCTTGTTCCATCTCGCTCCCCGGGTCTCAGGTGGGACCTGGAACCCATGGCCTGGATTTCCGGGGTCCCCCTGCCCATTCCTTCCGACAGGGGGCGATTGTCCGGCAAGCCTGCAAAAATGAAGAGACCAGTCTCCCTTCGCCGGATTTACCCGGAGCAGGTTCTGAGGGTCAGCAGCTTGCGCCACATTCTCAGCCGGACGACACCGGCTCCCCTGACTGGCCTGGAACCCTTCCACGGCGGCCGAGCGACTCCTGCCCGCCCGGGAACAGAATCAAGACTCGGGGATGCGCAGCCCCAGTTCCGGGACCACCAGGATCAGGTCGAGGCGTCCCAACGAGGGCGTGTCCCGTGAGGCGCAGGCCTGGATCTCCACCTCCCCGGAGGCGGACTCCAATGCCCGGAAGAGCCGGCTGGACCAGTCCAGGGCCGTCCGCCCTCCCACCCGGACTTCGATGCGCCCGCTGACCTGGTTGACCGGCATGTGGGCCGCGCGGGCGGCCTTCGGGACATCTTCGTAGACGAAGGTCATCAGCCGCCCCAGCAGATTCGGATCCCGGGCCTCCACGCGCAGGCGGGCCACCAGGTCCCCCGCCCGGTAGACCCGGAAGAGCGAGACCGCCTGGAGAAGGACCGGGACGGGAGCCATCCGGTTCCCCTCCAGCCAGGCATTCTCGGTGACCTGGACCTCCACGGCTTGTGGCGTCCGGGCCTCCCGGAGAGCCTCCAGGGTGCTCCGAAGCTGCCGGGGGTCCACGGCCACCAGTTTTCCAGCGGGCTCCAGGGGAGGGGTGGGAAGGTCGGTCAGGGCCTGGTAGTAGGCCTGGCGGACCCGGGCCTCGGCGTGGCCCAGGACCGAGTCCAGCAGAGCCTGGCGTCGGTCTTCGCTCAGCCCCGACTCGACGGGCTCGATGGCCAGCACGGTCCGGGACGGCAGCACCAGGCGCCCGCGTCGGCGCATCAGTTCGTACTCGCCGGTCAGCGCCTCCAGGCGTCGCTGCACGTCCCCATACTGCCCTTGCAGAATCGCCATCTGACCGCTCAGGGCCAGCGAGACCAGCAAGGTGATCGTCGCGATGGTCCCCCCGGTGAGACCCGTGATCAACGTGGCGGTGTGTCGGGGGCGCATGCCGAGGAGCGAGAGCTTGTCCCGGCCCGTGCGGCGCCCGACGCTGTTGCCCATGACAGCGATGCTGGCGCCGGCAGCGAAGGCTGCCAGGAGCACCAGCATCGTGTTGAGGACCTCGTTGAGCGACACCTCGGTGGCGAGTCCTCTCCGGGAAGTCGAGCGCAGGACCTACCAGACAGGCGGTTCCGCCTCAAAGGTCACCGGCCCCTTGGCTCCGTTGTAGGTGATCCAGATCTGGGGCTTGAGGGTGCGCTCGCTGTATTCCTCGAACTTGAAGTCCAGGAAGGATTTCTTCCCCGACTCCAGGGTGCCCAGGTCCTTCTCCAGGGTGCGGATGGTCCGGCTTCCTTCGCGAAGCTTCACGGTGACCTGGACCCCATCCACGGCCACGTCGCTGAGGTTCTTCAGCCAGATCGAGCAGATGCCCTGGACGCTGCGGGAAGCACTGGAAGCCGACGTGCTGAAGGTGGCCTTCAGGACCTGGAGGGGGTGCTTTTCCTCTGCCGCCCGAGCCGGGAACGCAAGGACCGCCAAGAACAGGATCAGGATCAGGGAGACGTGCACGGTACGCATGGAAGGACCTCCTGAAAGTGCCGAGTCGGCGAGGACGTCGGGATTCCGCGCCTTTGCCTGGAACCCTGCCGAACCCGTCCTGGTTTCCCGGACCGTTCCTGGCGGGGGTCAATCGGAAAGGTGTGGCTTCATGACGGAAGGCAGCAGACCCATCAGGTCTTCGGACGCTTTCTGCACCGCGACCTGGTCCCGGGACTCCAGGACCAGGTCCAGCCTCCCCGGCTCGATGCTGCCGTGGTGCACGCCCAGCCGAACCTCGGGATGGATCCGGACGGCCCGGTTGAGATAGGGCACGAGATGGACCTCCTCGGCCTCCACCTGCAACGTCCGACGGGTCCTGGGAACCCCGACAAAGAGTTCTGCCAGGGCCTCGAAGGCCTGACGCAGCCGTGAAGGAGAGCCCGGCAACGGATAGACGTTCCGGACCACCACCTGCGGCCAGTCGCCCTCCGCCCGAACCAGGATGCGGGCCTCGTCGGGCACTTCTGCCATCTTGTTTCGGGCGGCCGGCACATCATGGCCTTCGAACTGATGAGCGATCAGGTTCTCGAGGAAGGTATGCCGCACCAGGCGCATCTCGAAGGCCTGAGCCAAAGCTTCCATGGTGCGGTCGTCCGGTCCTGGTCCGATCCCTCCGGCGGTCAGGAGCAGGTCCGCAGCCTGAGCCAGGTCACGGATCGAGGCGGCGAGGACCTCGACCTCCGACCGGACGACCCGGATCTGCCCCAGATCGGCCCCCAGCTCGTCCAGGCGGCGGGCCAGATAGGGGGCATGGCAATCTGACAGGCGACCCGAAAGGACCTCCTCGTTGATGATCAGGAGCGCGACGGACGGTATCTTCATGGTGCTTCCTCTTCGAGCCGGCGGTCAGTAGCCCTCGGCGGACCCGGGACGCCGCAAATCGATGCCTCCTTCCAGGATTCCATCCGGCCGACGCCGGACCAGGGCGCACTGGCCCGTGGCGGTCCCCGGGGCCAGGTGATGCCCCATCCGCTCCAGCAGCCTCAGCGTGTCGGGGCTGAGGCCCTGCTCGAAGCGGAGTTCGTCGGGAAGCCACTGGTGGTGGATGCGGGGACGGCTGACGGCCTCCTGGGCGTTGAGACCGAAGTCCAGCACGTTGAGGAGCACCTGCAGCACCGTGCTGATGATGCGGGGACCTCCCGGCGAGCCCAGGGCCATCACGAATTCCCCCTCGCGGGTCACCAGCGTCGGGGTCATCGAGGAGAGCGGACGCTTCCTGGGAGCGATGGCGTTGCGCGGGCCCTGCACCAGTCCGAAGGCGTTGGGTTGCCCAGGAGCCGCCGCGAAGTCGTCCATCTGGTTGTTGAGAAGGATCCCCGTCCCGGCGGCCACGACCCCGCTGCCATAAGAGAAGTTGAGCGTGTAGGTCAGGGAGACGGCGCCCCCCTCCGCGTCGACGACTGACAGGTGGGTGGTGTCCTCCGACTCCCAGCCGGGGAAGCTGCCCGGTCGCACGTCCTGGCTGCGGCGGGCCTGCCCCGGTGAAATCTGCCGGCGAAGGTCCCGAGCGTAGCCCTTGTCCAGGAGATGAGCCAGGGGGAGCCGCACGAAATCGGGATCGCCCAGCCACTCCGAGCGGTCGGCATAGGCCGCGCGCATGGCCTCGGCGAGCAGATGCAAGGTGGCCGCAGAATTCTGTCCCAGGGCCGCCAGGTCGTCTCCCTCCAGCATGTTGAGGATCTGGACCAGGTGGACACCGCCGGAGGAAGGTGGGGGCATCGACCAGACCTCATACCCCCGGTAGGTGCCGACCAGGGGTTCCCGCCAGACGGCCTGATAGCCGGCCAGGTCCTGCAGGTCGATCAGGCCCCCGTTCCTGGTCATGTCGCGGACCAGTCGGCGGGCGATCTTCCCGCGGTAGAAAGCCTGGACTCCCTCGTCCTGGAGCCGGGACAAGGACCAGGCGAGGTCCTTCTGAACCAGGACATCCCCGGGCTCCGGCGGGCGACCTCCCGGCAGGAAGATCTCCGCCGAAGGGGGATGGCGCCTCAGTCGCCGGGCCAGACCGGCCAGGTCGGCGGCCAGGGTCGGCGGCACCGGGAAGCCCTCCTCGGCCAGCCGGCGGGCGGGTTCGATGGCGTCGCGCAGGCTCAGGGTGCCGTGTTCCGCCAGGACCCGGGCCAGCCCGGCGACGGTGCCCGGGACCCCGGCGGACAGATGCCCGCAGGTGGAGAGTCCAGAATCGGCCTCGCCCGAGGGCTTCCGATACATGTCCCGAGCTGCCCGGCGGGGCGCCGTTTCGCGGAAGTCCAGGGCGCGAATCCGGCCCTGGGGGGTGCGCAGGAGCAGGAAGCCGCCCCCCCCCAGGTTCCCTGCTCGGGGCAGCGTCACCGCCTCGACGAAGGCCATGGTGACCGCGGCGTCCACGGCATTCCCGCCCCGGCGCAGGACCTCGACCCCGATCCGGGTGGAGATCGGCTCGGCCGAGGAGACCATGGCATGCCGGCCAGTGGTGGGGCGGAAGATCTGCCCCTCCTCCAGAAGGATGTTTCCACCCTGGGCCCAGGCCAGGCCCGGCATCCAGAACAGGAAGAGGAGCGCCAGGAGTCTCTTCATGGCGGCTCCTTCCTTCCCCCTGCCAGGGATCCTCCGCCCCGGGACGGGGGGAGGAAGTCGATCCGACATCGCGAACCCGCGCGACTTATCCAACCCTCTTCCCTGAATCACGCCCCTGGCCGTCGGTTCCTTCTCGGCGGGGACCGGGCGCCGCCCTGGGGTGGGGGGGGAAGCCCAGAGGTGACCTGATGAAGAACCGTACCCTCCTGTCTCTCCTGGCGCTCCTGGCCGCCTTCCTGGTGGCGGGTTGCAGCGGCGGGGGAGGCTCTGACCTTCCTCCGCCCTCCGGCTTCTCGGCTTCAGGGCCGGCAGCCTGGCTGCGCTTCGACCCCTCGATCTCGGACATCCCCCTGCCGATGGACATCGCGCGCAACCCCGCGACGGGATTCAACGCCCTGTCCGGAGAGGGCGAGCCCTATGTGTCGATCAACAGCCTGCAGGGGTGGTCCACCGCGGGACCGATGATCCTGAACTTCAGCGCCCTGGTCGACGTGGCCTCGGTCCACGCCGGATCGATCCTCCTGATCGACTCGGTGACCAGCACGCCGGTCCCGGTCACCTTTGAGGTCAAGACGCTGTCGGCCGGGGAATCCACCGTGCTGGTGCGCCCCGTCCGTCCGCTGGTCCCCTTCCGGCGCTACCTGGCCATCGTGACCGACAAGGTCACGTGCGGCAGCACGCCGATCACCTCCAGCCGGGTGGCCGGAGTCCTGAAGTTCCAGGGCACCCTGGTCGACACAGGCGGGCACTCCAAGGTGTCCAGCCTGACCGACGAGCAGGCGCAGGCCCTGGAGCCGCTGCGGGTGGCCTGGCAGCCCGTGTGGGCGGCGGCCGAGGCCGTCACCGGCCAGCTTCGCGGTGACATCCCCTTCGCCTGGACCTTCACCACCCAGCCCCTCTTCCAGACCCTGCCGGTCCTGCGCCAGCGGATGCAGTCGGAGGAGATCACCCCGGTGGTCACCCAGTCCTTCGTCGGAGCCGGGATGGTGGACGCCTTCTTCCAGGCCCAGGGCCTGGGAGCCGTGCCGCACGACGCGATCACCGCCGTGTATGCCGGCTACCTGCTCTCACCGAACTACCTGGCCGACCCCCTGGATGGTCCCTTCCAGGGTACCCCGGACAATCCCACCCGGCTGGGCAGCGCGCCCGTCCCCTTCCTGGCCACTGTCGGGGGCAGCACAGCCTCCGGCACCATGATCTTCGCGCACGGCATCACCCGGACCAAGGGCGACGTCCTGGTCCTGGCCAACACCGCCAACGCCAACGGGTTGGGCGTGGTGGCCCTGGACCTGGTCCTGCACGGCGACCGGAAGCTTCCCGGCCAGCCCAGCGGGACGGGGTTCGTCAACCTGAACAACCTGCGCATGACTCGGGACAACGCCCGCCAGTCGGTGAACGATCTCTACGCCCTGAGTCGCATGATCGCCTCCGGGAACACCGACTTCAACGGGGACCAGACCCCCGAATTCTCGACCGCCAACCAGGTCTTCCTGGGGCAGTCGCTGGGCGGAATCGTGGGGACGGCCTTCGTCGCCACCGAACCGAATGTGCGCCTGGCCGACCTGAACGCCACCGGCGCCCGGATCCCCCGCCTGCTGGTGGACTCGGCCAGCCTCGGGCCGGTCATCCTCGACGGCCTGAAGGCCGCAGGGATCGAGCCCGGTACCCTGCGCTTCGAGCAGTTCCTGTGGATGGCCCAGACCATCCTGGATGACGCGGACCCGTTCAACTACGCCAGCGGCCTCCAGGCGGGCTCCCTCAAAGGCGGCGTCACGAGTGCGGTCCTGGTCCAGGAGATGGTGGGCGACCTGGTGATCCCCAACAGCGCCACCGACGATCTGGTCCGCTCGCTGGGGACGAAACTGGTCCTGCGGACCGACCCGGCCGAAAACCGGATCCCCGCCGGGGTGGAAGCCGTACCAGGCCCGGCCTTCGGCTCAGGACTCTTCCAGTACATCAACGGGGCGCACGGATTCCTGCTCGACCCCGGCCAGGGCCCGACCGTGGCGGCCCAGGCCCAGGTCTTCACCCACTTCCTGACCGGGATCGCCTCGGGCTACACCGCCCCCACGATCCTGGTCCCGCCCGGACAGCGCACGGACCAGGCCGGCTGGAGATTCCCCTTCGAGGCCTCCCTGGAAGGCCGATTGGACTTCCGCTGAGGCCTTCCAGGGCCGGGCGGCCTTCTTCGAGCTCCCCCCTCCGACTTGGACAAGGAGGCGGGGAGCTCGCTTCATGATCCTCCTGAGCGCGCCACCCGGAATCCCCAGGAGTAGGTGCTGCCGTAGCCGGGACTGAAGTCCGAGATGGGAGGGATGAGGACGCAGCGGTCCCGGGTGTCGTCCCACGAGCCCCCGCACAGAATCCGCCAATGCCACAACCCGGTGCCGGCTGGCGAGCGGCGGGGGACCACGGGAGGGCCCTGATCCGAGCACCACTCGGCCACGTTGCCGATCATGTCCAGGGCGCCGCAGGGGCTGGCCCCTTCGGGGAGGGATCCGACGGGCAGGGGGCCTCTCCCTTGGGAGATGTTGGCCCGCCGTGACAGCAGCTCCTTCTTGGAGAACCGGTAGTAGTTGGCGCGATTCCGGTCCCATTTGCGGCCCCAGGGGTAGGGGCGGCCGTCCCTGCCGCGGGCGGCGCGCTCCCATTCGCTGACGGTCGGCAGTCGCAGCCCGGCCCATCGGCAGTAGGCGGTCGCAGCGAAGTGGGACAGGTAGACCACCGGATAGTCGTCTCCCATCCACAAGCCGTAGATCCGCCAGTTGCCGGTGGAATCCGAAAAGCCCACGTCGCGGGCAAAGCGCGCGAACTGCCGGTTGGTGACCTCGAACTTGCCGATATAGAAGTCCTCGAGGTGGACCGTGCCGTGACGCGGCGCTCCGGCACGCTTGTAGGGAGGCAGGGTCCCGACGTGGTCCCCGTCCGGGATGCGGATGAGAACCGAGCCGTCGGCAGCCAGATATTCCCTGTGCCCCTGGTCGTTGGTCCCCCGGAAGCGGAGGGACGGCTTGAGCCGTCGGTCGGGGAAGGCCATCCGGGCGCTCTCGGGATGCGAGAGCCCGACGCCTCTCTTCGGCTGGGAGAGCACCTCGTCGGCCGGGCGCTCCGGGATGTTCTTCCCCATCATCCACGCCAGGTGGATCAGTCCCATGAACGCGATCCCCCAAGCGAACGTGCGCCACCGGCTCTTCTGGCGCCCCCCCGGGCTGGACATCTGCTGAAGAATCTCCCACACCGTTGAAGTCCGGTCCATCTTGCCAGGGGCCTGCCGTTCTGGCAAGTGCACCGGAAGGAAGGGGACCCCTCCCGACTCCCTCCCGGACGAGGAGGAGTCGGATTCCTGGAGAATCCCGGCTGCGCTGAACCTGGTGGACTTGAGTCCTCCCCAAGCGAGCCCTCTCCTCTCGGAGGTCCATTGAAGATGTTGAGGCGAATCGGGCAGTCTGTTCCGACCCGTCGAAGGATGTCCCACTCGTTCTGCATCCTGGCGATGCTGCTGGGTCTCACCGCATGTGGTCCCAGGCCCACGGAGCCCGCCGGATCTTCCTCGCCGGGAGGCGCACCGGCCGGAACCCAGGCCTCCCCGGTCGCTGCCCAGGCCCCCTCTCCGCTCGGAGGCCCGGCTGGAGGGCAGGTCTCGCCGGTGGAGCCTCCGTCTCCCGTCGGGGGACCAGATGGGGTGCAGCCCTCAGCCGCCCCCGCCCCGGGCGCTCCGATCGGATCGCCGGATCCCCCGCCGACCGAGGGACCGCCGTCTCCCCGGCCGGGCGCGGATGAAGAAGGTCTTCCGATCATGCCGCCCGGAGTCACCGGTCCGGACGACTCCGCCTGGCTGGCAATCCAGAAGTACCACGCCCACTGGAAGGACGTCCACCCGACGACCATGCTGAGCGAAGCCCAACGCGTCTACGCCGAGCGGAGCAAGGACGGCTTGATGCAGTTCAAGTCGAAGGATGGAGTCCACCAGGTCGAGATCGAGAGCATGGTCATCGAGGGGGTCGAACCGGACTGGAGCATGCGGATGTCCGGAAAGGTCCAGGTCGACTCCCAGCAGAGGAACGCCACCTTCGTGGTCATGCAGGATGACCAGAAGAATCTTCGCTTCGACACCGTGATCCTGACGGGTCCCCAGGGTCAGGTGGCGTACGTCTGGTCGGAGGAGAGTGCCTTGTGGGTCGCCCAGAAGGACCCGCCCCGCAAACCATGAACCGGCTCGCTCCGGACCTGGGTCCTTCATCGTCGAACCCTGAACCCGGCGCGTTCCGCCTGGCTCAGGGCCCGGGGCTTCAAGGTCCCAGGTAGTCGAAACAGCGGTAGAAGACGTAACGGCGCAGGGGCTTGCCCCCCCGGAAGACCGTCAGGTTCTGGGGACCTTCAACCCGGGCGAAATGGCTCTTGAGGCGATCCGGGGGGTCCAGCTCCACCATCGGCCTCCAGTCCCCGGAGGATCTGGGCCTCTCGTAGACCATGTAGACCGCATCCCAGCCGAGGTAGCGCTCGGGCGGAGTCCAGAAGTCGTATCCCTTGGCATGCTCGCCCAGGATGTTGTTGGACAACGTGTTCTGCGGATCGCCCGCGTAGTAGGCCAGGACGCTGGCAGCCTGGTAGCCGTGTCCGGCCAGGAAGGTCTGCTGCGGACGAGGCATCTCGGCCCGGATCCGGGCCGCCTGTCGACCCATCGCGGTCCAGCCCGAGAAGTCGTCGGCCCGGTTCAATGCCCCGATCTCGGCCAGGGTGGCGACCCAGGGCAGGGCGCTGAGCAGGGCTGCGGGGACCAGGATCAGGCCGAGCAGTCCTCTGCGACGCTTCCAGACTCCGGTTTCGCTCCAGAGGGCGGCCAGCAGGAGGATGGCCGCCACGTAGCCGGGCAGGGGCCAGTTCATCTGGACCAGGCGCCGGGTGGAGACCAGCAGCATCAGTCCCAGGAAGGGCACGCACGCGCAGAGCAGGTACTGGAACCTCGGCTCGCGCCAGCGCCGCAGACCCGTGCCCACCGCCCAGCCCACGGCCAGAAGACCGCCCGGCGAGAGCATGAGGAGCTGGTTGAGGAGGCTTCCTCCGAAGCGATCCCGGAACGAGGTGGCCTCGCTCATCCGCGAGGTCCCCTGGTAGGCCAGCGAGGCCCAGTCGTTCTGGGCATTCCATGCCAGCACGGGCGAGAACAGGACCACGGCCAGCAGCGCCGCACCCGCGAGCTCCCAGCGTGCCAGAAGCTCCCAGCGCCGCCGCAGGACCAGCAGCAGCAGCGGGGCCAGCGGGATCATGGCGGCCGGATACTTCGAGAGCATCCCCAGTCCGGTGGCCAGGCCCACGCCCCACCACCAGCGCGGGTCGCTCTCGGAAATCAGGCGATGGCCGCACCACAGCCCCAGGCTCCAGAAGAAGAGCAGCGGGGCATCCGGAAGCAGCATCATCGAGTAGAACTCGAAGGTGGGCAGGAGCGTCATCAGAACCGCGGCGCCCAGGGCCACCCGGGAATCGAAGAGGTCCCGGGCCACCCGGTGCACCAGCACCAGGGAGGCCGCGAAGAGCAGGATGGCAGGGAGGCGCACGAAGAGCTCGGCGTTTCCGAAGATCCCGGTCGAGAGGCGGGCCAGCCAGGCCACCATCGGGGGGTGATCGAAATAGGACAGGGCCGGATGCTGGCCGTAGTTCCAGTAGTAGGCCTCTTCGTATTTCAAGCCCGCCGTGGCGGCGAAGACCAGCCGGGCTGCGGTGCTGACCAGCACCAGGAGCCGGAAGGCCTTCAGCGAGGGGTCGGCGGGAGGCTCAACCATCCGAGCGCCCGTTCCGGATGGCGCTGAAGTAGTGCAGGGTCGAGAGCTGCCGGGCACACCAGGCATCCAGGCCGCGCAGCTCGTCTTCAGGGGCCAGATCGGGACGTTCCAGGCGGGTCCGACACAGCCGCTCCAGCCAGTTCCCCAGGCGGGTCAGGCGGTAGAAGGCCAGGCGCGGGGGGTGGATCCCGGTGGCCAGACGCGTGCGCATGCGCGGATGCTTGCGGATGTAGAGCGCGGCGGTGCGGCCCTTGGCCTCCGCCTGGGCCAGCATGCGCTCCAGATCCCGCCGACGCGGGGGTCTCTTGACGTGGAAACCGATGGCCCGATAGTTGTTGCGGGCCTTCAGGCCCAGGGCCATCAACCGAAGCCCGACCTCCTGGTCCTCCCAGCCGTATTCCTTGAAGTCCTCGTCGAACATTCCGGCCTGGACCAGGTGCTGCCTCTTGACCGAGACGTTCGAGGTCCAGAAGAACGAGGTCGAGATGTCGGCCAGGCGGAAGGTCGGCTTCTCGGGGCGTCGAGGCTCCTCGACGTGGTTGACCCAGCCGTTGACCACGCACATCTCGTGCTGGTCGTGGGTGCGGACGTGCTCTTCCAGCAGGTTCCGATCGGCCAGGACATCGTCGTCGATATACAGGATGATCCGGCCATGAGCCCCCCGGATTCCCGTGTTGCGGGCCGTCGCCAGGCCGGAGTGCTCCTGGCGCAGGTACTCGACGTGGTAGGGCAGGCCCATGGCCGCCACCATCTCAGCCGTGCCGTCGGTGCACCCGTCGTCCACCAGCACCAGCTCATAGCGCTCCGGGGCCAGGGACTGGTCCACCAGGGACTCCAGCACCGCGCGCAGGACGTCCTTGCGGTTGTGGGTGCAGATCTGGACTGAGATATCCGGGCCGGGATGGCCATCCTGAATCGACATGTCTACCTCGCTGGCGCGGCGTTCTGCCCTTCTGAAGGGCTCTCCTGCCGGAGTTCCTGCATTCCGGCGCGCAGATACTCATGTTCCACCAGCAGCGAACGGGCCAGGGCTTCAGGAAGAGGGCCCTCTCCTCGTGCCGAGCGCGACACCACCTCCAGCAGGGGACCCGCGGTGAGCAGGCCATTGCGGACCAGATTGAGGGGGTGCAGGCCACTGCGCAGTCGCATGGACAGGCTGGGGTAGCGCCTGTACAGCGCGGCGGCCGAACGGCCGTCGTTGGCTGCCGTGCGTAGGAGGGACTCCAGCGGCTCGGCCGGCTTGAGGTGATAGACCAGGGCGCGAGGCTGAAAACGCCGGCGGACGCCCAGGGCCTTGAGGCGGACCCCCAGTTCGGCATCCTCCCAGCGGGGGAAGGTCGTGTCGAAGAGTCCGGCCTCCAGCAGGAACTCGCGGTTCAAGGAAGCGTTGCTGGTGCACAGGTAGTTGCGCGAGTAGTGCCGCCAGAGGGGAGGAGGCGTGGCGGGACAGGGCAGGGCGGGGATGTTGATGACGGGGCCCCGCACCAGGAGGTTGGGCCAGGCGCGATGGGCCTCCTGGTGTTCGCTCAAGAGGTCGGGGTGGACCAGCACGTCATCGTCCACGAACATGCAGAACTGCCCGGTCGCCGCCAGGATCCCGGTGTTGCGGGCCGCCGAGGCCCCCGCGTTGGACTGGCGCAGGACTCGGAGAACAAGATTCCACTTCCCGTGAGCCACCTCTTCGGTGCCGTCGGTGCTGCCGTCATCCACCAGGAGGACCTCGAAGCCCCGCCTGGGGAAACGCAGGGCCTCCAGGTGGCGCAGGCAGTGGACCAGGGCCTCCCGGCGGTTGTAGGTGGGGATGATCAGGCTGAATTCAGGAGACATGGCTTGTACTCGGGACCTGCCAGAGCATGTCGAACGATGCGCGGCAGCCCCGGCAAACCTCCTCAGAAGTCGGGCCGGTTCTCACCCGGCCTCTTGATGTGTCCGGGACGCACCCGCAGGCGCGGATTCTCCATCGAGACCTTGTGTCCCGCCGGGACGCTGTGGGTCAGGAAGACCGAACCGCCGACCACGGCCTGCCGGCCCACCACCGTGTTGCCTCCCAGGATGGTCGCGTTGGCGTAGATGGTCACCTCGTCCTCCAGGGTGGGATGCCTCCTGGCCTGTTCCAGGGGCGAACCCTGGCGGTTTCGGGGCAGGCTCAGGGCTCCCAGGGTGACCCCCTGATAGAGCCGCACCCGGTCCCCGATCTCGGCTGTCGCCCCGATCACGGCTCCGGTGGCGTGGTCCAGGAAGAAGCTCCGTCCGATCCGGGCTGCCGGATGGATGTCGGCGCCGGTGTGGGCGTGGGCCCACTCGCTGAGGATCCTCGGCATCAGGGGAACCCCCAGCTCGTGCAGTTGATGGGCCAGACGATGGACCGTGATGGCCAGGAATCCGGGATAGGCCAGCGCCACCTCGTCCAGGCTGGTGGCCGCGGGGTCTCCGTCCAGGGCGGCCTGGGCATCCAGGACCAGGAGGCTGCGGATCCCCGGCAGGGCGGACAGGAACTCCCCGGTCAGGTGGCGCGCGCTGGAACGACACGAGAGCTCACACGACTCCGCCTCACCGCAGCGTTCCTGGTCATAGCACAGGCAACGCTCGATCTGGATCTGCAGCTTCTCACGCAGCGTGGCCAGGAGCACGACGATGTGGTCGCCCACGTTCTCGTCGGTCAGGTCCTGGCGTCCATGATAGCCCGGATACAGCAACTCCAGGCACAGCCGCAGGACCTCCAGGCTCCCCTCCCGGGAGGGGATGAACCTCCGGTTGATGGCGTGCAGGCGGGCCTCGGTGCGATAACTCTCCAGGAACTCCTCGACCAGGTTGCACAGTTCAGGCGTGGGGCTCAAAGCGCGATCTCCTCGAGATTCTCACTGAGACCTTCGAAGAGGGGGCCGCTGAGGTAGCGCTCGCCGGCATCGGGGAGGACACAGACCAGGGTCCGACCCTCCCAGCGAGGTTCGCGGGCTACCCGCAAGGCCGCGGCCGCGGCAGCTCCCGAAGAGACCCCGCACAGGAGGCCTTCCTCTCGGGCCAGGCGGCGAGCCATGTCCAGGGCCTCCTCATCCGTCACCGCCTCGACCTGGTCGACCCGCTCCAGGTCGAGGTTGCGGGGAATGAAGCCGGCCCCCAGGCCCTGGATCTTGTGGGGGCCCGGCTGCAGGGGGCGCCCGGCTCGGAGCTGGGTCAGCACCGGCGAGGCCGCAGGCTCGACTGCCACGGCGTAGAGCTCCTGACCGCGATCCTCGGCGAAGTGACGGGCGATCCCCGTCAGGGTGCCCCCCGTGCCGACCCCCGCCACCAACACGTCGACCTGGCCTTCGGTGGCCTGCCAGATCTCCGGCCCCGTGGTCTGCCGATGGATGGCCGGGTTGGCGGGGTTCTCGAACTGGCGCATCAGGAGGTAGCGTTCCGGGTCCTCGGCCACCATCTGTTCGACGCGCTCCAGGGCCCCCCGCATGCCCTGGGAACCCGGGGTCAACATCAGGCGGGCTCCGAAGGCCAGCAGCACTTTCCGGCGCTCCAGGCTCATGGTCTCCGGCATGGCCAGGATGCAGCCGATGCCCCGGGCAGCCGCGGCGAAGGCCAGGGCGATCCCGGTATTGCCGCTGGTGGCCTCGACGATCACCCGACCCGGATGCAGCAGGCCGCGCTCCTCCGCGTCCCGGATCATGGCCACGCCGATCCGATCCTTGACCGAGAAGGCCGGATTGCGCCCTTCCACCTTGGCCAGCACCGTGGCCCCCACTCCGCGGGTCACCGAGTTCAGGCGCACCAGGGGCGTCCCGCCGAGGCTGCTGGCATTGTCCGCAAAGACCATGTGTCGATCGTCCTTCCTTCCTCGTCTGGATCGGGCCGGGGAACATTCGCGACGTGCGCGGTCGCTCCTCGAAGCGGACGGACTCCGCCCGCCAGGGCAACCTTTCCCTTTCGGGCCGACTCCAAACCTGCGGACCGCCAGGGGGGCGCAGCACCCGGCCCGCTCCGCCCAGGCCCCGGGCCCGGAATCCGCCGCCTGCCGTGGCATTCGACCGCGGATTCAGGCGGGTTTCGTCCGGTTGCCTGCGGGGGATGAACATGGGATGGTGGAGTCTGCACTCTGCCCAGCACAAGCCCCCCCAAGAAGGAGACCCTCCATGAAACCCGCGATGAAATGGGTGGCCAACAGGATGCCGAAGGCCGACGCCACCACCCAGATGGCGTTGATGGCACCGGCCAGGATCGAGAAGGCGCGCGCCTTCCATCGCAGCTTTCCACAGTATCGGCCCACCCCGCTGGTGGCCCTGCCGAATCTGGCGGCTCAGTTGGGGGTGAAGAACATCTTCGTGAAGGACGAAAGCTACCGCTTCGGCCTGAACGCCTTCAAGGTCCTGGGTGGTTCCTACGCCATGGCCCGCTTCATCGCCGAACAGACCGGACGGGACGTCTCGGAGCTGAGCTTCGAGCGGTTGACCAGTCCCGAGGTCCGCAAGGAGCTGGGCGACTTCACCTTCTTCACCGCCACCGACGGAAACCACGGCCGTGGAGTGGCCTGGGCAGCCAACCAGATCGGTCAGAAGAGCGTGGTCTACATGCCCAAGGGTTCCAGCCCGACCCGCCTGGAGAACATCCGCAAGGAAGGCGCTCGCGCCGAGATCACCGACCTGAACTACGACGACGCGGTTCGCCTGGCTTCGGCGGAGAGCCTCAAGACGCCGAACAGCGTGGTGATCCAGGACACGGCCTGGGAAGGATATGAGAAGATCCCGAACTGGATCATGCAGGGATATGCCACCATGGCTTCGGAGGCCGACTATCAGTTGAAGGCCGACGGAGCCGAGCGCCCCTCCCACATCTTCGTGCAGGCCGGGGTGGGGAGCCTGGCGGGCGCGGTCACCGGCTTCTTCGCCAACCTGTATCCCGACGACCCTCCGGTGGTCATCGTGGTGGAGGCTGAAGCCGCCGACTGTCTGTACCGCAGCGCACGCCAGGCCGATGGCACGACGGTGAAGGTGGGGGGCGATCTGGTCACCATCATGGCGGGGTTGGCCTGCGGCGAGATCAATACCCAGAGCTGGCCGATCCTGCGCAACCACGCCTCCTTCTTCGTCTCCCTGCCGGACTACGCGGCCGCTCGCGCGATGCGGGTCCTGGCCGTTCCGCTGAAGGGGGACCCGGCCGTGATCTCCGGGGAAAGCGGCGCGGCCGGCGCGGGCTGCCTCTTCGAGGCCTTGATGGAGCCCCGATTCGCGGACTTCAAGAAGGCGGTCGGGCTGGACGAACGCTCCCAGATCCTGCTCTTCAGCACCGAAGGCAACACCGATCCGGACTGGTTCCGCAAGATCGTCTGGAACGGTGAGTTCCCCACCCCGCGACGGCACTACCGCTGAGCGGGGCAAACCCGAAGGGGGCGGAGGCGGCGGGACCTGTCTTGAAGAATATTCCAGGCGAATGCCCTTGCGTCCTGTCGGGGGCCGTGTTATGATGGCGCGGCCCTGTGCATCAGGGTTTTGTTCGTTGGCCTCGGCCCGTCTTTCGAGGGCGGGCCTTCCGCAGCCGTGAAACGGCCTGCGCCATATCCCCGGAGGTGCTCCGTAATGTTCTGGATGGATCTGACGCGCTTCGCCCACAAGAAGGGGGCGGGCTCTTCGAAGAACGGCCGCGACTCGCAGCCGAAGATGCTGGGCGTGAAGCGCTATGGCGGGCAGGCCGTGCAGGCCGGCAACATTCTGGTCCGGCAGCGTGGAACCCGCTTCTATGCGGGCGAGAACGTGATGATGGGCCGCGACTTCACGCTCTTCGCCGTGGCCGACGGCCAGGTGAAGTTCCACAGCAAGGCCAACAAGACCCTGGTTTCCGTCGAATCGGTGGAAACCGCCGAGGTCGGATAGTCTTCGCTCGAAGAACGCAAAGGCGGATCCCGGCTCGCCTGGCGACCGGGATTTTTGCCTTTGTCCGAGACTTCAATGGCCAGACTGCCCCCCGTCCGAGGGGGATCCAGCCTGGCTCCAAGATCGGCCTCGGCCGCTGAGGGATCCATGAGCACGAACTTCGTCGACCAGACCCGGATCTTCGTCAAAGGAGGAGATGGCGGCAACGGCTGCGTGTCCTTCGAGCGTCAACTGTACATCCCCAAGGGCGGACCCGACGGCGGCGACGGCGGTCGGGGAGGACACGTCGTGCTGGAGGCCGACGAGAACCTCCACACGCTGCTGGACTTCAAGCGTCGGGCCCACTTCAAGGCCGAGAAGGGCGCCTTCGGGCGGGGAGGCCGCAAGACCGGTGGGATGGGGCAGGACCTGCTGGTCAAGGTTCCGGTCGGCACCCTGGTCTTCGACGACCAGGAGGGACGCTGCATCGCCGATCTGGCCTTCCATGGTGCCCATGTGACGGCGGCCAGGGGCGGTCGAGGGGGGCGGGGCAACACGCACTTCGTCACCGCCGAGCGGCGCGGACCACGTGAACACGAACTGGGCGAACCCGGCGAAGAGCGCTGGCTTCGCTTGGAGCTGCGGGTGGTCGCCCAGGTCGGGATCGTCGGTTTTCCCAACGTCGGCAAGTCCACCCTCCTGTCGCGCATCTCCAACGCCGATCCCAAGATTGCCGACTATCCCTTCACCACGCTGGCACCGGTCCTGGGCGTGGTCGAGCGCGACTATCAGCGGGCCATCTTCGCCGACATCCCCGGTCTGATCGAGGGCGCGGCCCAAGGCGCCGGCCTGGGGCACGATTTCCTGCGCCACGTCGACCGAACCCGCGTCCTGCTGCATGTGATGGACCTGGGCGAGGTCGACGCCGAAGACCCTTTGAAGAACTACGACACCATCCGCACCGAGATCGAGTCCTTCAGTCCCGAGCTCCGCCGGCGCCCCGAACTGGTCGCGGTCAACAAGATCGACCTGCCCGAGCGCGAGGAGGCGCTCAAGGCCCTGGAGCGGGCCCTGACCCGTCGCGGCAAGGCCCTCTTCCCGATCTCCTGTCTGGCCGAGACGGGCCTGGATCGACTGGTCGATGCCGTCTTCCGCGAGATGGCCGAAGCCCCGCCATTGCCGGACCGGCGGATCGAGCCAGACACGCCTCCCGAGCCGGAGGATTTCCAGATCCTGGTGGAGGACGGGGTGTGGGTGGTGCAGGGCCGTCGCGTCGAGAAGGCCGTGGCCATGACCAACCTGGAGGAGGACGAGGCCGTGAGCCGTCTTCAGCGGCGCCTGATCTCCTGGGGAGTCGAGGATCGCCTGGCCCAGGCCGGCGCCCGTCCGGGAGATACGGTCCGAATCGGGACCTCGGAGTTCGACTTCGAACCCGAGCCGGTCTGGGCCGACCACGATCGCGGCCCGGCCCCCTTGGAGATCCGTCCCTCCCAGCAAGCCCGCCTGGAGGAGAAGAAACGTCTGCGCCGCGTCTCGCTGGCTCAGCAGGCAGGGCTGCGGGGGCGCGGACGGAGGAAGCGCTGAGGACGCTGGACCTTCGCTCCGGAATCACTTTGCCTCGACGGCCGAAAGTGTAACAAAATCGATCGAGACCCAGAGCCGGAGCTCAGGCATCCTCAGGGTGAGACAAGTGTGTCTGGAGTTCTGCTTTGAAGATCCAAGGGACCCCCGCTCTGCGTGCCGAACTGAATCCTTCGCTGCCGACGCCGGCCTCTGGGAGCCCCCCTCGCTCCGAGGTCGATTCCTTCGAGCACGCCGAGCCCCTCCGTCTCCCACACCTGCCGCTCCCTTCCACCCGGACGCCCGAGGTCAACCGCCCCCCCCGTCTGCCGGCCGAGCCGGCCCCCAGGCTGGCCAGGCCGGTCCTCTTCGTGCACGGCTACATGGGCATGCCCGAGGAATTCCAGGACATGACGTCCTGGCTGACCCGTGAGGGAGCCAACCGGGACGGCGGCATCCTGGACGGGGCCGAGCCTGGTGCCGTCGATCCCGATGCCAACCTCTTCGCCATCCGCTACACCCGGCCGTGGCAGACGATGGAGACCGATGCCGGAGAGCTGCACAACGTGATCGAGGCCATCTGTCAGGCCACGGGTGCGACGGGAGTCGACGTGGTGGCGCACAGCAAGGGGGCCCTGGACACTCGCAAGTATCTGATGGAAGCCGCCGAGAAGGTGGACCATGTGGTCATGATCGGGACCCCGAACGCGGGGACCCTCCTGGCCGACGTCGAGCTCCTGATCCGAGAGAAGCTGGGGCGCCCCATGAAACCCCCGATCAAGGATCCGGAGGTCCATGCCACCCTGAACCAGCTTCGCGCCGACCGGGTCGACGGTAAGGGGATCCCACTCAATCCCGCCCTGAGGGAGCTCAACCAGAACTGGGAGACCCAACGGGACAGGGCCGAGTTCCTGGCCATCACCGGCAACGGCATCCCGACGATCAACGAGGTCACGGGCGTCACCTTCCTGGGCGACGGTACGGTCACGCGCCGATCGGCGGCGCCAGAAGGAATCCCCGCACGACACGCCTGGTTCTCGGTCCACGGTTCCCTGGCCGGCAACCAGGCGGTGATGCGGGAGACGTTTGCCTTCCTGACCGACCAACCCCTGAGCGCCACCGAGGACATCTTCGAGACGCCCGAAGACCGGGCTCGGGCCAGGGATATGGGACTGGTCCTCGATTCGAAGGCGCCGGTCAGCCCTTCGGAGGGTTTCCTGTTGGCGGAATCCGGCCAGGAAGGACGGGGAAAGGCGGGGTCCTAGACCGTGTGCTTGGCTACCAGGTCCTGACGCCGCCCGGCTTGGTGGGCCAGGTCTGCCAGTTCCTTGGGGATGGTGAAGCTGACCTCCTCCGAGACCACCTCCAGAGGTTCGAGATCCACCTCGAAGTGCGCCTGGAGCCAGCGCAGGACCTCCTGGACCACGTTCTCGGGGGCGGAGGCTCCTGCGGTGATCCCCAGTGTCCGGACTCCCGACAGCATCTCCGTCCGGATCTGGCTGGAGTCATCCACCAGGAGAGAGCGGGCTCCCTGGCTGATGGCCACCTCGACCAGACGGTTGGAGTTCGAGGAGGTCGGGGAGCCGATCACCAGGATCAGATCACAGGTCTCCGCCATCCTGCGGACGGCGGCCTGGCGATTGGTGGTCGCGTAACAGATGTCTCCCGAGCGGGGGAGGCGGATTCCTGGAAAGCGCTGCTGCAAGGCGGCGACCATGTGGTTGGCGTCATCCAGCGAGAGGGTGGTCTGGGTCAGGACCGCCACCTTCTCCGGGTCCGGCACCGTCATGTTCGCGACATCCTCCAGGGTCTCGACCAGGCTCATCGAGTCGGGTGCCTCGCCCATGGTGCCTTCCACCTCCACGTGGTGGCGATGGCCGATCAGGGCGATGTGGAAACCCTGCCGGGCGAACTGGATCGCTTCCAGGTGGACCTTGGTGACCAGCGGGCAGGTGGCATCGATCACCTGCAGGGAACGCCGAGCCGCCTCCTGGCGGACGGCCGGCGAGACCCCGTGGGCGGAGAAGATGGTCACCGCTCCGCGGGGGATCTCCCCCAGGTCTTCCACGAAGATGGCCCCCCGCGCACGCAGGTCGTTGACGACGTGGTGATTGTGGACGATCTCGTGGCGGACGTAGACGGGCGGACCGAAAATCTCCAAAGAGAGCTTGACGATGTCGATGGCCCGGTCGACACCGGCGCAGAATCCACGAGGATGGGCGAGATAGACCTTCATCTTCACGGGGGGAGGACCTCCGCAGCAGGGAGTCAGGATCGGGGAAGGGCCAGACGGCGACCCGCGGGTCGAGGGGAGACCACGACCCCTGGCGGGTCCAGACGCCGGCGCGGGCAGTTCGCCTTGCTCCGGTGGCGTCCTGCCGGAGTTCCCGCACAGGAAACCTTCCAACCTCCGCAAATGTTCCCGACCAGAGACTGGAGACGAGATATCCGTGGCTGACGAGCACAACCTGGCATTGTTCATCGACTTTGAGAACCTGGCCATCGGGGTCCGGGACTCGGGCTATAAGAAGTTCGAAATCGAGCTTCTGACCAGCCGCCTGCTGGAGAAGGGCAAGATCCTCTTCAAGAGGGCCTACTCCGACTGGTCGCGCTATGCCGAATACAAACGCGAGTTCCATGAAGCGGCCATCGAACTCTTCGACATCCCTCAGCGGGTCATCGGCGGCAAGAACAGCGCCGACATCCGCATGGTGGTGGACGCCCTGGACCTGTGCTACTCCCGGGCCCATATCGACACGTTCGTGATCGCTTCGGGGGACAGCGACTTCTCTCCGTTGGTCTCCAAGCTTCGCGAGAACAACAAACTGGTCATCGGCGTGGGCGTGAAGAACTCGACCTCCGACCTGCTCTTGGAGAACTGCGACGAATTCATATTCTACGAGGACCTGCTGCGCGTCGGGGGTGGCGCCTCCTTCTCGCGCCTGGAGAACCTTCCCAAGAAGAAGCAGGAGTGCTTCGAGCTTCTGGTGGACTCGATCCTGGCCCTGGAGCGCGAGAACAAGGACGTCCTGTGGGGCTCGATGGTCAAGCAGACGATGCAGCGGAAGAAGCCGACCTTCAACGAAGAGTTCTACGGATACCGAACCTTCTCGGCCCTGCTCAAGGAGGCCCGGGAGGCTGGAATCATCGAAATCAAGAAGGACACCAAGAGCGGCACCTACGTGGTGACCGACCTGCTGGTTTCGGAATGACCCATGCCCCGGAGGGGCGAACCGGACGCCTCTCCGGGGTCAGGGCTTCACGAGCAGCTCCAGGGCCTTCTCGAACTGAAGGTCTCCGGAACCGGCCGTCGCCCGGGCCGTCGGGTCCGGCATGGGGACCTCCAGGTCCGCACGCAGGCCGCCCCGCCACAACCTCTTGCCCAGGGGCAACCGGTAGTAGGAGACCGTGACGGTGGCCACGCTGCCATCGCCGAGTTCCTCGGCCACCTTCTCGAAGGCCTGCATCTCTTCGGGGTCGGTGTCCTCTCCGACCAGGACGGCCCGGCCGTGGTCGCGCAGGGCACCGGCCACCAGGGCGGCGGCCCCGGTCGTGTAGCGGTTGATCAGGACGACCGCAGGCACCTCCAGGGCCGCAACATCGGAGGTCCTCCAACCGGTCTCGTCGGCCCGCCCGACCTCGGTCATGACCAGCCTGCCCGGGGGCAGGAAGAGGTCGGCCAGGCCGATGGCTCCGGCCGGGACCCCGGGGCAGTTCCTCAGATCCAGGATGAGGCTTGTGGCCCCCCGGGCCTGGAGCTCCTCGACCTGCCGACGCACATCGTGGTGAAGCCGATGCCCGAGGTACTTGACCTTGATGTAACCCACCCGGGAGTGGACCATGCGGGCCTCGCTGCCCTTGGGGTTGGGGTTGAGCCACTCGCGGGTCAACCCGTATCGTTGAACCGGGCTGTCCCCACGCTGGATCTCCAACTCGATCCGGGTGCCCACCGGCCCCCGGATGATGTCGACCAGCTCGTTGACGTTCAGATCCGTGGTCGGGTGCCCAGCCACCGCGACCAGGCGGTCTCCTCGGCGGATCCCCTGCCGCTCGGCCGGGAAGCCTTCGAACAGCTCGACGATGACCAGGCGTCCCTGGTCATCCTTCTCCTCGTCCACGAAAAAGCCGACGCCTCCCAGGGAATAGCCCAGCTCTTCCAGCGTGGCGGCATGACCTCCGGGTGGATGAAGCCGGGTGCCCGGGTCTTCCAGGCTGGCCAGGGCCTCCGCCAGACCGGCCCACAGGACCTGCGCCTTCTCCGCTTCGGAGCGACCGGCCAGCAGGCCATCCAGGACCCTTTCGACAGCCGTCATGTCGGCGTTCAGGTCGCCGGTCAGCTTCAGGTCGAAGAGCGCGTCACCGGCCAGACCCATCTCCTGCATCTGGCGCACGGCCCCGCGCATCCCGGCCCGAACCAGGAAGGCCGGCTTGGGCGGGGAAGGATGCTCTTCCTGCACGCGCACCAGCGTGGCCATCACCTCGGCCATCCGCAGGGGCTGTCTTGGGGACTTGTCCGGCTCGGCCGAAGCAGGAGCCGACACGACCAGCAACAGAATCAAGGCGAGGGCCGCCTGGAGGCGGGACAACATCGGGGAACACCTCCCTTTCGCGTCTCAAAGGCCCGTAGATTCGGAAGTCGAGCGCGACGCTCCTCCCCCCGGCGGAGAGTGTGCCTCGACTCCCCAGGCTCGGAGGCCAACCCCATGCCGGCAAGGATCCTGCTGTTCGCGGGTCTTCTCCTCTGCCTGGGCCTGGAGGCCCAGGCAGCCCCACGCACCCCTTCCGCCCTGGTCAACGGCTCGGACCACCTGGCCCAGGTGGGTCGTATGGGCCCGGTTCGCCTCAGCTACGATGTCCGGGCCCTGGGGGCCTCGGGGGTCCGGGTGCTGGTCCATCGCTGGCCCTTGAAGGGGGCCGACGACCCGCCCGCCTTGGAGTGGTGCTTCCAGCAACCGAAGGGGACCCCTCTGGTCCGATTCCACAGCCTGCCCGTCGGCGTCTATCGCGTGCTGGCCATCGCCCTGGATGCCCAGGGGCGCGAGGTGGGTCGCCCATCCTATCCGGTGTACGTCGAGTATGGCGGCCCTCGGGCATGGGAGGGCATGAATCGCGACCTGGACCTGCGTGCCGAACCTCCGCCCCTGGCCGGAGTGGGCGCCAGCTACGTGGCTTCCGAGGATCTCCCTCGAGTCGAGCTCTCCCCGGCCACCAGCGTCTTGAAGCCAGGGCAGGAGGTCGTCCTGCGCGCCCGGGTCCGCAACCTGCCCCTGGAAACCCCGCTGAGCTGGCACCTGGACGGCCCCGGAGACCTGGAGGTCCTGGAGGACGGCCAGGCCAGGTACACGGCCCCAGGCTCCTCCAAGAACCAGATCGCGCGAATCCGCTGCGAAGCCCCTGGGACCGCCGCCCAGTCGGGGGGAGCCACCGTCCTGACCACCAGCGTTCCCATCGAACCCTGAAGAGCCGACTCCAGGCCCGGCGCCGGAGGCCCTCCAGGGAAGGGCCTCCGTCCCAGACGCCGAAGCGGCCTCTTCTTTTTTTTCGAGGAGATCACCATGAAGCCCAGGTTTGAGAGAGTCAACCCCCGCACCCCCTTCCCCGAGATCGAGGAGAAGGTCCTGCAATCCTGGCGGGAAGAGGGTGTGTTCCAGAAGTCGCTGGAGGCCCGCCAGGGAGCCCCGGAGTTCATCTTCTACGAGGGCCCGCCCACCGCCAACGGCAATCCGGGAATCCACCACGTCCAGGCCCGGGCCTACAAGGACCTGTTCCCTCGCTACAAGACGATGCGAGGCTTCCGGGTCCGCCGCAAGGCGGGCTGGGATTGTCACGGTCTGCCGGTCGAGATCGAGGTGGAGAAGCGCCTGGGCTTCTCGGGCAAGCAGGCGATCGAGACCTACGGGATCGAGTCCTTCAACCGGCAGTGCCGGGAGTCGGTGATGACCTATGAAGGCTCCTGGCGGCGCATGACCGAACGGATTGCCTTCTGGGTGGATCTGGACGACGCCTACATGACGATGTCCAACGACTACGTCGAGAGCGTCTGGTGGTCCCTCAAGCGCCTGTGGGAGAAGGACCTGCTCTACCTGGGCTACAAGGTCGTTCCCTTCTGCGCCCGCTGCGGCACGCCGCTCTCCACCGCCGAGGTGGGCCTGGGCTATCAGGACGTCGAGGACCCTTCGATCTTCGTCCGCTTCCCGCTGAGGGATCCCCAGGCCCTGGGCCTGCCGGACGAGGCCAGCCTGCTGGTCTGGACCACCACCCCCTGGACACTGCCCGGGAACACCGGAGCCGCCGTCCACCCGGACCTGGACTACGTCGCCGTCCGCCAGGGTTCGGCCGTCCTGGTCCTGGCGGAGTGCCGCCTGCAGGCCGTGCTGGGCGGTGAGGAGGGCCTGGAGGTCGTCCAGCGGTTCAAAGGCTCAGAGCTCCTCGGGGCCCACTACCAGGCCCCCTATGGATGGTTCGATTTCGCGGGCAAGGACGGTCACCGGGTGGTGCCGGGCGACTTCGTCACGACCGAGGACGGCTCGGGCATCGTGCACCTGGCCCCGGCCTTCGGCGCCGACGACCTGGAGGTGGGCCGCCGGACGGATCTGCCCGTGGTGCATTCGGTGCGGCCCGACGGGACCTTCCGCGAGGAGGCCGGCTTCCTGGCCGGCCTGTGGTTCAAGAAGGCGGATCCGGAGGTTATCCGGGACCTCTCCGAGAGGGGCCTGCTCTTCCGGGTGGAGCGTCACGTGCACTCCTATCCCCACTGTTGGCGGTGCACCAACCCCTTGATGTACTACGCGACCGACTCCTGGTTCATCCGGAACACCAGCCTCAAGGAGCGGTTGATCGAAAAGAACCAGGAGATCGACTGGCACCCGGCCCATATCCGGACGGGTCGCTACGGCGACTGGCTGAACAACCTGGTGGACTGGGCCCTCTCACGCTCACGGTTCTGGGGGACTCCACTTCCCATCTGGGTCTGTGGAGGATGCGACCACAAGGAGGTGATCGGCTCGTTCCGGGAACTGGCCGAGCGGTCCAGGACCCCACTGGACGTGGACTCGCCCGGGTTCGATCCCCATCGTCCCTTCGTGGACGAGGTGGTCTTCGAGTGTCCCCGGTGCTCGGCGGAGATGCGGCGGGTCAGCGACGTCATCGACTGCTGGTACGATTCGGGTTCGATGCCCTTCGCTCAACTCCACTATCCCTTCGAGAACCGCGAGGTCTTCGAATCCTCGTTCCCGGCCGACTTCATCTGCGAGGGCCTGGACCAGACCCGAGGCTGGTTCAACTCCCTGCACCAGATCGGGGTGATGCTCTTCGACTCCATCGCCTACAAGACGGTGATCTGCCACGGGCTGGTCCTGGACGAGGACAGCAACAAGATGTCCAAGAGTCGGGGAAACGTGGTCGACCCCTGGGACGTCCTCAACGCCCACGGAGCCGACGCGCTGCGCTGGTATCTGTACACCTCGGCCCCGCCGGAACACAACCGGCGCTTCTCGGTCGCCCTGGTGGGCGAGGCGGCCCGCCACCTGAACACCTGGTGGAATACCTGGCAGTTCTTCCTGCTGAACATCAACGCCTCCGAGGTCGATCTGTCCTGTCCGGTCCCCTCCCAGGACCGGTCCGAGCTGGACCGCTGGATCCTGGCCCGTCTGAACCAGGCCACCGGAGAGGTGACCGAGGCCCTGGACGAGTTCGATCCCACCCGTTCAGCCCGTGCCCTGGAGGCCTTCGTCGACGACCTCTCCAACTGGTACGTCCGGCGCAGTCGGCGTCGCTTCTGGGAAGGCGATCCGGCGGCCTATTGCACCCTGTACGAGTGTCTGGTGGCCCTGGCCCGCCTGCAGGCCCCCTTCACCCCCTTCCTGGCGGAAGCGACCTGGCGCAACCTGGTCCTCCCGGTCGACCCGGAAGCCCCTCGCAGCGTCCACCTGGCCGACTGGCCGGTCGTCCGACCCGAGCTGGTGGATTCCCGACTCCTGGCCGACGCCGCGGCGGCCCAGGCCGCCATCTCGGTGGGGCGGGCGGCTCGCAGCGCCTCGCGGCAGAAGGTCCGTCAGCCCCTCTCCGAGGCGCTGGTACGGGCCCGTTCGCCTCAGGAGCAAGAGGGCATCGAACGCTTCAGGACCCACCTGGAGGAGGAGCTCAACGTCAAGAGCCTTCGCTTCCTGGGGGCCGACGAGCCGTTCCTGGACTATGAGATCAAGCCCAATCTGCCCCTGTTGGGCCCCCGCTACGGCAAGCTGCTGGGCGGAATCCGCCGGGCCCTGCAGGCGGCGGATCCCCGCCAGATCGCTCTGCTGTCCCGCCAGGGCGAGACCATTCCCCTGACGGTCGATGGAGAATCCCTCACGCTCACACCGGAAGAGGTCCTGGTGGAAGTCCGTTCTCCGGAGGGCTACTCGGCTGAGGAGGACTCCGGACTCATGGTCGCAGTGGCCACCACCCTCACCGACGCGCTGCGCAAGGAGGGCCTGGCCCGCGACCTGGTCCGTCACATCCAGGAGTTGCGCAAGACGGCGGATTTCGAAATCAGCGACCGGATCAGGACCTGGGTTGCCCAGGCCTGGGACGAACTGCAGGAGGCGTTCGAGGCCCATCGGCAGGTCATCGCCGAAGAGACGCTCAGCGTGGATCTGAGCCTCGGCGAGCCGCCGGCCGATGCGGTGACGACCGAGGTGGAGCTGACCCGAGGCGGGCCGGTCTTCCGCCTGGGGGTCCGCCGGGGGGGCGGGAAGCGCCCCGGAGCCTGATCCCCCCGGCAAGCACGAAGAGCCTGGCGAGCCCGCTGGGACGGAGGATGAAAGTGGACGGAATCTATGTCTGGGAGGAGCGGACCGAACAGGACCGTTTCCTGTTGAAAGGATATCTCAAAGAGGAGCCACTGGCCTGGAACGCCCGGATCATCGACAACCTCGGCCAGGTGCGCTGGGCCGAGAAGTTCGGGTCCCGCGACAAGGCGCGGGCCGCGCTGGTGCAGCGAGTGCCCGACGAGGCCCGCTTCCTGAAGGGAGCTGCGCCGCCAGAATAGCGACGCCGAAAGGAGGAGGCGGGGACCAGAAGACCGGTCCCCGCCTCCTCCTTTGTGGGTTCCTAGGCCCGATCGACTCCGGAAACCATCTTCTCGAAGGAATCGGCCATGCGGCCGAGATAGCCCAGGATGCGGGCGCCTTCCTCGGGATTGGCCCCCTGCAGCTCCATGGTGTCGGCCAGGACCACCTGCCCCTCGAAGAGCGCAAAAGCCCCGTGCGTCAGGCTGGCGTTGAGTTCCATGGCGGTCTTCAGGATCTGCTTGGGAAGATCGGTCGTCTTGCCGATGGGAGTATAGAACCTCAGGTAGGAACGGCCGTCTTCCTCGAAAGGATAGGCCCGGACCACCTGGCGGCGTCCTCCCGGAGTGGAAAGGGTCAGGACGGTCTCCTCGGACTCGAGCTCCTCGCACGAGGTTGCAGAAGCCATCTCGGAAACCTGGCTGATGAATCTCTCGAAATCCATGACGTCTCCCGTCTGGCGACCCGAAGGCCGCAGGTCTTGAGTTCGGTGCACGTTCGTGGCTGCCAGGCCTGCCCCTTCCCACCTGAATCCGCCGTCTGGCGTGAGAACCCAGGGCGTCGAGGCGGGTCTGGATGCAAGGAAGGCGTGCATTCTGAGGAGCGGAGCGTCGTTGGAAACGACGTGAGCACCGCAGAGGTGCGCCTGACGACGCAGACGGGCCCTTCCCACTCACACCCGGGTGTGGGTGGGCCATGAATGGATCGGCGGCCGAATGCCACGGTCGGCGGCGGATTCAGGTCCCACGGGTTTCCTGGCCCATACAGGCAGAGATCTGATATACTTCCTGCGCTTGAAGTCCGCACAGGACCGAGCTGGGAGACCGCTCCAGGAAGAGTCTTCCGGAAAGGGCACTACATGGCATTCCCGGGTCCTCAGGTCAGCAGAAACGGGAATCCCTCGACGTCCGGTCCGAAGGGATGCGCCGATTCCTCGCGCCAGGAGTGGACGGATCCTTTCAACTCCTTCAACTCGTGGAAGGGGTTGCTGTATCGCGAGCACTACGAGGCCATCCTGCAAGGACGTTTCCTGCCCCCGATCGAGGTGGCCATCGATCCGACCTATACCTGCAACGTCGACTGCATCTGGTGCAACTCCAGGCGCGTCCTGAAGCAGGAGAACCTCGTGGGTCAGGAGATGTCCACCGAGCATCTGCTCCGGCTGGTCTCGTTCCTTGCCGACTGGGGAGTGAAGGGCTTCTGTTTCGCGGGCGGCGGGGACCCCACGCTGCATCCGGCGCTGTGGGACGCCCTGGAGCTGGTCCGGGACCGGGGCCGCCAGAGCGCGATCCTGACCAACGGAATCGAGATCAACACGGATCGACGGCGCGAGATCGCGGTCAGCACCTGCCGCTGGATCGGCGTCTCGCTGGACGCAGCCACGCCCGACCGATATTCCCGGATCAAGAGAACCGGTCCACGCGTCTTCCAACAGGTCCTGGAGAATGTCCGGGCCATGGTCGACCAGGTCCGCCGCCGCGACCTGCGCTGCGAGATCGCCATCAAGTATCTCATCCACCCCAGCAACTCCGACCAGATCCTGGCCGCTTGCGAACTGGCCCGGGACCTGGGAGTGGCGCACTTCCACGCCCGTCCCGCCGCATCCGAGAACATCGAAGGTCTGGGTGAGAGGCTGGATTTCCCGATGGAGGAGATCAACCAGCAACTGGATGCCTGCCTGGCCCTCCAGACCCCGACCTTCAAGACCTTCGGGGTCCGGCACAAGTTCACCCGGACCTTCAACCTGGAGCACGGATTCTCGCGCTGCCTGGCCGCCCCCCTGGCCATCCAGTGCGGTGCGGACGGTCGGGTCTATCTGTGCATCGACTGGCGGGGCAGCCCCAGGCACGTCCTGGGGATGCACTGGCCCGAGCCCGAGCAGATCCTCGAGTTCTGGGGGTCCCCCGCCCATATCGAGAAGCTGCGAGCCGTGCAGGTCGAGAAGTGCCCGCGGTGCACCTACGGGATCTACGCCCGCCAGATCGAGAACACCCTCGAGCGCGATGCCATGTGCCTGAATTTCCCCTGACCTTCGGGGGAACACCTGACCGTCAAGGCGAAGTCCTGGCCTGATGTATGATCGCATCGTGGTTCCGGTGGACGGCTCGGACCTCTCCGAAACCGCCCTGCCCCACGCCGTGGCGCTGGCCCGGGCCATGGGGTCGTGCCTGGAACTGATCCGCGCGGTGGCGGTTCCGACCCTGGTCGGGACGATGAATGAAGTCGCCTTGCCGGCCTCGTTTGACTCAACCGACGAGACCCGGGCGGTGGAGGACTACCTCGAGGGTCTGGCCGAGCCGATCCGTCAGCAGGGCGTGCGCGTGGTCTGCAAGGTCCTCCAGGGGGCCCCGGGGCACGTGGTGACCCAATACGTGCGACGGAACCGCCCGGATCTGCTGGTGATCTCCTTCCACGGCCGGCGCGGGCTGCGCCGCTGGCTGGCGGGAAGCACGGCCGAACGCATCTCGCGTCGGGCACCCTGCCCGGTCCTGGTGGTCCGGCCCGGGATGGATGAACCCGGACGCTGAGCTTCCGACGGGCGCGACCTTGACGCCCGGCGCAACGCCGAGTCGGCGAACTCCTGCAAAAGCGGGTTGCGTGTCCGGGGGCGACGGTGCTATAATCGCGCTCGTGTGACCCCGAGAGGGGGTCGCAGCCCCTCCGGCACAAGCTGGAGCGGGTCCTTCCTGCCCGGTCTGTCCAGCGCGGCGCACGCGTCGGGGTTGAACCGGGCCTGAAAGGCCAAAGGAAGGAGGTGAAGACGGTGCGCAAGTACGAGATCACGTACATCCTCCGTCCAGATCTGGGAGACGAGGCCATTCCTGGCCTGGTCGAGAAGTATTCCCAGCAGGTCGTGGACCAGGGCGGTCAGGTGGTCAACGTCAACAACTGGGGCAAGCGCCGGTTCGCGTATGAACTGGGCGGACGCATGGAAGGCTACTACGTCGTCATGCGTTTTGACTCCGAAAGCCCGGTCGCCGAAGAGCTTCGTCGCGTGATGAAGCTCAGCGACGACGTGTTGCGCAGCCTGGTGGTCTGCGTCAACTAGACCTTCTGCGCGGGTCGCCGGCGGGGCCCCGGCATGGGGTCGCTTCTGGCAGACACCGCGCGGAGAGGGTGAATTCATGTCCAGTCTGAATCGAGTGATCCTGATCGGTCGAGTGGCGACGCCGCCAGAACTGCGCTATACCACGACCGGCAAGGCCGTGGCCAGTTTTCGCATGGCCGTCGATCGCCGTGGGCGAAGCGGTGGCGAGAGCAACGCGGACTTCATCCCGGTTGTGGCCTGGGAGCGCCTGGCGGAGATCTGCAACGAGTTCCTGACCAAGGGCAAGCTGATTGCCATCGAAGGACGACTGCAGACCCGAACCTACGAAACTCCGGAAGGCCAGAAGCGCAGCGCCTTTGATGTCGTCGCCGACGACATGCGGATGCTTGGCAGCCGCAGCGAGGGCGAAGGCGGGGGAGGAGGGGGCCAGTACAACCGGCCCCCCCGCGGCAATGAAGGCTATCGCTCTCCCCGCGAGGGAGGACCCCCGACAACCTCGGCTCCCGAGCCAAGGCAGACGGGACCTTCGCACGACTTCGGTGACGATTTCGAGGCAGGCCTGGGCGTGGACGACGAAGTCCCATTCTGATTGAGAGGCCGTCCCGGATGGGGCGAGCCGTCCTGGAGGTTCAAACATGGCCCGTGGAGAGCGCCGAGGGCGTCGCCCCCGGCGGAAAGTCTGTCACTTCTGCGCCAACAAGATCGAGGACATCGACTACAAGGATGTCCCCACGCTTCGCAAGTACACCAGCGAGCGCGGCAAGATCCTGCCCCGGCGTATTTCGGGAACCTGTGCGCGGCATCAGCGCATGGTCATGAACTCGGTGAAGCGGGCTCGCTTCATCGCGTTGCTCCCCTATACCATCTAGTTCGTCGCAACGACGGAACCCGGCCCCGAGCTCTGGAGTGCGCCCCGGAGCCCGGAGTCGGGCTCTTTGATCTCTGGCCCATGTCCGGGCCCGTCCGAAAGGCGGTTTCGAGATGAAGGTGATCCTGCTCAAGGATGTCCCGAAGTTGGGGAAGAAGGGCGAACTGCACGAGGTCTCCGATGGCTTCGGACGCAACTACCTCCTGGTCCGCGGCCTGGCGATGGTCGCCACCGAGGGGAAGATCCGCGCCATCGACAAAGAGAAGGCGGATCGCTCTGCGCACGAAGCCCGGGAGCTGCAACAGGCTCGTGAACTGGCCGAGACGCTGCGTTCCAAGCCGTTGCAGGTGATGGCCCGTTCCGGCGAAGGCGGGCGTCTGTTCGGGTCGATCACCTCCAGCGACCTGGCCGAGGCCCTGAAGGCCCAGCACGGATTGGACTTCGATCGACGGCTGATCAAGCTCGAGAACCCCCTGAAGACCCTCGGAGAGCATCGGGTCACCCTGAAGCTGCACCCCAAGGTCAAGGCGGAGCTGCTCGTCTGCGTCAAGGAGTCCTGAGGTCTTGTCGCCAGAAGCCGACCCTGGTGGCCTGGCTGCCGCCGGGCTGGACCCGGAGCGCCGCCTGAGCGTCCTCTACGGGTTCCTGTCCAACCTCTTCGGCGCCGATCAACTGGTTCTGAAGGCCCGCAAGATGGGCGTCCTGCACCTGATGCGCTCTCCGCGGCTCGGAGAGCGCATCCTGGCCTTGCAGCGGCTGGTCTTCGAAGACCCTGCCCTGGGGACCGTCCCGGCCAAGGAGGAGCACCTCCAGGTCCTGGCTCTCATCGAGGACGAGGTCGCCGACCTGGCTGCCCGCCGCACCTTCGAAGAGGACATGGACCAGCGGATCATGGCCCGGATGCGCGACAAGCACCGGGACTACGTCAAGGACCTGCGCCGGGAGATCCTTCGGGAAGAACAAGGGGCCGAGAATGCCGCGACCCTGAAACGCCTGGCGGAGCTGGACGAAATCGAGAAGCGGGGCCTGGGGGTCAGCGCCTTGTCGGTCCTGCGGCCGGGCCGGCTCTCCGAGGTGGTTGGCCAGGATCCGGCCGTCACCTCGCTCCTGGCCAAGATCGGGACTCCCTATCCGCAGCACGTCCTGCTCTACGGCCCTCCCGGCGTCGGAAAGACCACCGTGGCCCGCCTGGTGCTCGAGCAGGTCAAGAGCTCGGGACGCGGCCCCTTTGCCCCCGAGGCCCCTTTCATCGAAGTCGATGCGACCACCCTGCGCTGGGATCCCCGCGAGATCACCAATCCTCTGCTGGGTTCGGTTCACGACCCGATCTATCAGGGGTCCAGAAGGGACCTGGCCGAGGATGGCATCCCCGAGCCCAAGCTGGGCCTGGTCACCAAGGCTCACGGCGGGGTGCTTTTCCTGGACGAGATCGGCGAACTCGAGACCCTCCTGCTGAACAAGCTGCTCAAGGTGCTGGAAGACAAGAAGATCGTCTTCGAATCCTCCTACTTCGACGAGGAGGATCCCCGGGCCCCGGAGTACGTCCGCAGGCTCTTCACCCAGGGAGCTCCCGCCGACTTCATCCTGATCGGCGCCACGACGCGCTCGCCCGAGGAGATTCCCCTGGCCATCCGTTCGCGCTGCGCCGAGGTCTTCTTCGACCCTCTGACGGCCACCCACATCCAGCAGATCGTGACGCAGGCCTCGGCCCGGCTGGGGGTCACCGTGGAGGCGGGGGTGCCCGAGGAGATCAGCCGTTACACGGTGGAAGGGCGCAAGGCCGTCCAGATCCTGACCGATGCCTTTGGCCTGGCCTGGCAGCGGATTGCCCGCAGGCGGACCCGGCCGAAGGTCACCCTGCAGGACGTCCACAGCGTGGTGCGGACCAACCGCCTGACCACCGCCGTCCCCATCGTCGCTGGCGACAAACCGGTCATCGGGCGCATCTTCGGCCTTGGAGTCTCGGGCTTCCTGGGCTCATGCCTGGAGCTGGAGGCGGCTGCCTATCCCGCCCGCGTGCCTGGGAAGGGAAGCCTGCGCTTCAACGAGGTGGCCCAGGAATCGGCCCGAGACTCGGTCTTCAATGCCGGAAGCGTGATCCGCCTTCTGCTGGACAAGGACCTCCAGGATTTTGACGTCCACGTCAACGTGGTCGGCGGGGCGACCATCAACGGCCCCTCGGCCGGCCTGGCCGTCAGCCTGGCCCTGGTCAGCGTCCTGGAAGGGCTGCCCATCCCCCCGGACCTGGCCGTGACCGGAGAAGTGTCGATCCAGGGGCGGGTCCGTCCGGTCGGAGGGGTTCCCGAGAAGCTGTACGGAGCCGTGCAGGCCCGAATGAAGAAGGTCCTGGTTCCCTGGGACAATCGTCACGAGATCCCTGGCGATCTGCCCTCTGGGGTCGAGGTGCTGACCGTGGCCACCGTCGAGGAGGCGGTGCAGCGGATCTGGGGCAGGACCCTCCCGGGATGCAAGGAGGTCTCGTCCTGATGGCGCTGGCCGCCCCTTCCTTCGAGCTGAGCCACCTGCCACCTCACAGCATCGAGGCCGAGCAGGCCTGCCTGGGCAGTTGCCTGATCGACCCCGAGGCCTTCGACAGGGTCTCGGAGCTCCTCTCCGGAGCGGACGACTTCTACCGGGAAGCCCACCAGGAGATCTACTCGGCCATGGTGGCCCTGGCCGAAGGCAACCAGAACATCGATCTGATCACGGTCACCAACCGCCTGCGCAACCATGCCAAGCTGGAGAACTGTGGTGGGGCGGCCTATCTCGACAGCCTGATCGGGATCGTGGGCAGCTCGGCCCATGTCAGCGCCTATGCCCGCATCGTGGCCGACAAGGCCACTGAGCGACGCCTGCAGCAGGCCGGGAACTCCATCGTGCGGCTCTCGCTGGACGGCGAGGCCGACGCCGCCAACAAGGTGGACCAGGCCGAGGAACTGGTCTTCGCGGTCGGCAACAAGCGTTCCCGGACCGAACTCGAGCAGATCAAGGCCACCCTCCAGGACACCTTCGAGACCCTCTACGAGCGCTACCGCAACAAGATCTCGATCACCGGCGTGGCGACCGGCTTTGCCGACCTCGACGACATCACCGGCGGCCTGCAGCCGACCAACCTGATCATCATCGGGGCCCGCCCCAGCATGGGGAAGACGGCTTTCGCCATGTCGGTGGCCATCAACGTGGCATTGAATCGCGAGAAACCCGGAGTGGCAGCCGTCTTCTCGCTGGAGATGTCGCGCCAGGAACTCTGCCAGAGAGTCCTGTGCTCGGTGGCCCAGGTCAATGCCATGGATGTCCGGCGCGGAAACCTGCGCGACCAGGACTGGCAACGCATCGGCCGGGCCATGAATCAGCTCAACGAGGCCATGCTCTTCATCGACGACCAGGCCGGTACCACGGTCCTGGAGATGAAGGCCAAGCTGCGCCGCCTCCAGAAGCGCCACGGCCTGGACCTGGTGATCATCGACTATCTGCAGTTGATCCGGGGCAGCGGGCGGACCGATAACCGGGTCAACGAGGTCTCGGAGATCTCGCGGCAGCTCAAAGGTCTGGCCAAGGAGCTCAACGTCCCCATCGTGGCGCTCTCCCAGGTCTCAAGACAGGTCGAGGCGCGCCAGGACAAGCGCCCGGGGCTTTCGGACCTGCGCGAGTCCGGAGCCATCGAGCAGGACGCCGACCTGGTCGCCTTCATCTATCGCGACGAATACTACAATCCCCAGACCCAGGACACCAACACCGCCGAGGTGATCATCGCCAAACAGCGCAACGGCCCGGTGGACACGGTCAAGCTGTCCTTCGTGAAGCGCTACGGCAGCTTCCACAACCTCTCACGGGACGTGGTGGAGGACGACTACGCCGCCTATCCTCCTGGAGTCGGAACCCTGGCGGAAGAGCAGTACCTGCCTGAAGTCCCGCTCTGAACGCTCCTCCTCACCGGACAGGCGGAGTTCCCAGTTTCTTCTGGATCAACTGAACGTAGGACGCCATCCCGCTGCGGGCCTGCATGGCGGCCAGAGGCGACAGGTCGAAGCGCCGCACGACAAAGTCCAGGCCCACCAGCAGTCGGACGGTCTTGTCATAGAGCGGCAACCCGACCTTGGGGTTGGCCTTCCACTCCCGGTACTTGCGTTGGGCCCAGACGTAATCGGGATGACGATCCGGAATCTCCACTCCGACCAGATCCTGATAGAGAACCCCGGGGTTCACCTTGGTCCGGATGAAGAGCTCCTTCCAACTGCGGCCCTGCTTGCGCAACTCGTTGAGGGCCACCGGATCCTCGCCGGAGGCTCGTGCCAGGAAGAGCGTCACCAGCAGGTCGTCGGCCTCCGCCACGTTCTGCATCACGGTGACCGTCTGGATGGTCTCGAATCCATAGACCTCCGAGACCGCAGGGACCAGGGGATTCTCCTCGAGCTCGGAGTACTGGGCCCGGGCGGGGAGGGCCCCTGTCGCCAGGATCGTGGCACAGAGACCCCCCAGGATGAGGATCTTGAGCGAACGCATCGAGCCGTTCATGAAGGCATCCCTTTCTTGTTCAGCGGATTGCATCCGGGTTGACCACTCTTGCACAGCCCGGATGCAGGAGGTTGAACCCCCTGGCGACCGGGGCGTTGCGAGGCGGGGGCTCAGAGGTGCAGGACCTTGGAGGCCTGGCCCATGACGTGGACCATCTCATCCATGCCGACCACCTCGCCCAGGACCTGGTCCTCCGCGATGCCGTAGTGGGCCAGGCATGTCCGGCAGCACAGCAGCCGGACTCCCAGTCCGCCAAGCATTCCCACGGGAAGATCGAACGGCCCTCCCCGAACTGCCACCCGGACTCCCTCGGTCATGAAGAGCAGAGCGCGCGGACGCGGAGCGTGCTTTTCAAGGCTGTGGAGGAACTTCTCCAGCATCTCGGTTCCGAAGCCCGTGTCTTCGGGAAGCGTGGTGCCCAGCGTGGGCTTGCTGATGACGACGACGGTCTGTTGCATGGCCGAAAGGGGTTCGCGGCCGGGCGTGCGGTTCCCCCGTCCCGTCACGAGGTGGTCCCTTTGAGTGGAGGTGACGGTGCTCCGGCGCGGGGCACCAGCCTCAGGTCCAGTCGGGCTTCGATCTCGAAGACCCGAGGCCAGGGCAGCACCACCTCCAGGCGCATCCCCGAAAACTCCACCCAACGGCGCATGGCGGGAACCCAGTATCGCCTTCCCAGCAGGCGCTCCTGCCAGACCTGACGAGCCCAGGCCACCGCTTCGACCCGGGCCTGAACCCCCGCGGGGCCGTACAGGTTCAACAATGGGTCCGGATCTCGCGGCAACCCGCGCACCGTCTGGCTCAGGGTCGGGCGGATCACGGCCTGATAGGCGAAATCGTCCAGAAGGCGGGCCAGGGTGAAGGCCTGCTGGGTCTTCTCGCTCTCCAGGATCCTCTCCGTGGACCAGCCCTGCCCCCGGACCCGGGCCACCTCCCGGACCACCGCCTGGGCCACGGCGGTCCCCAGGGCATTGGAGGGGGTGTTCCAGGCGGCGTAGGCTTCCAGATCCCAGAGGGGGAGGTGCTCGAGCAACTCCCGAGCCAGGACCGGGTCGGCGCGGTTCACCAGACGCAGGTCCGCGACCCCCAGTCGGCGCCCTGAGGCGCGGACCCGCTCCAGGCGCTTCTTGAAGGCCGCAGCTCGCTCCATGTCCTCGGCCCCGGCTTCCAATGCGGGTGGTTCATAGGGTCTGTCGGAGGGCACCTCCACCAGCAGGACGGTCCCCCGACCCGTCCCAGAGCGGGCCCCGCTCAAGGCGAGGTGCTCCTGGAGTGCCTCCTCCAGGGGACGGCTCTCCAAGGGGGGGATCCGCTCCCCGGCGCCTTCCTCGGAGTAGAGGATCTCCAGTTCGGGCTGGACCCCTTCCCGTCCGGCCAGCCAGCCGGCGACCAGGTTCATGGCCAGCTCGTCGGCCCCCGAGACGATCCGGACCCGCTCTTCCACTCCCAGTCTGCGGATCTGCTGTTCCAGGACGCGCTGTTCCTGGAGGTGTGGCCCCCGCGGGGCGGCGTCGTCCTGCCCCAGCACGAGGAGCTCCAGGTCTCCGCGGGCCACCTGGGCGATCAGGTCCGCCACCACCTTCACGTTGCGCCCACGCACGGCCAGATACTCCTCGAAGATCGCGGCCGGGACATTCTCCGGAGGTGATTCGCCCCCCGAGGCGGCCCAGTTGGCCAGGATCCTCTCGTAGGGAGCCTGGGCCTCGGAAGTCCGCAGCGAGAGTCGGGGCAGGATGGCAAAAGCCACGACGGGAGTTCCCGAGCGTTGCAGCGTCTGGAGGACATCCAGACGCTGCAACGCCTGTTCGGTCGTGCACCCGGCTGTCCGGGAGGCCACCAGGCCTCCGTAGGCCAGCATGTCCACCGAGACCAGCGCCCTCTCGGTCCCGAGCATCGCCTGGCGAGCCCAGGAAGCCAGCTCTTCCGGCCTTCCCGGCGTCCACGCCTTCCCCAGAAGGTGGCGCGAAGGGACCCGCAGCCGGCCACCGCCGATGCGGGCGATCTGCTGGGGGAACAACCAGGTCGAAGGGCGGTCGTCGAGCGGGATGAAGAGCGCCGTGGGAAGGGGCCGGCCGGGGACAGGCGGCACTCCGGCGTGGCCAGGAGCGACCGCCAGGGCCAGGAGGAGCAGGCCGAAGACGAAGGCCCGCCGGAGGGGGGGCGAGAAGAAGGTCGACATGATCCGTGCCATTCTTCTCGTCTTGTCGACCACCCTGGTCCTGGCCTGGGGGCTTCCCGGAGAGGCCCAGATTCCCGCCTCCCGGATCGGAGTTACCTGCGCGCTGGATGGAACCCTGGTCCTGATCGATGCCCGCAGCATCCGGGTCACGCACCGCCTGAGCGTCTGCCGGAATCCCGGCGACCTGGCCGTCTCTCCGGATGGCCGGATGCTGCTGGTGGCCGAATCCAGCGGGGCCGGGCTGGCCCTGGTGGACCTGCTGAGCGTCCGATTGCAGGCCCCGGTGCGCAGCGACCATCTGCGCGACCCCCGGGCCTTGACCTTCTCGAAGGACGGATCGCGGCTCTACCTCCTCAACCCGCGGCTCCAGGCCCTGCTGGAACTGCACGTGCCGTCCTTCAAGACGGTCCGTCTGATGCCCCTGCACCTCCCCGGTCCGCAGGATCTGGCCGTGAGCCCGGACGGCGGACGCCTGTTCATCTCGCACGGTGAAGCGGGCACGGTGTCCGTGGTGGACCTGGCCTCCTGGCAACTGCTGGGCCAGCACCGACTGGCCGACCGGATCGGCGGACTGGACGTGACCTCCGATGGAACCCGGGTGCTGGTGGCCCTTCCGGAGAGCCAGGAGGTCGGGATCTACGACGTCCAGCGCTTCACCCCGCGGGATCGGGTTCCCGTCGGTCAGGAGCCCTCCGTGGTCCGAGTCGGGCCGGACGGGCGGGCCGTGGTGATCAACTCGATCAACCACGACGTCTCGGTCTTCGATCCCGAGCGACCGTCCGGTCGATTCCGAATCGGGGTCGGGGTCGGACCTCGGGGCTTGACCTTCTCACCGGATGGACGTGCCTGCTTCGTCGCCAACTACGACACCGGGGACGTCTCGGTGCTGGACCTGAAGGACGGTCGCCAGTTGGGGCGTCTGGCCGTGGGGAAGGGACCGAAGGCCCTGACCTGGATCCCCTGAAGGTAGGTTTTCCGGGTCTGGCGAGGAACTGCTGGCCTTCTGAATCCAAGACCAAGGCGGCGATCCTCATGTTGTACGACCCCAAACAAATCGAAGCACGCTGGCGCGCCACGTGGGAGGAGAAGGGCCTGCACCGCGCGACCCGCGAGCCGGGAAGGCCCAAGTACTTCTGTCTGGACATGTTCCCCTATCCCTCGGGGGAGGGGCTGCACGTCGGACATTGGCGGGGCTATGTGCTCTCAGACGTCTGGAGCCGGTACATGACGTTGCAGGGGTTCCGGGTCCTGCACCCCATGGGATGGGACGCCTTCGGCCTTCCGGCCGAGAATGCGGCGATCAAGAAGAAGATCCACCCCGAACCCCATACCCGGGCCGCGATGGCCAACATGAAGCGTCAGTTGGGCGAGATGGGCGCCATGTACGACTGGAGCCGGGAGGTGAACTCTTCGGCGCCCGAGTACTACAAGTGGACCCAGTGGACCTTCCTGAAGCTCTACGAGATGGGCCTGGCCTACAAGAAGGGGGCGCCCATCAACTGGTGCCCATCCTGCCGCACCGGCCTGGCCGACGAGGAGGTCAAGGATGGCCTGTGCGAGCGCTGCGACAGCGTGGTGACCAAGAAGGATCTGCCGCAGTGGTTCTATGCCATCACGAAATACTCCCAGCGCCTGATCGACGACCTCGAAGGCCTGGACTGGCCCGAGAAGGTCAAGAAGATGCAGGCCGACTGGATCGGCCGAAGCGAAGGGGCGGAGGTCTGTTTCAGCGTGGAGGGGCGCGACGACAAGTTGTGGATCTTCACCACCCGTCCTGACACGCTCTTCGGGGCCACCTACATGGTGCTGGCCCCTGAACATCCCCTGGTGGACGCCTTGACCTCGCCCGAGCAGAAGGCCGCCGTCGAAGAGTACGTGACCAGGACGCGCACCCGCAGCGAGGTGGAGCGCCAGGAGCAGAAGGAGAAGACCGGGGTCTTCACGGGAGGATATGCCCTCAACCCCGTCAACGGCGAGCGCATCCCGATCTGGATTGCCGACTACGTCCTGATGGGCTACGGAACCGGTGCCATCATGGCTGTTCCGGCCCACGACACCCGGGACTGGGAGTTCGCCAGGGCCTTCAACCTCCCCATCCGCCAGGTCATCCTTGCCCCCGAGGTGGCCTGCGAACTCTCCGGCGGGAAGCTTCCCGATCCGCTGCCCCCGCAGGCCCTCGACCTGGCCTATCAGGAGAGGTTCCCCGATCTGCCTCTCAGCGAACCCGCGATCGAGCCCGGCATCATGGTCAACTCCATGGACTTCTCAGGGCTCTCTTCCGAAGCCGGCAAGACCAAGGTGGTGCAGCGACTCGAAGCTCAAGGCCTGGGCCGCGCCCGGATCAACTACCGCCTTCGGGACTGGCTGGTTTCCAGGCAGCGTTATTGGGGAGCCCCCATCCCCATCGTCTACTGCGACGCCTGTGGGACGGTTCCGGTGCCCGAGGACCAGTTGCCCGTGTTCCTGCCCCACGTCGAGAGCTATGAGCCGTCGGGCACCGGCGCCTCGCCGCTGGCGAACCTCGACGAGTTCGTCCAGACGAAGTGCCCCAGGTGTGGAGGGCCTGGCCGCCGCGACACCGACACGCTGTCGCAGTGGATCTGCTCGTCGTGGTACTTCCTGCGCTACGCCTCTCCGGACGCGACCGACGTGCCCTGGCGGCGTGAAGACGTGGATGAGTGGCTGCCCGTGGACATGTATGTGGGCGGAATCGAGCACGCCGTCCTGCACCTGCTCTACTCCCGCTTCTACACCAAGGTCTTCTTCGACCTGGGCCTGGTCGACTTCAATGAGCCCTTCAAGCGCCTCTTCAACCAGGGGATGATCACCCGGGTGGGCACGACGGGCCGCCTGGAGAAGATGAGCAAATCCAAGGGCAACTCGGTCAATCCCGACGACCTGGTCGAGCGCTATGGAACCGATGCCCTCCGAGCCTACCTGCTCTTCATCGGGCCTCCCGAACTGGACGCCGAATGGAACGACTCCGGTATCGAAGGCGTCTACCGCTGGATTCGGAGGGTCTGGAATTTCGTCATTCCGGGACCCTTCGCTGAAGGCCCCGAGACGAATGAAGAGATCCTCCGGCTGAACCATCGTTATCTGAAGAAGATCACCGAGGACATGGAGCGCCTGCACCTCAACACGGTGGTGGCGGCCCTGATGGAGTGGCTCAACGCCCTGGGGACCTGGCGCCAGAAAGAAGAGACCCCGATCGCGCTGGAGACGGTCCGGACCTACCTGTTGGCCATGGCGCCGGTGGCTCCGCACGCGGTGGAGGAACTCTGGGCCCACCTGGGAGGGCAGACCTCGGTCTTCGAGGGGCAGATGACCTGGCCGAAATGGGAGCCGCAGTACCTGGTCGAGGACCAGATCGACCTGATCGTCCAGGTCCACGGAAAGGTCCGCGACCGGATCCGCGTGGCCGCCGGAGCCACCCAGGCCGAAGTGGAACGGGAGGTGATGGCCCTGGAGAAGGTCACCTCCGCTTTGGCGGGGAGAGCTCCGAAACGAGTCATCTACGTTCCCGGCAAGCTGGTCAACGTGGTTCCGGGCTGAGGGCGCTTGCCCCAGGTCCCCGGCGAGGGCACGCGGTGGGGTCCGCAGGCTGGAAGGCCTGCGGGCCCCACTTCATTTCGGGACGGCAGTCTGAGAGCATGGATCAGGCTGATCATGCGAGAGGTTGCCAGGGATTGATCAGTTGCCGAGAACAGGGTAGGGTCTGATCAGGAAGATCCAGATCATGGAGGAGGATCAAGTGAGGCCTTCAGTGGGTCATCCATTGCGAGAAGTGGCTCGTCGGACGGGTCTCTCGCTACCCACCATCCGGCGCTATGTCCGCTCGGGAAGAATCCTGGCAACATTGGAGCCAGGGCCTTTTGGCAGGCAGTGGGAGGTCTCCGAGGAGGAACTCTTGCGCTTCGGGTCCGACTTGAGTTGTCGGGGCGCCAAGGCGGATGCCACTCGCATTGACCATGGATCATCGCAACCCGTTGATCCACCGGTTCATCCGAGTCGGCGGATGGTTGATCAGCAGGTTCGCCAGCCTGATCAACCATCCAGAGATGACCAGGCAGGTCCACGGGACTCCCTTCCCCAGGAGAACCTTCCTGAGGGCGACCCGAACCTGATCTGTCGCCTTCGTGAGGAGGTGGCCTACTGGAGGGGGCGCTGGGAGGAGCTTCGGGGCGTCCTGGCACACCTGTCCCACTCCATGGAGTCCTGCAGAACGGCCGGTCTGGAGGAGGACGAGATCGAATCCTCCAAAGAGGCGCTTCGGCGACGCTCCCAGGAACTGGCCCAGGCTCGGAATCTGGTGGATCGCCTCCGGGCAGAGAAGGCCCGCCTGGAGGAGGAGGTTCAAGCCCTGCGCGAGCGCGTGCGCTCGGCCGAGCCGACGCTGAGCGATGGTGTCTCGGTTCCTGCCCGGATGCGCCTTGAGGAGAGGCGCCGCTGAGGCCTCAGCGGCGCCGCCCGCGCTTGCCCCGCGTCTTGGAGCGAGACCGGGATTCAAGCATGGACGGCGGGGCGGCCTCTGGTGCCTGCGGTGGCTCCGCCGGCGCTTCGACGGTGTGCGGGGAGGAGCCCGGGTTCAAGAGGGCTTCAACCTCCTCTCGCAGGCGCCGGGCCTCCTCCAGGTTCCCTCGCCGGACGGCCAGATCGCAGGCCCACTGCATCTGGGTGCGCGCGTCCGACTCGTCGCCCAGGTGGGCGTGGGCCAGGGCCAGGTGCTTTCGGGCGGGCAGGAGGTTGGGGTCCGATTCCAGGGCGTACTGGAATTCGCGAACGGCCTCGGCGTGATTTCTCTTCTCGAACCAGCCCAAGCCCAGGTTGAAACGGGCTTCGGCGTAGTGTGGTTCGAGGCGCAGGGCGCTGTTCCAGCACTCCATGGCCTCGTCCAGCCGCTTCTGGCGCGCCAGGGCGATCCCCAGGTTGTTGTAGGCGTAGATGTCCTTGGAATCGTAGCGCAAGGCCAGGCGGAAGGAGTTGATGGCCTCGGAGAGATTGCCCAGGCAGGCGTAGGCCAGGCCCAGGTTGTTGTGGGTGTAGGGATCCTGAGGCGCGACTTCCAGGGCCGAGTTGAAGGCAGCCAGGGCTGCGTCGGCCTCATTCATGCCCAGCCAGGCCAGGCCCAGGTTGTTGTGGGCATCGGTGTCGCGCGGATTGAGCGTCAAGGCTCGCTGGTAGCACTCGATGGCGTGCTCCAGACGATCCAGCCGCGCGTGGCACATCCCCATGTGGTTCAGTGCATAGGAATCCTCGGGCTTGATCTCCAGGACTTCCTGGAAATGGGCCAGAGCCTCCTGGTAGCGCCCGAGCGAGAGCAGCGCAAAGCCCAGGTTGTTGTGGGCCAGGACCACCTGCTCATCGAGTCGGTCCGACGAGACCTCCAGGACGCGAAGAAGGGCGCAGAGGGCCTCTTCGGGGCGATTCTGACGAAGGAGGCAGAGGCCCAGGTTGTTCAGGGCAAAGGCATCCTGACCGGCCAGAGACAGGGAGTGACGGAACTCCGCCTCCGCCTCCTCCAGCCGCTGCAGGGAAAGCAGGGCCCGGCCCAGGTTGTTCCGGGCGTAGGTGTCCCTGGGGTTGAGCTCCAGGGCCTGCCGATAACAGGCCACCGCCTGTTCCCACTCCAGGAGTTGGGCGTGGATGCGGCCCAGGTTGTGGTAGGCGACGGGGTCGTGGGGATTGGTCTTCAGGACCCGGTGAAACTGCTCGATGGCCTCGGCGAAACGCTTCTGCTTGCCCAGGATGCGGCCCAGGTTGTTCCGCGCATAGGCGTCATCGGGATCGATCTCGAGGGCGCGCTCGAACTCCAGATGGGCCTCGGGAATCCGCCCGGTGCGCTCGAACATCCGGCCCAGGTTGTTGTGGGCGTAGACGTCGCCGGGGTCGATCTCCAGGGCGCGCAGGAATTCGCGTTCGGCCGCCTCGAGATCCCCCAGACGGGCGTAGACCAGGCCCAGGTTGTTGTGGGGGTACACGTCTTCAGGGCTCAGGGCGATCGCGTTGGAGTAGGCCTGGATGGCCTCCTCCAGGCGTTCCAGGTTGGCCAGGACCAGCCCCATGTTGTACCAGGCCTGACCATAGTCCGGCTGGACCTTCAGTGCCTCTCTCCAGCACTCGAGGGCGCGTTCGAACTCCCTCTGCCGGGCCAGGACCAGCCCCAGGTTGTTCCAGGCGTTGTGATCCTGGGGGTGGAGTCGCACCGTCTCTTCGAACTTCTCCTGAGCCAGGCCGAGCTTGCCTTGCTTGAGGTAGACGATTCCCAGGAAGGACAAGGCCCGAGCATGGTCGGACTGAAGGTTCAGGACCTTCTTCCACTCGCGACAGGCCGCTGCGTCGTCGCCCTGTTCGAAAAGGGCCACCGCCAGCGCGTAGTGGGCTTCAGGATCTTCCGGATGGGCCCGGACCAGTTCCTGGAGTTCCTCGAAGGGCCTCAGGTCGGTTCTCATGGCGTCTCCCCGTTCACGGTGCCAGCCGGGGTGGTGCACCCTGAGCCCCCGACGGGTCGGCTTTCGATCTTGGCTGGCGGGGTCCTCCCGGCCCCTGGAGTCGCCGGGACCGGTGCCGCGCGGGCGGATCACGGTTGGGCGAAGACGCTCAGCACCTTGCGGATCTGCTCGACCTGGTCGGGTTCCCCTTCAACCAGGATCACGTTGAGGCGCTCGTCGACCTGGAAGACGACCTGGGGGTACAAAGCCTTCAAGCCTTCTGCCACGGCCCCGGCCTGGCGGCCGTGGATGGGGAAGACCGCCCGGGCTTGCGACGTGTTGTCTGGCAGGGATGACGTCGGAGGGGTCACGACGGGCGCCGGGCCGGGAGCCGGGGTGGGGGGAAGGGGCTGAGGCGCCGCGGTGCGCGGCCGAGAGGGGAACACCCGCAACTGCCCGTCCTTCACCTCGAAGGCGAAAGGAGTGGACTGGGTCCGCAGGATGGCTTCCAGGGCGCTGGCGGCATCCAGGTTGGCGATGGTGGTGGCCACGGGGCCCTTCACAGCAGGATCCAGGACCGCGCGCAGCCCGAGGTCCTCGGCAAGGTTGCGCAGGATCTCGGCCAGATCCTGACCGGTGAAGACCATGCTGTAGGTGCGATCCGGCAAATCCTGCGACCCCGAAGACGCCGTCGGCTTGGGCGCGGGGGCCGGGGACACTGCCGGCTCCGGCTTGGGCGCAGGGGCCGGGGACACCGCCGGCTCCGGCTTGGGCGCGGGGGCCGGGGACACTGCCGGCTCCGGCTTGGGCGCAGGGGCCGGGGACACCGCCGGCTCCGGCTTGGGCGCGGGGGCCGGGGACACTGCCGGCTCCGGCTTGGGCGCGGGGGCCGGGGACACTGCCGGCTCCGGCTTGGGCGCGGGGGAATCTGCGGTCTTGGGGGCCGGTGCCGAGGACCCGCGGTCCACCTCCATCGTGGAGATGAAGAGGTTCATCCCACCGGCGGGGCCACGACCGGAAGAACTGTAGACCGGAGGCGCCATGACCGGAATGGTGACGCGGACCGTGGTGGGATCCAACTGAACCGCGTCGATCACCCCGATCAGGCCACGCCGAACCGGGAGCTTGCGATTGCCACCCTCCAGGCGGGCAGGGGTCAGGCTGATCACCATCCGCTTCTGGCCGTTCAACGCCGAGCGGACGTGGGTCTTCACCTGGCCCTTCCAGTCCAGCACCAGCTTGATCTGCTCGCCCACGTCGTGGACCTGCACCTGGACCGGGACGGCTGGCCGCGCCGGTGCAGCCAGCACGGGCGGCAGGCCCAAGGCCGAGAAGAGCAGGAATGCGATCAGGACGAGGCGGCAGGTCATGGGTCCTCCGGCGGATGGTGGAAGGCGCTCGCCCTCCACAGCAATCGGGCAATCGGGTCTGGCGATTCGACGAGGCCGCTGGACGGTCCTTTCAGCCCCGCCCCAGCATCCGTCCCAGCCAGGGACGACGGTGGATCGACTCCACTTGACGCAGGTCGGTATCGGTCGAGAGCCGGTATTCGGCCAGGCCCACCCCCAAGGCGAAAAGCCAGCCCGCCGGACCGGAGGCGCCCCGCAGGCGTGTGAAACGGCCCCAGGGCTGCCCCTCACCCAGAAGCTGCACGCGTTCCCGAACGCTTTGGTCGACGGGAGCCAACGAGCGGCACTGCCGACAGGCCCCAGCAGGGCAGCACGCCCGGCACACGGGGCGCGAGCAGATCGGACAGGTTCCCAGGTGATTCCGGCAATGGGGGATACCACACGAGTGACAGATCTGGCGATGCGCGGGGCACAGACTCTGCCCACATTCGCCACAGATTCCCTGGTGGGCCGGGCACATGACCCGGCCGTCCAGGTGGCAACTGTCCGAACACCTCGGGCACACCAGGGTCGAGCAGACGTGGCAGGTCGCCAGCAGTCGAGTCCGCACCGTCTGCCCACAGGCCTGGCACACCCCGGCGCAACGCGCGCACAACCCGGTCTCGCCGACGGCGCAGACGCCTCCACTGCAAGCCGTGCAGTGTGTGCCGTGACATTCGCTGCAGACCTCGCGGTGGGACACACACGACCCGTGTTCCCCACAGCAACAGGCAGGCTCGGCACAGGAGGGGCACAGCGGACTTCCGCAGGTCCCACACGACAGGCGGAAACAAGCCGCGCACTCCCCCCTCCGGCAGGAGCGACAGACCTTGCGGTGAGCACTGCAGTGAGGGCCGTGTTCGGAGCAGTGATACCAACGGTCCGCTGGGCAGTCGCACAGGGGGCACAGGGCCAGGGGCTGGCCAGAACCGGCGGGGTCGGCCACCACGTCGAGGGTCCAGCTCCCATGGTCATCACGAACCTGGCAGCGCAGCCGCGCCGAGCCCAGCAAAAGCCCGGAGAACTCGTCTGAAGCGATTCGCACCCGGCCTCCTGGCAGCGGAAGCTGCGCAGGGCCCTCCACCCCCTCGGGGGCCGGCGAGTAGATCAGAACCGGTTCGCTGGCCAGCAGCTCGCCCGGAAGGACCAGGGCGGCCGAGGCTTCTGAAGGCACCTCCTGAAGAGGTGGAAGGAAACCGAACCCGTCGGGAAGGCAGATGTCCAGGACCGGCAGGCCTGGAGCCTCCGCCCCGGGTTCCAGGCGAAGCCACATGGGGTGGTCGGGTGCCGGTGCGCCCTCGGGGGCTCCTTGCAACTCGAGCTGAAGGTCGCCGGGTCCCAGACGCCAGATGCCAGCAGAGTGGAACTCCAGGTCCGGAAAGCGGAGGAGCCGCCCCGCGAGGTCGAAGGACAGCTCCGTGATGGGGGATGGCACAGGAGACCTACAAGACGGACGGCTGGCCCGGGGTGTCCAGCCTGCGGATCTTGCGAAGCACCCACATCCCCTGAGAGCCCTTCACGAGTTCCACCCAGACGCGCTGACCGACCTGGAAATCCTCAGGGAGCAGGACTCCTTGGGGAAGCATGATGGGGAGCACTCCGGACCTCTCGTTGACGACCGTGATCTGGGGGGTGTTGATGGTCCCCAGGATGCCCTCATAGGTGTAGATGTTCCGAAGATACAGCCCTGCGTGCGCGGGAAGGCCCAAGACCATCACCAGGGCCAGCGCCAGAAGGCACTGTCGGAACCGGATGCCGATGCTCATACGCTCTCCTTCCGCGTTCTCCCGGAAGCTCTCGAAGAAGCGTTCGGGAAGAGGCCTACTTCCTTCGAGCAGGTCGATCTCCTGCCGCCGATGTCGAGCCTCAGCCCCCCAGATCCAGCATTCCCTGGACCGCGTTCCGCGAGGCCAGCGAAGTCCGGACCGGTCCAAAACGGAGCCGATGAGCAGGACAAGGCCCCAGGCGCTCCAGGGCCTCCAGGTGATCCGCGGTGCAGTATCCCTTGTTGCGGGCGAAGCCGTAGCCGGGCCAGAGCCGGTCCAGCTCGCACATGATCTGGTCGCGATGGACCTTGGCCAGGATCGAGGCCGCCGCCACGGCCAGGCACAGGTCATCCCCATGCACCACGGCCCGCTGGGGAAGGTCCAGGCCCTCCAATTGGAAGCGGCCGTCCACCATCAGGCGGTCCGGCTCCGGGTTCAACCTGCCGACGCAGTCTCGCATCGCTTCCAGGGAATGGCTGTGGATCGTCCCCACGGGCTGGTTCAGGACCTCGACGGGGACCACGCGCAGGCTCCAGGAAACGGCCTGGCAGTGGATCCAGGGCACCAGGGCCTCGCGGTGGGCGGGTTGCAGCTTCTTGGAGTCCCGCAATCCGGGGAGCCAGGGGACGGAACGAAAACTGACCGCGGCTGCGACCAGGGGGCCGGCCATCGGGCCCCGTCCAACCTCGTCGGCACCTGCGACGAGCTCGGCTCCCGGGTCGATCTGGAGGCCTTCGAGATGGCCCATATCCTGCAAGCGCCGGCATTCCTTCTGGATCCACCGGGAAGAGTCGACCGCACGAGCTTGTGCGGCCAGGACCTGGCGCAGGGTCTGTCGGGGATCGAGGCGCCCCAGCAAATCCACGGGGGTCTCCCTCACGGAGCCGTCTCCAGGGTCACCGGCCCCAGATCTCCTCTGGCGAAGGATTGCAGCAGCCATCGGGCCGTTCGGGGCAGGTCTTCCTGGGCGTTGACGAGGAAGCTCTTTCGTCTCGCCAAAGCCCTCAACAGAGCCTCCGGGCCGGCCTCGGGGTCCTCCACGTGCAGGCCTTGGGGCGGGTGGTTCCGTCGGATGAGGCGTTCCAACAACAGGGCGCCCACGCGTTCCAGCGGGATCGCGTCCAGGCTGACGCAACTGACGGCGGCCAGGGAGGTGAGAATCTCCTCGCCTTCGATTCGGGGGTAGAGAATCCCGGGGGAATCCAGGATCTGCCACTTGCCGGGAACGGCAACCCACTGATTGCCACGGGTCACCCCGGGCTTGGCGCCCGTGCGCGCCCGAGTGGCGCCGGCCAGGCGATTGAGCAGGGAAGACTTGCCGACGTTGGGGATTCCCACCACGACCAGGCGCGGGTCCCGGGGCAGGAGCCCTCGCTTCTTGCGTCGGGCGTGGACGGCCTCGCGCAACTGCTCGAGGGGCTTCTCCAAGGGCCCGGGCCCCCGTCCGGTCACCGCCCGCATGGCCGCGACGTGGTGACCCTCTCGGCGCAGGAAGGCCAACCAGCGCTCGGTCTCGGACTTCTCGGCCAGATCGGCCTTGTTGAGCACCAGCAGGGAGTCCTTGCCCTTGCGGCGCAGCATGTCTTCCAGGTCGGGTTGACGCGACGAGGCCGGAATCCGGGAATCCATGACCATCAGGACGGCGTCCGCCAGGACGAGGGTCTCCTCCAGGCGACGCAGGGCCTTGCGCATATGGCCCGGAAACCAGGAGAAGGCCCGGGGCGCTTTGGGGATTCCGGACTCGGTCATGAGGGCACCTCCCAGGGGGGCAGGGCCTGGGAAACCAGACGAAAACTCCTCGGCGATGCTCGGTCGAGGTCTCCGACCAGGTCTCCTAGGAGAGGGGCTGAATCCTCTGGAGTGGCCAGAAGATCAGGAAGGCCTTGCCGACCACGTTCTCGAGGGGCAGCGGGCCCCAACTGCGAGAGTCATCCGAATTGTTCCGGTTGTCTCCCATCATGAAGATGTGCCCCTCGGGGATGCGCAGCGGGCCGAAGTCCGAGATCGGGGGTTCGGCGATGTAGGGCTCGTCCAGCAGGGCCCCATTGAGGTAGACCTGCCCGTCCTGGACCGCAATCTCGTCGCCCTCGATGGCCACGACGCGCTTGATGAAGTCCTTCTTCTCGGGATCGTCGAGATGAGGTGGGTGGAAGACCAGCACGTCCCCACGCATCGGGTGGGCGAACTGGTAGATCAGCTTGTTGACCAGGATGTAGTCGTGCACCTTCAGGGTCGGAAGCATCGACTCGGAGGGGATGAAGAAGCTGCGAATCAGGAAGGTGATCAGCAGCAGCGCAGCTCCTCCGGCCACGATGAAGGAGTCGAGATACTCGTTCAGGCTCCGACGCAGGACCGGGGACGAGGGGACCCGGGGGAAGAGGTGCACGGCCAGGCGCAGCGCAACCAGGATATAGAGCAGGACGATCAGTTGGTCTTCGTTCAATGCCTGCGCTCCCGAGAACGGCCTGCAGCGGCCCGCGGGCGGCCAAGAAGTCAGGCCGCGGCGCCCGAACGGGCCCGCGGCATGGGCTCAGGTGCTGCGAAGCCCTTCCCGGCCTCGCAGCACCTGAGGGGGAATTGCTAGGCCTTGGTGGCCGTCGGGATGTAGCGCTTCTCCTTGACGCGGGCCTTCTTGCCGACGCGACCGCGCAGGTAGAACAGGCGGGCCCGGCGCACTTCGCCGCGGCGAACCACTTCGACGCGCTCCAGTCGCGGGCTGTGCACCAGCAAGGTGCGCTCGACGCCCACCCCTCCCGAAATCTTGCGCAGGGTGAAGCACTCCTTCAAGCCGGAGTTGCCGCGCTTGATGCAGACGCCTTCGTAGGCCTGCAGGCGCTCCTTGCCTCCCTCGATGACCTTCAGCCAGGCCTTCACGGTGTCGCCCGGGCCGAAGTCGGGGATCTCCCGCTTGATCTGCTCGCGCTCGATGCTCTGGATCAGATCCATGGCGGATCTCCTTCTCTCATACCAAATCTGCTGGGCCGTCCGGAAGGTGCAGCCTCGCACGGCGAGGCTCTCTCAAAGGAAACAGGGCGCTCCCTCGGGCAGAGCCTCCCAAAGACGCCGTCCCGCTTCAGGCAGGACGGAGGCGATTATAACAGACCCGCCAGGGTCTCGCAAGGGCCACCACACGGAAAAATCAAGGTTCGGACGGGACTCCGCGCTCTTGACAGCCGCCAACGAGTCGCCGCTCGGCGGCGTTCAGCTCCACCCTCGCCAACAGGTCGGGCCGCCGGCGCGCCGTGTTGAGCAGGGCCTGCTCCCGGCGCCATTCTTCGATGCGGCCGTGGTGGCCCGAGAGGAGCACCTCGGGAACCGATCGCCCCTCAAAGACCGCGGGCCGGGAATAATGCGGATGGTCCAGAATTCCGGTGCTGAAGGACTCGCAGGCCACCGACTCGGAGTCGATCACCCCCGGAACCAGGCGGATCAAGGCGTCGGCCAGGACCATGGCGGGCAGCTCACCGCCGGAAAGCACGTAGTCTCCAATCGAGACCTCCTGCTCGACCAGCGTCTCGCGAATCCGTTCATCGATCCCCTCATAGTGGCCACAGAGAAGCAGCAGTCGGGGACGGGTGGCCATTTCCTCGACCATGGCCTGACTCAAGGGGGTGCCTTGAGGGGTCAGGTAGACCACGCGGGCCGGCTTCGGATCCAACGCCTGGACCGCGCGAATCGCAGCCGCCAGAGGCTCTGCCTGGATCACCATGCCCGGTCCGCCGCCGAAGGGAACGTCGTCCACCTGCCGGTGGCGGCCGCGTCCCCAGTCCCGAAGGTTGTGCAGTTCGACCTTCACCCGACCGGAGGTCTGGGCGCGGGCGGGAATGCTGGCGAAGAGCGGAGCGAAGACCTCAGGAAAGAGAGTCAGGATGTCCAGACGCATTCAGGCCTCAAGAACGGGCGGACGTACGACCATCTGGCCCGCCTCCAGATCCACCGAGACGACGAATTCAGCCACGGCCGGGATCAGGACTTCGCCAGAAGGCCCCCGGACCGAATAGAGATCGTGACCGGGTGTCTGGAGGACTTCCTCCAGGCGGCCCAGCACGGTTCCGGATTCGTCGCGGACCTCCAGGCCTTCCAGTTGGAAGTGCCAGTATTCATCGGATTCCAGCTCCACCAGCTCGGTCTCGGGAACCGAGACCAGCCAGCCTCGGAACTTCGCCGCGCTCTCGGGGTCCTGGATCCCGGCCAGCTTGACCAGGACCCAGGCGGAATGGAAGCGGACCGCCTCGACCTTCTTGGGGAGGACCGAACCCTCGGGCGAGACCAGATGGACCTCGGGAGTCTCGTGGAAGCGCTCGGGGAAGTCGGTCAGGATCTGGACGCGGATCTCCCCGCGCACCCCATGCGGCTTGAGGACCTTGCCGATGGCGACCAGGCTCTCCGGTTGCAGTTCGGAGGGGCTCAACTCTGCGTCGAGTCGCCTTCCGTGCGGATGGCCACGACCTTCCAATCCTTCAGGACCACCTCCGCCTCGGACATCCGGGCCAGGAAGTCGTCGCCCGGAGCCAGTGTCACCGGCCCGTCATAGGTCCGATAGGGGAGTTCGGCTCCATCCGGGACGGCCTCGACCTCCTTGATGTGCCACTCGATCTCTCCCCGGCGGCGCATCAAGCGAGCGCGTTCGGCATCGATCTGTTGACGGATGAGGTCTGCCTGACGCGGATCGACGTCCTGCTGGCGCGCCACCTCCGGGGCGCCGGAGCTCTCCAGGCGCTGCAGATTCTCTTCCAGGGCGGCGATCTGGGATCGGGCTTCCTGGATGAAACGCTGGCGGAAGGTTGGGGTCATGATGACCACGACGCGAACGGGCCGGGTCAGAACCACGCTGTCCATCGAAAACCTCCTGGGATTGCCGGGAACAGAAGGCCGGCAGCCCGTCGGGGGCTGCCGGCCTGTCCTCGGCCTGTCAGATGATTTCCACCATCACCCTCTTGCCGTCCCGAAGGCCGGCTGCCTTGACGAGGGTGCGGAGGGCTTGCGCCGTCTTGCCCTGGCGACCGATGACCTTGCCCATATCCTCGGGGGCCACCCGCAGTTCCAGGATGATCGAGCGCTCACCTTCGATCTCGCGAACCTCCACCTGATCGGGGAGGTCCACCAGTTGCCGGGCCACGTATGCCAACAAGTCCTTCACGGCCCAACCTCCTCATGCTGCGGAACCGCCCCGAAAGCCAGGGCAGATCCCGCCACGCCTGAACCTTGCCCTCCGCCAGGCGGGGTGGCCCGGTTCAATGAACCCAGGGCCTCAGGCCTGTTCGGCCGGGGCCTCTTCGGTCCGGGGCGCCTTGGGAGCCGGGTAGACCATGTCCTTGCCGGAGAACTTCTTCCAGATTCCGCTGGAGACCAGCAGCAACTGAACGGATTCGGTCGGCTGAGCGCCCTTGCCCAGCCAGTCCAGGACCCGGTCTTCCTTGAAGAGGACCGTCGGGGGATCCGTGCGCGGGTTGTAGTGACCCAGAATCTCGATGAAACGGCCATCTCTCGGGCTGCGGGCATCTGCCGCCACCAGGCGGAAGCTGGCCTGCTTCTTGCGGCCGACCCGACGAAGTCTCAAACGAACCATTTTTCTGTACCTCCTGGGAGTGTCGAGTGTGCTCGTGGTAATTCGCTCGCCCCGCCTGGCAATCAGAAGGGCAGGCGGAACGGAAGCCTCTTTCCGCGTTTCCGACCCATGTCGCCGAGGCCCTTCATCATCTTGCGCATCGTCTCGAACTGCTTGAGCAGCCGATTGATGTCGGAGACATCGCTTCCCGACCCGCGGGCCACGCGTCGCTTCCGAGATGCGTTGAGGATGTCCGGATCCCGCCTCTCGGCAGGGGTCATGGACTGGATGATGGCCTCGATGTGCTTGATCTGGGACTCGTCGACCGGCAGGTCCTTGAGCTGGTTTCCCAGTCCCGGGATCATCTTGAGGATCTCCTTGAGCGGACCCATCTTGCGGATCTGCTGCATCTGATCCAGAAGATCGTTCAAATCCAAGCGGGCTGCCCGCAGCTTCTGCTCAAGCTCCGCCGCCTTCTCCTCGTCCATCGCCTGCTCAGCCTTCTCGATCAGGCTGAGCATGTCGCCCATTCCCAGGATGCGACCGGCCATGCGGTCGGGGTGGAAGGGCTCGAGGGCCGAGAGCTTCTCGCCGACGCCGACGAACTTCAGGGGGGCCCCGGTCACGTGACGCACGGACAGGGCGGCCCCGCCGCGAGCGTCGCCGTCCAACTTGGTCATGACCACGCCGGTCAGGCCCAGCGCCTGGTTGAAGTCCCGCGCGATGTGGACGGCATCCTGGCCGGTCATGGCGTCGACCACCAGGAGGATCTCGTCGGGCTTGACCTCCGCCTTCTGGCGGCGCAGTTCGTCCATGAGATCCTGGTCGATGTGCAGGCGACCCGCGGTGTCGATCAGGACGACGTCGCGCCCGCCGTCCCGGGCCTGCGCGATGGCCTGGCGGGAGATCTCCACGGGGTCGCGGTCGGCCCCCAACTGGAAGACCGGAACGCCGATCTGCTTGCCCAGGACCTCCAACTGTTGGATGGCGGCAGGACGGTAGACGTCGGTGGCGACCAGCATGGGGTGGCGCCCGGCACCCTTCAGATAGAGGGCCAGCTTGGCCGAGCTGGTGGTCTTGCCGGCGCCGTGCAGGCCGCACACCATGATGACCGTGGGAGGCTTGGACGAGAAGGACAGGCGGGCAGCCTCTCCGCCCATCAGCTCGACCAGGGCGTCGCGAACGTACTTCACGACCTGCTGGCCAGGGGTCATGCTCTTGAAGAGCTCCTCGCCCAGGGCCCTCTCCTTGATGCGAGAAACGAAGTCCTTGACGACGGGCAGGCTGACATCAGCCTCCAGGAGAGCGCGCCGCACCTCCCGCAGGGCCTCGTTGACGTCTTCCTCCGTCAGTCTTCCTCGCCCTCGGAGCTTCTTGAAGACCGCTCCCAGGCGCTCGGACAGGGACTCGAACATTGAATCCAGCCTCGCTCCGGTTCCATGGGGTCGAGATCCCACCCCGCAGAATCACTCGAGAAGTATAGGCTCGGGCCCCAGGCCCGTCAAGGGCCCGGACTCCGGTCTTTTCGGGCTATGGCGTACCCCTCGAAGAGGTTGACAGATCCCTCGTGGGAACACCCGAGAGGCGGTGGGCGGTTGTGTTCAAAGCCTTCATCCAGCCCCTGCTGTCGCAACTTCTGCACCCCAGGACGGGCAACCGAACATGGAAACGCCTGGAGTATCTGCTGAAGCACGAGTTCGTGGACCCGAATCGCTCAAGACCACGTAACCTGGAGTTCTGCCGTGCTTGACCGAATGCAGATGCGCAGGTCGGGGGCCAATGTCCATGGGGTTGGCGCCACCGGGATCCGGTCCGGTCGACCCGAGGCAACCCCGATCCAGACCCGAATGGGCAAAAGTGGACCTTGTGGAAAAGACGAGAAGAGCCCGAAAAATCGCCTGACCGATCAAGGATGCTGTTTGGAGGGGGAACACGACAGCCGGGTCGGCAAGATTCTGGCCACGGGCCGCGAAGGGGGGCGCCTTCGTCCTGGATGGATCCAGATTGCCGAGGGGACGTGGACGCCGCCATCCCCGTCCGGCATCGCAGGATGCCGGACGCGCGGGACCAGGGCCGTGACGGTCCTAGCCGGGCGCCGTCCCCCGAATGAGGTTTTTGAGATGTACAAGGAAATCCTGATTTCCCTCGACGAGCGCGAGGGCCGGGCCGTCGTGCTCGAAGACGGCCAGGTGATGGAAATCCTGATCGCTCGCGAAGAGCGTCAGGTGGGCAGCATCTACAAGGGGCGCGTCTCCAACGTGCTGCCGGGAATGAATGCGGCCTTCGTGGACATCGGCCTGGAGCGCAACGGCTTCCTGTGCGCAGATGACGCTGCGGCGCATCTGGGAGATGAAGTCAACGAGTCCCTGCGCCAGATGTCGATCTCCGACATCTTGAAGGTCAACCAGGAGACCCTGGTCCAGGTCGTCAAGGAGGCCGTGGGGACCAAGGGGGCCCGCATCACGACCTACGTGACCCTTCCCGGGCGCTATCTGGTCCTTCTCCCCTCGGCCCAGTACATCGGGGTCTCGCGGCGGATCCTGGACGAGGAGGAGCGCAACCGCCTGCGGGTCTGCGCCGAGAAGATCCGACCCGAAGGGATGGGGGTCATCGTGCGCACGGCAGCCGCCGGACGAACCGAGGAGGACCTCCAGCGGGACCTCGACTATCTGGTCAAGGTCTGGGACAAGGTCCAGCAATCGGCCCGCAAGCGGCGGGCTCCGGCTTTGATCCACCAGGAGCTGGCCCTGGTCGACAAGGTGCTTCGCGACCTCTTCACTCCCGACATCGACCGGCTGATCATCGACAACCCCGTGGAATACGCCAAGATGCGGGACAAGTTGGAGATCACCGCGCCGGCTCTTCTGGATCGGATGCACCTCTACACGGACCGACGTCCTCTCTTCGACCTGCACGGCGTCGAAACCGAGGTCGAGAAGGCCCTGAACCGCAAGGTGTGGTTGGAGTCCGGGGGGTATCTGATCATCGATCGGACCGAGGCCCTCTGGGTCATCGACGTCAACACCGGCAAGTTCATCGGCAAGACCAGCCTGGCAGACACGATCCTCCGGACCAACCTGGAGGCATGTCGGGAAATCTGTCGCCAGTTGCGACTGCGAGACATGGCCGGCATCATCGTGATCGACTTCATCGACATGGACTCGGCCGACGACCAGCGCAAGGTGCTGGAGTTCCTGGGCGACGAACTCCGCCGCGACCGGACCCGTACCCACCTGGTCGGGATGACCGAACTGGGCCTGGTCCAGTTGACCCGCAAGCGCGAGGGGAAGGACCTGGATGCGGTGATGCGGGAGCCGTGCCCGGTCTGCTCGGGCCGGGGCCGTCTGCTCTCGGCCCAGAGCCTGGCCTTCCGGGTCCGACGCGAGATCCTGCGCCTGGCGCTGGACGACCGCAATGAAGCCATCCTGGCCCGGGTGCACCCGCACACGGCCATCGAGTTGATCGGGGTGGAGGGCGAGGAGGTCGAGGCCCTCGAGCGCGACAGCGGCCGGACGATCCTGGTGCAGGTGGATCGGCACCTCCATCCCGAGCACCACGAAGTCCTGGGAGGGCCCCGCAACCAGTTGGAGGCCCGCGTCACCCGATTGGGCCAGGGGCATCAGGTCATGGTCCGCCTGGAGGAGCCGTTCGGCCCCAACATCCAGAGCGCCCTGGCCGTGGTCAACGGGAACGTGGTGGAGGTCCTCTCGGGAGGAGACCGGCTGGGCAAGGAGGTCCAGGTGCGCCTGCTCCGGAGCACCGGGGCCTTTTGTCAGGCCGAGATCGTCCGCTGAGGCGGGTTCCTGGAACTCCGACGGAGGAGTGCCGTGGGGCTTTCTTGAAGTCGAAAGCGGCTCCAGGGCCCGATCCGGCGGGGGAGGACCTTCCCCAGACAGGCGGGCCTGCTGCTCGAGCGAATCGGGGTGACGCGGGCGGGAGCCGTCACCCGGCGACCACCCTGTGAACGAGCGAGGTCGAGGAAAGTTGGAACTGACCTTCTGGGGAGTCCGCGGTTCCTTTCCCGTCGCGCGCCCCCACGCCCGCAGGTTTGGCGGCAATACGCCTTGCGTGCAGGTCACCGCGGAGGGGAACCACGTGGTGATCGATGCCGGCACCGGGATCCGGCGCCTGGGCCAGAGGCTCCTCTCGCAGGGATGTCCTCGAGATCTCACACTCTTGATCAGCCATCCGCACTGGGACCACATCCAGGGCTTTCCCTACTTCGAGCCGGCCTACGAACCGGACATCGAGATCTCCATCTTCTCGATCCTGCGGGATGAAGACAAGTTGGAGACCCTCTTCTCGGGTCAACAGCACGTGGCATTCTTCCCGACCCCTTTGGAGCAGCTTCCCTCGAAGGTGCGCTTCCTCGAATTGGAGGAAGGAAGGCCCCAGGACGTGGCGGGCTTCCAGATCCTCACGCACAGGTTGAACCATCCCGGGGTGTCCAGCGGCTACCGCCTGGAACGAGACGGACTCGTTCTGGCCTATGTGTGCGACGTGGCCCCCTCGCGCGACGTGCTTCTGGCCGACCCCCGGCCTGGCGTCTCGGAAGAGGCCTTCCTGCAGGAGCTCTTCGAGAACCAGGTGCGTCTGGCCGAGGGAGCGGACCTGGTCATCTATGACACCTTCTTCACCCCGGCGGAATACGCCGAGCGCCGCCATTGGGGCCATTCGACCCTGGAGGACGGACTGGAGATCTGCCGCCTGGCCGGAGCCGACCATCTGTTCATGTTCCACCACAACCCCGAGCGCAGGGATGAGGAGCTGGCCATTCTCTACGAAGAAGCCCGCAGGATGGGGGAGAGCCAGGGGCTGAACGTCCACGTGGCCTGCGAAGGGCAGACCTGGAAACTGGAGAGGGGCGGTCTGACGGCGTGCGAGTGACCTTCTGGGGGGTGCGCGGCTCCATTCCCACACCTGACGAGCCGCAAGCGCGCTACGGAGGCAACACCCCCTGCGTGCTTCTCTCGTGCTCGGAGGGAACCCTGATCAGCCTGGACGGCGGGATGGGCTTTCGCTGGATGACCGCCGACCTGATGGCCGGGAAGGCCGGCCGCGGAGAAGAGAGGCTGCACCTGATGCTGGCCCACTGCCACTGGGACCACATCCAGGGGATTCCCTTCTCTCCCATGATGTACGTCGCCGGTAACCGGGTCACCATCCACGGGCGCCAGAGCTTTGAAGGCGGGCTGAAGGAGACCCTGCTCCACCAGGTGAATCCCAGCTACTGTCCGGTCCCGAACTTCTTCCTTCTGCGCGATGTCGGAGCCACCGTGGAGTTCCACGAGATCACCGACCCCGTCTTCCACGTCGGCCCGGTGCGGGTGACCTCCCTGGAGCTCCCCCGAGGGAATCGACTGGCCTGTTCAGGCTATCGCTTCGAAGACCAGGACGTGACGGTGGCCTATCTGACCGACGTGGAATACCCCCTGGGAGATCCGGGCACCACCTCCGCCGCCCTGGAGCTGGCCCGAGGAGCCGATCTGCTGATCCACGACGCCCAGTTCCTGCCCGAGGAAGTCCAGGAACGGGTGAACTGGGGCCACTCGACCTGGCGACAGGCCGTCGAACTGGGAAACATGGCCGGCTGCCGCAGGGTGGCCCTCTTCCATCATGATCCCGGCCGCACCGACGACCAGCTCGATGCCTTGGAGGTCGAGGCCGCCCGCCTGGCCCGTGGGCCAGAGGTCTTCGTCGCCCGCGAAGGCCTGGCCCTCGACCTCTGAGGAGGGCCAGGCAGGGACCGGCCGGGCCGAGTTGAAACCAGGACCTGTCGCATGAACGCCTCGACCCGCATCCTGCCCTCCCGCCCCCTGGCAGCCTGCCTGATCGTGCTGGCCCTGGTGGCCTTGGCCTGTGGCGGGGGGCCGAAAGGGTCCAACCCGGCGGTCCCGGGGCCGACCGAGATCCCGCCTCCCAGCCTGGAAGGCCGCCCCGACACGCTGGCCCGGGAGTTTCTCGACCACCTGCGAGCCCGTCGCTTCCGTCCGGCGCATGCCTATCTGGGAACAGGCCTGCAGTCGGCCATGACGGCCGAAGACTTCGAGAAGCGCATGGGAGAGGCCCTCAAGACGGCCTCAACCCGCCTGGCCTACGAGAACCGCTGGGTGCAGAGCGAACGGATCGAGGGCCCTCGGGCCCTGGTCACGGTCTCGGACCGCAGGTATTCCCAGGTCCAGCCCTGGACGTGGGAGTTCTGGCTTGAAGCCGGCGCGTGGAGGATCCGGACGCTCGACCTCCCCCCGATCCTGCGTCACGAGGCCCCCTGACGACCGTCAGGGAACCGACTCCTCCTGGCCGGGAGGATCGGTGACAGATCCCGAAGCCGGCGTGGGAGCCTGCTCGCGATGGGGGGGGAGGGGTGCCTCAGTGGCTGAACTCACGGCCTTCTTGAAGGATGCCATGCCTTCGCCGATCGCCTTGCCGATCTCGGGGAGCCGGCGGGGGCCGAAGAGCAGCAGCGCCACCGCAGCCAGAAGGATGAGTTCTCCGTAACCGATGTTGAAAGGCATGGGCGTTCCTCGCTTCCAGGGGCGCAAGCGCCCGGCGTCCTGACAGTATACATCCTCTCTGGCGAGGGCGGAAAGGCGCCCGGGTCTACCCCAGACGGACGGCCAGGTCCTCCAGGATCCGATGAGCCGACAGGACCTGGGCTCGAGCCCGTTCGACCAGGGAGACCCGAACCGGAGGGCGTTGACCTCGGCTCTCGACCTCCTCCAGATGGCCCAGGGCCCGCTCGAGGTCGGCCAGACCTTCGGCCAGGGCGTCGCGCGAGGATTGGAGCAGGAGGGGCAGACTCTTGGAACTCACGCGGAGCCCTTCCGGCCAGATGCTGCGATTCCTCCTGGAGGAACGCCCCGGAGCCCGTGGAATGAAGGATCCAGTCGGTCATCAGCCGACCCTGCCTGCCCCCCCGAGGCCCGGAGGGCAGAGCCCGGTTCCCTTAGCCCGGAACCTGTTCATGGGTGATGGACATGCCTGAGCCCCTCGCCATCGGTTCCCGAGTCCGGTTGACCATTCACGACCTGGCAGCCGGAGGAGAAGCTGTCGGCCGCGTGGACAACTTCGTCGTCTTCGTGCCCGGCGGAGCTCCGGGCGACGAACTCGAGGTCCAGGTCACCGAGCTCAAGAAGAACTACGGACGCGCCCGGATCTGCCGGATTTTCAAACCCTCCATCCGGCGGATCGTACCCCGCTGCCCGATCTACAACGAGTGCGGGGGATGTCAGTTCCAGCACATCGACTACGACTCGCAGTTGCAGTTCAAGACCAAGATGGTCGAGGACGCGTTGCAGCATATCGCCGGTCTGGAGAGCGTCCGGGTCCATCCCTGCCGACGCATGAAGGATCCCTGGCAATACCGCGACAAGGTCCAGGCCGTGGTGGCCGCCAAACCCTACCTGCCCGCCGGCGGTCCGGCTCCGAGGCGCTTCCGCCCCTACGTCGGCTTCTACGCCCAGGGCACCCACAAAGTGGTCAAGGTCGAAGACTGCGCCATCCAGGGTTCATTGAACAACCAGGTCCTGGTGGCCGCCCGGGAAGCCCTGGAGAGGCTTCAGTGGCCGGTCTATGACGAGAAGGAAGGCACCGGGCTGGTGCGCTACCTGGTCGTTCGCAGCTCCCGGAAGGCGCAGGAGGCCATTCTGGTGGTGGTCTCGGCCCAACCCCGGTTGCCCCAGGTCCAGGAGTTCGTCGACATGGTCCGCAAGAGGGTGCGTGGCCTGCGCGGGGTCCTCCTGAACCTCAACCCCCATCGTTCCAACGTCATCCTGGGAACGCGCAACCAGTTGCTGTGGGGTGCCGACCACCTGGTCGAAGAGGTCCGAGGCCTGAAGTTCCACATCTCGCCGAGTTCCTTCTTCCAGGTCAACATCGGCGGGCTGGAAGCCATCTACGACGCCATGGACGAGTATCTGGACCCCAAACCGCGCGACACCATCCTGGACGCCTACTGTGGGGTCGGCTCCCTGGCCCTGCACCTGGCCAGGAAGGCCAAGCGGGTGGTGGGGATCGACGAATCCCAGGCCGCCATCGAGGACGCCGTCGTCAACTCCGACCTCAACGACCTGGCCAACACCGACTTCACGGCCGGGACCGTCGAACGCATCCTTCCCGGCATGTATCAGAAGGGCGTGCGTTTCCAGAGCGCAGTCCTGGACCCTCCGCGCAAAGGGTGCGATCCCGTGGTCCTGGACACCCTGGTCAAGATGCACATCCCCAATCTGCTGTACGTGTCCTGCAACCCTTCCACCCTGGCCCGGGATCTGGGAATCCTGGCCAACCAGGGATACCGGACGCTGGACGTCCAGCCGATCGACATGTTCCCTCAGACCTTCCACGTGGAATGCGTCGCGAGGATCACCCGGAAGTAGCATGCCCCTGAATCCGAGCGAGAACACCGAACGCGTCCGGGCCCAGGCCATCGACCTGAGCCGAGCCTGGAGGCACCACTACCTGGGAGTCGAGCACCTGTTCGCTGCCGCATGCCGACTGGATGGGGCCTGCGGCGCCGCCCTGGGCGGGGCGGGAATCCCCGTCAGCGAGCTGGAGGAGGGCATCCTGGAGCTGGTCCCCCCGGGTGACGAGACCCCGCTGTGGGATGGGATCCCCGAGACGCCTCGCCTGCGCCGCCTGATGAAGACGCTGGTCTCCGAAGAAGCGGAATCGGTCCGGGCCCTGCGCATCGAACCCGTCCACCTCCTCGCCGCAGCCTTGCGCGAAGGGCGCAGCGTGCCCTGCCGCATCCTGCGGGCTCGCGGGGTGGACCTGGATGCCCTGCGCACCCAGGTCTTGACGGGCCGTTCCAACGCCGTCGCGTCGGCAGCTCAGGGAGCCGACCCCGGTTCGCGGGTCGCGGGCCAGGCCACCCCCAAGGATCCCAAGAAGGAGGGCAAGGAGAAGTTCCTGGCCAGGTTCGGTCGCGACCTGGTCGCCCTGGCCCGCCAGGGGAAGGTCGATCCGGTGGTTGGACGCCAGGACGAGATCCGCCGGGTCCTGCAGATCCTGACGCGCAAGACCAAGTCCAACCCCGTGCTGATCGGCGAAGCCGGGGTCGGCAAGACCGCCGTGGCCTACGGCCTGGCCCTGCGGATTGCCCAGGGAACGGTTCCCGATGCCCTCAAAGGCCGCCGTCTGGTCGAGCTCAACCTCTCCTCGATGGTGGCCGGGGCACGGCACCGGGGCGAGTTCGAAGAACGCCTCCAGGGAGTGATGGAGGAGCTGACGGCCGACCCCTCGGTGATCGTCTTCATCGACGAGATCCACCAGATTGTCGGAGCCGGCGACTCGCGCGGCGGCATGGATGCCGGAAACATCATGAAGCCGGCGCTGGCTCGGGGGGACTTCGCCGTGATGGGCGCCACCACGACCGACGAGTACCGCAGCCACATCGAGAAGGATCCCGCCCTGGAACGGCGCTTCCAGCCGGTGATGGTCAGCGAACCCTCCGAGGAGGATGCCCTGGAGATCCTCAAGGGCCTGCGCCCCCGTTATGAGCAGCACCACGGAGCCAGCTTCCCGGACGAGGTGTTGCTGGCGGCGGTGAAGCTCTCGGTCCGATTCCTTCCCGAGCGGAATCTCCCGGACAAGGCGATCGACCTGATCGACGAGTCCGCCGCCCGGGTCAAGACCCGTTCCGGGGTGTTTGCTCCGGGCGCCTCCATGCGCTTCGAGGTCACCGAGGACGTGGTCGCCGAGGTTGTCGCCGACTGGACCGGAATCCCGGTCTCCCGGATCACCAGCGAGGAAGAAGCCCGACTCCTGGACATGGAGAACCTGCTGCGCGGCCGGGTGGTGGGCCAGGATCACGCGGTGGGCGCGGTGGCGCGAACCATCCGGGTCATCCGCGTCGGCCTGGCCTCCCCCAACCGACCCGGTGGGGTCTTCCTGTTCATGGGGCCCAGCGGGGTGGGCAAGACGGAGCTGGCCAAGGCGCTGGCCGAGTTCCTCTTCGGCAGCGAGCGTGAGATGGTCCGGCTGGACATGTCGGAGTTCCACGACAAGCACTCGATCGCCCGACTGGTGGGCGCGCCCCCCGGCTACGTGGGATACGAGGGGGAAGGCCAGTTGACCCGGGCGGTCCGCACCAGGCCCTTCTGCGTCCTGTTGCTGGACGAGGTCGAGAAGGCCCACCCGGACGTCTTCGACATCTTCCTTCAGGTCTTCGACGACGGTCGCCTGACCGACGCCAAAGGGCGGACGGTCAACTTCACCAACTCGATCATCATCATGACCTCGAACCTGGGCTCGAGGGCCGCAGCCCAGCAAGCCCTCAAGCCCTCCTCACCGGTTGCCGCCGCGGGGGAGGGACACCCCCCGGCGCCGCGACTGGCGGCTCCGCCCACGGACATCGGCTTCGTCGGCCAGCTCGACTCCATGCCCGAGGCCTATCAGAATGCCCTGCGTGGACACTTCCGCCCCGAATTCCTCAACCGGATCGACGAAATCGTCGTGTTCCGCACCCTGCAGCGCGAAGACCTCCGGGGAATCGTCCAGCTCAACCTGGCCCGGCAGATCCGCCGCATCCAGGACAGCCGGCAGATCGAGCTGGAACTGACCCAGGAGGCCATCGACTTCCTGTTGACCAAAGGCTACCACCCCGAGTTCGGAGCTCGACCCCTGCAGCGAGCCATCGATACCTGGCTGACCAAACCCTTCGCCGAGGAGATCCTCCGATCGCAGTTGCCTCCCGGGACGCACGTGCGGGTCTTGCAGACCGGGGAAGGCCTGCGTTTCGAGAGCGCCGTTCCAGGTTACGTCGGCGACACCTTGGGAGGCGCGCCGTGAGGATTCAGCTCGAAGTGTTGGGGGGCCCTCTGGACGGGCACGTGTTCCAGTTCAACAAAGCCGTCCAGATCGGACGGGAAGGCGAAATCGGCCTGGGCGTCGACCGCTTCATCAGCCGGCGCCACGCCAGGCTGGAGCCCCAACCCCACGGCGGCATCGTCCTGGAAGACCTCAACTCGACCAATGGGACCTTCGTCAACGAAGAGCGGGTTCACGGCCGGGTGGAGCTGCGCAACGGCCACGTCTTCCGGGTGGGCAAGACCTGGCTGGAGATCTCCTGGTAGACCGGAGGTCCCGAAAATTGCCACCCCACTTCGACCAGGCCCTTCCCAAGTCCGGCAGCTTGTGCTAGAATCAGCCGACCTTGGGCCCTGGCTCGAGGTTCGTGCTTTGATGAAAGCCGCCATCCCGATCTTCATCCTGGGATGATGAGTCCATTTCAAGGGCGTTTGCGCCCCGGTCGAGGGAGACCCCCGTGAAGAGCAACACGCACCCGAAGCTGCACCCCACCACCGTGAGCTGCGCCTGCGGAAATTCGTTCGAGACCCTGGCCACCAAGCAGAATCTGCGCGTGGAAATCTGCAGCGCCTGCCACCCGTTCTACACCGGCAAGCAGCGCAGCATCACCCGCGAGGGTCAGGTCGAGAAGTTCCGTCAGCGCTACAGCCTGAAGGACTAGCTTCACCAATCCGGCCTTTGCCGGTTGCTGCCATGATGGCGTTTCCCGGCGGCCCCCGCCAGGAGGCGCTATCCACTTTTGGGGAGGTGCGCCTTCCCAGGGATCGAGAGGACGTCGATGCTTGACCTCCAGAAGCTCCAGGAGATGGAGCGGCGCTTCGAGGAACTCGAGCACAGCCTGTGCAATCCCGAGATCCTGGCCGATCCCAAGGTCTTTCAGCGACTGTCGAAAGAGCGCAAGGCCATCGAGGAGGTGGCCCTGCGCTCGCGCGAGTTGCAGGAGCTGATGGACCGGATCCGGGCCGAGAAGCAGGCCTTCACCTCCGAGAACGATCCCGAGATGCGCGAACTCTATCAGGTCGAGATCGCCGGCATGGAGGCTCGAGTCCAGGAGCTCGAAGACGAATTGACCCGACTGCTCCTGCCCCGCGACCCCTATGCCGGCAAGGACGTCATCCTCGAGATCCGGCCGGCCGCCGGGGGGGACGAGGCCGGGCTCTTCGCAGCCGAGCTGCTGCGCATGTATCTGCGCTTCGCCGAGTCCAAGGGCTGGAAGTCCGAGTTGATGTATCGTCAGGACACCGAACTGGGAGGCCTCAAGGAGGTGGGCGTGTCCATCTCCGGGCACGAGGTGTACCAGCACCTGAAGTTCGAAAGCGGAGTCCACCGGGTGCAGCGCGTGCCCGCCACCGAGGCCTCTGGGCGGATCCACACCTCCACGGTGACCGTTGCGGTCATGCCGGAGGCCGACGATGTCGACGAGGTCCCCATCGACCCCAAGGATCTGCGGATCGACACCTATCGCTCGTCCGGGGCCGGCGGGCAGCACGTGAACAAGACCGAGTCGGCCATCCGCATCACCCACCTGCCGACCGGCCTGGTGGTGGCCTGTCAGGACGAACGCTCCCAGATGCAGAACCGCGACAAGGCCATGCGGGTCCTGCGCGCCAAGTTGCTGGAGATCGAGCGGGCTCGAGCGGAAGCCGAGATCTCCGCCCACCGCCGTTCCCAGGTCGGCACAGGGGACCGTTCAGAGAAAATCCGCACCTACAACTTTCCCCAGAGCCGGGTCACCGACCATCGCATCGGATTGACCCTGCACAACCTCTCCGCGACCATGGAGGGCGACATGGAGGCCCTGGTCCAGGGCCTCCTGGCAGAAGAGCAGAAGACACGACTGGAGCAGGTGGGCCAGGCGTGAGCCCCTCGGCTTCCGGCAGGGCGCGAAGCATCACCGAGGCCCTGGAGTCGGCAGCTCGCTTCCTGCGTGAGACGAGGGGGCGTTCTCCGCGTCTGGATGCCGAGCTCCTGCTGGCTCACCTGCTGGGGTGCTCGCGAACCCAACTGTATGCACGCGGAACCGACCCTTTGGAGCCGTCCCTCCTGCTGGCCTTCCAAGAGTTGCTGGAGCGACGCAAGGTCGGTGAACCGGTCGCCCACCTGGTGGGTTGGAAGGAGTTCTACGGCCGTCGCTTCGCCGTCTCTCCCCATGCTCTGATCCCTCGGCCCGAGACGGAGTTCCTGGTCGAGGCCGGCCTGCAGCTCCTCGAGCGCTCGGCTCCCATCCGCCCGGACATCCTGGAACTGTGCACAGGGAGCGGCGCCGTGGCGGTCACCCTGGCCCTGGAGATGCCCCATGCCGTGGTCTGGGCCACCGATCTCTCCGAGCAGGCCCTGGAACTGGCCCGCGAGAACGTTCTGGCCCACCGGGTCCAGGAACGGGTTCGTCTCTGCCACGGTGACCTGTTTGGAGCCTTCTCCACCCCTCGACGCTTTGACCTGATCCTCGCCAACCCGCCCTATGTGGGCACCGAAAGGGGCCCCGCCCCCGAAGAGGCGGTGGTCCGCCACGAACCGGCCATGGCCCTTTTCGCCGGGCCCGACGGTCTGGAGATCGTGCGTCGCCTGGTGGCGCAGGCTCCGGGATGGCTGGTGGATGGAGGGAACCTGGTCCTGGAGGTGGCGGCCGCGCAGATCGAGGGCGTGGAAGCCATGATGCAGGAACGCGGCTTTCGGGACACGGGTCTGGTCTGCGATCTGGCGGGCCTGCCTCGGGTTGTCCTGGGCCGCTGGGAGGAACGCTGATGGACACGGATGTCACCCGACCGGAAGACCAGGCTCGCAGCCTGGCCAGGATTCTCCGCGAGGAAGGCCTGGCGGAGATGGAGGTCGAGATGGGAGACCAGCGCTTCCGGCTCCGCAGGCGCCGGGAGCCAGACCTCCTGCCCGCGCCCCGGCTGGCCGGAGACGATGTGGAGCAGGCCCTGGAGGCCCTGGAAGGGCTGGCGATCACCTCGACCCGGGTGGGCGTGGTGCACCTGAGGGATCCTCAGCTCGGAACCACACCGGCTCCCGTCGGGGCAACCGTCGAGGAAGGACAGGTCCTGGCCTGGGTCCAGACCATGGGGGTTCACCAGGAAGTCCGCGCCCCTCGGGCCGGGCGGGTCCTGGAAGCCCTGGTCGCAGAGGGTGACCCGGTCGAGTATGGCCAGGTCCTGCTGGTCCTTCAGGGGGGCAACTGAGCGTGTTCAAGAAGATCCTGATTGCCAATCGGGGCGAGATCGCCCTGCGCATCCTGCGAGCCTGCCGGGAGCTGGGTGTCCGGACGGTGGCGGTGCACTCCGAGGAGGACCGCGAATCACTGCACGTCCGCCTGGCCGATGAGACCTTCTGCGTCGGCCCGGGCCCCGCGGCCCAGTCCTACCTCAACATCCCCCACCTGGTCGCGGCCGCCACCATCGCCGGAGCGGAAGCCATCCACCCGGGATACGGATTCCTGGCGGAGAGCCCTCGCCTGGTCGAAGTCTGCGAGAAGCACGGCCTGGTCTTCATCGGACCCGGTCTGGCGGCGATGCGCCTGATGGGTGACAAGGCCAGGGCGCGTCAGACCGTGGTCCAGGAAGGCGTTCCGGTCCTGCCGGGAACCGACGAGGTGACCGACCAGGACGTCGCCCGGGAGTTTGCGCGCCGCCACGGCTATCCGATCATGCTGAAGGCGGCAGCGGGCGGGGGAGGCAAGGGCATGCGGGTGGCCCACGAGCCGGAGGACCTGGAACGCCACTTCCTCACGGCCCGGGCCGAAGCCCAGAGCGCTTTCGGGGACGGCCGGCTCTACCTCGAGAAGTTCCTGCCCCGGGCCCGCCATATCGAGTTCCAGGTCCTGGCGGACTCCCATGGGAACGTGGTCCACCTGGGCGAACGCGACTGTTCGGTCCAGCGACGCCACCAGAAGCTGGTGGAGGAGTCTCCTTCGACGGTCCTGACCCCCGAGCTGCGCCGCGAGATGGGGGAGGCAGCCGTCCGGGCCACTCGAGCTTCGGGCTATTCGGGCGCGGGCACGGTCGAGTTCCTCTTCGACCCGCAGTCCGGCGCCTACTACTTCCTGGAGATGAACACGCGAATCCAGGTCGAGCACCCGGTCAGCGAAGTGGTCACCGGCATCGACCTGGTCAAGGAGCAGATCCGGGTCGCAGCCGGCCTGCCCCTGGGCTTCAGCCAGCAGGACGTCCAACTGCGCGGGCACGCCCTGGAGTGCCGGATCAACGCCGAGGATCCCGAGAACGGCTTTGCCGCTTCGCTGGGAACCATCCAGGAGCTGCACCTGCCCGGAGGCCCCGGAATCCGGGTCGACACGCATCTGGAGAGGGGCTACGTGGTTCAACCCTTCTACGACTCGCTGCTGGCCAAGGTGATCGCCCACGGCAGCAACCGGGACGAGGCGCTGGCCCGAATGGACCGGGCCCTGCACGAGATGCAGGTCCGTGGAGTCCACACCACCGTGGACTTCCACCGCCGCCTCCTCCAGACCGGAGAATTCCGGCGCGGGGAGATCCATACGACCTTCGTCGAGGCCTGGATGTCGGGCCCGGCGCTGGAGGCTTGAGATGTCCGACCTCGAGGATCGCTTCCGTTCAGATGTCCGTGACCACCGCCGGCGGGCCCGGATCCTGGCCTTGCAGGCTCTGTTCCAGATCGACGTGGGAGGACAGTCGACCCAGGACGCCCTTCAGGACGTCCTGGCCCAGGGTGAAGAATCCGGGGTCCGCAACTTCGTCGAGGATCTGGTCACCGGAGTCCGGGAAGAACTCTCGGACCTGGATCGACGAATCCAACAGACCGCCAGGAACTGGAGCATGGAGCGCATGGCGCGCGTCGACCGGAACATCCTGCGGATGGGCGCCTACGAGCTGTTGCGGATGTCCCGGGTTCCGGCCGCGGTGGTCCTCAACGAGGCCGTGGAGCTGGCCAAGGAGTATGGGGATGAAGGCTCGGGAAGCTTCGTCAACGGCGTCCTGGATGCTCTGCGAGCCGCCGAGGTGAAATCCGAATGAAGGGCACTCATCGCCAGGTCCGACGCACCCTGGTGAGGTTCCTCCTGGGAGGCTTCCTGGTCTTCCTGGCCCTGCTTGTGGCAGCCGGCACGACGGGCCTGGTGGTCCTGAACAACTACGCCAAGGAACTTCCCGACGTCTCGCGCTTGCGCTACTACGAGCCCTCCGAGACCACCCGGATCTTCTCTTCAGACGGTCAGTTGATCGCCACCCTCTTCAAGGAGAACCGCACCTGGACCCCCCTCGAAGACATCTCGCCGAACATGCGGAACGCCATCCTGGCCATCGAGGATGCGCGTTTCTACGAGCACAAGGGCGTCGACCCGGTGGGCGTGCTCCGAGCGGGACTGGACCTGATCCGCTCGCGTGGCCAGATCCGGCAGGGCGCCAGCACCATCACCATGCAGTTGGCCCGGAACCTCTTCCTCAGTCCGGACCAGAGCTTTGACCGGAAATTCCGCGAGGCCCTGCTGGCCCTGCAGATCGAGAAGACCTTCGCCAAGGACGAGATCCTCGAGCTCTACCTCAACCAGGTCTACTTCGGGGCGGGAGCCTACGGGGTGCAGGCGGCGGCCAACGTCTACTTCAACACCAAGGCCAGCGACCTGTCGGTCGTCCAGGCGGCCATCATCGCCGGATTGCCGGCGTCGCCCAGCACCTATTCGCCCCTGGTCGACGAACGTTCGGCCCGCATTCGGGCCATCGAGGTCCTCTCGCGCATGCTCGTGCTGGACCAGATCGACCAGAAGCAGTATCGCGAGGCCGTCGACCAGTTGCGGTCGGGCCTGAAGTATGCCAACAAGAACCGCGAAGAGTTCCAGGTGCTGAAGGTTCCGTATTTCACCACCTACGTGATCAAGGACCTGTACAGCCGCTATGACGAGGACCTCTTGTACCGCGGCGGCTTGAGGATCTATACCACCGTGGACCTCAAGTTGCAGGAACAGGCAGAGTCCATCCTGCGCCGCGACGTGGCCAACTACGCCAGCGCCTACAACGCCACCAACGCCGCCGCCGTGGTGATCGAGAACAAGACCGGCTACATCCGGGCCATGGTCGGCGGGGTGGGCTGGAGCAAGAAGAACCAGTTCAACCGGGCCTGGCAGGCCCGGCGCCAGCCCGGCTCCTCGTTCAAGGTCTTCGTCTACACCACCGCGGTGGAAGCGGGCTACACCCCCGACACGGTCGTCCCGGACAGCCCCGTGACCTACCAGATGGGCGGCGGAGAGACCTGGTCCCCCAAGAACTCCGACGGTCGCTTCATGGGGAGCATCCCCATGCGCACGGCCCTGCAGTACTCGCGCAACGTCGTGGCGGTCCGCCTGCTGACCCTGGTCGGCGCCGAGAGGGTGATCGAGTATGCCTACCGCATGGGCATCCGCGAACGCCTGGAGCCCAACCTGTCGCTGGCCTTGGGCAGCGCGGTGGTCACCCCCCTGGAGATGGCCTCGGCCTTCTCGGTCTTCCCCAACGGAGGGCTGCGGATCCAACCCACGGGCGTGAAGATCATCTACGACTCCGAGGGCAACGTGGTCGAGGATCACACCTTCCCCAAACAGGAAGAGGTCCTCTCGGAAGCCACCGCGTTCACCATGAGCGAGATGCTCCAGAATGCCGTTGAGCGAGGGACGGGAACCGCGGCCTTGCTTTCCGACCGACCCGTCGCAGGCAAGACGGGCACCACCGACGACCACCGCGACGGTTGGTTCGTGGGCTTCACGCCCCAATACACCAGCGCCGTATGGGTCGGCAACGACAACTTCTCGCGCATGTGGCACGTCTTCGGCGGCGATGTGGCGGCGCCGTTGTTCCGCCAGATCATGCAGTTCGCCCACAAAGGACTACCGGTCCTGCAGTTCGGGCAACTGCGAGGTGGCCAGGTCTCGGTGTTGATGTGCAGCGAGTCCAAGAAGCGCGCCAACGCCAAGTGCCCCACCACCTACAAGGAATACTTCAAGCCCGGCATGGTGCCCACCGCCTTCTGCCCGCTGCACGGCCGCGGCCAGGCCCTGCCTTTGGCGAACCCCAGCCCGCAGGCTTCCAAGTCGCCCGACAAGAAGGAGGATTCCAAGGAGGAGGTGCCGGACGAAGCGGATCCGCAGACCGAGCTTCCGTCCGAGGCGCCAACCGCCGTGCCACTGGAGGCTCCCACCGAGGAGCCCATCCTGGACCTGCCCCCGGTGGATGGCAGCGAAACCGGGCCCTCGCAGCCGGAGCAGCCGACTCCGATCGAGATGCCCCAGGAGCCGTCCCAGGAGGGCGACCTGCCTCCGGCGGCCACCCCCGAGCCTCTTCCGACCAGCGCCCTTCCCTGAGGGTCAGGCCGGCGTGGGGGCGCCGGCCCGTTCCCTCTTGAGCAGGGGACCCAACACGCGCTGTCGGGCCGCACGCAACTGGCGCTTCTTGTAGTCCGAGTGGGAGGCGCCCCCCTCCTGGCTGCGCCGGTGGTTCTCCTCGTCCAGGATCTGCACCTCGAGCGGGAAGAAGATGCGCAGCTCGCGTTCCTCCTGGGGCCCCTCCAGCTCGCGCAGCAGACCTTCCAGGTCGGGCCCCAGATGGTACTTCTCGAGGTGGACCCGCATCCGGCGGGCACGCAGGTATCCGGGATTCTCCACTTTGACCAGTTGCTGGACCGTGAACTGGATCGACCGGTAGTCGGGGCTGGTGAAGGGGTTCTCGAGACGGGATTCCAGACCGGCCACGCCCAGACTGTGCTCTTGGAGCCGGTGCAGGAAGCGCTGGTCGCGTCCCTCCTCGGTGAGATCCCGGAAGCCGCCGGTCAACTCCTCATACAGGCTGCGGAAGTGCTCGAGGTTGACCAGGGTGTTCCGGCTTCGGCCCGGCGTCACGTTGGCGAACATGATCAGGTGGTTCTGACGCAGGTAGCGCAGGGCCAGCAGCGCGTCCAATCGGGTTGGGGTGACCATCTTCACGCCCAGGCGATCGTGGATGATCTCGGCCACGTTGTGGGGCTTGTGGAGAAGCTTGAGGATCAGGCTGTCCCGGCTCTTCTCCTCCTTGTAGAAGATGTCCAGGAGGGGAACCGACAAAGGTCCGCGCCCCAGGCTGAGCCGTCCTTCGGCGTCCTGATGGACATGCTGCTTGAAGCGGTCCAGGATCTGGCGCTTGATCTCCGGGAAGAACTCCGAACGCAGGGTGTTGTTGATGTGGCTGATGGTGTGCATGACCCTCAGCAGCGCGCAGGCCCAGGCCTGCCGATCCGTGCGGTTGCGATCGGAAGCCCAGACCAGGAGATCGCGCAGATCCGTGGGGCGCTCGACGTCGGCTGGAAGGACCAGGGCTTCTCCCGCCCCCTCGCCCTCAAGACAGAAATAGCGCTTGATGAAGGCCACGGCCTCGATGTGGATGCGCCAGGCCACGTCCCGGTCCTCGTCGTCCTCCAGATCATACCCGTAGTGCAGGAGGAACTGGTGGGCCTCTTCCCGGTCCATCACCGCCAGTGCCGGCAGGTCGATGGGGGAGAGACCGTCCAGGATGAACCGGAGAATCTCCCACGAGAAGTTGTTGCGGGTCAAGGACCCGGGTCGCTCGGTCACACCTTCATTATAGACCAAACCCCCGGAGGGGCAAGCCGGCCGCCCGACTTCTTGCATCTGCATCTTATTCACGGACTTCCTGACGTCGGATTACTTGCGAGGATGACTGGATTCGTAGACCGCCCGCATCCGTTCACGCGAGAGATTGGTGTAGACCTGGGTGGTCGACAGGCTCTGATGACCCATCAGCTCCTGGATGGTCACCAGATCCGAGCCTCCCTCCAACATGTGGGTGGCGAAGGAATGGCGCAGCGTGTGGGGGGAGGCCGCCTTCTCCAGACCAGCCTCCGTCTTGAGCTTCTCGAACATCAACTCGACGGCGCGCCGGGACAGGCGATCCCGGAAGCGGTTCAGGAACAAGGCATCGGTCCGGGTGCGGGGTCTGCAGGCCAGCCAGGCCTGCAGGGCGGCCAGGCCGGCCTCGTTGAGGAAGACCATCCGCTGCTTGTTGCCCTTGCCGGTGACCCGGAGGGTCATCTCGGGCAGGTTGAGGTCCGAGAGGTTCAGGCCCACCAGCTCCGCCAGTCGCATCCCCGTCGCATAGAACATCTCCAGGATCGCCCGGTCCCGGATGGGTCCCCATTCACCAGGCTTCTCGGCCATCCGGGCCTGGGCAGTTCGCAGGATGAGCTCGACCTCGTCCTGGCTGAGGACCTTGGGCAGCAGCCGACCGCCACGAGCCGAGCGGATTTGTTCCATGGGAGACGAGGTGATGTGGCCTTCCTTCTCGAGGAAGCGGAAGTAGGACTTCAGGCAGGCGATTTTGCGGTTCAGGCCCTGCGGCGTATAGTCCCGCTGCCGGCGCAGGTAGGACAGGAACTCACGCAGGGTGCGCTCGTCCATGCCTTCCAGGGTCAGGCCATCGTCCAGGTACGGCGTGAAGAACTCGTAGAAGAGTCTCAAGTCGGCTTCATATTCATGGACGGTGCGGCGCGACAGGTTGCGCTCGACCGCCAGGTGTTCGAGAAAATCCTCGACATACCAGCCACGGGCTCGGTCCAGGCTGCCTCGGTTTCTCGACAGTGGCGTCTGCTCCACGACGGACCCTCCGGTTGCGCTACGCGACATGGGTGGCCACCGCCCCCCCGCCTGGGAAAACATCGATGATCGCCAAAGATACGTTTGGCGATCATCGATGCCCGATGCCAGGGCTCAGGTCGGGCCGGGCTTGTAGCCGGGCGGAACCGAAGGCGACAGGAAACCGTCCTCCTGGGAGGTCGCCGGCTGCGCGGGTTCGGGGGTCGGCTGGGACTCGGGGCTCGTCGCATCCGAGGGCTCTGCGGTCTGGAGGAACTGGCGAATCTCCAGCGGATAGTCCAGACGCGGCTCACCGTCCAACAGGACCTGGATGCGGTAGACGCCCGGCGCATCGAACTGAAGGCCCTGGAACTTGTTGATCACCATATAGGGCTGCAGCTCGTGCGGCAACTCGAAGGCCTGCTGACCGGTCTGCACGAGGACCTGGCCGGCAGGCGTCAGGAGCCGGACTTCCTGGACGAAACGGCCCTGACCGGCGCACCAGCCATTGGCCAGGAAGAAGTCGACGGTGAAAGGAAAATCCGGCGAGGGCAGCTCGTAGAAGACGTTCTCAAAGCTGGGCAGCCGGGCTTCCTCAGGAATGTTCAGGCAGGGCACCGAGAACTGGAGGGATGGCTTCACGGAACTTCCTTTCGCGGAAGAGATTGACACCTCAGGTTTCGCAGTCCGCCGCCCGAAACCTGTCAGGCTCCCTGGGCCAGGGCCCGGACCGCCTCCGGCCGGACTCCCTCCACCCGGACGATCTTGGTCCGCGACTTCTCGCCGGTCCGCAGGGAGACCTGGCTGCGTCGGACCCCCAGGGCCGCCGCCAGCAGGGCTTGGAGGGCAGCGTTGGCCCGACCCTCCACGGGAGGAGCCGCCAGGCGCACCATCAGGGCCCCCTCGCGCACGCCGTTGAAGCCCGCCTTCTGGGCCCGGGGGATCACCCGGACGGCGAACGAGACGCCGCTCTCGTCAGACTGGATGGGGAAATCCATCAGGACGGGTTCCCCGGCCCCTCCCCAGCGGCCGGCTCCTCCAGCAGGACCACCTGGTCCAGATCGAACCCGGCCCGGCGCCGAAGCGTCCCCAGGGCCTCGCAGGCAGCGTTCTGGCTGGCCTCCCGCTTGGTACGCCCCTGCCCGCGCCCCAGGATCTCCCCCAAGAACCCGACCTGGACCACGAAGACCCGCTCATGAGGGGGCCCCTCCTCGCGGAGCACCTCATAGTCCGGCAACAACTTGTGCAGACGCTGGGTGCACTCCTGGAGCAGGCTCTTGAAGTCCTTCTGGGACCCTTCCATCCGATCCATGGCGTCCTGGAGCAGGCTCAGCACGAAGCGCCCAGCCACGGCCAGCCCGCCATCCAGGTACAGAGCGCCGATCAGGGCCTCCAGGGTGTCGGCCAGGATGTTCCGGCGCCCTTCACCGTGGGCCAGGGTCTCACCGCGGCCCAACCGGATGTGTTCACCCAGACCCAGTTTTCGTGCCTGCCGGGCCAGGCAGGAGGCACTGACCAGGTGGGCCTTGATCTGGGCCAGGCGGCCCTCTGGAAGGTCGGGATGCCGGTCATACAGGTAACGGCAGACCACCAGGCCCAGCACCGCATCGCCCAGGAACTCCAAGCGTTCGTTGCTCTCGGGGCCGTGGTGGCGTTCGTTGGAGTAGGACTCGTGGGTCAGGGCCAAGGCCAGAAGCGTCGGGTCCTGGAAGCGATGGCCCGTGAGCTCCTGAAGAAGATCCGGAGCCGGGTCCTTGCATTCCGGGACGGCCTCACGCTGGAGGCTGGGCGTTCCCGTGTCGTTCACCCTTGTGCCGAATCGTACCTGCGGATCGCCACGACCGCGTTCTGCCCCCCGAACCCGAACGAGTTGTTCAGAGCCGCCCGAACCGGCATCGAGCGCGCCACGTTGGGGACGAAGTCCAGGTCGCACTGGGGGTCCGGGAACTCGTAGTTGATGGTCGGGGGGACCATCCCTTCCCGGGTGGCCAACACGCAGACGATGCTCTCCAAGGCGCCGGCCGCCCCCAGGGTATGTCCCATCATCGACTTGGTCGACGAGACCACCAGCTTGCGCGCGTGCTCTCCGAAGACCCGATGCAGGGCGGCCACCTCGCAGGGGTCCCCAACCGGGGTCGAGGTGCCGTGGGCGTTCACGTAGTCCACTTCATCCAGGGGCATTCCGGCATCCGCCAGGGCCATCCACATGGCGCGGGCGGCCCCGTCTCCCGAAGGGTCGGGCTGGGTGATGTGGTAGGCGTCCGCGCTGCTGCCGTGACCGGCCACCTCCCCATAGATCCGGGCCCCGCGGGCCAGGGCCGAGGTCAGGCTCTCCAGGACCAGGACGCCGGCTCCCTCCCCGATCACGAAGCCGTCCCGCTCGCGATCGAAAGGTCTGGAGGCCCGCAGGGGATCCTCATTCCGTGTGGACATCGCCTTCATCGAGCAGAATCCGGCCACGGCCAGAGGAGTGACGGCCGCCTCGGTTCCGCCGGCCAGCACCACGTCGGCGCGCCCCATCCGGATCATGTCGACTCCGGCTGCCAGGCAGTGAGCTCCCGTCGCACAGGCCGAAACGGTCGAGAAGTTGGGTCCTTTCAGGCCAAACTGGATCCCGACCTGTCCGGCGGGCATGTTGGGGATCATCATCGGGATGAAGAAGGGGCTGATCCGCCCTGGTCCGGCGGTGGACAGCGTGGTGTGCTGATGCTCGAAGGTCTGCATCCCTCCGATCCCCGAGCCGATGCTCACCCCGATGCGATGGGCGTTGGCCTCCCCCACCTGCAGCCCGGAATCCTCCAGGGCCATGCGGGCGGCGGCAACGCCGAACTGGATGCATCGGTCCATCCGGCGAGCTTCCTTCTTCCCCACGTACTCCGCGGGGTCGAAGTCGCGAACCTCGGCGGCGAAGCGCGTGGAATACCCCGTCGCATCGAAATGGGTGATGGGAGCGGCCGCATTGCGCCCCTCCAGCAGGGCACGCCAGAAGGCCTCCCAGCCGAGTCCCAGCGGAGAGACGACACCCAGGCCGGTGACGACGACGATCGGTTTGGCGGACATTCAGGAAACCTCGAGAAGATCAGGTCTGGAGCCCTGCGGGGAAGCCCCGCCGGGCGAGCGCGCATTTCCACGCAATGCCAGGCGTTCCTCCCGACACACGGGCCAGGCGCAGGACACGCTTGTCGGCAACTGTAGAAGCAGCGGACGCAGATGGCAAGAGGAACCCCCGCGAGGCATCCGGAATCCTTCGGCATGTCCTTCACCGGCTCGGCTTCACGCCGCCTCCTCCTCTGGGCAGCCTGGCTGGTCCTCCTGGTGCCGACGGGACCTGCCCGGGCCACCCCCCTGACCCTGCAGCCACTTCCGGGGGGCACCGTCCCCGAGAGGCGACCGGTGATCTCGGTGAGCTACCTCGGAGACGATCGCACCCTCGCCCAGAGCGCCCGGCTCTGGGTCAACGGCCGCGAGGTCACCGCCGGCTGTCTGCGAGCCCCGAACTTCCTGTCCTATCAGGCTCCGGTTCCCATGCCCGAAGGCGAGGTCCAGGTGCGCTTCACGGCCCGCACCTCGAACGCGGAATCCCTCGAGGAATCCTGGACCTTCCGGATCCAGGCCAGAAACCGGATCCAGACCGTCCGTCACGACGCCACGGGCGAACTGGGTCAGTACGACGACCTGATGGTCGAGATGGAAGCGGAGCCGGGTGGCGAGGCCTTCTTCGAAATCGAAGGGCTCCGAGAGGACCTTCCCATGCAGGAGGTCTCTCCCGGACTCTACCGGGGGACCTGCGGGGTCCTGCCCGGGGACTACCGCCTGCAGGCCTCGGTGATCGGTCACCTGAGGACAGGCTCGGAGGTTTCCTCCATGTCCGCTGCCACGCCCGTCTCGATCTTCGGACACCTGTTCCGCGTCCGCATCCTCGAGCCCGCCAACGGCTCCCAGGTTCCCCTGAACTTCGTCCTGCGCGGCCGCACCAAACCCTTCTCACGGATCAGCGTGACCCCCAAGATCGGGTTTGACGAAGGGATGTCCGCGCCGACCCGGGACGATCCCTCCAGCGAGACCGGCTCGATCCCTGCCGAGGCGGACGCCGAAGGTTTCTTCACGGTGCGCTACGGCTTCCCCCTCAAACTCCCCAACATGCACCTGGCCATCACCGTCGTGGCCACCGACCACGAGGGGAACCGCTCGATTCCCGCCACATTGCGCCTGCGATTCTGACCGAATCTCCTGGAACAGTTTTCCGAACTCCATGAAAGGGGTAGGAAGCGGAAGGAATCCGATCCGTTCGACCCGCATCTGACGGGGAGACCCTGGACTTCACGACACGGGAGGTCATCGTGCGAAATCTCATCCGAAGCCTGACCGCATCGGCCCTGATGCTGGCAGCAATCCTGGTCCTGGCCAGCGCGCCGGCATCTGCCCAGGACATCTCGGTCTTCGTAGACGGCAAGCGCCTCGACCAGAAGCCGGTCTCGGTCGGCGGTTCGACCCTGGTGCCGCTGCGGGGAATCTTTGAAGCCCTGGGGGCGGAGGTGAAGTGGGATGGCCCCACCCGCACCGTCCGGGCCACGCGAGAGGCCACCAACATCGAATTGACGCTGGATTCGCCCCTGGCTCTGGTGAACGGCGAAATCAAGCGCCTGGACGTTCCGGCACGCTCGATCGGAGGCCGGACCATGGTTCCGCTGCGCTTCATCGGCGAGGCCCTGGGCGCCAAGGTCGAGTGGCAGGGCGCCACCCGGACCGTCCTGATCACCAGTCCCGAGGGGGCCGGTGGCCAGGCCTCCAACGCCCCAGGCATCACCAAGGTCGTGGTCAGCCCCCAGCGGACCCTCCGAGCGGGCGACACCCTGACCGTGATCATGACCGGTGAACCGCAAGGCCAGGCCACCTTCGACATCCTGGGTGTGCGGACGGGGATCCCCATGGCCGAGGAGAGCCCCGGGCGCTACAGCGGCACCCTGACCATCCCCTCCGGCCTGCAGTCCGAAGCCGCCACGCTCCTGGTCCACCTGACCCGAGCGGGCCAGGAGACGGTCCAGGAGGCCTCCGGCACGGTCACCATCCAGGCCGCTTCGGCCCCCACCCCCTCCCCGACGGCCACACCCTCGGGAACGACCACCGAGTTCCCCGCCCCCAACGCGGTGGTGGCCGACCGCCGTCCCACCGTAGGCGTCCACCACACCGCCGCCCTGAGCGCGGGTCAGGTCCGTCTCTTCGTGGATGGCCGCGACTTCACCAATGAAGCACGTATCTCAGGAACCCGGATCTCCTGGCAACCCACCTACGACCTCAGTGTCGGCCAGCACTCCGTCCGGGTCAGCGGCGTCGACACCCAGGGCAACCGACTGGAGCGCCGTTGGAACTTCACCCTCGGCGAACAGGGGCAGGCCACCCGCTACCCGGGGATCAACACCGCCGTCCAGTCCTCGCGTCCCACGATCGGGATGTCGTTCCCCCTGGCAGTCCAGACCGACAGCGCCAGGATCTGGGTCGACGGGCAGGAGTTCACGCACCAGGCGACCATCACGCCCTACGAGATCTCCTGGGTCCCCCCCTATCAACTGTCCAGCGGAAACCACAGCGTCCGCGTGGATGCCACCACCACCACGGGCCAGGCTCTCAACGAGGTCTGGGCCTTCTCGATCTCGGGAACCCAGTCCACCACGACGGCCACGGGCTTGATCACCTCGGTCAACATGAGCCCCAACCCGCCCTACTCCGTCGGCCAGATCGCGACCGTCACCATGTATGGCTCTCCAGGTGGAGCCGCCACCTTCGACGTCGGCGGGCGAACCGGCTTCGCCATGCGCGAGACGTCTTCGGGCGTCTACCAGGGCAACTACACCGTCAGCAACCAGGACACCAGCACCCGACTGGTGACCACCCTGCGCCTGCCAGACGGGAGGACCCAGACGCTCCAGTCGGCAGAGGTCGTCTCGGTGAATCAGCCGGCCGGGAACCCGCTTCAACTCAGCGTCACCTCCCCCACCGACCGTCAGAACGTCGACGGCAACTTCAACGTGATCGGCCGCAGCACACCCAACAGCACGGTCGAGGTCACCGCCCAGGTGCGCCAGTCCCTGATCCCCGGCGTGATCAGCATTGCTGGTCGGACCTTCTCGGGCTCGGCCGTGGCGGATGCCAACGGCCACTTCAACGTGGCCATCGGGGCCACTGAAGCGGCCGTCGGCTCGACCCTGGATCTCATCGTCCGGGCTCGGGACGCCTTCGGGAACACCACCGCCCCGGTCCAGCTCCAGGTGATCCGCCAGTAACCCCTGACGGTCCGTCCGCGGACCCAGGCCCGAGCCGACCCGACGCCGTTGCGGCGGGTCGGCTCCTTCATTCCGGCAGGAGCCTTCCGCCCCGCTTCGAAAAGCCCGGGGTGTCTGAGAAGAGCCCCCTCAACTGGAAGGGTTTGTCCATCGCCCTGAACCTGGCGGGGATGTTCCTCTTCCTGGTGACGGCAGCCCTGGTCTTTCTCTGGCCAGAGCATCTGGCTCGCTTCGGACTTGGGGCCCAGACCTCCCGGATGCTGCTGATGCAGGAGATCAGTGCGCTTCTGCTTCTGGGCGCGTTTCAGCACAACCTGTCCCGAACCTGGCAGCGAGCCGCCTTGCTGGGGTCGTTCCTGGTCCTGGCCGAAGCGGCCTTGATCGGGATGTTGTAACCGGGAAGGAGTCCCCCCCACCGCGTGAAACAGGCGAACGTGACGCTCTTCCATCCCCTCCAGGACCGAATCCGCGAAATCCTGCTTCCCTCCCAGGTCCTCCAGGACCGGATCCGCCAGGTGGCCCAGCAGATCTCTGCCGACTACGCGGGCCAGGAAATCGTCCTTCTGTGCGTCTTGAAGGGTGCCATGATGTTCACCGCAGACCTCATGCGGCACCTCGAACCCCATGTGGTCTTGGACTTCGTGGCGGTCTCGTCCTACGGCAGCGCCACGTCCACCTCCGGCGTGGTCCGGATCCAGAAGGACGTCGAGGAGCAGATCGCCGGCCGCCACGTCCTGGTGGTCGAGGACATCGTGGACACGGGCCTCACCCTGCACTACCTGCTGGCCAACCTGCGCCTGCGCAATCCCGCCAGCCTGAAGGTCTGCTGCCTTCTGGACAAACCCGAACGGCGCCGGGTCGAGGTGCACGTCGACTATCTGGGCTTTGCCATCGAGGACCGTTTCGTCATCGGGTACGGCCTGGACTTTGACGAGCATTTCCGGAACCTGGGCTATATCGGCATCATGGAGGAGGACTTCGTTTGAGCGGAACCTGGCGTCTTTTTCAGTTGCAGAAGGCGGACACCCGCCTGACCGAACTTGACAAGGCCCTCCGCGCCCTGCGCGCCGACCAGCAGCACCGTCAACTCCTTCAGGAAGCCCTGACGGCACTCGAAGACTCCGAGGCCACCCTGCGCCAGTCCAGGAAGGAGCTGCGCGAGATGGAGCACGAGGACTCCACTCTCAGGACCCGGACCAGGATGCTGGAAGGCAAGCTCTACGGCGGGCGCATCTCCAACCCCAAGGAGCTCTCGGGGTATCAGGATGAGCTCCAGGCCGTCCAGGTCCGCCTGGGCACCCTGGAAGAGGCCATGTTGAGCCGGATGGAAGAGCTGGAGGCCCTGGAGGACGTGCATCGGGGGCTGGCGGCCCGAAAAGACCAGGCGCGCCGGGACCATGATGAACGCCAGGAGGCGCTGGAGCAGAAGATCGCCTCTTTGGAGGATGAGTCCTCAAGCCTTCGGCAGCGGCGCAGCGAGCAGGCTTCCGAGATTGAGCCGGGTCTGCTGAAGCGCTACAGCGATCTGCTGGCCCGGAAGAACGGGGTGGCGGTGGCGAGAATCACCCGACAGACCTGCGGAGGGTGCGGGATGCACCTGACCGACCACAAGATCCAGGAGGCAGGCCGGGATGGCCTGACCTTCTGCAGCACCTGCAGCCGGATCCTCTACCTGGAGGGCTGACGGCCTTCAGACCGGCGATTCCAGATGGCGGTGGGCCTTGAAGATCCGGATCCAACGCCCGTCCTCCAGGCTCTCCAGCGAAAGCTCGTCGACCACCTGCTCGGCCAGGGCCAGGCCGACCCGGCTGTCGGGAAGAGGCCAGTCGAGGGATGAACCCTCGGTGGAGACGGGGCCGACCCGCAGCTCGACTCCTTCAGGCAGGACCCGCGCCGAGAGTCGGACCGGGACCTGCCCGGTCTGGAGTCCGGGAAGGGCTGCATAGCAAGCTTCCCCGGCCGCCAGCTTGAGGTCTTCGATCTGCTCGAGGTTGAAGCGAGCCACCCCGCCGATCCCGGCCACGACCAGCCGGACCGTCCGCACGAACTCGGCCCGAGGGGGAACCTCCATCTCGATGACGGGCGCTGAAGCACTCAATCGCCTGGACCTCCCTGTTGGAGCCGCAACTCCGAGGATGCCGCACCGCCGGAGAAGCTCCGAGGGTCCGGCTCGGGGGACGGGGAATCTCAGCCGTTGGGAGCGGCTGAGGGGCCGGGAGAGACGGGGATGGGTGGAGGAAGGGGGGCCCGGGGGACTTCCGGCGAAGGCACCGGAGCCGGTGTCGGCCGCGCTGGAGCAACGACCTCCGGCTTCACCTCGGAAGCTTCCGGAGCGCTCTGAGGCGGAGCCGCGCCGGGGGCCGAGGGGCCCATCTCGATCACCAGATAGTGCCCTTCGATCCCGAAACGCGTGAACTCCGCCTCGATGTTCAGGGGGACCTTGGGCCAGGGGTTGATCTCGGCGAAATCCTCTTCGATCCGGACCAGTCCCTTCAACTCGGCCCGCCCGTCCACCTGAGAACGGGCAAAAGCCATCAGCCAGTGGCGCAAGAACCCGGGCATGGGCACCATCTCAGCCGCCCAGAACTCCTTGAAGGCAACCCGGAGGCGGTTGTTGACCGCCGCCAGACCGAGCTGGACCTCGAAGGGAAAGGTCAACCCCTTGCGGACCTGGCCACGAAAGGTCATCCGCTCTCCGGTGAACAGCAGCTCCAGGTTGCGAACCTCCACAGGCGCGCGCCGCCGCAGCTCCGCCTTGAAGAGTTCCGACTCCAGCAGGCGATTCACCAGGTTGGCAGAGACCCGGATCAAGAGGCGCTCGACGCGAATCCGGGCGGTCGCCATCAAAGTCGAAGGATCCGCCGTCGGATCCAGGTCTTCGATCCAAATCCGCCCCTCATCCAGGGCGACCCCATCCAGACGGCCTGCCCGCAAGGTGACGTCGCGGAAATCGATCTGGACCCGGAGGCCCTGGGGGCCGGAACTCAAGCCCAGGGTCGCGTTCTCGACCCCCAGGGAATTGACGACGGAGAGGGCGGCCGGAATCAGTTGCTGGAGGTTGGGGGTGGTCAAGCGACCTTGCTCTCCGTGCCCCCCGCCTTCTTCTCGGCGGCGGGAGCGGGCTTGCTCTCCGGCGTGGAGGTCGGAGGCTTCGAGGGTTCCGAAGCAGACTTCCGGCCCGAGGAGGCGTAGTCATTCTTGTGGAAGCCGCTGCCCTTGAAGATGATCCCGGCAGGTGCGATCAGCTTGCGCAGGGACTCGTGCCCGCAGTGGGGGCAGGTCTGCAGCGGAGCATCGTGCAGCTTCTGCAGGGCCTCGTGCATCTGGGAACAGTCTTCACAACGATAGACGTAGATGGGCATGGGAAATGACCTCTCCCTGACCTGGACCTCAGAGGTCCAGCGGTTCGTTCTGTCTGGACAGGATCAAGTCGATGGAGTGCTTGTTGACCGTCACGTAGTCCGCCACGTGCAGCAGGCTGTCTCCCGACAGGGAATAGACCCGGGCATTGGTCACGGGAACGAACTCACGAACCCGGACGTTGAGCTCATCGGAGATCCGGGAATCCATCAAGAGGTAGATCTCCCCCTCGATCTTGTGGTTCCGGGTGAAGATCACGACCTCTTTGCGTTCCTTGGGAATCCGGAGCGACATCCCTAAGTCTCCCTGTCCAACGGAGGCCGACCAGGGCCGGCTCCCCCTCAAGTCTGCCTGATTATAGTCCCGGAAGATCCGGCAGGCAAGTGGCCCCTTCACCCCGGAGACGTGCCGTTCCTGGTTCGGACCGGAAGGAGATGCCTTCTCCTAGGAGTTGCACTCCAGCAGCCTCTGCAGTTCCTGAACCATCTCCGTCGTCGTCTCGGCGACGTGGACGCCGGCCGCGCGGAAGGCCTCGACCTTGGCCTGGGCCGTCCCGCCCGAGCCCGAGACGATGGCGCCGGCATGCCCCATGCGCTTGCCCGGAGGGGCCGTCTGACCGGCGATGAAAGCCACCACCGACAGCCTCGAATCCCGGATCCAGAGCGCCGCGTCCTCCTCGGCGGTGCCACCGATCTCGCCGATCAGGGCCACGGCCCGGGTTTCCGGGTCCTGCTCGAAGAGCTGCAGGATCTCGAGGAACCCGGTTCCCAGGACCGGATCGCCGCCGATTCCCACGCAGGTCGTCTGTCCCAGGCCGGCCCGAGTCAGCTCGTCCACGACCTGATAGGTCAGGGTTCCACTGCGCGACACCACGCCGACCGGACCGCTCGAGAAGATCCCGGCCGGCATGATTCCCAGCTTGCACTTCCCGGGGGAAATCAGACCGGGACAGTTGGGCCCCAGCAGGCGGGCTCCCCGGCGCAAGGACTCGGCGCGGACCGCGACCATGTCGTGCACAGGCACTCCCTCGGTGATGCAGACCACCAGGGGGAGGTCGGCTTCCAAAGCCTCCAGGCAGGCGTCGGCGGCCGCCGCAGGCGGGACGAAGACCAGCGACGCGTTGGCTCCGGTCGCCTGGATGGCCTCCGGGACACTGTCAAACACCGGCACTCCCAGGACCTGTTGTCCTCCCCGCCCGGGAGTCACTCCAGCCACCACCCGGGTCCCCGACTCGATCATCTGCTGCGCGTGGAAACGCCCCTCCTTCCCGGTCAGCCCCTGCACCAGGACTCGGGTTGAAGCGTCGATCAGGATGCTCATCGGTTTCCTCCATCCGGGCGGGTCAAGGCGACGATCCGGGCGGCGGCCTCGGTCATGGAGTCGGCCGTCTGCAGGCCTCGCTCCGAGAGGAGCCGGCGTCCTTCCTCCTGGTTGGTTCCCGACAGGCGGATGACCATCGGGACCTGGACCTCCAGGTCTTCCAGACCGGCCAGGATGCCTCGGGCCACCTCATCGCAGCGCGTGATCCCTCCGAAGATGTTGAAGAGGATCCCCCGGACCCGGGGGTCATCCAGAACCAGTCGCATGGCTTCGCGAACCAGGCCGGCCTGGGCGCCCCCTCCCACATCGAGGAAGTTGGCTGCCCGCCCCCCGACTCGACGGACCACGTCCAGGGTGGTCATGACCAGGCCGGCCCCATTCCCCAGGATCCCGACCTCTCCATCCAGCCGCACGTAGGACAGGCCCAGCTCGCGGGCCCGCCTCTCCAGGGGGTCCTCCTCGGCCACCTCGCGAAGATCCACCCATTCCGGGTGACGGAAGAGGGCGTTGTCGTCCAGGTCCATCTTGGAGTCCGCCGCGACCAGACGCCCGTCGTGCAGCACCGCCAGGGGGTTGATCTCGGCCAGGGAGCAGTCGGACTCGGAGTAGAGACGCCAGAGCCCCCGAATCACCTGGCCCAGAGCCACCTTCTGGGCCAGATCCAGGTCGGTGCCGTGGACCAGGCGCCGGACGTGATGAGCCTGCAGGCCCAGATGGGGATGCAGATGCACCTTCATGATGGCTTCCGGATTCCGCGTCGCCACGTCCTCGATGTCCACCCCCCCGACGCTCGAGAGCATGGCCGCATGGGTGCCGGTGGAGCGGTCCAGGGTGAACCCCAGGTACAGCTCGTGGTCGATGGCGATCGCCTCCTCGACCAGGACCTTGCGGACCTTCAGCCCCCGGATCTCCATCCCCAGGATGCGAGCCGCGTGCTGGGCGGCCTCCTCGGGGTCTTCCGCCCGCAGGACGCCTCCGGCTTTGCCCCGTCCGCCGGCATGGACCTGCGCCTTGACCACCACCGGACCGTGCAGGTCCGCAGCCGTGGCCCGAGCCTGGTCGGGCGACTCGGCCACCTGGCCCCGCGGTATGGGAATCCCCACCCCCTGGAACAACCGTTTGCCCTGAAACTCGTGGAGGTTCATCAGCCCGGTCCTTTCCCGTCAGGATTCCGGAAACCCGAAGCCGGAGTCTCCCTCATGGGAGACGCGCCCCGTCTGCCGGATGCTCTGGACTGCCTTCCATCCAGCACAGGACTCCTCCTCCGTCCCGTCCCCGACATCCGGTCTGGAGGAGCCACGAGGCTTGCAAAGAACTCGACGCCTCCATGAGAGCCTTCCTGCAACGCGTGGCCCTCGCCTCCTCCAGCGGCGCCCTGGCCTGCTACGGCGTCCTGGTGCTGGCCTCGCTGCTGGGAAGGGCCGAGGTGGGCCCCCAACAGGCTCCTCTGCTGGCCGGGAACGTCCTGCCTCGAGTCGCCGAAGGAGCCCTCTGGGGCATCCCGTTGGCGGTCTTCCTGGGGCGAGCCTGGAGTCAGGTGATGCTGGCTGCCCTCGTCCTGAGCCTGGCGCCCGCCCTGCGCACCTGGCTGGTCGGGGGGCCTTGGCCCGCCGCCTCGGGTCCGTGGGCCCCCGCCTGGATCCTGGGCGCCTGGGCCCTCTGGGGCGGAGTCCTGGGGATGCTGGGAGCCTGGCTGGGTGGAGCTCCGAAGGCCAGACCCGGAAGGGGGAAACGCCGATGAGGGAACTGGCCCGCCGCCTGGCCTTCCTCTTCTTCGCCGGCGCCCTGGCCGGGGCCCTCACCTCCTTGGGATGGTGGCTCCTGGGGGCGGCCGGGGTCATGGCTCAGTGGGGAATCGCCCTGGCTCCCGAGCTGACCCCGGCGTGGCTCGAATCCCACCTGGTGACGGGAGGGCTGTGGGGTCTGCTGCTCCTCCCCTTCTTCAGCGACGCCGCCAATCGCCTGTTGGGGTTGGGTGCGGGCGTCGGGATCCTGCCGACCTGCCATGTGGTGATGGTCCAGTGGACCAGTCCGACCGAACCGGGCGCCCTGGCCCCGGTCCTGGTGCTGACGTTCTGCGTGGTCTGGGGCCTGGCCACGGCCGGATTGGTCCTGGCCCTGCGGGAGGCCTAGGAACACCTTCTTCATGTTGAAGGCCGGCCCGGAGTTCCGGGCCGGCCCTCAATATTCCCGCCGCGCGGGACCCGCCTAGGCGGGGTTCACGCAGTTGGGAACCTGCTCTTTGGCCAGGAAGGCCTGAGCCACACGCACGGCCTCCAGGCCGGTCTCATACTCGGCCTGATCGGTCGAGGCCCCGATATGATGGGTCCCATAGCAGTTCGGGTTCTTGATGAGGGGGTGATCGTACTCCGCCTGACCGGTGGTCGGCTCGGAGGGGAACACGTCCAATCCGGCACGCAACCCCTTCTCCTCCATGGCCCGGATCAAGGCCTCGGTGTCGACCACCTCGGCGCGCGCCGTGTTGATCAGGATCGTTCCAGGCTTCATCGCAGCCAGGAACTCCGCTCCGACCAGACCGCGTGTCTCCGCGGTCAAGGCCACGTGGATCGAGACGGCGTCGCTGCGCCGGGCCAGTTCCAGAAGGTCGGGGCAATGCTCCGCCCCCAGGACCTGGGCCTTCTCGGGCGTCATGGAGCGAGACCAGACCAGGACCCGGACGTCGAACCCGCGCAGGCGCTGGATCATCTCCCGCCCGATCTGTCCGACCCCGACCAGTCCGACCGTTCGCCCCTTCAACCCCTGGGCCTTGCCGAACTCCTTCTTGTTCCAGCGTCCCTGGCGCAGCTCGTGGACGTTGTCGGGAATGCGTCGGTCGGCCGAAAGCAGCAGACCCATGGCCACCTCTGCCACGGCCGCCGAATTCGTCCCCGGGGTGTTGGCCACGCGCACGCCGCGCTCGGTGGCTGCGGCCACATCGATGGTGTTGACCCCGGAACCGGCGCGAATCACCAGGCCCAGGTTCGAAGCGGCTTCCAGGGCAGCCCGAGTGACCTTGGTCGAACGCACCACCAGGACGTTCACGTCCTCCAGGTGCGCGGGAAGGTCCTCCGCGCCGAGTTCAGGGCGATTGCTGACCTGGGTCCCGGGCAGGCTCTTGAAGGCCTCAATCGCTTGGGGGTGCATCTTGTCGGCGAGCAGGATGTGCATCAGGTGGTCTTCCGTCCTATCTTCGGAGCGGACACGGCGCTCCGAGTCATCATTTCCGCCCTCAGGCCGGCGCCTCTTCCCGAACCTGGTCGCTTTCCCTCCCGCCGCGTGCAGGGGCTCCGGAGCAGTCCATGCAAGAAGCCCGCTCTCTTCCCAGGGAAGGAGACGGGCCTCGCATCCGGAGGTGGGGAGACCTACTTGTAGCGGTAGGTAATACGACCCCGACTCAGGTCATACGGCGAAAGCTCGACCGTCACCTTGTCTCCGGGAAGAATCCGGATGAAATGCCGGCGAATCTTGCCGGACACGTGCGCCAGCACGCGGTGCCCGTTGGGCAGTTCCACCCCGAACCGTGCATTCGGGTAGGCCTCGACCACGGTTCCCTCGACTTCGATCGCTTCCTCTTTCTCGGACAACCTGTTCACCTCCCAACCGGGACAACCCCGGATAAAATCAAAGATGCGGGAGCCGCAAGGGAGCTCCCGTGATCGGGACCCGCGCTTCTATGTTCCCAGCCACGACATTATGGCAGCGTCCTGGACGGAAATCAAGCCCCGAGGCCATCCCTCACTTCTCGGCGCTCTGTCCTGGCGAGGGTGAGGGCGAAGGCGAGGGCGAGGGCGAGCTGATCGCCTTCATCGGCGGGCGAAGCCCATACAGCGAGTCATACAGGGGCTCATTGAGGCCCAGGTCCAGCTCACCGTGGGCGCTGCCCATGCACATCAGCGTGTAGCGACCGGGATCGCCCGGCTTGTATTGATATCCCTTGCCGGCATAGGTCTGTTTCTCGGAAGAGGGGCACTTGGGCATCTCCGGAAGAATCTTCTCGGCGACGAGGGTTCCCAAGGTTGGAGGGAAAATGCCATTGTGGGCCTGGCGATAGGCGTCAATGCCTCGATGCATGTCCAGGAGATTCTGCTGACATTTCTGCAGGTTGGTCTGCTCCTGGGCCAGGACGGAGACCTGTTCCCACGCCGGAAGGACGACCGAAAAAAGCACCGCCAGGATGAACAGGATGCTGCCCAGTTCGACCAGGTTCGGTTCCGGCTTCTTGTTGGCTTTGTCGGCCATCGTGCTCCTCCGGTCTACTTGAGCGCCATGATCCGGGATTGACTTCGGTCGACATAGTCGGCGATCTTCCGGCTGGTGTCCGGTTCACCAGAAACGACCTTCAGGAAGGTCCGATAGGCCTCCAGGGCGTTGGCCTTCTCGCCGGCCAGTTCGTAGGACTGGGCCAGGATGAAATGGGCCTCGCTGAAATCCGGCTTCAACTGAATGGTGCGCCGGAACTCCGAGACGGCCTCGAAAACCTTCTTCTCCTGCAGGTAGGTCAGACCCAGGGCGAAGTGGGCTCGGAAGGAGTCCGGACGGATCCGGATGGCCTCAACCAGTTCTCGACGGGCCAGATCGTAGGCCTGCTCACATCGGTAGATCTCGCCCCGGGCCACGCGGACCTCGAAACAGGTGGGATCGTGGGCCAGAGCCGATTCCAGGCGGTTCAGGGCCGCCCGATACTGCGACTTCTCCATCAGCTCCCGGGAAGCCTCGACGTCGTCCAGGGCCAACTTGCGGCTGACCCTCTGCTGGTCCCAGAGATTCAGGACGGCCAGCGCCAGGCACATGCTCACCGTGGCCCCGAAGACCGTCGGTTCCAAGGCCTTCTGGAGGAAGAGCCACAGAAGCGGACCGATCAGGCCCAACAGCGTCACCACGATGGCGATTTTCTTCAGACTGTACCGGGCCATGCGAGGACAGTTCCTCTCCTGTGTACCTGGACCTTAGGAAGACTACAGGTTATACGCGTGCCGCCAACCTCCTCCGGGCCATCGGGACTGGCCGGCAGACGGAACGTTCCCACCCGGGAATGCCTCCCGCGTGCTATGATGGGAGTCTCTCGGGCGCGCCCCCGTTGGACATCCCGAAGAGGATCCCTGCCAGAGGAGGAGCCCACCCATCCGCGACCTGAAGGGCAACATCCTGGGACTGAAGCCCAGCCAGAAGAAGAATCTCCAGAGACTCTTTCAAAAAAGGATCCCCCCGGACCGTGTCCTGACGCCCGAACTGGCCCGAGCCCTGACCCAGGTTTCCCGAGAGACCGGTCGGCAGATCGGGATCCTGGTAGACCGCCGGGGGAACGTGCTGGAAGTCTACATCGGCGACGCCAAGGGCATCGTGATCTCCGAGCTCTCCCGCTTTCGGGTCGGCAAGGCCCGCTTTCGCGGCGTGCGTTTCCTGCACACCCATCTCGACGGCGAGCCCCTCACCCACGACGACCTGACCGACCTGGCCTTGTTGAGGTTCGACCTGCTGGGCGCGGTGCAGGCCCTGCCTTCAGGCCTTCCTGGCAACCTCCATCTGGCCTGGCTGAAACCTGAAAAGTCCGGGGGCGACCCCTGGCACCTGGAAGAGCCGGTCTCGATCCACGAACTCGACCTCGACTTCGCCGCCCTCCTGACGGGCCTCGAACAGGAATCCGCCGCCGCCAACCGCGACTCCAGCCAGGTCTCGGGAACGACGCGCAAGGGCATCCTGGTAGGCGTCACCACCGGCCGCCTGGAGGATCTCCAGCAGTCGATGGCCGAGCTGCGGGAGCTGGCCGATTCGGCCGGGATCCAGGTGGTCGAGGTGGTCACCCAGCGCCGACGCGATCTGAACCCCCGCTACGTGGTCGGCAGCGGCAAGCTCAAGGACCTCATGATCACCGCCATGCAGAAGGGCGCCGACCTGATCGTCTTTGAGGGCGAGCTTTCGGGCTCGCAGATGCGCGCCATCTCCGAGCTCGGGGACCTGGAGGTCATCGACCGGACCCAGTTGATCCTGGACATCTTCGCCCGGCGCGCCCACAGCCGAGACGGCAAGCTGCAGGTCGAACTGGCCCAGATGAAGTACAGCCTGCCTCGCCTGGTCCTCAAAGATGACTTCCTGTCCCGTCTGACCGGGGGCATCGGAGCCCGCGGGCCGGGCGAGACCAAGATCGAGGTCCTGCGCCGGCGCGTCAAGGACCGCATCGCTCGACTGGAGAAGGAGCTGGAACAGCTCTCCCGGCAACGGCGGCTGCGCCGCTCCCGACGAACCCGCTCGGGGATCCCCGTGGTCAACCTGGTCGGCTACACCAACGCGGGGAAGTCGACCTTGTTGCGAACGCTGACCGGAGCCGAGGTCCTGGTCGAAGACCGCCTCTTCGCCACCCTGGACCCCACCTCGCGCAGGCTCCGGCTGCCCTCCGGGCGGGAGGTGATCCTCACCGACACCGTGGGGTTCATCCAGGATCTGCCCGAAGACCTGGCCCGAGCCTTCAAGGCGACCCTGGAAGAGCTGGACGACGCCGATCTCCTGATCCACGTGGTCGACGTCTCCAATCCCAATCACCCCGACCAGATCATGGCGGTCCAGGGAATCCTGGAAGACCTGGCCCTGGATGGAATCCCCCAGATCCTGCTCTTGAACAAGGTGGACCGGGTGGCCCCGGAACGGATGCAGGCCGCGTTGGAGACCTGGACGGGAGCCGTCCCCGTCTCGGCCCTGACGGCCAACACGCTCACCCCGTTCCTCGACGCGGTGGAGTCCGGGCTCAGAATGGTCGATCGGGCCCTGGCGGGTCCGGTTCTTCGCTGAGTCCAGCCGCGGTTTCGGACAGGTCCGGTCCAGGAAGGTCCGGGCTTCCGGATGTTGAACCTGCGTAGACTGTTTGAGGAGGCGTCGAGGCTGGCCCATGGCTTGGAATTCCGGCTTGCAGATTCGGGTATTGGATGGCAGCGACAGGGGAAAGGTCTTTTCCCTGGATGCCCAGGAGATGACCCTGGGGAGGGCCCTGGACCCCAATGAGAACGCTCCGGGTTGGGTCCTGTTCTCAGAACCGACGGTCTCCAGGGTTCACGCCATCCTGCAGTGGAAGGAAGCCCAGCGGGGCTATCTCCTTCAACACCGCTCCCGCACCAATCCGACCCTGGTGGACGGCAAGTCCGTCGACCAGCATCTGCTTCAGCCCGGTCAGAAGGTCCAGTTGGGCCTGCTGGTCTTCGGCGTGGAGGCGGTCGAAATCCGGACCGGCCGACTGGGCGATGCGGTGCAGCCCCCACCCCTGCGACAGCCCAACCTGAAGGGGCCCGTCCTGGATGCCCTGAACGACCTGGCGGAGGAGAAATCCCGGGAACCGATGGAAGGCCTGGCCGGACTGGCGGACGAGGCCCCCGCTCGAGGGCGGCGGCAGGCGCGTTCCACCCCTGGCGGCCTGCTCCTGGTGGCCGCCCAGGGCCCCGATCAGGGCAGCCGCTTCCCCCTTCGCGAGACCCTTCTCGTCCTGGGCCGAAGGCTCGGGCCCGACGATCCGCGCCAGAGTGCCGGAGTCCTGCTCAACGATGACAGCCTGCCCTCCGAGCAGGCACTCCTGGTCTGGCACGATCGCGAATACACCTACGGCATCCTCCAGAGCGAGGGGAGCCCCGTCCCGACCCGGCTCCGACGGGTGCTCAGCGGACGTCCCAAGGAGATCGTCATCGGCTCGGACCTGCCCACCCCGCTCTATGAAGGGGACGTCATCATGGTCGGCCAGAGCTCGCTGGTCGTGCGGAAGGTCGACCCCAGCCTCGAGGAAGACGAAGAAGAGAGCCTGGAGACCAGGCCGCGCTTCGGACCCTCGCCCAAGCCGAACTGGCCCGAGTCCCGCGAGCAGCGCCGAGGCCTGGGTGAGCTGGACTCCGGCGGTTCCAAGAAGCCGGAGGGCTCGCGCGCCTCCCTGCGCACCTGGCGCAACAAGACCGGTGACGAGGCCCCGGCCCCCGACCACCCCGGCGATTCGCCTCGCCTGGGCTCCATCGAGGACAGCCAGGACCCCGGGCCTTTGCGTCCACGACGGATGCCGGGGGCGCCCCTGGAGGCGACCCCAGCCAAGCCGCTCAAGCCTCAGAGCCGCCCACGCTCGATCCGGACGACCCCCGCCTCCTCTTCGGGCGCCCCTCGCAAGGAGCGCCCGGTGGCGCCTGCTCCGCCCCAGGAGCCACCGCTGGAGATGCCCGCGCCTCCGGTCCGACCAGAGCCCGAGCCGCCCGCACCACCGGCCCGGCGACGCGCCCGTCCAACCCCGCCCGTTGTCGACGCTCCCGAAGAGCCCCTGGCCATGCCGCCCCCACCCCCCCGGGCACCGGTCCAGGAGCCCGAAGAGCCATTGGCCATGCCTCCTCCCCGGCCCCCCGTCCAGCCCGAGGCCCCGCCGGCCCCGTTGGAGTTGGAGAAGCCCGAGGCTCCGCCGGAACCCGGAAGCCTGACACCGGAGGCCCTGCCGGGGACCACCGTGGAGACTCCCGAAGAGATGCCTGCAGTCGGTGGGATCGTGCCCCGGGGACTGCCGGCCCACCTGGAGCGCTCGCTGCGAGGCGGACGGACGGCACCGGAATCCCCACCCGTGGAGGCCCCGGCTGCGGACCAGCCGGATGTCCCCCTCTTCGATCCCGAATCCTTCGGCAGCTCGACCAGTGCCTGGAGGCACCATTCCGACTTCGTGGTGGGCTACCTCGAAGGAAGCCGCAAGGGGCAGAAGGTGGACCTGCTGGGTTCGGAGTTCTCCGAGGACCGGGTCGTCACCATCGGGTCTCCGGGGCAACGCTTCAATGACATCGAGGTCGACGAGGCGGAGATCAGCAACGACCAGGCGGTCCTGCGCTACCGGAGCGGTCGCTTCACCCTGGTCAACTTCCGCTCCGAGATCCAGGTCAACAGCCTGGCTCTGGGCGAGGGCGACGAGGTCGTCCTGATGACCGGCGACCGGATCCATCTGGGGAGCACCGTGCTGATCTTCCTGGAGCGTCGCGTCGTCGAGGCCCTGCGCAATCTGCACCTGGAGATCCTGGAGGGCGTTCAGGCCGACCTGGGCAAGTCCTTCGACCTCAACAAAGAGCGCCTCATGATCGGCCGTGGCCGAAACTGCGACATCCGTCTGGCCGACCCGGAGGTCAGTCGCGTCCACTGCGTCCTGGTCCTGCGCAACAACCGCTTCTTCGTGCAGCACCGCAGCGAGACCAACCCGACCTTCGTGAACGGGATCTCGCTGCTGCCTGGAGCCGAGCGTCAGGTGGTGGTGGGCGACCGGATCCAGGTCTCCAGCCAGACGGTCCTGCAGTTCCGCACCCGGAGCTGACCAGACCGCCCGGCCGCCCCCTCCGACTGGGCAGGAACCCCCGACTTCCCGGGGAACCGGCGCCCCATGAAGCACGCGGACCATCCGACCCGCCTCTCCCTTCAGGACAAGGCGGCCCAGTTGATCATGATCGACCTCCCCGGAACCGGGCTCTCCGAAGCCGACCGGGAGCACCTTGCCCGCCACGCCTGGAACGGCGTCATCCTGTTCGCCAAGAACGTGGCCAGCCGTGCCCAGGTGACGGACCTCATCGAGGCCATCCACGCCGCCTCCCCGCAGCCGGCGTTGATCGCGGTCGACCAGGAAGGCGGGCTGGTGGACCGCTTCCGCTTCCCCGAGATGAGTCTTTCGCCGGGGGCCATGGCCTTGGGAGCCACGCAGGATCCCCAGGCCACCTACCGGGCCCACGTCCTCATGGGGCGGGAGCTTCGCGACCTGGGTGTGCATGTCGACTTCGCTCCCTGCCTGGACGTCAACGTGAACCCCGCCAACCCGATCATCGGCGTGCGCTCCTTCGGAGAGGACCCCCAGAGCGTCGCCGCCCATGGCAGCGCCGCCCTCCGCGGTCTGCGCGACGGCGGGGTCGCCCCCACGGCCAAGCACTTTCCAGGCCACGGGGACACCTCGCTGGATTCCCACCTCGCGCTTCCCACGCTGACCCACGGTCGGGAACGCCTGGAGCAGGTCGAGCTCCTCCCCTTCCGTGCCGCCGTTGCAGAGAAGGTGGAAGCGATCATGACGGCCCACGTGACCTTCCCCGCCCTGGACCCCACCGCGGGATTGCCCGCCACCCTCTCGGCACCTGTCCTGACCGGCCTCCTGCGGCAGGACATGGGCTACCAGGGCGTCATCGTGACCGACTCCCTGGCCATGCGAGCCCTGGCCGACCGCTGGGGATTCGCCGAGGCCACCGTGCGCTCGATCGAAGCCGGGGCCGACCTGGTCCTGGCCCTGGGCCCCTTCGCCCAGCAACTGGAGGCTTTGAAAGGCCTGGTCGAAGCCGTACGGCAAGGGCGCCTGTCCGAAACCCGTCTGGACGAGTCCCTCCGACGGCTGGCAGACCTGCGCCAGCGCTTCCAGGCAAGGCCCTCCGCGCAGCCCACCTGGGACGTGGCCTCCCACCAGGCCGAGATGCGGGAGATCGCCTCCCGAGGCGTCACGGTCCTGCTCAACCGCGAGCACCTCCTTCCGCTGAATCTGGATCCCTCAGAGGAGCTCCTGGTCCTGGCCCCCGACCTGCTCCCCCTGAGCCCGCTGGGCGAAGTCTCGATTCGTGCTCCCCTGGCTCCCCTGCTGAGCCGATTCCACCCCCGGGTGACCGAACAGGCCTTCCATCTCTCGGTGGCTGGCCCTCCGGTCCGGGAGGTGGCCCGGCGCGCCTCAGAGGCCGCGGCGGTGGTCCTGGCCCTCTATGCCAGGGACCGGCTTCCCGATGCCCAGAGGGAACTGGCCCAGGCCGTCCTGGAAGCCAATCCCCGGACCGTGCTGGTCTCGCTTTCCAGCCCCTATATCCTGGGTGATCTCCCGACTGCGGGAGCCTGCGTCCTGGGCTACAACTACGGAGACTTCACCCTGGAGGCCATCTCCGAAGTCCTCATGGGACGCCGCGGCGCCTCGGGAAGACTGCCGGTGACGGTTCCGGGGCTATTCCCGGCAGGACACGGGCTGGATCTGGCAGTCTCCCCTCCGGGGTAGGATTCACCAGGATCCGTCCGAAGACCGCCTGCCCCTGACCCGTCCATCCAAAGGAGTTCCCATGTCCCAGCCCCTGGAAATCCGCGTCGGTCACAGCCCCGACCCGGACGACGCCTTCATGTTCTACGCCTTGGCGGTGGATGCGATTCCCACCGGCGACCTGCGCTTCTCCCATGTGTTGGCAGACATCGAGACCCTGAACCAATGGTCCTTTGAGGGGCGCCTGGAAGTCACCGCCATGTCGGCCCATGCCTACGCCTTCCTGCACGACCGCTATGCGCTGATGCACTGTGGGGCCAGCCTGGGGCATGGCTACGGGCCGATCCTCATAACCCGCCCGGGCCTGTCTGCGGAAGAGGCCCTGGCAGGCCCGGTGGCCATTCCCGGAAAGCTGACGACGGCCTGGCTGGTGGCTCAACTCTACGCCGAACGCCCCCTCGCGGTGCGCGAGGTCGCCTTCGACCGGATCCTGGACGAGGTGGCGGAAGGCCGGGCCTCGGCAGGCCTGGTGATCCACGAAGGGCAGCTCACCTGGCGTGACCAGGGACTGGCCCTCGTCGAAGACCTGGGCCGGTGGTGGGCCGAACAGACGGGAGGGTTGCCTCTGCCCCTGGGAGTGGACTGCGTGCGTCGGGACCTGGGCCCCGAACTCATGAGCCGGATTACCGGGATCCTGGGCGCCAGCATCCGCCACGCGCTGGACCATCGAGAGCCGGCTCTGGAGTACGCCATGCAGTACGGTCGCGGGCTGGACAGGGTTCGGGCCGACCGGTTCGTCGAGATGTACGTGAATCGCTCGACCCTGGATTTCGGGGTGGAGGGACGTCAGGCCGTCCAGGAGCTGCTGGACCGGGCCTGGAAGGCGAGGCTCATCCCCCAGAGGGTGGTCCCGGAGTTCATCTACCCCTGAGCCGAGCCCGACCTGGCAGCGCTTGACCCGGCCCCTGTTGGGGACCGGGTCAAGTTTTTAGCGGGCGGGAAAGATGTAGAGGAGCAGGACCCGGTCGCCCTCGGTCTGGACGCCCAGCCCCCGGGAGGGGAACACGTAATAATACTGCTTGGGCATCTTGGCCGCCGTCGGCAACTGGTGGGATTGCCCGGCCTGGCCATACAGAGCCGAAATCCGGCTGGAAGGGTCTCCGACCTGGAGGCCCTCCGGAGTCTTGATTCCAGGCTTGTCGACGACGATCTGCAAAGCTTTCAAGGCGTCGTCATAGTGGACCTGAAGACCCTCGTTGTAGTAGATCCACTTGGGCTTGCCAGAAATTTCCTGATGGTCTGTCCGAGGGCTCCGAGTCACCATCTTCTCGATGGCAGAGGCGGTCATCCCCAATCGAAGCGCCCCCACTCCGATTCCCGGGGTCGCCACCCACCCGGCCTGAGCCCAGGCCCAACCGGTCAGGACCAGGGCCAGGACCGCGACGCCAAAGAACCTGCGCATGAACACCCTCCTCGATCGAAAAGCCGCTCGGACCGATCTCCAGAGGCACGACTCAGGTCGGGGGCCTGGAGGGTCTGGCCGAACACGGGCAGTCAGATTCGATCCCCGACAAAAGGTTCCTCTCCATCCCCCCTTCCCAGACAAATCCGAAAGGACCGCCTGAATCCGCCGTCTGGCGTGAGAACCGAGGGCGCCGAGGCGGGTCTGGATGCAAGGAAGGCGTGCGTTCTGAGGAGCGGAGCGTAGTTGGAAACTACGTGAGCACCACAGAGGTGCGCCTGACGACGCAGACAGGCCCTTCCCACCCACACCCGGGTGTGGGTGGGCCACAAATGGATCGACGGCCGAATGCCACGGTAGGCGGCGGATTCAGGGACCGGGACCAGGCTTGACAAGTGAACGGATGTTCACTAGAATCCAGACAGAAGGTGAACAGATGTTCACAGATCTCCGGGAGGAAGCCGTGCAACCGGAACTCAACGCGCGCCAGCAGGAAATCCTGGACTTCCTGGTCCGGACCATCCGAGAGAGGGGCTTCCCACCCACCTTCCGCGAGATTGCCGAGCATTGCGGCTTCCGGTCCACCCAGGCCGTGAGCCGCCACCTGGAAGCGCTGGAAAAGAGGGGTTGCATCCATCGGGAATCCGGGGCCCGCACCATCCGTCTGGCCAACGGGCTTCTGGAAGAGTCCGACTCGACGGAACCTGTCCGGATGGTCCCCCTGATCGGCGAGGTCGCGGCCGGACGGCCCATCCTCGCCGTGGAGGACATCGAAGACCGCCTGCCGGTTCGACAGGACTGGCTGCCCGTGCACGAGCGTTCCTTCTTCCTCAGGGTCCGAGGAGACAGCATGGCCGAAGGGATCCAGGCCGGCGACCTGGTCCTGGTGGACCCGGGGGTGCGCGTGCACCGCACCGAGATCGTCGTCGCCATGATCGAGGACGAAGCCACCGTGAAGCGCTTCTACCCGGAGGCGGACCGGGTCGTCCTGCGGTCGGACAACCCCGCCTATGCCGACATCGTCGTGTCCCGGGACTTCCGGGTCGTGGGACGGGTGTCCGCGCTGATTCGCAAGTATCGATAAGGAGGCCCAAGACATGTGCGCTCTGCCGGCTCCCCAGCCTTCCGGGTGGGCTCCACCCGAACCCCTGACGCGCCCCTCGACCTCCCGACGGCCCCGTCCCTCGACCAGGCAGGGCCGCTCCCCCCACACCCGATTCGTCCAGGCCGCCCTGGAATTGTTCCCCGGCAGCGAGGTCGTCGAGCACCACCCGGCCCCTCGGCCCGAACGCTGACAGACTCCGGGAATCGGGGGGTCGCCCCGGACCCGAGATGGAGGAAATCATGAACCAGCCCGCCTGGCGCCTCGAAGAGCATCCTTGGGGTTGCCGCACCCTCCCCCCAAGACCCACCCGCCTGGTCGCGGTCCCTCCGGCCTGCCCGGCCCGGTCCCGCACGCCCTGGCACCTGTCATTCCGAGGGGAGCTGGACGGTCCCCTGGCCGAAATCCTCCAGATGGCCGGCCAGTCGATCGGCTTCCTCTTCCTGTTGGGCTCCGTCCTGAGCGGTTTCTGGGCCCTATCCCTGCTCTGAAACCCCCCTGGCCCGGTACAGCAGGACCGGCTCGGCGCTCCCCGGCAATTCGACGGGTCCGGTCGGATCCACCAGAACGGCCCCGCCCGCCAACTCCCGAGAAACCGGATCCAACAAGACGGGGGCCTCCAAGGAGGCGCTCAGTCCCTGGACCTCCGAGGCCCTCCGCACGGTGTCTCCCAGGATCGTGAACTGTTTGTGGCTCTCAGCCCCCACGGTGACCACCGAAACCGGTCCGCTGCAGATCCCCACTCCGACCTCGAAGCGCTCGTCCGGCCCCAAGGCCCACTGCTGGCGCATCCCCTCGATCGCCTGCTGCATCTCCAGACCCGCCTGCACGGCCCGGACCACCGCCAGGGATCCCTGCAGACCCTGGTGCTGGAACAAGACGATCTGGGCATCCCCCTGGTAGGTCATGACCGTGCCACCCCGACGGGCGTAGATCTCTCCAACCCGGCTGTGGTACTGGTTGAGGATCTCCATGACCTCGACGGGACTGCGCGATTCCGACAGGGTGGTGTAACCCCGAATGTCCGTGAAGAAGACCGTCGCCTGCACCTGGTTGCCCCCCAGGCTCGTCGCCTGGTCGGACTTCAACATCTCCCCCACCTGGCTGGGCGCGACGAACTGGGCCAAAAGGTTCCTGACCTGGACCAGACGCAGGATCCAGGCCAGTCCGAAAGCCATGAACACGCCCAGGACCGGCCCCAGGGCACCGATCCACCACCCCCGGCGCAGCAGGACGACGAATCCAACCAGAAGGAGGGTGGCGACCAGTCCGGCAGCCAGGGCTGCGGCAGGGGCGCTCCGCGCCCTGCCCACCAGGGTCCCGGTCACCAGGCAGGCCAGCAGGATGGTCAGGAAATCCCAGGCGGGAGAAACCCTGCGGATGAACCTGCCGGCCAGCAACGTGTCCAGCAAGGCGGCGTGGATCTCGACCCCCGGGCGCCACCCCGAAGGGGTTGCGAAGGTGTCCACCTGGGTCTCGGTTCCGTGGGCTCCAACCAGGACCAGGCGCCCCCGCAGCTCCTCCTGCGCCACCTCTTCCCGCAGGACCCGGACGTAGGACAACGGGGGCGGCGAGGTCCGGAAGCGGATGGGCACCTCGAAAGGCTCGCTTCCCGAGGTGGGGATCCTCCGATCTCCCAAGGTCACCTGGTCGGGCTGGAAGCCACATGGCGGGTCATCGGAATCCAGTCGGAGCATCTGCAGGGCCGCCGAGGGTGCCGGAGGCTCCAGGGCCGCCACGGCCAGGATTCCCCAGCGGATCACCCCGTCGGGATCGCGTTTGCGGTTGATCACCCCGCATCGCGCCGACTCGGCCAGCATGGGCAGCAACGGGCCCATCCGATTCTCCCGGGCGTCCTGCTCGGAAACCGAGGACGCCAGCACCACTTTGCCAAAAAGCTTCAAGGCGCGGGCAAACTCCCGATCGTCCTCCACTCCGCGGGTTCCCGGGGTGTCGAAGATCAAATCGAAGAAGACGACTTCGGCCCCCTGCCTGCGCAAGACCTCCAGCAGGCGGGCGTGAATGCTGCGCGGCCAGGGGAAGGGCCCCAAAGCCTCGAGGCTGGCGGGATCGATCCCGATCACCACGATCCGAGGGTCCCTCATCCCTTCCCCGTTCCAGGCCAAGGCCCGATCATACAGGGCCCCTTCCAGGACCCGAACCGGTTCCAGGCGCGAGATCAGAAGGGCCGCCAGGGCCAGGAGCAGGAGGAGCAGGACCCTCAGGACTCGCTCGCTCAACGGCCAGGTGCCTCCAGATGGACCTCTCGAGCCCGAAACACCTGGACCGGCTGGGACTTCCCCTTCAAGGTCAACGGTGGAAGCGGATCCGCCTGGATGGCCCCCGAGCCCGCCGACATGGTCGTCTCCGAGACCAGCACGGGGACTTTCATCTTCAGCGCCGCGGCGTACAACCGCGCGGCCACGTTGGTGGTGTCCCCGATGGCCGCAAACTCCTTGTGCTGCTCGGAACCCACGAAGCCGACGGCCAGAGGACCCGTGCAGACCCCGGCGTGCACCGAGGCCGATGCCGGATCCTCAACGCCCCAGCCCCGCACCAGGGGCCGGGCCGCCTCCAGGATCTCCAGGGCAGCCCCCGTCGCCGCGGCGGCATGCTCTGGAAGCTCGCGGGGCGCCCCGAACAAGACCATCTGGGCGTCCCCTTGGAAATCCATCACCCGGCCTCCCCAGGCCTGGATGATGTCGGTGGCCCGAGAGGTGAACTGGTTGCGCCGATCCAAGAGCATCTCGGGGTCCCAGGTCTCCTGCTTCAGGCAACCAGGCAGGCTGAAGAACATCACGGTGCACACCCGCTGTTGCCCCCCCAGGGTGGCTCCTCGCCCGGGAACGAGGACCTCGCGGGCCAGCTCTGGAGCCAGGAACTGGGTCACCAGGCGCCGGGAGCGAAGGAACTGAACCGCGCACGTCGACAGGAGCACTGCCGCCAGGGTGACCTGGGGAACAAAGAGATCCAGCCACCAGCCGTGGCGAAAGGCCAACAGGTTCAAGAGGGAGCTTCCTGCAGCCAGACCCAGGACCAGGAAGGCCTGCCCCATGGGTCTCAAAAGAGGCAGGAAGCAGGCCAGGGTTCCGGCCAGGAGCAGGGGCAGAACCGCCTGTGCGACCTGGGGGGGTCTTCGCACAAAAGGCCCGGACAGCAATGTATCCAACAGGGCTGATTCGACCTGGACTGCCCGGAGGGTCCCGGCGCCGGTGAGGACCTCATCCCGGGCCTCGTCGGCGAAATTGCCCAGCAGCGCCACGCAACCTTCCAGACGCCGCAGGACGGGGGCTTGAGGTTTCAGGAAGCGGGCCGCCGGGATCGGGTGCAGAGGGGAGTTCGAGGCCTCGCGGGCCGCCAGGGAGCCTCCCGGAAAGTGGACCCAGACCCTGTACAGGGAGTCGGTGGGGATCCAATCCGAGCCGACCTCAACCCCCCCGGGCTTGAAGCGAATCGCAGAGACCGGAACCTCCTTCAGGGCCGCCAGCAGAAGCAGGGACGGCCCGGGGCGAGGGGGGCCGGCGAGTCCCGGCGCGGTCAGGCGGATCCTGCGCACGACTCCGTCCACTTCCGGCTCGAAGAGGGATCCGGTCGGAATGGCTTGCGAAGGAAGTCCCCTGGTGCCGGGCTCGGCTCGAACGGCCGCCACGGGGAATCCAACCAGGGCCCCTTCCAGAGCCGCCCACCCTGAAGCGGGCGGGTCCATCACGTAGACCCCCCGGACTCCCCCCCCAGCCAGAAGCCCCAGCAGTCGTCGAGCGGTCGGGGCGCTCCATCCGTCCGGTCCGAGCTCTTCGTCCAGACCGACGGGTCGGATGCGCAGATCCGTGGGGCGCTCCAAGAGGGCTGAACGCAGATCGAAGAAGCCCAGCTCCAGGGCTTCCACGCGCGGGTTCCCGGACAGGAGCTGGAGGAGCAGCCACCAGGCCAAAGCCAGGGCCAGCGCCCAGCCGTGCTCCCGGGTTCGGATCAAAACGACCTCCAGGTGCAGGCAGGATCAGGTCAGGGGACTTCCGGTTCGGGGAGGGGTTCCACGGGCGGACTCCACCCCTCGCTCTCAAACCAGGTCTGACTGGCCCGGCCCAGGGGCTTGCCCTTCGAATCCAGGGCGATCAGGCGCCAGAAGTAACGCCCCGGCTGGAGCGGGGGTCCGTTCAGCGGGTAACGGGCCTCGGCCTGATCGACCCGAGCCGTCCAGTCCAGGCTGGCCATGCCTTCGTCCCGGCTCAACAGCAGGACATAGCCGGCGGCCTTCTCGACGGGCGTCCAGGTGAAGGTCGGCGGATCCTCACCGGTCGGGGCCTGATCGGGTGCCAGACCCAGGGGAAAGTCAGGAGTCTTGGGGCGGCTGCGGCCTGCCCCGGAGAGGGCTCCCCCCAGGAGCCCACCCATGGGGACCCGCGAGGAGACCTGGGAGGCCGCAAAGTCCCGGGCCGCCTGGGCGGGATCGGTGACCACGTCCAGGGCCATCCCCCCGTAGTAGCTCACGGCTCCCGTGCCGGTGGCCGCCATCAGGGGGCCCGCCACCTGGTTGAAGGTGTCCCACCCCTGCATGACCTCCCGGCGCAGCTCCTGGGGGTCCTCGTAGGTCTTGACCACGGGAACCGTGGCGGGGTCAAAGGTGACCTTGGTGCCGGCGGGGGCCAGCACGGGCTCACCCACGGCGGGCCGGACCTCCACCGAGCCTTCCAGGACGGCCAGGGTCGTGGGTCCATCCGGCGTGGTCTCGACCACGAACTCGGTGCCCTTGATCCCCATGACGCCCCCGGAGGTCTGCACCTGCAGCTCGCTGCGCTGGCGGGTCACCCGGGCCCAGATTCCCCCCGCCTTGAGGAGGATCCGACGGAACCCCTCCTGCCCGACGGTCTCGACCTGGCGTTCGCCGACGATCTGGATCTCGGAATCCTGGTTGATACCCACCCGACCACCGACATCGAACTCCAGCGTGGCCACGGCCTTCGGCCCGGTGCGGACGTGGTCGAGGAGGCGGTGGCGAAGCTCGGGCCAGGCGGCATACCACGTCCCACTGGCAGGCCGGTAGGTGACCTCCCCGGAGAGCTGGACCAGGGTGGCCACCCCTTCGGATCCGGCCGCCCGAGCCGTCGCGGGAACCAGACCGAAAAAGACCAGCAGGAACAAGACAAGACCCAGCCGCTGATGGTGGACTCTCACAAGCACCTCCCAGACCCCCTCACCACCCCAGGTGGTTTCCCGGCCGTCCCAGGGGATCCTTCGTCCCCCCTCCCCCGGGTCAACAGACCTCTCCCCCGGTATAGAGGATCTTGCGAGGCTTGCTCCCCTCGGCCGGCCCGACATATCCCTTGCGCTCCAACACCATCAGGATGCGCCGAGCCCGCGCGTAGCCCACCTTCAGCTCGGTCTGCAGCATGGAGGCCGAGGCCTGCTGACAGCGGAGCACCACCGCCAGAGCCTCCTGGACCAGGTCGTCGTCGCTGTTGTCGTCGTCTCCGTCGCCGGTGGCCTCCTCCATCCCGGCGTCCTGGACCTCCAACTCGATCCGATTCTCGGGCGCCGCCTGCTCGCGCCAGAACTCCACGACCCGCTGGATCTCCTCATTGGTCACGTAGGCTCCCTGGATGCGCCGCGGCTCGGAAGCATCCACCGGGAGGAAGAGCATGTCGCCCTTGCCCAGCAGATTCTCGGCGCCGCTGGTGTCCAGGATGACCCGAGAGTCGACGCCTGAAGAGACGGCGAAGGCGATGCGAGACGGGATGTTGACCTTGATCAGGCCCGTGATCACGTCGGTCGAGGGCCTCTGCGTGGCCACCACCAGGTGGATGCCCGCCGCGCGCGCCTTCTGGGCCAGCCGGCAGATCGAGGTCTCGACGGTCTTGGAGGCCACCATCATCAAGTCGGCCAGCTCGTCGATGATGACGACCATCCAGGGGAGGAACTCCTCGGCCTGGTCGTTGTATTCCTTGAGATTGCGCACCCGAGCCTTGGCGAAGAGGGTGTAGCGGGCCTCCATGAGGTCCACGACCTGCTTGAGGGCCATGGCCGCCTTCTTGGGGTCGACCAGGATCCGGCCCGAATCCTCGCCGGACAAGCCGACCAGGTGGGGCAGACCTTCGTAGATCGACAGTTCGACCTGCTTGGGGTCCACCATGAGCAACTGCAGGCGTCGCGGCGTGAATCGATAGATCAGGCTGAGAATCAGGGTGTTGATGCAGACCGACTTGCCCGATCCGGTGGTTCCGGCGACCAGGAGGTGCGGCATCTTCTGAAGGTCGGTCATCTGAGCCTGGCCGGTGATGTCCTTGCCCAGGCCCAGGCACAAGCCCGGGCCCTTGCGGAAGTTCTCCGACCCCAGGATGTCCTTGAGGACCACCAGCTCCGTGTTGAGGTTGGGGACCTCGATCCCGATGGCGGATTTCCCAGGAATGGGAGCCTCGATCCGAATCGAGACGGCGGCCAGGGCCAGGGCGATATCGTTGGTCAGCGAGGTGAACCGGCTGACCTTGACCCCCCGGGCCGGCTGCAGCTCATATCGCGTCACGGTAGGACCGTGGACCACGTTGACCACGCGGGCCTGGACCCCGAAGCTTTCCAAGGTATCGACCAGGAGCTGGGACTTGTCCTCGACGGGCCGAACCCGACGGTTCCTGGGCCCGTCTTCCAGAAGCGACAGGGGGGGGAGGCGATAACGCAACGGCGGCGCCGCCTGCGTCGCAGGGGCCGGGAAGAGTCTCAACTGGCCGTTCGGCTCTTCCAGAAGGCCCTCGCCGGAGGAGTGCACCAGGCGAGTCGAGGCCGACATGGCGGGGACCGCCGGCGCCTCGACGACGGTGGCCTCACCGTCGACGTCTTCCTCCCCTGAGACCGGAAGCGGCCCGGGTTCGGCCGATTCCCAGGAAGGCTCGTCCGGACCATCCAGAGTGACCTCTTCGACGAGGCCCAGGACCTCCGATTCCAGATCCGATGAATCCAGGGGGTCCGCCGGGTCCAAGGACTCCGAGAGTCCGAGGACCGGCTCTTCCTCCTCTTCGGAGAACGCACCCAGAAGCGGTTCGGCACGGTCCGGGCACCCGTCGGGCGGAGGGGGCGTTGGAATGGTCCGAGCCTCGGCGGAGGAAGCCGACGGTTCGAGCGAAGCCGCATCGGTCTCCTCGCTCTCGCAGAACAAGGCCACCCGCTCGCGCCCGGCGCGCGGGCCCCTGGAGGTCTCTTCAGCCACGGAACTGTGCGCGGGGCGCCGGGGTCGGGACCTCGACGACCGGTTGGTCCAGAACCTCTTGACCCGACCTCCGGTCCGACGGACCGCGCTCAGGGCCCGGTTTCCGATGAACCGCAACACGGCCTGCGTCCATCGCCAGGCGACCTGGAAGAAGACCAGGGTCGCGGCCAGGAAACCCAACAAGACGCGTTCCAGAAAGCGACCCAGGGCGGCCAGGCCCGCCAGCAGTTCAACCGGCGTGACCTGCCAGAGCAACGCCAGACCCGCCAGGAAGCAACAGGCCACGGCCAGCCAGGCTCCAAATGGTCCGATGGGATAGACGAGCTTCTCGTCCAGATAGTCCCCGAGCAGGCCGCCTTGGTGATCCAGTCGCGCCGCCAGCAGGACCAACCCCAGGAAAAGCACGGGGACGCCCGAGCGCAGGTGGGATTCTCGCACCGGGTTGGCCTCGAACAGGATCAGCGCGATGGCCATGGTCACCACCGGAAGCATCCAGGCCGCTCGACCCAACCAGTAATCCAGATAGCGGGCCAGACCCGCCCCCGATTCGCCCGTCCATTCGGGGGCCGCCAGGCTGACGATCAGGAAGGGCGTGAGGAAGAGAAGGAAGAGCAGCCCCCCCAAGACCCTCCATCGGAAGCTCTTCTCGGGAGAGGGCGGCGGGGGCGCCGACTTTCGCCGGGAAACGGTGGTTCCGCCGCGAGGACGGCGGGCAACACCAGTACCCGAGCGCCGTTCTTCGGCCTCGGTCAAGGCGACTTCAGACATCCCGAGAGAATTTTCCTCAAGACAGGGATCTCCTTCAAGCCGACGACAAAGCCTGTTTTCGGGATTCCTGTGCCCGCGCCGGGGCCGCCTTCGGAAGGAGGCCCGATGATTTGTTCGAACTCGTCAGGAATATCTGATGGGGAGGCGATCAACCCTGACGGAAGCACTGGCACAGACCCCGATTGCGGGCAGGTTCGTCTTCCAGGAAGACCTGGTCTCACAGGTCGGGCACCGGGTATTCACGGCCACCGAAGTGCAGACCGGGCGCCTCGTCCTGCTCCGCGAGTTCTTTCAGGCCGATGGGGACCCGACCTTCCCCGAACGCTTCCAGCGCGAGGTCGAACGCCTCCAGACCATCGACCATCCGACCATTCCGAACACCCTCGACCGCGTCACCGAGGGCAACCTGCACTACCTGGTTCGGGAGTACACCGGCGGTGAACCGCTGGTCCGCTTCCGGGAACACAGCCCGCAGCAGGTCGTGGCCCGGGCCGAGGCCTGGACCAACAACCTCGCCGAGGTCCTGGAAGAGCTGCACGCCCAGGCTCCCCCGTTCATCGTCGGGCAGTTCGGTCCCGAGGATGTCCTGGTCACCACGATGGGCAGGTTGCGTTTCGTCCCCGTCCGCCTGGAGAGCCTGCAGCCCCCCGACACCCTGGACGGGTTCTCGGAATCTTCCTTTGAGCCGGTCCAGGTCCCGGCCTACTTCGACGTCCACCGCCTGGTCTGCCTGGCCTGGTGGATGCTGACCGGACAGGTCCCGATCATGGGGCAGCCTCCTGGGAACCTCCGGCCGGAGGATTTCCCGGAGATCTCTCCCCAATGGCTGCGAGGCCTCCAGGCGGCCCTGGACCCGACCTATCCCGACCCGCCCCAGACCATCACCCAACTGCGCATGCTGCTCCTGGGGCAAGAGACGGTCTCGTCCGAGAAGCCCCCCAAGCTGGAATACGAGGTGGCCTCCATCAAGCACCTCAGCGGCCCCAAGGGCCGAAGGGTGGTGCAAGGCATCCTGAAAATCTGGAACTCCGGAGGGGGCGAGCTGAACGGCTACTGCCGCTCGACGCAGCGATGGGTCCGCATTCTCCCGACCGCCTTCCAAGGCAATCAGGTCGAGCTCGAGTTCTGGATCGACTCGTCCGGGATGCGGGCGGCCGAAGAGCATCGGGCCCACGTGTTCCTGCGCTCGCAGAACTCGGAAGTGGACATCCCGGTCCACGTGACCACGCCCCCGCACTGGCTGTCGCTTCTTCCCGATCCGATCGCCGCCTTGCTTCCGCTTTTCCCCGGCGTCCTGCTGATGGTCCTGATGTGCATGGCTCTGTACACGGGTCAGGTGGGCGCCGAGGAGTCCTTGATGAAGATCAGCAAGGGCGAGCCGTTGGGGCAGGTCCTCAACGAAGCGATCCTGGCGACACGCATCCCGCCCGGCGACAACGGGCCGATCAACGCACGGGTCTCGGCGACGATCGTGCTGGGCTGCTTCGTGGTCTGCCCCCTGCTGGTGCGCCTGATCGTTCGGCGCTTCCCCCCCGAGCAGAGACGACGCCTGCTCGTGGCCGAGCTTCTGGGCCACCTGAGCCCGCTGCTCTGGCTGACGATCCTGTGGAACACGCGAACCTTCAACCACCTCTCGCTGGCCCACCCCGACTTCCGGGTCATGGACGTCCGAGGGGTCCATATGGCCCGGCTGGTCATGCTCAATCTGCTCTCGACCGCGTGGTTCCTCAGCCCCGTCCAGGATCGCCTCAAGCCGATCCTGGAACGCCAGGAATCACTCCACACGGCCGTCCGGCTGGTCCTGCTGCTCCTCGTGGTCCTGACCCTGGGCTCGGTTCTGTTCTCGTAAAAGACTGGTCAAGCGGGTCCCCGTATGGTAGGGTGAACGTTGATGCCGCTCGTCGGCATCCTTTTTAAACGAATGCTGGAGGAACACAATGCTCGTCGACCCGAGCCTGGACGACCTTCTGGAAAAGGTTGATAACAAGTTCAAGTTGGTCACACTGGCCATGAAGCGTGCTCGCCAGATCAATGACGGACATCCCTTCCTCGATGAAGGGAATGCCGCCCGGCCTGTCAGCATGGCCCTGCAGGAGATCAACCAGGGGACGGTCTGCGTCCGGGACGCATCCGACGCCGAGGAAGTGGAATCGGTCAGGGCGCTGCTGGCCGTCGAGGTGGATCAAGCCATCGCGACGATCGAGCGCGCCGAGGAAGAAGAGCTTGCTCGCGCCCAGGCCTTGGAGTTCGAGGTCGAGGGCCCAACCGACAACGAAGGGGAATAGAAGGTGACAGAGTTGGGTCTGGAGGGAGTCCTGGAGCGCCTGGCGCAGGTCCTGGAGGGCCTGGACGAGACTTCCAATGAACCCTCTGAAGTCCCCTACTCGCTGGCCCAGTTGTTGGACCTGGTGGTCCAGCATCGGGCCTCCCTGCTTCATCTGAACGTTGGAAGCCCACCGCTTTTGCGGATCAACTCTCAGTTGGTTCCCATCGGCGAGCATCGGATCACCCGCGGCGACTGCCGGCACCTGCTGGCCCCCGTCCTGACCCGCCCCCATCGCCAGAGCCTGGAGAGCGGCAAGGAGGTCGACCTGTGCCACGCGGCGGCCGGCACCGGCTTCCGCTTCAACCTGTACCGCGAACGAGGCGAAATCGCAGCCTCGATCTGGAGACTCCGCACGGACATCCCCCGTCTGGAGGACCTGGGTCTCTCGGGTGGACTGGTGGAGCAGGTGCTTGCCGAGCCCTCGGGCCTGATCCTGCTGACCGGCCACCCGCGATGCGGCAAGATCAACACCCTGGCCGCACTGCTCGCGCATCTCAACCAGCATCGCCCGGCCCGGATCGTCAGCCTGGAGCAGCCCATCCAGTTCTGGCACCAGAACCAGAAAGCCACCATGATCCAGCGAGAGGTCGGCAGCGACACGGCCAGCTTCGCCCACGGCGTGCAGCAGGCGGTCTTGCAGGACCCCGATGTCCTGGCGCTGAGCGAGCTGCCCGACCGCGACACGGCCGAACTGGTCATCCGGGCTGCCGCCGGAGGGCATCTGGTGATCGCGGTCCTGGACGCGTCCAGCAGCGTCCGCGCCATCGATCGCCTGGTCGGAACCTTCCAGGAGGATCCCGATCCCCGGGTCGTCAAGACGCTGAGCCGGGCCCTGCGTCTGGTGGTCTGCCAGACCCTGGTCCAGCGGACGGACGGTCGCGGCATGATTCCGGCTTTCGAGATCCTCCTGAACAACGAGGAGGTTCGCCAGGAGGTCCGCGAAGGCCGCATCGACAGCCTGCACTGGATCATGCAGAACTCCGGCATGCAGACGCTGGGCCGGTCGTTGTCCCGCCTGGTGGAGGTCGGCCTGGTCGCCCACGAAGAGGCCCTCCAGCACGTGGAGGACCCCTCGGAACTCGACCTGTCGACGGAGAGCGCCACCTCGTTTGAGGCTGCGCCCTCTCAGTCCACCGAGGAAGAAACCCCATTGATGTCCTGGCTTTGAGCCGGGGCATCTTCTTCTTTCTCTCCCTGCCAGATGGCGCCGGCCAGCGCGCTCCGGACCACGTCTCCCCGGGTCACGATTCCCACGGGGCGCCCATCGCGCACGACGGGGATCCGACGGACCTTGCGCTCGATCATCAGGCTGGCGACGTCCTCGATCAGCGTGTCCTCGGTCACCGAGACCACCTTCGTGGACATGATGTCCCGGGCCACGGTTCCGGCGATCCGGCGCATGAGCTTCTCGATGCGGCTGGGCGTCTGAAGGTAGAAGATGCTGCCCAGGACCTCGATGTGAGGGGGCAGGTGGGGGCGAGCCACCCGGTACAGGAGGTCCCCCTCCCCCACCACACCGACCATCCGCCCTGCCTCATCCACCACGATCAGGCCCGAAACGCGGTTCGTCCGGAGCTTCTCGGCAATCTCCGAGACGGTGGCATCCAGGCCCACGGTCAGGACCGGGGCGCTCATGATCTCACGCACGGTCATCGGGCAGGTTCCTCCTCGATGAAGGCTTCGACGGCGGCCAGGGATTTCAGGAAGGCGAACTCGCGGGACCTGGCCTGCGAATCCCGGCTGAGCTCGACGGCCAGACTGGCGGGATGGCGCCCGGTGATCCCGGCGATGGCGTCGCTCAGGGCCAGGGGCATCTCCTTCTTCTTCTTCTCAGGCTCGGGCTTGGGCATCGGGCCCAGGATGTCGGCCCAGGTGATCATCCGCTGAGGCTTGTCCATCTCGGGCGCCGCCTCGGGAACCGAAGTCTCGGGAGTCTCCTCGCCTTCGGGGGGCTGGAGGAACTCCAGGGCACGGCCCAGCAGATAGACGTGGCAATTGAAGAACTTCGGACTGCGATAGCGGAACTTCAAGGGCCCCAGGAACGGGTCAAACCGACGGCCCATCAAGAACTCCTGAAGACACTGCGTGGCCTCGGGCTCATTGGCCAGGCCGGGGTAGCGCCGGTCGGCGCCAGGCAGGGCCTCCCTCTCCGCCTCCAGCCACTCGAGGTAGAGCGGTTCCCAGGTCTGCTGCTCGCGATACAGCACCGGTCCGGCGGCATCGCTCAGGGCGCGAAGAGCGGGTGCGCACTGGGAAACCAGGACATCGCGCAGGATCCTCTGCAGCTCCTCCTGGCTGCCGTAGCGCCATGAGTAGTCGTTGCCGGTCATCAGCACCGCCACCCGCTCGCGGAAACCTCCGACCCCCAGTTGGGGCTCGTCGGACAGACGATAGTAGGGAAACTCAGGGCGCCTGGCGATGGCCACTTCGACCACCAGGTTTCCCGAGAAACGCGCGCCCTGCACCAGGATGAAGAAGTACTGGTTCTCGCGAGCCTCGCGGTGGTAGCCATACAGCAGGAACTCGCTGCTGACCTCCGAGAACAAGGGCAGATAGCCGTTGAGGTCGGAGCGGAAGACGTTCTCGACGGCGGCACCGAAGCGGATGGGAGTCCGGCTCCCCGCTTCGCTGGGCCTCATGTCGGGCCTGGTCGGTCGGCGGCTCTCAGGGGTCATGGCGATCCTCCAGAAGGGTCGAAGGCTTGTCCAACGGCTGACGGGAGCAATTCCCGCGGGGATGACATTCCAGGGCACGGGCCAGGACCCTGGGCAGGGCCTGGGCCACTTCCCCGGCCAGGACTCCTCGTGGGCCCTGCTCCGAGGCGCAGAGATCCCCCGCCTGGCCATGCAGGAAGACCGCTGTTCGGGCCGCCGCAGCGGGCGTCAGGCCTTGCGCCAGAAGACCGGCCACGGCCCCGGCCAGCACGTCTCCAGTCCCCCCCTGGGCCAGGACGGGCCCTCCGCTGGTGTTGATCCAATAGCGATCTCCGTCCGGGTCGGCCACGATGGTCGGAGCCCCCTTGAAGACGACCACGGATCGATATTCCCGGGCACAACGCAGGGCCGACCCGACGCGGTCGGCTTCCAGTTCGGCCAGCGGAGCTCCGAGCAGGGCGGCCATCTCGCCGGGATGTGGCGTGAGGACCCCCCCCGTTCGCAGGGGGCCCTCACCGGCGATCGAGCGCAGGGCGTCGGCGTCAAGAACCACAGGAAGATCCGTCTTCGCCAGAAGGGCACGGATCGCCTCGCGGACCGAAGCCTTCTCGGAGAGCCCGGGTCCCAGGCACAGGGCCCGGATCTTCGGGTCCAGCGGCAGAAGCGCAGAGAGGTCGTCCGGCTGCACGACTCCATGGGGCGAGGGCAACCCGATGGTCAGAATCTCTCGCAGCCCGGCTGCCGGTCCGAAGCGGATCTCACCGGGGCAGGCCACGATCGCCAGGCCGGCCCCCACGCGCAGCGCCGCTTCGGCGGCCAGGAACGGCGCCCCGGGATAGCGGCGCGAGCCACCCAGGACCAGCACCGAGCCGCATGTGCCTTTATGGGCGGTCGGTGGGCGTCGCGGAAGGAGCCTTTGGACCTGGTCCCGCTCCAGCAGCTCGCCGGGAAGGGCATCCGAAAGCAGGCTCCGGGCCGGAAGCCCGATCTCGGCGACCAGGACCTCCCCGGCGCAGGCCGCCCCCGGGTAGAGGAAGAGCCCCCGCTTGGGAAGGCCCATGGTGACCGTCAGGGTAGCCCGGACGGCTCGCCCCAGCTCGCGCCCCGTGTCCGAGCAGATTCCAGAGGGCATGTCGGCCGCGGCGATCGGAATCTCCAGGCCGTTCATCCAGGCCACCAGGTCCGCGGCAAGACCCTCCAGAGGGCGTCTCAGGCCTGTCCCGAAGAGGGCGTCGACGACCAGGTCCACCTCCCGAGCCGCGGCCGGCAGGGGCTCGCCCTCCCGGGCCTCCAGGACCTGCCCCCCAACCCTCTGGAACACCGACGCATGCAGGGCGGCATCCCCGGCCAGGCGGGACATCGAGCCGAGAAGCAGGCACACGGGATCCCGACCCAGATCGAGCAGGGTCCGCGCGGCCACGAACCCGTCCCCGCCGTTGTTGCCGGGACCGCACACGACCAGGACCTTCCGGGCTTGGGGCCAGCGCCGGGCGCAGGCATGGGCCAGGGCGCGACCCGCGGTTTCCATCAGGACGACCCCGGGGATCCCGGTCTCCCGAATGGCCTGCTGGTCCAGGGCCGCCATCTGGGCGGCCGTGACGACCTTCATGGGAAAAAGGACACCCAGGCCGGCCTGCCTTCCCGGCAGGCCGCCTCCAGGTGCCCTTGTGAGCGCGGCAGCAGAGCCGTCAGCGCAGAGTCCTAGCGCTTGGTCCACTGGAAGCCGCGACGCGCACGCTTCCGGCCGTACTTCTTGCGCTCCTTCTCGCGCGGATCCCGCGTCAGGAAGCCACCCTTGCGCAGCGGCAGGTGGAGCTCCTCGTCGAAGATCTGCAAGGCACGCGCGATGCCGTGACGCACTGCGCCGGCCTGACCCGAGGTCCCACCGCCATCGCAGCGGGCGTGCACGTTGAACTTGCCAATCGTGCGCGTGGTCTCGAGCGGAGCGCGGACCAGCATCTGCTGGGTTGCGCGCGGGAAGTACTCTTCATACGCACGACGGTTCACGAAGATCCGGCCGTCGCCGGGGACCAGTCGAACCCTGGCCACGGCACGCTTGCGGCGGCCGGTGGCAGCATAGACGATGGGTCCGATCGCGATCTTGAGCCTGGGCATAGGTCACCCCTTCAGGATAATTGGTCTACAGGTCCCGAAGCCTTCAGGCCTCGAGAGGGAAAGGCCGCGGCTGCTGAGCCTGATGCGGATGCTCGCTGCCCGCGTAGACCTTCAACTTGCGCATGCGCACATCGCGCAGCTTGTTCTTGGGAAGCATGCCGCTCACCGCAGCGCGGATGATGCGATCCGGGAAGCGGACCAGCATCTTCTTGAAGGGCACGGTCTTCAGCCCCCCAGGATAGCGCGAGTGCCGGATGTATTCCTTTGACTCGGCCTTGTTGCCCGTGAGTTGGACCTTCTCGGCGTTCAAGACCACCACGAAGTCGCCCACATCGATGTGGGGCGAGAAGGTGGGCTTGTGCTTCCCGATCAACACCCGCGCAATCTGCGTGGCCAGCCGACCAAGGGTCTGCCCCTCGGCGTCCACCACGAACCATTCCTTCTTGATCTCGTCGGCCTTGACGGCGTACGTCTTCACAGCCAGTCCTCCAGGTCGTGCCGGCCAGGTCCTCACGGGAAAGCGCCCGGGAACGCTCAGAAAGCCGGTTTCGCGAAAAGTCGAAAACGGCTGCCCCGAAGGGCCAAACCGTTCCGAAGAATGCCGGAACATTCTAATCTGGAGCCAGAGCCCGTGTCAACTGTTCTTCCGCGCGGTTCTTCCCATCCTTGCGCGCCGGTGACGGGTGGGCCCCAGGATCACCACGCTACATGAGGGCACGCATCAGCTCCGCTTTGCGCAACAAGGTGATCCGGTGCTGGTCGATGGACAGCAGCCCCTTGTCCTTCATCTCGTTGAGGATCTTGGTGACGGTCTCGCGGGTTGCCCCGACCAGGTTGGCCAGCTCCTGATGAGTCAGGGGATGGGGGATCAAGACCTCGTCCGGGCTGTGGCTGACCCCCAACTGCTCTGCCAGCAGCAGCAGTTTCCGGGCGACCCGACTGTAGGCATCCAGATAGGCCAGACTGGCGACATCCTCGGTGAGGATGCGCAGCCTGCGCGTCAACTGCCGCAGGATCGGGAAGAACATCCGTGGGTGCTCTTCCAGCATCCGATGGAAGTCCTGCTTGCCCAGGACCATGACCCGGGTATCCTCCAGGGCGCTGACGGTGGCCGAGCGGGGCATGTCGTCGAAAAGGGCCAGCTCCCCGAAGAATTGGAAGGCATTGAGCATGGTCAGGGTCAGCTCCTTGCCCTCCGGAGTCAGAAGCTCGACCTTGACGCTGCCCTCCAGGAGGATGACGAACTCGTCTCCGGGATCGCCCTGGGTGACCAGGACCGTCCCTCGGGGGTATTCCCGGGTCCGGACGATCTGGAGGAGGGCCCGCAGGTCCTCGGAAGCCAGGCTTTCAAAGAGAGGAACCTTCCGCAAGAGACGGATGGGGTCTTCCGGAGGCTCGACCGACCGGGGGGTCCTGCCCTCAGATCTTGACACGCCCGCCATTTTGACGGGTCTTTCGGGATCCCCTGCCGGCGTCGGCTAGAGGGGGTTCAGGGCTTTCGGCGAAACAGGACCTGGGGTGACTGGTGTCAGGACGCCGCAGGGCCGTGGCCCTGGAAGCCGGGTCCGACCTGGGCACCACGGGGAAGCCGCCTCGAAAGGACACCGGGATGAGCATCGCCTTCGAGCCGCTTGCGACACCGCCACGCGGCTCGGACGAGGTCCAGGATCTCGCTCCGCTCCAGAACTTCCAAAGGACGCTCTCCTTGGCCACCGGCCTGTCGCTGGCCGTCGTCAATCCGGCGGGTTCTCCCCTGACCATGTACAGCCACCCCTCCGACCACCTCCACAGCTTCCTGCTGAAGTCCTCGACGCTGGTGCGTGCACTCCTGGCCCCGGAATGCAACGAGTTCCGCGTGATCCACGGCCCCGGGGGGCTGCTCTTCATGCGCCACCCGATCCGCATCCGCGAAGTCCTGTTCGGGCACGTGCTGGCGGGCCCGGTCTGGGAGGCCCCTCCGGGTTCAGAGGAGCTGCTGGAGTTGAGCGCCCTGATCGGCCTTCCAAGCGACCAGGTCGAGTCGGCCATCCGCTTCCACCCGGCCCCGGTTCCGCTGGACCTGTCGCTGGGGCGGGAGCTGACGGCCTCTCTGGCAGAGCTCTCGGGTCAGCTCCTCCACGACCGGCGCCAACAGCGCCACACCCTGACCACCCTGGCCTCCCTGTACGAGATCGGGACCGCGATCAGCTCGTCGCTGGACCTCGAGGAAGTCCTGAGCACCGTCTTGAGCCGCTCGGTCGAACTGTTCGGGGCCACCACGGGCTCCTTGATCCTGCTGGACGAGGTGCGCGGGGAGCTGAAGATCCTGGCCCAGGACGCCCCCGACGACACCACCGTCTGCACCAGCCGCATCCCCCTGGGCGAGGACGCCAGCGCCTGGGTGGCCCGCGAGGGGCAGCCACGCATCGGAGGTGGAACCGACAACGGCCACCTGCGCGTCCCCTTGAAGGTCAAGGACCGCTGCATCGGGGTCATCCACGTCGGCCCGCGCCATGACCGCACCGCCTACACGATTCGCGACCTGCAGGTCCTGGGCATCCTCTCCAGCCATGCCGCCTCGGCCGTGGACAACGCCCAGCTCTACAGCCGGGTCACCCGCCAGGTGCGCGAGCTGGAGGCCCTGCAGGAAGTCGGCCACTCGTTGAACTCCAGCCTCGATGTTCCCGAGACCCTGCGGCAGGTCCTGGATCGGGCCTGTGATCTGCTGGAGGCCACCAACGCCTCGGTCATGCTTTTGGAGCCCGACGGCCGTCACCTGCGAATCCGCGTGGCCCGGGGCCTGCCCGACGAGGTCATCCAGGAGACCCGGGTCCGACTGGGTGAGCGCATCTCGGGCCGGGTGGCCCAGGAGGGCCTCCCCATCTCGCTGCCTGGAGGGGTGGATGCCCAGGGCGAGGAGATCGCTCCTTCGCTCTCGGTGCCCCTGAAGGCCGACAACAAGGTCGTCGGTGTCCTGAACGTGCGCGGCCGTCCCCACGCCGAAGAGTTCACCCGCGACGACGTGGACCTGGCCACCCGACTGGCCAGCATCTCGGCTGCGGCCCTGGAGAACGCCGAGCTGCACGACGAGCTTCAGCAGTTGCTGATCGACTCGATCACCGCCCTGGCCAACGCCATCGACGCCCGGGACCCCTATACCCGTGGTCACTCCGAGCGGGTCACCGAATATTCGGTGATGCTGGGCGAGAAGATGGGCTTCGCTCCTGACGAGATCGAGCGGCTGCGCTACGCCGCGCTGCTGCACGACATCGGCAAGATCCGCATCCCCGACCACATCCTGAACAAGCCGGGGCGCCTGGATGACACCGAATACGAGGAGATGAAGCGGCATCCGGTCTACGGGGTCGGCATCATGCTCCCGGTGCGGGCCTTCCGCCCGCTGCTTCCCTATATGCTGCACCATCACGAGCGCTTCGACGGGATGGGCTATCCCGACCGCAAGATGGCCGACGAGATCCCCCTGGCGGCGCGGATCATCTGCGTCGCCGACTGCTTCGACGCCATGACCAGCGACCGGCCCTACCGCAAGGGCCTGGCCATCGAGGTCGCCATCGAGGAGCTCCAGAAGAACAAGGGGACCCAGTTCGACCCGGAGGTGGTGGAACTGATGCTGGGGTTGATCGCAGAGGGGAAACTCGACCCGGTGCTCGAAAAGATGCGAGCCCAGGCCTCGGTCTCCTCGCTTCTGGGACGCCGCGCCGGCGGCTCGGGGGGCGTGTTCTCGGGGCTGGTTGGGCGGGGCCGGCTGGCCGGGCTTCCTGGCCCGAGTCTCTGAGAGCCCCGACCGGAGGTGACATGGCCCGCGGCCCACGCCGCTCGCTGGTGACGTTCGAGTTCGACCCGTCTGACGAGGACCTGCCCGGCCAGGTCCAGTCCGAGGCTTCCAGCCTTGGCTCCGAACTCGAGCGCCTGATCGGCCGACGTCCCTCGGCTCCCTGGTTCAGCCTCCCCTTCGCGATGCGGGAAGGCGACCTGGCCAGGCTGCAGGAGGTCGCCTTGGAGCTGCGGGCCAACTCCGACGTGATCCTGGTCCTGGGCTCTCCGGGTCTGGAGTCGGCGGCCCACTCCGTGATCCGGGTCCTGGGACCCGTCCTGCCCGAAGGCGGCCCCCGGATCGAGTTCATCGGCCGCGACTGGTCTGGAACCATGCGGCTGACGCGACTGCTGGAGTGGCTGGGGGAGCGTCGGATCAGCCTGGTGGGCCTGGTTTCCGAACGCTTCTCTCCCCTGGACTCGGCTTGCCTGCGCATTCTGCACGGACATGTGGAACGCCGGCACGGCCCGGCCGAAACGGCCCGCCGGGTGGTCCTGGCCGGCTCGGGCACTCAGGCGCCCCTGTCGCGTCGGGCACGGGACGCCGGCCTGCGGGTCCTCGAGCACCCCCTGCCCCTTCCCGAGCCCTACGCCGCGCTGACCCCGGCCGGCCTGCTCCCTGCCGCCCTGGCCGGCGTCGACCCCACCGGCCTGCTGGAGGGGGCTCGCAGCCAGGCCCGCAGCATGGAGGAACAGGAGCCTGCCAGCCGACCCGCCGTCCAGTATGCCCTGGCCCGCCTCCTGCTGGCTGAGGCAGGCTGCGAGCTGGAATTTCTGGGAGCGCAGGGTCCCACCTTGACGGGCATGACCCAGGAAGCCGAGCGGATCCTGGCCCTGCCCATCCAGGGGAGCCGCCGGGTTCCGCTTCCCATGCTCTGGTGCCCCCAGGCGCCCCCCTCGTGGCGGGACTCCTGGCTGGAAGGAACCCCTCTGAAGGCCTTCGGCACCTGGATCACCGCGCCCACCCCCGAGAGCCCCGCCATCCCCGCAGACAGCCTGGGCGACGGCTGGCCTGGCCTGGAAGAGATCTCCTTTGGCCAGTTGGAGCAGCGTCAGGCCCAGGCCGAGGTGGCGACGTGGCGACACGCGGGCCTGCCGGTCCTGCAACTGCGGATGGCGCGCCTGGACGCCTTGAGCACGGGGGCAATGCTGTTCTTCCTCCAATGCTCCCGCGGGCTCTCCGCCACCTGGCACGCTCCCGAGGCGGATGCCAAGGTCGCCCTTTCGGCCCGGCACCAGCAGGGCAAAGGCCTGCCGGCCTTGAGGGCGGCCATCCGCTCTCCGAGAAGCAGCGAGGACTGACGATGCGCGTCTTCATCTCCGACTCGGCCAACATCCAGGTGGCCCTGGTCCACCTCCAGGACGGCCAGGTCGACATCCAGGGTTCCTTCCCCGGAAACCTCACCCCCGAAGACCTGGGTCGCCTGGGTTTCGTCCACTACGAGACCGACGAGCGCGGCGAGATCGTCACCCGGGTCCGCGAGGTCCGCCCCACCGAGAGCCTGGACTACGTCCGGGCCCTCCAGGACGCCCTGCCTCCCGGCTACCACATCTCTCAGGTCGAATCCGCCCGGATCGACGAAGAGCGTCGCCAGAAACGGCGCCGCTTCGAAGAAGAACTGGCCCGCCTGGAGGAGGACGACTGAAGGAGGAGCCCGCTCCTCCCCCTCAGGTGAAGAAGAAACGCGTGAGGTGGAAGAAGACCGGGGCGGCAAAGCAGATCGAGTCGATGCGGTCCAGGATGCCCCCGTGGCCCTCGATCAGGGTTCCGAAATCCTTGATGCCGCGATCCCTCTTGATCGCCGACATCACCAGCCCCCCCGAGAAGCCCAGCAAGGTGATGACCAGCGACATGCCGGCGGCCTGCAAAGGGGAGAAGGGTGTGGCCCACCACAGAGCCGCCCCCAGGAGCGTCGCCGAGAGGATCCCCCCCAGGAACCCCTCCCAGGTCTTGTTGGGGCTGACGTCGGGGGCGATCCGACGGCGCCCCATGATCTTGCCGAAGACGTACTGCAGGACGTCGCTGGACTGCACCACCAGCACCAGATAGAACAAGAGCAGGGCATTCTGGCCTTCGAAACCGGGGATCTGCAGCATCAGCAGGGCCGGGGCGTGGCTGACGCAGTAGACCGAGACCATCAACCCCCACTGGATCTTGGCCGTCCGCTCCAGGAACTTCTCGGTCTCCCCCGACCAGGCCGTCCGGGTCGGCAGGAACAGGAAGGCGTAGATCGGGATCAGGATCGAGAACAACCCGTACCAGTCGACGGCCACCAGCCAGTACTGCAGGGGAATGAAGAAGAAGAAGGCCCAGAAGAGCGCCCGATGGTCCCCCCGCCGGGTCGGGGTCATGGTGACGAACTCGCGGAACGCCACGAACGACATCAGGCCGAAGAGCAGGATCGACCCCACCCCTCCGGTGGCGGTGGCCACCGCGAAGACGGCGCACATGACCCACCACGCCCGGATCCGGGCGTTCAGGTTCTCGATGACCGCGCGGGCCTTCTCGCCTCGAGCGGTGCGGTCCAGGGCCCAGCCGATCCCGCTGGCCAGGACCAGCAGGACCAGGACCCCGCCGAAGAGCCAGAGCATTCGGGGCTCGGCAAGGACCTTCATGGTTCCACCAGGCCCAGGAGGGCCTCGCGGGCGCGCCCGAGGAAGTCGGCCTTGGACTCGGATTCTTCGGCGCGGAGCGGCGATCCGAAGCTGACGGAGCTGAAGAGGGGCACGGGAAGGACCTCCCCTTTGGGCAGGATTCGATTCAGGTTCTGCATGAACACGGGAACCAGCTCGACGTCGGGACGCTTCCGTGACAGGTAGTACAGGCCGCTCTTGAAGGGAGCCAGAACCTCCCCGGTTCCCCGGGTTCCCTCTGGGAAGAGGATGATCGAGTCGGCCGGACCCATCGCCTGGGCGAGGTGGTCCACCACCGCCCGGGGGTCCGCCCCCGAGCGGTCCACCAGGATCGAGCGGAAGACCTCCCTGGCCAGGAATCCCTTCAGGCCGCCTCCCCCCCAGTAGTCCAGGGCGGCGACCGGCCGGGTCCGCCTTCGGACGGGCGGGGGCAGACACGACCACAGCACCACGGCGTCCAGGTGACTGCAGTGGTTGGCGAAGTAGATCCGCTGGCGGGTGGAAGGCTCACAACCCACCCATCGGGCCTGCGGTCCACACAGCAGCCTCGTGGTGGCGATCAGGATCCCGCCGGCCAGGTCGGCCAGACTCACCGTTCCTCCAGGACCTTCAGGACCCTCCGGGTGCGCCGGACCACGGTCAGCAGGGTCCCCACGCACAGCACCACCAGGGCCCCGTAGAGAAGCCTCTCGGCCAGACCCCAGGGGCCCAGCGCGGCGGCTCCCAGCAGCGCCGCGGTCGTCAGGGCCATGCGATGCTGCTTGGCCATCGGCCCCATGAAGGACTGCCCGGCCCCGCAGGTCCCTCCCAGCAGGCGGACGTAGGCGGTCATGGTGGCCAGAAGACCGGCCAGCCACCCCAGCTCCACCGCGTGAGGGAGCGTGCCGACCGCATAGCCCAGACTGATCAGGATCATCGAATCGGCAAGCCGATCGGGGAGGTCGTTGAAGACCTCTCCGGTCTTGGAGCGCTGCGCGCACTCCACGGCCACCATCCCGTCCAGCATGTTGCACAGCAGGCGCAACTGGATGCCGGCGGCCGCCAGGAAGAAGAGGAGCCCCCTCTGGGAGGGGCTGAACTGGGGGGCCCACAGCAGGGCAGCCCCCGAGCCGGCCGCGAAGAGCAGGCTCACAAGCGAAATCTGGTTGGGAGAGACGCCTGTGCCCGCCACCCAGCCAGCCAACTGGTGAGCCCAGCGCGCCTTTCGGGTGGCCAGGGGTCGGCGCAGTTCGGGCGCTTCGGTCACGGTCCCCTCCGGCCCGCCCCAGGCGGGCATCCTGCTCGGGATGACACGCCTGGTCGCGGCGTGCGGAAGGAGGGCTTCGCGCCGCCCGGGCTGGCTCCTCGCGACATGCCGCGCCCGGAATGGGGCTTCAGAAGGATTCGGATCCCGCCGAGAGCGACTCCAACCAGATCCGGAGATCCTCGCTGCGCTGCCTGGTGGTGTCCTCCAGGCTGGAGTAGTACAGGAACGGGTACATCGTCCCGCCTTCGAACTCCCAGGCCCGCGCCTCGGCCTCGGCGTCCCGGAAGCGGATCCAGGCCAGTTGGGCGTCGATCAGCTTCTCCCGGACCGGACCGGGCAGGCGTGGCAGCAGCTCCTGATAGACCCGGTTCAACTCGACGTCCGCCCGGCGGAAGCCGTCTTCAGCCTCCCGGTTCATCTCCTGCTGACTCTGGGCCAGGACCGGCGTTGGGGAAGCCAGGAGGAGACTGCTGAGGACCAGGGCGAGGAGGGCCAGCGTTCTCATGTTCACCTCCATGATCCGACCGGTCGCACTTCGCCGGGGACGATCCACTCCCCCGCCAGGAAACGCGCTTCCTACTGCATCTTCAGCGCGCCGTCCGAGCCGAACTGGGGAAAGTCGGGGGGCACGTCCTGGTTGCGGTGGTTGGCTCCGTGGCAACTCAGCACGTAGGTGTCCGGGCTTCCTCCCACCCCGGGGATGCGCTTGTAGCCGGCAAAGTAGGTGTTGACCCCGGCCGACGGGCAGATCAGCAGCTTCTCATCCTTCACGTAATGGGAAACCAGTTCCTCAAGCCGCTCGGGGTACTGGCCCTGATGGTCCATGGCCCACATGTCCAGGACCGAGCTGAGCTGGCGCAGATTGCCTGCACAGGCGCTCAGGTTCTCTTCGTTGTCCGGGTCCCCGCAGGCCGTCGTCAGCAGCAGGAGGGAAAGACAGAAGGCTGTCAGGATTCGCGGGAGATGACGCATGGAGGAGACCTCCTCGGTGGGATGGACGAGCCTTCCGCGGGCGTCAGGAGGCTCCTGCTTTGAGTCCAAAGAACCGGGGCAGAGAGGCACTGTCACCGGGGCTTGAGGAACGACTCTCCACCTACTCGGGCAGCTCGATGCCCAGGCGGCCCGCCAGGGAGGCCAGGAACTCCCGAGGACAATTGAACTCCAGGTCCTTCATGGCCTCTTCCCGGGTCTGCTGGTTGGCCCGGATGAGCTTGCTCTGCTCCACGTGATAGTGCGTGTAGCCGTAGTGCTTCAACGAAAGGTGCATGGCCAGGAAGTTGAGCGAACAGTTGGTGGTCTTGGCCGGGTAGCTCAAATCGGGGTATTCCCAGTCGAGCTCCCGGCGAATCAGCTCCACGTACTCGTCCGGATGGGTGTTCAGGAACCAGTGGGGCGAGAGCACGATGGCCTTGTGGCGCTTCCTGGCCCGCTTGAGCACTTCATCCATGCTCTGGGGAAAGTCCCGGTATTTGGGGTCCTGCCGGAGCGTGGCCAGGAATCTCCGGGTCGCTTCCGACATCGAAGCATACTCCCGATGGCCGGCCTGGCAGGCGCAGTTCGACGTCCCACCCTGGCGGGCGGACTGGCCCTTGGTCCATCCCGCGATGACGAGGGGGATCTCGTGGCGGGCGGCGACGTCGAGGGCAACCTGCATGTACCACATGGAGCACAGGTGGCAGAGGATGGCGCCGGACCCGGACGTCACGATCTTCGCAAACATGTCGCGCATGAACGTGGAGCGGTAGAACAGGAAGTCGACGTCCAGCTTCTCCACCGCCTTGTGCACGTTCCTCAGGGCGCCCTCGGTCTCGAAGCCGTGGTCGAAGGTGAAGGCCAGCGGCTCGAGGTGGTAGCGCTTCTTCATGTAGTAGAGGCTGGCCGTGCTGTCCTTGCCTCCGCTGCACATGACCAGGCAGTCGTACTTGTGCTTGCCCCGGTACTTTCCAAGCAGGCGGGTGAAGTCGCTCTCCAGCAACTCCTCCTCAGGTTGGGGCTTGCTGGACTGTGCTTCCGAGCAGACGCTGCACAGGCCCTCCGAGTCCAGGGTGATGTCCGGGGGACTCTCGGGCAACACGCAACGCCGACACGTCCTCCGCCCCTGCGAAACCTCGCTCATGTCCGACCCTCCAGACCCGACGTGACCCACCGCCTCCTGGTGTCGACTCCGGCCGGGCCCGTCTTCGGGGGATCATAGCCGAAGAATCCGGGGCAGGCCA
>Ga0334884_1000103_pt1 | contig 153595 bp, 124 predicted proteins | sample GraSluR1_MG_7_FD_207215 | JGI IMG/M metagenome (GOLD analysis project Ga0334884, IMG submission 207215) | Sludge microbial communities from methane-producing bioreactor in Wageningen University, Netherlands - Granular Sludge_12_05 R1 | ecosystem: Engineered > Bioreactor > Anaerobic >... | reverse complement strand
TTGTGGCAATGCCATTACACCTACACTCGTAAGCTCGCCTTCGATTGTGGGATGCGAAGGAACCATGGACTGGGTATATAATTATACCGACTGTGCCGGAAACAGCCACGACTGGACGTATAGCTATGTGGTTGAGAATAATAATGTTCCTGTTGTTCCCAGTAACGAATCTTTGGTTGTAACTTGTTTAGTTCAAGCAATTGAACCTACAACGCCAACAGTTCAAGATATATGCGGGAACAATGTACCTGCAGTTCTTGTAAGCATCGTTAACAACCCAGAACCCATGATTTGTTCAGGCACACGATCTTATAATTACTCCTATACTGATTGTGCAGGCAATGTTGCTTACTGGACATACACGTACACCATCAGCGAACCGATAATAACAGTCGTATGTCCTCCGAATCAAAGTTTCGATGCAATGCCTGGTGATGTATATACCATTCCTGAACTTATTACTACCGACAATTGCTCCGGGATATTTAATATTTCGTGGACAATTACGGGCGCTACAATTAGGAATGGAACAGGCAGCGATGCAAGTGGGGAGTTCAATGTAGGCATTTCATACATTGATTGGACAGTTACCGACCAATGCGGCAACACTCATAACTGCAATACACAGGTAGAAATAATTTTCCCCGACATTATATGTCCGAATGCTATTACAGTATGTAGCGATAGTGGTTTGCAATTGCTTACTGGTACTGGTGAAGACCCAAGCAATGGTATATTCAGCGGTACAGGAGTAATTGTTGTTGGTGGTCTCTATTATTTCGATCCTACTGTTGGAGTTGGTAACCATACAATTACATATACGTGGATGAATGTTTACGGTTATTCCGCATCTTGCACCTTTACAGCTACTGTAAATGGGTTGCCTGTGTTTTCAATAATCAACAGTCAAGACCCATTATGTTTTGGCGATTCAAATGGAGAAATTTCACTATCCATCTCGGGAGGTACATCTCCATATGAAATAATCTGGAACACAGGAAGCGCAACAAGTAACTCTGTGAATTATATCATAACAGGATTATCAGCTGGCTCTTACCAAATTACCGTTCAAGACTTCTATGGATGCACATATCAATCGGGTGCAAATTTGGTGAACCCAAGTGTGCTTTCGGCCTCAATTGCAGTAACTTCCAACTACATTGGATACGCTGTTAGTTGCAATGGCAGTGCCGATGGTTCTGCTGTGGTATCGGTTTTAGGAGGAACACCTCCTTACTCTTATAACTGGAGTATTTCAGCCGGTTCTCAAACCACAGCCGAGGCAAATTATCTGCCGGCAGGAACACATTCGGTCGTTGTACAGGACTTTAATGGTTGTGAAGTTGAAACAAGTGTTGTATTGAATGAACCCAATGCATTGGTAGTTAATTTGATTGTAAACAATCATGTAAGTTGTTACGGAGAGTCAAATGGTAGTGTAAACTCAGTAATCACAGGAGGAACCCCTCCATATTTATACACATGGAACTACGACAACTCACATCAGTCGTACCACAACGGTTTGCCCGCAGGCACATGGACAGTTCTGGTTGAAGATGCCAACGGCTGTACAGAAAGCGCACAAGTTACCATAACACAACCGGATATTCTCGATGTACAGTTCATCAACGTTCAGCATGTGAGTTGCTTTGGCATGGCCGATGGGGCAGCTATTGCACAACCTGTTGGAGGCACAGGCCCCTATACTTACCTGTGGAGCAATCCGGGTATGACTACCCAACCAACTCTATCGAATGTACCTATGGGTACCTATCATGTCACCATAACCGATGCCAATGGCTGTAGTGTTACCGACTTTATTCACATAACACAGCCCGATCCGCTGGAGGTAACCACCACATCGCAGCCTGTAGTTTGCGGCATCAACCTTGGAAGTGTTTCGGCAACTGTAAGCGGAGGCAGCTTACCCTACTCATATCAATGGACGGGAGGGCAAAGCGGACCTCAGGTGCCCGGATTACTGGCCGGGACCTATGGTGTTACCGTAACCGACGGCAACGGCTGCACAGCAACATCGGTAGTATATGTAAGTATGCAGGGCAACGGTGTTGTACACATCACCGAAACACAGCCTATAACCTGTCATGGTGAAGCGAATGCCATACTTACAGCCGAAATGATTAACGGGGTATCTCCGATAAGCTATCAGTGGTCGAACAGTGCTACGGGAGCCACTATACAAAACCTTGCGGCAGGTGTTTACAGTGTTACGGTTAACGATGCCTGGGGCTGCAGTGGTATGCAGTCGTATATGGTTACCGAGCCATCCGAAATAATATTGGTTATAACAACCACGCCTGTAAGCTGCTACGGCGGCAACAACGGCACAGCCACAGTACAGGCTTCGGGAGGTCACTCTCCCTATACCTACTTCTGGTCTAACGGCGGCAATGCTGCCGGCATCAGTAATCTGGTGGCCGGTTCGTATGTGGTAACAGTAACCGATGCTTACCAGTGCAGCAAAGTAGGCAACGTAGTGGTAATTCAGCCCGAAAGTCCTGTAAGCCTGAACATGACGGTAAGCCATATCAGTTGCTACGGGATGCACGACGGTTCGGTAAGCCTCAATGTTACAGGAGGAACCTCTCCCTACAGCTACAACTGGGAATTGGGCAGTTACTCCACCACCGAAGCCAATATCAGTAATCTGTACGAAGGCATTTATAACCTCACGGTAACCGATGCGAACAATTGCGAGCTTGATACCATAGCCATTGTTTCTCAACCTGCACCGCTTACCGCTACTTATGTGGGCGAAGGCCCCAGTTGTATTGGCAACACCGACGGCAGTATTCACGTAATTGCCAGCGGAGGGACGTCGCCCTACAGCTATGCCTGGAGTCAGGGGATATCGCCCATTGAATACATCGATGGTTTGGTCGAAGGCGAATACATGATAACGGTGGTCGACGACCGTGGATGCGAAACAGAGATTGGGCCTGTTGTGCTATGGGATTATCCCGAAGAGTGCCTGCGCATACCCAATGCCTTTACACCCAATGGCGACGGCATCAACGACACATGGATAATCGACAATATATGGATGTACCCGGCGGCCTATATTCAGGTATACAACCGTTGGGGTCAGGCTCTCTACGAAGCCAAGGGCAGCGAAGAACCATGGGATGGAACCTATAATGGGAAACCTGTGCCACCTGCGCCTTACATGTATGTTATTAGTCTTTTCAACGGTGAACCTGCTAAGACAGGGGTAGTTACCGTGGTGAGATAGTAACAACACCACATTAACAACAACATCAGATCGACGGCTTGCCGGTCTGATGTTTTTTTTATATTTGGGCAATTTTTCGCAATGAAATTTAAAATTAATAATTACGATACTTCAACCCGTGCACGAGTTGGAGAAATAGTTACCGATCACGGAATAATTCATACTCCTGTTTTTATGCCGGTAGGAACGGCTGGAACTGTAAAAGGGGTTCATTTCGAAGAATTGAAAAACGACATTAATGCACAAATAATCTTAGGAAATACCTATCACCTTTATTTGAGACCTGGGCTCGATACTATAAAAAAAGCTGGAGGGCTTCACCAATTTATCGGATGGAACCTTCCAATATTGACTGACAGTGGAGGATATCAGGTATTTTCGCTGGCTGAAAATCGAAAATTAAATGAGGACGGTGCAATTTTTCGATCGCATATCGATGGGTCGAAACATATATTCACCCCCGAAAATGTTGTTGATATTCAAAGGATTATAGGTTCAGATATTGTAATGGCATTTGATGAATGTACAGCCTATCCGGCTGAATATGATGATGCCAAATATTCGTTGGAACTTACACACCGTTGGCTCGACAGAGGGTGGCGGCATTTTCAACAAACAACTGCACACTATAAGCATTCTCAGACCTTTTTCCCAATCGTTCAGGGAAGTATGTTTCGTGATTTACGTAAATATTCAGCCGAAAAAATAGCTTCGATTGAAGCAGAAGGCAACGCTATTGGAGGTTTATCGGTTGGAGAACCCAAGGAAATGATGTACGAAATGATTGACGTGGTGAACGAAATACTACCTACCGAAAAACCCCGTTATTTAATGGGTGTTGGAACGCCTGAAAATATTATTGAAGCTGTAGGTTTGGGGGTTGACATGTTCGATTGTGTAATGCCTACTCGTAACGGACGTAACGGAATGTTGTTTACCATGCATGGACATATAAATATTAAAAACAAAAAATGGGAACACGATTATAGTCCTATTGATATTGAGGGTGATTCGTTTGTCGACAAGCAATATTCGAAGGCCTACCTTAGGCATCTGATTATATCGAACGAAATGTTAGGAGCCCAAATTGCCAGTATTCACAATCTGGCTTTTTACCAACGACTTATGCGAAAAATTAGAGAAACTATCGAATCGGGAAACTTCTATTCCTGGAAAAATCAGGTACTAAAACAGATTGGAAAGCGATTGTGAAAAAGATCGATATATATATCATCAGAAAATTTCTGGGTACCTTTTTCTTTGCCCTTGCTTTGATTATTGCAATTTCTATTGTGTTCGATCTGAGCGAAAAAATGGATGACTTTATTGATAGAAACGCAACTCTCGAAGCCGTAATTTTCGACTATTATTTGAATTTTATACCCTATTTTGCCAATTTGTTTAGCGGGCTTTTTGTATTCATTTCGGTAATATTTTTTACCTCGAAGATGGCTCAAAACACAGAGTTCATTGCATTATTAAGCAGTGGTTTTAGTTTTCGCAGAATATTGTTACCCTATTTTATATCAGCGGCAATCATTACTCTGTTCTCATTTAGCCTCGGTAATTTTGTAATACCCTCGGCAAACAAAGTCCGGCTCGAATTTCAGGAAATGTATTTAAAAGGTGGAAACTCAAATATAGGAGCTATAGATGTACACCGACAAATAAGTCCGGGCGTTTACATCTATCTTGAAAGTTACAACAGAAGCAGAAGTACCGGTTTTAGAATGACACTAGAGAAATTTGAGAACAACCGCTTAAAGTCGAAACTTTTTGCCGACAACATGATTTGGGACTCGATTACGAATAAATGGATTTTACAGAATTACTATATTCGGAATTTTGAGGGAGACAAAGAATCAATCATCGAAGGACATAGACTTGATACATCTATAAATCTGTCTCCTCACGATTTCAGCAAAAAACGTGAGATTGTTGAAACCATGAACCGACAAGAGCTCAATGAATATATTGAACACCAAAAACTCATGGGCACTCCAGAAGTGGTTAATTCAGAACTTGAAAAGTACAACCGCATTGCAACTCCCTTTAGCACATTTATTTTAACACTGATTGGAGTTAGCTTGTCGGCACGTAAACGCAAGGGTGGAATGGGTTTAAACATTGGTATTGGCATTTTGTTGAGTTTCTCGTATGTGTTGTTTATGAGATTTGCCAGTATGTTTGCCATTAACAATACATTCTCGGCCTCGTTTTCGGTATGGATACCCAATATCTTGTATGCACTGATAGCATTGGGATTGTACTTCAGTGCTCCCAAATAACCTAAGACTTACCAACACTATCAATATGACTAAAAACCTAAAAATTGAAGAGCTCAATTTGAAGCGTGAAAAACACAGCCTTGGAGGAGGAATTCAGTCCATCGAAAAACAAAAGGCAATGGGAAAACTTACCGCCCGCGAAAGAATTAACCTATTGCTCGATAAAGCCTCGTTCATGGAATATGACATGTTCATTAAACACGAAGCCCGTGATTTTGATATGGACAAGAAGGATATGCCCGGCGATGGAGTAATTATTGGCACAGGAACTATACATGGTTTTCCGGTATGTGTGTTTGCTCAGGATTTTACGGTTGCAGGAGGTTCGTTAGGTCTGATGCATGCACGTAAAATAACTAAAATTATGGATGTTGCACTTCAAAACCGTATTCCGCTTATTGGAATAAACGATTCGGGAGGTGCTCGTATTCAAGAGGGAGTAAACTCGCTGGCAGGATATGGCGAAATTTTCTACCTGAACACGCTGGCAAGTGGTGTTATTCCACAAATTTCGGTAATTCTAGGACCCTGTGCCGGAGGGGCAGTATATTCGCCGGCACTTACCGATTTTGTTTTTATGGTTGATAAGGTTTCGAAAATGTTTATTACCGGTCCCGAAGTAATAAAAACGGTTCTTGGCGAAGAAATATCAATGGAGGAGCTGGGAGGGGCACGTGTGCACAGCGAAATTACAGGGAACGCTCACTTTTTTGCCGAAACCGAAGAAGAGTGCTTTACACAGATAAGGAGCCTCTTACAAATGATTCCATCTAACAATAGTGGAAATACTTTGAATATTGTGGCTGCCGAACCATTAACGGCCATTGACATAGCTACTGTTATTCCTGATGATCCAGCGCAACCTTACGATGTAAGAAACATCATTGAAGCGATAACCGACAAATCGGAGTTTATAGAAGTACAAGCTATGTGGGCTCAGAATATAGTAGTCGGATTTGGTCGAATTGCCGGTGAAACGGTTGGTTTTATTGCCAATCAACCTCTTTATCTTGCCGGTGTTCTCGATGTAGATTCATCTGATAAGTCGGCACGATTCATCCGGTTCTGTGATGCCTTTGAAATACCCTTGGTAACTTTGGTTGACCTTCCCGGATACCTTCCCGGTGTCGATCAGGAACACGCAGGTGTTATCAGGCACGGCGCTAAGGTGCTGTATTCGTATAGCGAAGCCACTGTCCCAAAACTGACAGTGATTTTACGTAAAGCATATGGCGGGGGCTATATAGCCATGAGTTCGCGTCACCTGAAAGCAGACTTTGTTTTTGCCTGGCCAAATGCCGAAATAGCAGTAATGGGTCCGCAAGGTGCAGCAAATATTATCTTTAAGAAAGAGATTGCAGAAGCCGAAGACCCCGATGCCATGAGAGCACAAAAAGTAACCGAATATCGCGATAGATTTGCTAATCCATATGTTGCTGCCGGAAAAGGCTATGTTGATTCAGTAATATCTCCGGCCGAAACACGAGAGGCATTGATACACGCTCTTAAGGTTTGTAAGGGTAAAGTTCGACAGAAGATTTCAAAAAAACATGGCATTGCGCCTTTCTAAAAATGAAATAATGATGCATGATTTAGTAAATCTTAACATAGAAAATGGGGTGTACAAAACCCGTTTAACACCTAAATACACTATACGCATAAAATACTCAGCACCCGACGAAAAGAGCATCAGGTCGGTGATTCCCGGTACCATTCTCGACATTCTTGTGAAGCCGGGATTGAGAATTGAACAGGGAACACCCTTACTGGTGTTAGAAGCCATGAAAATGAACAATCTGGTGTGCTCACACAGCAAGGGTATAATTAAAAATATTCTAGTGAGTAAGGGAACAAAAGTAGCGAAAGCGGATGTTATGATTGAACTGAAGTAGCAAACAGTCGGCACATCCCGAAACACCTACAATACCAGTCTGCTTTCGATGATATGAATGAGACTGTGAATAATTTTTATGTGAACTTCCTGTATCCGGTCGGAATAGCCAAAGTGTGGCACCCGAATTTCGACATCACAGAGCGTGGCCATTGCTCCACCATTTTTTCCGGTAAGGCCAATAACTTTCATTCCACGGCAGTGGGCCGACTGTATTGCAGCTAATATATTAGGGCTATTGCCACTGGTGCTTATTGCAAGCAGCACATCACCCGATTTGCCAACAGCTTCTACATAGCGCGAAAACACATGGTCGAAACCAAAATCATTGGCCACACAGGTAATATGCGATGGGTCGGATATAGCAATAGCAGCAAGACCAGAACGGTTTTCGCGATAACGTCCACTCAGTTCTTCGGCAAAATGCATGGCGTCGCACATGCTGCCACCATTGCCGCAACTAATTATTTTATTGTTATTTTTAAGGGCTTCGATCATGTATTCAGCAGCCAATAAAATCTGTTCAAAATTGCTGTCATCCAACAAAAATTCATTAAGCACTTGCTGCGCTTCAGTAAATTCTTTTTTTAGTGATGAAACATTCATGTTAAAAACCGTTATTGTTTTACAAATCGTTGCACTTCACCGGTTTCTGTATTGTGTATGAAATACACTCCCTGTTCAAGTTCCGATACATCAATTAAAGCACCTTCAGAGCAATCGGTGTATTGTTTCAGCATCCGGCCAAAACTGTCGTACACAATAAATGAACCCATTTCACCCCAAATCCTTATATAACTATCGGCCGGATTAGGGAAAATCTGTATGCTCTTTTTCGTTTTCAACACAGTGTTATTCCAATACATTGCGGTTTTTAGAAAATCAATCTTAATAATCTCTTCATCTTCGTTAAGGTAGGCAACGGCAAGTGGTTGACGCAATTCTTTTGCCCAGAAGAAATAATTATTAAACTGTTCACGCATAAACTCCATCGAGAATACCTCAATACCACCCATATATCCCTTAACCGAATCGACATAATAACCTGTTTCGTGAACTCTAATAACTTCGAAACTACCATAAGGTGTAGTCATAGTACCATAGGCATCAGCATGAAAGGTCTTGTAAATATTCCGTCGATATAATGAGTCGGGATTCGAAGAAACAAAATTGTGCCATACCTGCCATGAAGCATGATTGACCAACTCGTTACCATAACTAAACGGGGCTGGCATAAGTACCTCTTCCTGCTGGTTATACACATTAGTCATTCCATACCCAAAATCTGAACGGTATCCATTAATATGAAAACCATTTACATCGGTACGGAACATTATATAACCAAACATATTGGCAGGAGATGCACCAAAAGGTCCGGCATACAACACCGATGGTCCATAGGTATACGTATTAGAATCGGGGAAATCGTCCGAAAAAACGAGGTTGTTGTTAAGACCATAGCAGGCAAATTTCAATGAATCTTCAACAAGAGAGCTAAAATCCCATACCTGGGGCTCGTTTACGGGTAACCCCAAATCGACAATTGCATTATTATCAACCGAAATAAGAAAGGTATCGCCTGGCTGTATTAAATCAAATTCATTAATGGTGATTTGAGCCAATACTATGTTCGCAACAAACAAAAACAAGGGTAAAGAGGCATATTTTTTCATTGGCAAAGATATTACATTGCCAAATGTAATACATTTTCGGATGCTACAATTCAATATCGCTATTAAAATATTCCTGTTAATTAATGGTGAAGTGCTCCTCGGAAAACACCATTTCATATTCTTCCAATTCATCAAGAATTGGATTGTACAACTCGGGTATTACGGGAACACTGACTCCGGGAGTAGTAAATTGTTCCGTTAAAACCATTTTTGTGGCTATAGCTGCGGGTATTCCCACTGTAATTGCCATTGCAGTATTGGTTCTGTCTTTTCCGATATACACCATCGACGATTTTATGCCGTGCATCTTGCCTTGCAGTTCATACTCGAACTGATGCTGCATCACAATCATATCTTTATCGTCGGCACCCAAGGCCCATTTTTCTTCGAGAAGTTTTTGCAAAATTTGTGCGGGAGTGGCGTTTTTCATATTTATTTTTCTTTCGTCGAAAATACCTAGCCATTCCATCTTTTTCATTACCTCGCCATCTCGCTCAAGCGACAGAAACTCACAAAGTTTATCCTCCACTTTTGCAAGGGGGTCGTAACGAAGATATGAGTTAATAAAATCGCGATAGCTTGCATTTTCTGAATCTTCATATACATAGGTATCATCGGTAATACCAAGTTGCACAAATACATTCCAGGCTTCGCAATAGCCGGGTCGGCGCATGGTTCCTCTAAATATTGTTGGGATATCTTTTAAACCATAGGTTTCGCGATATGATAAGGAATCGCGATTGGGGTAAATTTCGAACTCACCATAGCCTGGCACCTCGGTTTTTTCGACACGCTTAAACATCAGGTGGTACGGAATATACTTGTATTTTCCGTTTCGTATAAACTTAGCTGTTCCCTGGCCGGCCAACACCACATTTCGCGGATTCCATGTAAACTTATAGTGCCAGGGGTTGTCGTCGTATTCAGGCGCAATAAGACCGCCGGTGCTTGACTTAAACGACAGCAGTTTCCCCCCCTTTGATTTAACTTCATCAATAACTCGCATAGCCGACATATGATCGAGCCCGGGATCAACACCTACCTCATTAATAAAAACCAGACCCTTAGCCTTCGCTTCAGCATCAATTGACTTCATTTCGGGTGACACATACGATGCGGTAACCATATGCTTAGAATGCTCAAGACAAGCCTTGGCTATAACCGGGTGAAATCGTGCCGGCAACAGAGAAACCGCAACGTCGCATTGACTCACATATTGCTGCACCAAGCTATCGTCGAGCACATCGAAATATACCGACCGGGCATTGGGATGAGAGTGAATTTTGCGGGACGCTACAGCTGGGTCATTGTCGCCTACTATTATTTGCCAATCGTATTTTTCGCTTCCGCACAAAAGATATTCGATAAGTGAGGTGGCACTAAGGCCTGCTCCGAGCACAAGAACTGTTTTCATTTCAACAATATTTTAGCGTTGCTAAACTATAACGAATATCTAATAGAAAAAAGATTTTTTTTGTATTAGAGTATGGTAAAAAACACATCGATTGATTAGCTTTGCACGCAACTATATTAGAATTATATTACTATGAAATTTATTGCATTGTTGTCGGCTTGCATTACAATAGTGCTGTTTGGGTTTTCGCAACAAATTACCGGCAAATGGATTACGGTTGACGACAAGTCGGGTATCGACAAATCGGTAGTGCTATTGTTCGAGAAAGAAGGTCGCCTTTATGGTAAAGTGGTAGAGATACTTGACACATCGCAGGGAGAAAATCCATTATGCAAAAAATGCCCCGGCAAATTGAAAGACCAACCAGTTATGGGTATGGTTGTGGTGAGAGGTCTCGAAAAAACAAAAAACGGATATGCGGGTAAGGATGCATTTCTTGAACCCGAAAGTGGATGGATAGTTGACGGGAAGCTATGGCTCGAAGGCGATGAGCTAAAGGTAAGGGCTATTGTAGGGGCTTTTCACCGAACACAAACATGGAAACGCTATAAACAGCTCTAATATCGCTAAGGCAAATTACCTTTGGCTACCTGATATACAACTTCAGGATAATAGGTATATTCCAATTCATGAATTTTTTCAGCCAGGCTCTCAGGTGTGTCGTTTTCGTCAACGCTGCATTTCGATTGGTGTATAACAGAACCTTCGTCGTAACGTGTATTCACAAAATGTATGCTAATGCCCGATTCCGTTTCACCTGCAGCAATTACTGCCTCGTGCACCCTACTACCATACATGCCTTTACCTCCATAGGCGGGTAACAAGGCCGGATGAATATTAATAATCTTGTAATGAAATGCATTTACAATGTTTTCGGGCATTAGCCACAAAAAACCGGCCAACACAATCAAATCAATCTCTTTATCAACAAGAAGTTTATAAACAATTTCGGTGTCGTAGAACTCGTGGCGACCAAAAATGATCGTTTCAACACCCAAGCGCTGCGCTTTTTCGATAACAGCCGCATTCTGTTTATTGCAAAAAACTGCTGCTACTGCTGCATCGCTCTTGTTTGCAAAAAAGCGAATAATATTCTCGGCATTGGTTCCCGAACCTGAAGCAAAGATTGCTATTCTAGTCATAAATAGTGTGTTAAATTATGCATGCAAACTTACTGAAATCAAATCTGTTAACAAAGACTGTTATTAAAATTAACTCGTTTGTTTTGTCAATCAATAGTTTATTTCGTTTATTTGTAGCCTAAAATTTTTAAACCTTTACGTTTAACTAAATTAATTAATTATGTCAGACATTGCATCAAGAGTAAAAAACATCATCGTCGATAAACTGGGCGTTGATGAAGCAGAAGTTACAGCAGAAGCCAGTTTTACCAACGATCTGGGTGCTGATTCACTCGACACTGTTGAGCTGATTATGGAGTTTGAAAAAGAATTTGAGATTTCGATACCTGATGAAGACGCCGAAAAAATTTCGACAGTAGGCTCTGCCATCAAATACATCGAAGAAAACACAAACTAAATCATTTCTGTTTCACCAATCTTATTGTTGCATGGAAGTTAAAAGGGTTGTAGTTACCGGATTAGGAACCGTTTGCCCATTGGGGAATTCAGTTTCTGAAACTTGGGATAATGTAATTAATGGAGTGAGCGGAGCCAATCTGATTACCCATTTCGACACCTCCAATTTCAAGACGAAATTCGCCTGTGAGGTGAAAAATTTTGATCCAATCGATTATTTCGATCGAAAAGAAATAAAAAAATACGACCCTTTTACCCAATATGCATTGGTAAGTGTAGCCGAAGCTATGGAAGATTCCGGCCTTGATATCGATACTATCGATAAAACCAGGGCCGGAGTCATCTGGGCTTCGGGTATTGGTGGAGTTGAATCGTTAATGCACGAGTTAAAAGGCTACTTCGAGAGTAATCTCGTTCCCCGATTTAGTCCGTTTTTTATTCCCAAAATTATCATTGACATTGCAGCCGGCTTTATTTCGATAAAATATGGCTTCATGGGTCCAAACTATAGTACTGTGTCGGCCTGTGCAAGCAGCAGCAATGCGGTAATAAATGCTTGCAACCTGATTCGGCTTGGTTATGCCGATGTTATTATTAGCGGTGGTTCAGAAGCTGCTGTTAACGAAATAGGAATCGGAGGTTTTAACGCCCTGATGGCGATATCAACCCGCAACGATGACTATTTAACGGCTTCGCGCCCATTTTGTGCAACACGCGACGGTTTTGTATTGGGCGAAGGTAGTGCAACACTCATCCTCGAAGAATATGAACATGCCATAAAACGCGGTGCTCACATATATGCCGAAATTGCCGGAGTTGGATTGTCGGCCGATGCCTACCACATTACAGCTCCACATCCCGAAGGGAACGGTGCTTCGCTGGTAATGCAAAATGCACTAAAAGATGCATCATTAAAGCCGGAGGCCATCGATTACATTAATGTGCACGGTACTGCTACTCCTTTGGGCGACATTGCAGAACTCCTGGCTATAAAAAATGTATTTGGCGATCATGCCTATAAACTAAACATCAGTTCATCAAAATCGATGACCGGACACCTGCTGGGTGCAGCAGGTGCGTTGGAGGCATTAATAACTGTTAAGGCCATGAAACATAATATTGCACCTCCCACCATCAATCATATCGAAAAAGACCCGAATATCGACGAAGGCCTAAACCTGACACTGCATAAAGCAGTAGAAAGAAACATTGATTACGGATTGTCGAATACTTTTGGGTTTGGCGGACACAATACCTCTATTATTTTCAGAAAATTGTAATATCTGGCAAATATCAGCATGCCTCTTTTTTCAGGGAAAAACAAAGCATATAATCATCAACTATCATTGCTTTTAGGGTTTCGGCCCCGAAATACACAGCTATATCAAACCGCATTCCGACATAGCTCCAGTTCTATTTACGCAATAAACGGAAGTGCATCCAACAACGAAAGGCTCGAATTTATTGGAGATGCAATACTTGATGCTATAGTTGCCGACATATTGTATGTGAGGTTTCCGGATGCTGATGAAGGGAAACTAACCCTTATGCGATCGCATATTGTGAAGCGCAAATCGCTTGATAACCTTGCCTCTAAGATAGGAATTACCGATTTTATTGTGTATAAAGGAGATGGCGAACGCAACCCGAGTCACATTGCCGGCAATGCATTAGAAGCCTTAATTGGAGCAATTTACTACGACAGAGGCTACTTAATGTGCAAACGTTTCGTGTTGCGACTGATTAACGAAAACCTCGACCTGTCTCACATTATCGAAGAAAACGAAGACTATAAATCGCTGTTGCTTAACGAAGCCCATCGTCGAAAATGGGATTTGGTTTTCGATACAGTAGAGCACATTGAAGAAAGTGAGAGAGAACTGCATTTTTACTGCGAAGTAATTGTTAACGGTAGTTTTATTGCCGGAGGCAAAGCATGGACTAAAAAGGAGGCAGAACAAACTGCTGCCTTGGCCACTATAAAGAAAATAATCCCCAGGCTTATCGCTATTTCATGAAAAAAAAGAGTTTAATATATAGTCCCGAATTCGACTTTCGCCTGATTGGCATAGTAAGCACTATAAGCGATATCAAAATGGCCTGGGAACTGAAGCAAATTACCGAACTAGAAATTGTGCGAGGCGAATATCACGAAATATATCTTGAAAAAGCCGCCGAATCGCAATTATTCAATCGTTTTGAAGCTATCGAAAACAACGACAGCCTGAGCATTTATTTTCTTGGCAATAAGTCTCCTTCGGGATACCTTGTTGAAGAACTGAAGAATATCGATTTTTTTATCATCATCAAAGGATTCGAGCAACAAGAGTTTGCCGATGATTTACAAAAGCAACTAAAAGGCAAGCCTACTATACAGGCGGTTTTTAACATCGATATTCAAACACTTTCATCGAAACAGAAGCTTTTGATGGCATAAATGACAAGTTTACATCTTAACTGCAGGCAGTACAAAATCAATTTTCACATTCTCTTCAACAATTGTTGATTTCCGAAAACTCATATTGAACTATTCGCGATTAAGTTTACATTTGCAGATAGTAATTTTAAAAAATGGGCGTTATCATCAATCAATCTTTTAAGGGCTCTGTCTTTTCTTATTTAGGAACAGCACTGGGTTTTTTAAACGTTGGTCTGCTTATGCCTATTGTTTTTTCGAGCAATCAAATTGGGTTAACCAGCCTTTTAATATCAATTTCGCTTATAATTGGTCAGTTTGGAACTTTTGGGTTTTTAAATGCCACCATAAAACTATTCCCTTTTTTTCGTGATAAAGAAAACGGACACCACGGTTTCCCGCGCCTATTGCTAAAAGTTGGCTTTGCCGGAATACTTGTTACAAGCATCGTGTTTTTTGCACTAAAGAACTATCTTATTGATTCGAATGCCGAAAAGTCGGCACTGTTTGTTGAAAACATATATTATTTGTTACCTCTGATTTTTGTTACAATATTTTATCTGCTTCTCGATAATTATTGTGTAGTGCTGTTCAATGCCTCGATTGGAGTTTTTTTAAAGGAGTTTCTTTTCCGCATTTTAAACTTATTGGGCATTGCATTATTCTGGCTTCAGATAATTGATTTCGATGGATTCGTATTGTTCTATTTCATCGCCTATAGCATCCCTACATTTGGATTATTTGTATATGTAATAAGAAAGGGCGAATTTAACCTGAAGCCCGAAAAAGCATTTATTACTCGCGAAATGCGTCGCGAACTTATCAGTGTTTCGGCCTACGGACTGCTGGCCGGTTTTTCGGGAATAGCCGTGATGAATATCGACCGTTATATGGTGAATCATTTTCTGGGCCTTTCCGATACCGGAATTTATTCTACCATGTTCTACTTTGGAACAATAATCATGCTGGCCGGAAGGTCGCTGAAACGTATTTCTGCCCCTGTAATTGCCGAAGCATTTAAGCATAAAAAGCCTGAAGTGGTGGCCGATATTTATACCCGCAGCACTCTTACTCAACTTATAATATCATCGTTTATTTTTCTACTGGTATGGTGCAATATCGACTCAGCATTTGCACTAATTCCCAAAGAATTTCAGGCGGGAAGAATGGTGGTGTTCTATATTGGTCTATCGCAGGTAATTACCATGGCCGGCGGTGTGAGTCACGAAATTATCCAGTATTCGAAAGACTACCGGATTTATACCTGGTTTATGTTCCTGTTTATTAGCATTGTGGTGATAACCAATATTATTTGCATACCCATGCTGGGTATTACCGGTGCTGCCTTGGCATCAACCATATCTTATGCTGTTTTTGGGCTAATTAGATTCGTATTTATAAGGAGAAGGCTTGCCATGCAGCCATACGGCTTGAATCACCTTATTTGTGTTTTCATAGGTATTGCCGTAATGCTAATTTCGATGTTGATACCCCGATTCAGTAATTTTATAGTCGATCTCACTGTGCGTAGTTTGATTATTGCCACAGCTTTCATGCTACCCTTATATTTGCTTAAAATCAGCAGCGATATAAACAATATTATCGACTCGAGCATACAAATAATACATAGCAAGTTCAGGAGATAAGATAACGCCCTGTTCTGTTCTTCATGTTATAAAAATAAAAACGGGTTATGTGAACAAATAAGCGTATTTAATCTAGGTATATGTTTTTACAATCCGTTCAATAACATCATCAATGGGATAGGTTTCGGGAGAAAGGATATACTGCAGAAATGCTCCCTGCAACAACGAAGTGCAATACACCATTTCGAATTTCGGATTGTGACAGCCCAATTCAACGAAATATTCATACAACAGCTTATTGATTTCGGAAGCCCCCTCTATTTGCACCGTTTTAATTGAATTAAGGGTTCCGGGTTGTGTAATTAGCCCGGCAAGTAACTGCCAGAAACTTCGATTGGTGTTGATGAGTGTTTTAAGGCGGTAAATAAACGACACAAACTCTTCTTTCTGCAAAATACCATCCTGGTTCTGATCGAAATTCTCGTATGCCTGATTGAAGCCTTCTTGAAATATTTCACCCAACAATGCTTCTTTGCTATCGAAATAATTATACATCAATCCTTTCGAAATTCCGGCACGTTTTGCAATCTGACTGATTGAAGCCTGATGATATCCCTTTTCGGCAAATAGATGCAGTGCCGAATGCATTATCAGATTACGTTTTTCTGACCTTATTTCCTCGAACTGCTTTTTGGTTTTTGGGCACATGAAACAGGTTTGTTTGATTGAACAGTCGGTCAAAGATAATACTTTTTTTTATATTTTCAATTTCAACAATGAATTTAATTATGTGTTAACTTAGCAGTTTATTAAAAACCAAGCTATATGAAAGTATTTACTTACAGTTTATTATTAATTGCACTTGCTTTAAGTTTTGGTCAAAGATGCTATTCTCAGGCTCCCCAAATAAACCCGGCAGAACACCCAGGTATGGTTGGGCTTTGGACATACGACAATCAGGCATCGCTGATGCAAAGCACGGTTGGTAATAATCTGGTTACCCATGGAACAGTTAATGCCGTTGCCGGGCCCGAAAGTGGCGATAATGCCATAAACATTGGGGTAGGCAGTTACCTGACCTGCAATCACGACATTGCCGCCAATGGAGGTGGTACCGAGGTAAATGAATACTCAATGGTATTTGATTTCAGAATACCCGAAACCAACAAATGGTATTGCTTTTATCAGGCCAATTCGGGAAACAGCAACGACGGCGAGTTATTTATAAATCCTTCGGGGCAATTAGGGCGTTCTACCGATGGCCCGGGGTATTCGGTATATCAGGTAGTGCCCGGTGAATGGTACCGAATGGTTGTGTCGGTTGATTTAGGCAATTTTTACCGTATATATCTCGACGGAGCACTAGTGCTTGCCGGAGGAAGCCTCAGTATCGACGGAGGATACTCACTCTATCCGGCCTCAGGGCAAAATCTGGTTCACTTTTTTGCCGACAACGATGGCGAAGACAATAGTTTCGACATTGCCCTTACTGCAATTTACAATTATGCAGTAAATCAAACTGAAGTAAATACGCTGGGTGGTTACGGGCACACTATACAACCCGTTCTCACAGGCATTCTTCCCTATTTGCAAACCCCAACCCCCACCAGCACGTATATCAGCTGGCATAGTACACAAACCGCATCTACCATTGTGCAATACGGCACCTCAACGGCACTCGGAAGCACCACTACCGGCGGCAGCGAAAGCATTTCGGGGAAACGCTGGCACACAGTGCAACTCACAGGCCTAAGTCCCGAAACCGAGTATTACTACAAGTGCATCAGCGGTAGCGAAGAATCAGACATTTATGTTTTTAAAACGCCGGCAACAGGAATGACCCAGAATCAACGGTTCCGGTTTATAATATTCGGCGACAGCCGCACCGATGTTGCAAAAACCACCGAGATAGCCTATGCTGCAAAGGCAAAGGCACAAGAATTGTTTGGCGACGATATTCACAACCACATCAATCTGGTGATTAACGTAGGCGATATTGTAACCAGTGGTGGAACCATTTCGCAATACGAAAACGAATATTTTAAGCCCTACGCCTGCCTAAGCAGCACTTTGCCATTCATGGTATCGATAGGCAATCACGAAGACGAATCTTCAAATTACTATAAATACATGAAATATGAAGATTTTAGCGACTACACCAGCTTTCTGCTTCAAGAAAAGTTTTACTCATTCTATTTGAGCAATATTCAGTTTGTAATGATGAATAGTAACAGTTTGCTTGCCAATAGCGTACAAACCAACTGGTTTGAATCGAAGCTGCAACAGTCGAACAACAATGCCGCAACCGACATGGTATTTTGTTTTCTGCATCACCCCGGGCACAGTGAGTTATGGCCCGACGGGAATACCACCTGGGTGCAAAACGACGTGCTGAACACAATGAAACAATTCAAGAAAGTTCAATTGCTGGCTTACGGGCATTCGCACAATTACGAACGTGGTTGCATTGAATCGGCTGCGGCCGACGCCATTGGCGATTTCTACATCATGCTTACAGGAGGAGCGGGTTCTGCACTCGACCGTTGGGGTATGTATCCGAACCAAACCGACTATCCCGAAATTCAAATGTCGCTCGACCATTACTGCTTCAACATTGTTGATATTGACTTGGCAAATAAAACATGGGATTTATACAGTTACAGTCTGGGGCATCTCGATAAACCTCTTGATGTGGTACTTATCGACCATTACCATCGCAAGCTAAACCAACCCGCACCACTTGCACCCGAAGCCTTGTCGCCACAGGTGCAGTCGGGCTCACTACCATTGCTGGTTGCGTCGGCAATTGAAAGCGAGGACGAACTAATGACGTCGCATTTTCAACTTACAGCCTCACCGGGCAACTACAGCAGCCCCATTGTAAACTCGAAGCGCGACTGGGTAAACATCTACGGCGATACGGGAGCTCCCGATTACAATCCGGTTGATTTAAACGAAGGCATCAATCTTCGCCGCTTTCAGATAACAACTCCACTTACCAATGGCACCACCTATGGCTGGAGGGTACGTTACCGTGACCACAATTTGCGCTGGAGCCCCTGGTCGGCCGAAAAAACCTTTACTGTTCAAACCGACATGCAGGCTTATACCGATTTTACAGCCGATGTTACCGAAGGCATCAGCCCGCTCACCGTACACTTCACCGACCTATCGCAACCGGCAGTGATGGCATGGCAATGGGATTTCGAGAACAACGGCAGCACCGACAGCGAACAACAAGACCCTGCATTTACCTATGTTTCTGAAGGTATTTACACTGTAAAACTCACTACTGCCAATGGCAGCGAAACCAAAGACTTTTATATTAACGCCGAAACCAACACCGTGCGCGAAGTAACCAACAAAGGCAGCGATGTAATGCAAATTCGCCCCAATCCATTTTCGGTTTCGAGCAACATCGACTTTTCGGTTTCTGTTGAAACACGGGTAAAAATAAGCGTTTACGATGCCAAAGGAAACGAATTGCAAGTGCTAAAAAATCAAACATTTGCAGCAGGAAAACACTCGTTTGCCTGGAATATTTCCGATGCTTCGGGTAACACACTTGTACCGGGAAAATACTTTGTGAAATTCGACACCGGCAGTTATACCGAAGTTAAAAAAGTAATTGTTCTAGATAAATAAACAGCATGATTCGCCTAATATTTATTGTCACTGTTTTGTTGTGCATGTTTCCGCTAGGCTTGTATAGCACAAATCCACCGGTTAAGGGTATTCATGTGGAACACTACGACACCGGTAAAATCAGAAGTAAAACCCCCTATAAAAAAGCCATGCTTCACGGAAAATTTGTTTCGTTCTACGAAGACGGAACACTGAAAGAGCAAGGCTTTTATCGAAAAAACATACAACAGGGTGCCTGGCACAAATGGTATGAAACGGGGCAATTAAAAAGTCTGGCTCACTATAAAGATGGCATGCTGCATGGCGAATTTGTTTTTTACTTCGACAATGGAAGCCTGCAATTCAGAGAGTTCTACCAATACAATTTACGGCAGGGCGAGTGGAAGTATTATTACCCAAACGGAGTGCTGCGCGAAATACAGCATTATGCCAATCATAAAAAAGTTGGCACCTGGTATTATTTTTTCGACAACGGAAATATTCAGGGAGAAGTTCATTACGACTTGAGTAAGAAAACCGGTGTTTGGAAAGAATGGGACAGCAACGGGATACTTCGGATCGAAACACCCTATGAAGCCAATTTAATGCATGGCATCAAGAAAATATACGATAGTGCCGGAAATTTATCGGAAGAAATTACCTACGAAAATCATCTGAAAAACGGTTCGTGGCGAAAATATCATTCGAATGGTAAAATAGCCGTTCAGGGCTACTACAGCAACGGAAACGAAAAAGAGGGCGAGTGGCTGTATTTCGATGAAGAGGGCAAGCTATTACTACAAGAAAAGTACGAATCGGAGATCTCATTCGACTATAAATAATGAACTTTTCTGTAACTGAATTCGTAACAAAAAGAATCGCGAGTTTTATAGCATTAGGAGTGAATATTGCGAATTCTAATGGAGTCAATTATCAATATATAACAATTCAACCTGCAACCTAAGCAAACATGCACTCAATGAGTAGGTTGCGTTCTTGGGGCGTGTACTGGTTTTCACCGTAACAGCCTGATGGCTAAAAACAATAAAGGCTGCCCTTTATGGCAGCCTCTATCATTATCGCTTAGTTTTGTTTGAAATTTGATACCTTACAAGCCTTGCAAATCAGAAAGCCGACGATTACCTTATTATTTTAAACTCAATTGAACACTTATCGGACAATGGTCCGACATATACACATCGCTGTGAATGGTTGCGGCTTGCATTGCTGCATCAAGGGGTTTCGAAGTCATGATATAATCGATGCGCCAGCCCAGGTTTTTTTTGCGTGCCCCTGCCCTATAGCTCCACCAGGTATATTGGTCGGGTTGTTTATTGAAATGCCTGAAACTGTCGGTAAACCCACTATCGATAAATTTACTCACCCATTCGCGTTCTTCGGGCAAAAAGCCACTTACCCCCTTTTTGTTTTCGGGTTTGCTGATGTCGATTTCTTTATGGCAAATATTAAAATCGCCACACACAATAATATTTGGCTGCGATTTTTTTAGGTTTTCGGTGTAATTGTAAAAGGCATCAAGGTATTTCATTTTCACTCCCTGACGCACATCTCCCATGGTTCCCGACGGAAAATAGGAGTTTATCAGACTTACGCCTCTAAAATCGGCGCGAATGAAGCGACCTTCGTAGTCGAATTCGTCAATGCCGATACCACAGATTACAGTATCGAATTGAACTTTCGAAAACAGCGCCACACCGCTATAACCGGGTTTTTGCGCCGAATGAAGGCGCGACACATAGCCCATGTCTTCAAATTCTGCGGTTTCTATCTGATTGGGTTGAGCTTTGGTTTCTTGTACACACAGTATATCGGCATTTTGTGCCTTCACCCATTCTGCCAGCCCTTTCGACTGCGCCGAACGTATTCCGTTGAGGTTGAAGCTGATGATTTTCATATTTCATTTTTTTCAAAGCTTAAAAATACACAATTGTTTCAGTTTTGCCAAACTGATTGGCTTTTCAACATCATCGTACCCAATAAAGCTTTTCGCTATCTTTGCGCGAAACTTATCATTGTGCCCGGCATTTACATCCATATTCCGTTCTGCAAACGCAAATGCATGTACTGCGATTTTTATTCGGTGGCCCGAAGCGATAAAACCGACGAATTTATTGATGCTTTATTGCTGGAGGCCGAAATGCAAAACGATTACTTCGGTGAAAGCAATATCGATACTTTGTATATGGGAGGTGGCTCTCCCGGAATACTGAACTCATATCAGATACACAGAATATTTCAGGGCTTGAGTAATACTTTCGACTTGTCACAAATAAAAGAGTGCACGGTAGAGTTAAACCCCGAAGACGCCTTGCCCGGCTATCTCGAAATGCTCAATAAAAACGGAGTAAATCGCATTAGCATTGGTGTTCAATCGACCCACAACCAGTATTTAGGTTTGTTGGGCCGCCGCCATTCGGGCACCGAGGCATTGCAGGCCATTTACAACGCAAAACGGGCCGGGTTCAGCAATATTTCGGCCGATATTATGTTTGGCATTCCTCAACTCAGCCTAGGCGAACTCACCGAAACCATCGACAAGCTTGCAGAAAGCGGAGTAAATCATATTTCGGCTTATCTGCTCACTGCCGAAGGCAAAACGCTATTGGTGCGCCAAATTGAAGGCAAGCAAATTGCTTTACCCGACGACGAAACCTGCCGGCTACAGTACAATGTATTATGCAATGCCTCGAAAGCACATGGATTTGATCATTACGAAATATCGAACTTTTGCAAACCAGGCACCCATAGTCGGCACAATTCTGCCTACTGGAATGGTTCGGCATATCTGGGGCTAGGTCCGTCGGCGCATTCATACAACGGGCACAAAACACGACGAGCCAATATTTCGGATCTGAAATTGTATATCGAAAAAATACTTACAAGCAAAGTAACCTATTCCGAAGAAAACCTCAGCGAAACCGACTTAATCAACGAGTTTATAATGACCCGCTTTCGAACTGCTTCGGGTATCGACGCAGGAGAATTCGAAAGGAACTTTGGCACATTGGCGTTCAGACATTTACTGAACGCTTCGAAAATACGCCTGCAACAAGGCCTGCTTGTGCAAAACGGCAATAGAATTTTTATTCCCGAACGTCATATGCTGATATCTGACACCATAATATCAGATTTGTTCCAATAAAAAAAGCAACTCCGTGCAGGAAATTGCTTTCGTTTTTGAACGTATCGCAAATACTATTTCTTTCTTACAAACAACAACCAGTTTTGCTCACCGGTTCTCCAGTGGTAGCCCAGCGAAAACGGTAATGGGCGCGCACCAATTGAATCGTAAGCCGAGGCCAAATCTTTCTGATACAAATACGAACTCGGAAAATCGGCAATGGGTTTCACATATACGCCAAACAAATGCGGTGTCCATGTATCGTGAGTAAAATAGCGGTAAGGCACTCCGGTATCGTCTTCGAGCACTGCATCACTTTTTAGCAATACAAGGTCACGAATATTCGAAAAGGTACCGTAATGACTCAGATATGAAGCCGATTTAATAAAGGTATTGCAGCCTCTAAGATTATCGAGGTAAGTTTTAAGCACCTTGGCCTTGGTAAAACCACTGTCGGAAATGTCGGCATAAAAGTACGTGAAGTCTTTAAGTTTATCGTCTCCTTGCCTTAAAATTTTAAAACGAATGCATTCCACCTGATCTAGGGTATTGGTTGGTTTTTGAATTTCGGTAAATGTCTTGCCATCATTATTTAGCCTGTAATACCCGAAGTCGTAAATTTCGTGACCGGTTTTATGAAGAAACACCAATATTATCGGCAACACTCCATCTACCTGCTGTTTACGTAAATCCTGCTCCATGTTTCCGGTGATGAAATAACTTCTTTTATAAATATCGCGAAGGGCAAAATTGGTAGCATCAAGATAGGCTTTCAGTTGCTCCGACGAGCTTTGGTGCAAAGCGGGAATAGTTCCCAACTTTTCCATAGCAATAAAAACATATTCGTTGGCGTTCGGAAACAGCTGATAGGCATGTAGAAAATCGGGACCCGAAAACGGGTAAAACAAAATAACTGTGTCGTTGATAAGGGGCTTAACCACCGAATCGCTCCAGTTAAAAATATGGTCGAGACGGGTTTCCTGAATACGTTGCCAAGGTGTGTCGATACTTATTTTGTACTCTTTCCAGAATTGACTATCTCCAAATGTGTCGTTAAAATGTGAAGCATCATCGCCGGCCAATAACGAAGCCAACTGGTCATATACACTGTCTTTCGGATAATCAATTACTATTTTGTTTTCGTTTTTTACCGTGTCGTTCACATCGTCGCCCGGTTTTGTTTTATTACCCGAACCACAACTAACCAGCATTATCAGTGCAACAGGAATAAGAAGAAATAATTTTTTCATACAATAATCAATTAAATTTTTAAGTGCGGTAAAAATATAAAAACTTGGCTATTTTCGAAATAATGTTTCAAAAATACCCCGATAAAAAAAATATTGCACTTCTGACAACCTATGGCAAAAAAATACGTCATTACTGTTGCAGTGTAATAAATAAAATGATTATATTTGGCAGTTTAAGAATAGTATGCTTCAAGTAAAACACATATGTGTGGTGATATGCTTTGCTCTGGCTTCAGCGGTAAATGCACAGGTACCACTCAGTTTAACCACTGCAGGAGAATTGCAGCCGGGTGCCGATGCATTTGTGGTAAAGCCCGGCGAAAGTGTGATGATACCTGAAACTCATGTAAAAATGATTCCGCCTGAGCACTTCATGTTCTCACCCGATTTGAAAGGGTTTATTCATGCCGGCACATCATCGGTAATGCAGGTATCCGAAATTATAGGCACTTCATTCATAATGGTTTCTAAAAATCTCACACCCGAGTACATTGCTTCACAAAAATTTGTGTTTAAAGAGAAAGAAGAAATCAGCACCCTTCACGGTGCCAACGGAGTTATATATGTATTGGGGTTTTCGAACAAGGGGGTCGATTACGAACGTCTGATGTTTTTGGCAGGCGATTATCATAACACTATCTGGATTAACGTGAGTTACCCGGCAGCGTCGCGCAAAATTTTGTACGACACCATAAAAGAAAGTTTATTAACAGCTCAATTCGTGAAATATGAGTAAAAAACTACTATTTGCAGCATTGATTTTTGTTTTCTGTGCCGGAGCGAATCAGCTCCGAGCTCAAAACGAAAACATTCTCATTCACAACATACACTACTATTCCTACGATCAGGATATGTGGGGGGCCGGAGATGCATTTAATCTCGACTTCGACTACGAGTTGTTTCATCTTGAATTCGACGAAAATGTCGGTTTCAGCTTCATCGAAGACATTCCTTTTCTCGGGCCGGTAGGTGTTGCCTGGGAGGCAGGTTTTTGGGCTTACCTCAGCTCCACCTTCAGCATTCACGGGTTTACTCTTGGGTCGATTGATGTGAACTACCCGGTTCAGATTACCCTCGATTTTCCGGACCATTACAGTTTCGACCATGGCGAAACTATCCTTGTAGAAACTTGGTACGATGTACTCGACGGATGGTATCTCGACACCCATTTCCCCACCACGGGTATTATTGCATTAGACCTTGAATACGGTTTTGGTGTATATATGAATGTGATAGTATGCATGTTCGATTGTGAAACCATTCCACTGCTGCCCAATCTCAGCGTACCTATCAACCCAACCTATACCGACCCGCTGCCTCACGACTCCATTGCAATCTTTTATCTGAACGGCTACACGGGCGAGGTGGTTTATCCTTGTCTTGATGAAATCACGGGCTTGCCCATGATTTGCGAAGACGATCTGCTGCCCATAGTCATTCCCGACTGGTTTGGAATAGGGCTCACCGGAGAAATAGATATACCCTATGTAATAACCGAAGATTATCTCGATCCCAACACACAATGTCTTACAGCACACGGTAACGACGAATGGATATGGTTTAACTGGAATATACTTACATTTCTCTCGTTTATTGCCGGATTTATTCCACCACCTACAGGCCCTGCTCTGGCACAAATCATCGATATCATCAACGGCGGAACTATAGAATATGAAATTATGCCAGGCGTTACTGCCATAATCGACTATTATCTATTGCAAATAAGTTTGCACATGTCGAGTTATATGACTCAGGACTTTTCATTCTGTCCCACTATCTGGGTAACACTCGGGTTCCCGATTGAGTTACCCTACACAGTGCTTAATCCAAACAATGGCAATCAGGTGATGGATCAGGGTCTTGCACAAGATATCACCTTCAGGGTAAATCACAATCTCGAAATCACATACCCCTGCTACACCCACGACTCTATGCCGGTTTCGGTAGCGTATCATTTCGACAATGAATTCCACAATCACACATGGGACAGTATCGCTTTCGACTTTATCATCTCGGTGTTTTATGCCCACGTAACCATACCTTTCAGTTTCCCGTTCAAAACGGCAGGTATTCCCGAATTTGAACTGCCCGAAGTAAGTGTATATAACAACGAAATAGGCTATACGCAAACACTGCAATATGCCTCGCCCGAAATCACGTTTATATCGCCTTCTCCGGCCGATTTGCTTTCTCAGCAGCAAAGCATCGACCTTACAAAATCGGGCGGTGGAGTAGAAGATAATACTCCCTATGAGGTTAAAGACATAGAATTTGAAATCGGGCCCCTTTACGAAGCCAGTATTCCTTTGGGCTACATCCCACTTACCTGGTACGACCAGACCTGGGAAATGCAAGGATTCCTTCTCGACACCGTAGTGCCGGGAACATGGCTCTATCCGCTGCCCTATCTCGACATGAGCATCAATGCACAAGACGTTTTGTGTTTTGGCGATACCTCAGGGGTAATTACCGTCAATGCAATTCATAGCAGTGGTGCATATACTTTTGAGTATTCCTGGGGCACTACCAATACCCATATGAGCCCCATCGACAGCATCATTGTTCCGGCAGGTTACTACTATGTTACAGTTACCGATGTGTACGGATGTTCGGTTGACGGCGAAATAAATATTGCCAATGCCAATCCACCACTGGTAATGTACCTGTATGCCGATGATGTATTGTGCGCAGGGGAACCCACCGGGAACCTCTATTCGTTTGTCTCTGGCGGGGTACCTCCTTACGACTATTTATGGACACCATCCGGCTCGACCGAGGAAAACCCTGTGGGTGTTTATGCAGGTTGGCACACACTGCTTGTAACCGATGCGGTAGGATGTACTCTCGAGGACTCTGTGTTTATTGACGAACCCGACGAGCCGCTAGAAATGACATGGGTATATCAGAATGTTAGTTGTTTTGGTTTCACCGATGGATTTATCGATGTTACCGTTACCGGAGGAACACCACCGTATTATTACTACTGGGACAACGGACAAATGACCCAAGACTTGTATAATCTTGGCGATGGTGCTTACACCATCACGGTAATGGATTCACACGGTTGCGATATTGTGCACACCTTCGTTATTATTATGCCTACCCGCCTCGAAGTAGAACTCGAAATTCAAGAAGTGCTCTGCTACGGCGAAAATACCGGATGGGTCAATGCCATTGTTACAGGCGGAACCCCTCCGTATACCTATGAATGGAACAATGGAGCTACTACTCAGGATTTGTTTAACCTATATGCCGGTATTTATTCGGTAACAGTAACCGATGCCAACGGATGTGAAGCCTTTGCCATCGGACGTGTCGATCAACCTGATTTACCACTTACCGTTTATATTGACCCCACCGACGTTCGCTGTTTTGGTGAAGGCAACGGCATTGCCGATCTAACAGTGATAGGAGGAACACCACCCTATTACTATGCATGGAGCAATGGAGAAATAAGTGAAGATATTTTCGATTTGGTACCGGGTATGTACAGCGTAACCGTATTCGACGAACACGATTGTGTGGCTTATGCACAGGTGCAAATTTATCAGCCACATGCTCCTATGACAGGAACTATTACCGGCACAAACGTAACATGCAATGGTGGAACAGATGGAAATGTTTATGTTGATGTAACAGGTGGAACACCACCTTATCATTATGCATGGACCAACGGGAGCTGGGGCGAAGATCAATTTAACGTTACTGCAGGAGTGTATACAGTTACCGTAACCGATGACCGCTATTGTCATTACGTGATGTCGTATGAAGTTACACAACCCGAACCCTGGGTTATCCAGATTATCGAAAACCCCGAAATTTGTTATGGACAAATCGCCACAATTGGTTTGAATCTGGTAACCGGAAATACCGAGCCTTATGTAATTATGTGGAGTACCGGAACAACAGGAATGACTACCAATGTGCGCCCACTCACCGACAGTATCTTTACTGCCGTAGTGGTAGATTTTAACAACTGTATCAGCAATCCTGTTCCCATTTCGGTAACAGTACACGACCCAATTGCAATTGCAGTAGAAAGCAACACAAACTTGGTTTGTCCGGGCGAAACGGTTAGTTTCGATGTGAATATTACAGGTGGTGGTGTTGAAGGTAATCTGGTTTCTATCAATGGTGTTGATTATACTTTACCCGTAAGCTTCATTGTAAATCAAGATACCACGTTTGAGTTTATAGCATGGGATGCTTGTAATTATCAATTTGCAAGAGTGGTTGAACACATCAACACACATCCCCTGCCGCCAATAAACATTACTGCCGATAAAACCAACGGATGTGCTCCCCTTACAGTATCCTTCCGCGAAAACAGCCCTCATGTAGGTCAAAGTTATATTTGGAACTTCGACGATGGCGATTTCGAAAATCTTTCGTTCGATAAATATCCGGTTCATACTTTTATGAATGCCACAACCTATCATGTAAACCTACAGGTTACCAACGGCGAAGGCTGCAGCAACGACACCACTATAGGAATTGTTGTATTTCCTGTTCCTGAAGCCGATTTCCGTGCTTCCTCAACAAAAGTACACATTGCAAGCCCTGCTGTAAGCTTTACCAACTTTACTGTAGGAGGCTTCTACTTTAACTGGAATTTTGGCGATGGTGCTGCCAGCACACAGGCAAATCCACAGCATAAGTTTACAATGCCGGGAGTTTATCACGTTACCCTACACACAGAATCGCTATATGGTTGCGTCGACAGTACAGGAGTTGACATTACCGTTACTAACGAAACCATGATATATGCCCCTACAGCCTTTACTCCGAACTACGACCTTATTAACGAAAACTTCAGAATAATTGGCGACGGCATCGACGAGCGCACATTTAAAATGGAAATTTACAATCGCTGGGGCGAGAAAATATTCGAAACCACAGAATACGAAACCGGCTGGGATGGCCGATCGAACCTGAAAGAATGTCCTCAGGGAGTGTATTCGTGGATTATCTATTTCTACGATCCTTTCGGGAATCTCTACACACAAAGCGGGCAGGTAACGCTACTGCGTTAACAGAGAATTAATATGTAATCGATGCGCTGTGTCATATAAAGATGCAGCGCATTTATTTTAAACAGAGGCTGTTGATATAATACCGTCACAGCAATATTGATGAAATGTGTTATTTCAAAAAAATAAATATATATTTGCCGCGTAACCAACACACACATTTATGGTAAAGTTATTACCTGTATTGGCTCTATCACTCCTTTTATCAACCACAGTATTCTCTCAATCGGCAAAAATCAACGGAACCATTAAAGATCAGGCTAACAATGAATTGTTGTTTGGCGTGAATGTAATTGTTACCGGCGATGCCGATACCGTTTCGGTGAAAACCGGAGCGACCACCGACTTCGATGGTAAGTATTTTTTTGAAATACCGGCCGGGTCTTACACCATCACCTATCAGTATGTAGGGTATCAGCGCGAGCGCATTAAACTTACCGTTAAAGCCGGCGAGAACAAAACTATCGACATGGCTCTGAAGCAACGGGCCGAGCTGATAGACGAAGTGGTAATAAGTGCCGGTAAGTTTGAGCAAAAGCTATCTGACGTTACGGTAACCATGGAGGTTATTAAACCCAAAATGATTGAAAACACCAATACTATTAGTATGGAGACAGCTGTCAACCAAATTGTTGGCGTTGATGTTTCCGATCAGCAACTCAGTATCCGTAGTAGTGCAGGGTGGAGTTATGGAGCAGGTACGCGAGTTATCATGCTTATGGACGACCTGCCCATTGTTTCGGCCGATGCCGGCGATATCAAATGGAATTATATTCCGGTTGAAAACATTTCGCAGGTTGAAATTGTAAAAGGCGCGTCGTCGGCATTGTTCGGATCATCGGCACTTAGTGGGGTAATAAATGTGCGTTCGGCCTATCCTACCGACAAACCACAAACCTCTGTTTCTTATTTTATAGGTATCTACGACAATCCCAAAACCGAGAAATACAAATGGTGGGACAACGACTTTTATGTTGACGACAGTTTGTTTTATCAAACAATACCCTTGCGAAACGGCTTATATTATTTCGTAAGAAACCCAATGTATTCGGGCTTAAGCCTGTCGCATTCTCAGCAATTTGGCAACCTCGACCTTACGATGGGCGGAAATCATTTTGTTGACGAAGGCTATCGCCAAAAGGAATACGAAATACGCAGCCGTTTTAATGTAAACTGGAGGTATCGCTTCAAGAAAGTTGACGGATTGGCTGTTGGTATGAATTCTAATTTTATGGCTGTTGATAAATCTGATTTCTTTTTCTGGCACTCCGATTCGTTACCCTACAATGTTCCCGTCCCCGATAAATTGTATGCACCATCGCAGGGATTTCGCATGAATATAGACCCCTACCTCTATTATTATAAACCCAACGGCTCAAAATATAAAATCCGCACCCGGTACTTTGGCACCTCGCAGTTTATTCCTAACGATACTGCCAAAAACAGTGGTGGCGAAACCTATTATGTTGAATATACCTATTCTACGGTTATTAACGATGATGTAAACATTACTGCAGGGGGTGTTAACTCTTACAGCGAAGTGCACTCAAATTTATTTGGAGATCATTATAGCAATAATTTTGCCCTCTATGCCCAGTTCGATTACCGCATAGGCCGGTTGAAAGCATCGTTTGGAGCACGTGGCGAGTACTATCGAGTCGATTCAGCGCAAACCGAATCGCTGGTAACCATCCGCAACTTCGAGTTGCCTTTTAAACCTGTGTTCCGCGCCGGTCTCAATTACCAATTGTTTGAATACACATTTTTAAGGGCTTCGTTCGGGCAGGGCTGTCGTTTCCCTTCAATCAGCGAAAAATTTACTGCTTCCGATTTAGGCGGCTTAATCAATCTGATGCCCAATCCGTATCTGCAACCCGAAACCGGATGGAGTGCCGAAATTGGTGTTAAACAAGGCATTAAACTTTGGGAGGGCTGGAAAGGATTTGTCGATTTGTCGTTCTTTGTTCAGGAGATTTACGAGATGATAGAGTTTACCATTGGGTTTTACGACCCCGAAACTTTCTTACCTATGCCTTTAAGTCAGGGTGTATTTGGTTTTCAGGCACGCAATATGGCCGATGCACGCATTACCGGATCGGAACTGTCGGTAGTTACCAATGGCAATATTGGCCCACTTAAAACAACAGTGATGATGGGATATACCTACAACAATCCCGTGAATCTTGCCGGTGCCGATTCAACAGCTTCATCTGACAATCCGGTGTTGAAGTATCGGTACGTTCATTCGTTTAAAGGAGACCTCGACTTTGAAGCCAAACGCTTTACTTTTGGATTCAACTGGATATACAATAGCCCGATGAAAAACGTTGACCGACTTTTCTGCGATGAACGCGACCCCGAACAAATGGACGCAGTTGAAGCGGATATGTATCAATTCTACTTCCTGATGAGCGATTTATTTCTGTTACCCGGATACTGGAACTATCGGATAGCGAATGCAAATATGCCTTTTGTTTCGTTTGATGCCCGTTTTGGGTTCAAGTTCAACGAGCACATCAGGGCTTCGTTCCTCATGAAAAACGTATTTAATACCGAGTATGTAGGACGTCCCGGCGACATGCGTCCTCCGCGTCGATTCGAATTACAACTTTCGGCAAAATTTTAACCCTCTTTATTGTTTAAACGTGTTGTGAATTTAGTATTAAAATAAAATTTAAATTTGTATTGAAACTCAAAAACAGAAAATTATGAAAAAACTACTATTATCATTTGTTGGCCTAATGGCTTTTGTTGCCTTAATGGCTCAACCCTGTACACCTGATGCGGGATGTATGGATGTAGAAAACCCGGGTGAAATATGCCCCATGGCATTCGACACCGGATATGTGAATGTACCTTACGAGCAGGTTATTACTTTTATTCCACCTGCTACCTACAATTACAATGGACAAAACCTTACCGTTCAAAAGATTGTTATTAATTCTGTTACCGGTCTTCCTAACGAAATCTCGTGGGACACCGATGCCGATGAATTTATTCCAACCAATCCGATTACCCGCTACTGTGGTGTTATGTTTGGAACTCCGTTAACAACCGGGGAGTATACTTTTGGGTTCTCGGCAACTGTTTACATACAGCTATCACAATTTGTTGTGATTCCCGTACCTGTTACCGAAGAAGACCTCAACTACACACCTTTGCTGGTTATTCAAGCTGAGAACATGGCTCCGCCGGTAGCTGAGTTTTCGGCATCTGCTACTTCTGTTCCGGGTGGAGAGGTTATTAACTTCACCGATGAAAGTTTTAATGCTACCACATGGCAATGGACATTTGAAGGTGCCAACAATCCGACCAGTACCGACCAAAATCCAAGTGCAACATGGAACACACAAGGTACCTACGATGTTACCCTAACCGTAACCAATACCAACTGCACACCTCCCAAAACCGACACTTATGTAGCCGAAGATTACATTACCATTACATCAACAGTATTTATTAACCCGAATTTTGCTAAAATTTGCAGCATTTATCCGAATCCGTCGCAAGGTATTGTAAACATCGAAGGTACCGAAATTCAATCGGTGAGTGTTTATAATAGTCTGGGGCAAGTTGTTCACGAAATACAACCTAATGCATCGCGTGTTACACTCGATATCAGCCACTTACAAAAAGGCGCTTATATCGTAAGTGTTATTACCGAAAAAGGCATAGCTCGCACCGGAATTACTCTCGAGTAACAAATAAACCTATATATTATAAAACTGCCTTCTTTCTGAGGCAGTTTTTTTTATTAATTCTAATCGCTCTACGAATAGAACACAAACAAAGATTTTCTTAAAGATTGAATACATCGTGCAACACCGGCAACGACTTCAGGCCTCCGAAGTTTGCAAGGTGTATAGCGTAGTAATCGCTGATTTTTTGTGTCAGAAGAGAACGCTGATTTCGCAACAATGGCAACTGCCAATAGTTATTTTCGTCGGTTTGCATCATACGATATAGTATCTGCGACTCTTCGAGAGAAACCGTATCGGAATCGGTGGTAAACACCGGCATAAATAGTCCTTCGCGAATATTGAAGAAAGGTGTGTGCTCCGAATAATTATCACCCGGTTTAAAACCCAAATACGGCAATAACTTCAAAGCAAAAAACAACGGAAAGTTTGCAACAGACTGACTACTATTATCGAGATGCAAGACCATGCGATGCAGAAACCCGAACAAATCCTCCTGCGGTCCCTCTTCTCTGATCGATCGCATCAGAACTTCGCATACAAACAGCGCCACACTGCATCGTGCCATGTCGGAATTTAATTGTTGAAATGGCTTTTCGATATTCACCTCGCGCAACGAATGCAAACTGCGGGTCTCCTTAAAATCGATTTCGCATTCAATTAGTGCCAGTGGCTGAAACAGAGCTATCCGCATCCGGCTGTTGCGGTTTCGGCTTCCTTTTACCATTACTGCCTGGCGACCCAATTGTGCTGTAAACAGATGCACTATAAAAGCCGAATCGCTATAAGGAATTCTATTTAAAACTATGGCATGGGTCTTAACAATCATACTGCTATTTCATGAACATAATTTTGGTAACATTTTTCTTAGAACCATCTTCGTTCGACGAAAACACCAGATATATTCCTGAACTTACGCGATTTCCGTTAATATCGTTTCCATCCCAAATAGCCTGACCACCAAGCGAGCGCATTTCGGTAACCAGGTTTCCCGAAATATCGGTAATTTTAACATACGAGCCTGCCACCAATCCGTGTATGGTGATATTTCCGCTGTAACCGGGATGCACCGGATTGGGGAATGCATACACTTGAGTAAAATCGGGAGCACCCTGAGTAGCCTCACCTCGAAACGAAATAAGGCCTTTTTCGGTGCCAAAAAAGACTTCGCCGCTTTCGGGAATAATTGCAATACTGTATATGTTGTTGGCCAGCAATGGACTGTTGTCGGTACTGAAATGATGTATTTGTTGCAGGCCGTCGCTACTGGTGAGGAAAACACCTCCGCTCTGGGTACCAAACCATTTACGGTTGGCTCCGTCAACAGCAATAGCAGTAACGGTTTCTGATCCCAAGAGTAAGTCAGCATCATCGGTGCCATCGTTACGGGGAATTTTCACCTGTTGTCCGTAGAAACTGCCCTGATCGAAAACCCTGTCGGGGTTATAATACACCACCACTCCGGCATTGGTCCCTACCCAGATTGAACCGTTAAGGTCTTCGGCTATCGAAAACACTTCATTGCTAATTACCTGTCCGTATTCGTCAACAACACTTAATTTGCGATAGTCGTCGTCGCTTTTATTGTCGGGGGTACCTTTGTCGTCGAAAACAAACAGTCCGCCTCCACGAGGCAACACCACCCATTTCTTTCCAGTTTTGGTAACAATAATTTGCCTTACATTCAAGGCATTCATTTCGGCTTTGTAGTTTATTGCATGCCATGTGCCGTTGGCCATTTTTACCACAATGGGCATGTTGTTGTCGGAACATGTTATCCACAAATTCCCCAAAGCATCAAAGGCCAATCCTCCGATTCGCATCAATGTGGTGTTTGGTATCAATTCAAGGGGACTGTTGGTTTCGTTGTACACCTGTGTTAACGAAAAGTTGGTAAACTCAAGTAAACCCTTTGTCCACGACCCGGCAAACACCTGTGATGGATTCAATGGATTAACCGCAACCGAGACCAAATCGGTGATACCCTGCATATCAGACTGGTTACCCGGGTAACGGGTGTCCCAGATGTCGGTGAAACGGAACAACATAGGCTGGTTGTAGGTAGGGGTAAGCGACAGGTTGAAGCCGCCGCCTACGCCATACATGGTATTTGCATTGGCTGCCATTCCAAAAAACACATAATTCATGGGGCCGTTCAGTGTTTTCTTCTCGAAATACCACAAATCGCTGCTGGTAACCAAACCATAGTTGCGGTCGGCAACCCACAATGTATTGCTGCTTCCATACAAGGCATACTGAGGATACATAGTTGGCGTATCGAAATTATAGGTCCAAACATGATGGTAATTCTCAAAAGAACTATTGTAAAGTTTAATAAAATACTGGCTGGTTACCACCAACACTTCATCGGTTGCCGTAATAGAGTTGGTCATGGTAACCACATTATCGAAATAGCTCCAGTTTCCATCATCATACACCATTAGGGTATCGGCATTAAACTGGGTGGGATGCTTATAGTTAGCTATAAGTTTTCCGTTGAAACACTCAATAGTATTGAAATTTTTGTCGCGCATCCACGAAAATGGGGTACCGGATGGCAAATCGGTAATCCGTGTCCAATTGGCAAAATTAATCAGATCGCTCGATAGTAAGCCCATATATATACCTTCGCTGGTTGCTGCATACAAATGGGTGCCATCGGTGGTAGTTTCGTTTACATATACATAAGATCCATTCTCGCCAATAAGGTAGGTGCTGTTAATTTCCATTCGCCTCATATCGAATACAACAATACCAAAGCCACACGACAGATAGGCATTATCGCCAAGAAACATAAAATGCTTAATGTTTTTTGATGCGGTCATTGGCTTTCGCTTTATGTCGGGCACATTAATAATGCGATTGTTGCCAATTATGTCGATGTTGCCATTGCTATAGCCAACAAACAACAAGTCGAAGTAGTTGTTGTAGCCCACCGAGAGAACTCCGGCGTCGGACAATCCGTTTACCTTCGACCATTTTTCGAGCTCAGCATTGTTTTTATTATAACTAAACAAGCCCACATTGGTAACCACAAACACCTTATCGCGTGTTTCGGCAAGCATGGTTCCATAATAATAGGGCAAATGGTCGCGCCACTGACCTACGGCAATCTGGCCACTGGCCAGCAACGAAAGCACAAGTAATGCATTTAGCACCACATATTTTTGAAATCGGTTCATCTGTACAAAATAGTAAAATAATATAACTAAAAAACCGTCAGAATATTTTATTAATCAACACTATTCAGATAATTTACCAATGCAGCCATTGCCATTGCCCTATGCGAAATGCTGTTTTTAATTCCGGATGGCATTTCGGCAAAGGTGTCTTCATAACCATCGGGCACGAACACCGGATCGTAACCAAAGCCGGATGTACCACGCAAATTATCAATAATTTTACCGGGAACAAGGCCTTCGAACAGCAAGATTTTTCCATTGATTGATAGTGCAATAATTGTTCTAAAACGTGCATTCCTATTTTCGTGCTGTTGTAATTCGCGAAGCAGCTTCTCGATATTATCGCTTGAATTGCGTCCGGGGCCGGCATATCTGGCCGAATGCACACCGGGTTGCATATCAAGGGCTTCCACTTCAAGCCCTGTGTCGTCGGCAAAGCAATCGACTCCATATTTTTCGGCCACATATCGGGCTTTTTCTATGGCATTTGCCTCAAGGGTATCTCCATTTTCGCGAATATCTTCGTTACAGCCTATTTCGGTTAAACTTTTAATGTGAAAGCGATTGCCTAATATTTCTCTAATCTCGGCGAGCTTGTGAGGGTTATTGGTTGCAAAAACAAGTTCTTTCATGAGACATGATTTCAAAAAAAATACTAATACGAAAAATGGAAGTTGTAAATTATTTGTCGAATAGCCGGTGGAAAATACTCGCCCACCAACACATCTTTATCGTAGAGGTGAAAAGGGACATCCACCTCGGCATAGCTTCCGTGAACCAGTTCGCCCAAATTATCGTAGATACTGAAGTGTACTTTAAAACTACGACTAAAATCGGAACGTCCCGATGCATACGGATCGCTATAATTGCCTTTGATTTCGAACTGATTGATAAACAGGAAGAAATCAATGTTGCGTCGTTGCGCCAGTTGCTGCAGAAAAGTAGTATCGGTAAAGGCTATATGAAAATAGCGGTTCTCGTGTGTTTGCCTTCGGCTAATTATTTCACCATCACTGCGTTCGCCACCAACATAAATATCGTCGGACACCTGTTTTTTCTTTTTTGGGAACATTTTACGAAACCACGACTGTTCTTCGGGCTGTTCGGGCTTATTCTGCATTTTGGTTTTCATCTCGTAGCGAATGATGGTGTACAACCCATCGAGATCGTCGCGGGCTTCGCGTGTGTTGTCGGTAAGCAAATCGACTGTGTAGCAAGAGTCGAGAAAAGCCATGTGCAAATGGCGATTCCATTCCATGCGGAAAAACATCATCAATTCGTCGTGAGTCATATTGTATCGTGTAGCCATTTCGGGGGTAGCATCGTTCAAATAGATGCGTGTGTCGAATGGAACTATCAACATGCGAAATTCGTGTGCCGGCCGTGTTTTAAAAACAGGTTCAATTTGTGCCTGAAGCAGACCTGGCAACAGCACTACAAACAGAATCCATAATGTAATCCTGTTTTTCATCGGAACAAATTCACAATATCGTTGCCAATTATAAATGTCATCAACAGCATAATAATTACCAAGCCTATATATTGTGTTATTTCCATAAATCTATCGGAAAACTTTCGGCGGGTAACAGCTTCAATCAACAAGAAAGTAGCATGCCCACCATCGAACGCAGGGATTGGTAAAATATTGATAAAAGCAAGAATGAACGACAACAAGCCTGTGATATACCAAAATCTGGCCCAATCCCAGGTTGCCCCATACACTTTGGCAATTCCAATGGGTCCGGCCAAGTCGCGGGCTTTTTCGGTACCCTTAAACACCATTTTAAAACCTTTTATATTGGAATAAATAGCTTCGAAACCATCGGAATAGGCATAACGCATAGCCGAGAAGAAGGTGTAGTCCTTTGTAATATAATTGGGTTTGCTTATTAATATACCAATAACGCCATCACTGCTCACAGGTATTTCCAGCGATAATGACTCACTCTGGCGATTAATCAAACATTGAATCGTATCGCCCGCTTTCGATTTCAGAATTTCTCGAAAATTACCATATGTACTCACCGGAATATTCTCAATCAAAACCATACTATCGCCAGTACGCAAACCAGCATTCCAGGCATTCATGCTATCAGGAACCGACTCAATATGTAACGGATAATTATCGTAACCAATAAACAGGTTTCCCCTGCCAATGTATTTATACACGGTGTCGGGAACATCAACCACCACCCTTTCGCCATTGCGCAACACGGTAACCTCTCCCCCGAAATACAAACGTGTCGACAACACTTCTTCAGCGCGCTTCACTTCTTTTCCGTTTATTTCGATGATATGGTCGCCGGTTTTAAAGCCCACAACGCGAGCAAATTCGTAGGCATGAATGCCATCGGTAGCGTTCTCTACGGGTAAATATTGTTTGGTAAACACCAGGTGCGACATAGTAAAAATCAGAATTCCGAGAACAATGTTCAACACCACTCCGGCAATCATCACCACAAGGCGTTGCCAGGCAGGCTTAGAACGAAACTCCCAGGGCTGTGGGTCTTGTTTCATCTGCTCTTTGTCCATCGATTCGTCGATCATACCTGCAATTTTGCAATAACCTCCAAAAGGCAACCAGCCAATTCCAAACTCGGTATCGCCAATTTTGCGGCTCCATATTTTGAACTTTCCTATGTCGAAAAATATGTAAAACTTATCGACCCTGATTTTGAACATTCGAGCTGCAATATCGTGACCAAATTCATGAACCAGCACCAAAATCGCCAGCCCGAGTATCAGTTGCGCCGCCATTACCAATCCATTCATATTCTATAGTTTATTAATAATTTCTTCGCTAATAATTCTTGCTTGTGCATCGGTTTCGATATAATCGCATAATTCGGGCGATGCAATATACTGTGTTTTTTCGATGGCTTTTTCAATCACTACGGGCATTTTTACAAAGGGAAGCCGTTTTTCGAGAAAGCGTGCCACCGCCACTTCGTTGGCTGCATTCATAGCACAGGGAACATTCCCTCCAGCACGCAATGCAGCATAAGCAATGTTCAGATTCCGAAAAGCCTCGGTGTCGGGCTTTTCAAAACTGAGATGCAGATTGTTCGCGAAGTCGACACGGGGAACATCTGAAAATATCCTTTCGGGAAACGAAAATGCATAATGAATTGGCATTTTCATATCGGGTAAACTCATCTGGGCTTTCACCGAGCCATCGATAAACTGCACCATAGAATGCACAATACTTTGCGGATGAATTACAACATCTATATTATCGGGAGCCAATCCAAACAACCAATGGGCTTCTATCACCTCAAGTCCTTTATTCATAAGGCTTGCCGAATCGATGGTAACCTTTGGTCCCATGTTCCACTTAGGGTGGTTCAGTGCCATTTCGGGTGTGACCGATAACAGGTATTCCATATTTTTACCCCTGAAAGGTCCTCCCGAAGCGGTAAGAATAAGTTTCTCTACCGATTTCATATTCTCGCCCACTATGCACTGAAAAATTGCCGAATGCTCAGAATCGACCGGTATGATAGGAGCTTTATACATTTTCGACAAACGGGTAATCAATTCTCCTGCCACCACCAGGGTCTCTTTATTGGCCAGCGCAATTACCTTTCCGGCTTCAATCGCTGCTATAGTAGGCTCCAGACCGGCAAAGCCGACCATTGCCGTAAGCACAATATCGACAGCTCCGCTGGCAGCAGCGTATTTCACCGAATCGCGTCCGGCAAACACTTTAATAGGGAGGTGCGACAGCGCATTTTTTACTTCTGAATATTTAGCCTCATCGGCTATTACTACCATATTGGGTTCCAAAGCCACAGCTTGCTCAATAAGAAGTTTGCTGTTACTGTGGGCAACCAGTACTTCGGCAACAAAACGACCATGACTTTTCATGATAATCTCAACCGCCTGAGTACCAATCGACCCGGTAGATCCCAACAAAGCTATACGCTTGGAGTCCATATCAGAATTGAGTATAATTTTCGGGGTTCATGGCTTTGCCATCGATCCAAATTTCAAAATGCAGGTGATTGCCTGTGCTAAATTCTCCGGTATTGCCCATTACCGCAATAGCTTGGCCGCTACCAACAATATCGCCGGTTTTCACCATAATGCTTTCGGCATGCCGATACACTGTGATGATTCCTGACTCGTGTTGCAGAACAATAGTGTATCCGGTTTCAACTGTATAATTAGCCAGAATAACCGTTCCCTGAAGGGCTGCTTTTATCGTATTGTCGCTGTGGGCAACCACATCGGTGCCATAGTGATTTCGTGCCGGATCGAAAGCATTGCTTACCATTCCTTTTATAGGCGGATAAACAGCCAGCATGGCTTTGGGAGCCAGATTCAGTTTAAATGAATGATTCACCCAAATACCTCCCTTGCCTTCGGAAAGGGTTTTGGGAATACTGTCGGATGCACTTGCATGGCTTGCAAACAAGAAGGTGTTGTCAACCGAATCGATTCCCAGCAGGATATTCCTTATGGCCTCCAGATATTGGTCGCGTATTCGCAATTCTTCTTCGAGACTATCAATTCGTACTTTATTGCTATACATGTGCTTTTTTACCGTAGCATCGGGATATCCCGGCATACGTTCGCGCAGCGAGGTATTACTTATCAGCAACCAGAAACCGAAGAACAAAACTGCAATCAAACTGAGTTGCAGGATAATAATGCCAAGCCTGTTGAAGCGAAATGTCCACCGGGCTTCGAGACTCTCCGAAAGGTACAATACCAATCGATACTTACGCTTTAGCCATTTGCCAAGATGAAATTTCTTCTTCTCCATGTATCTATATCGTTTTACACACGCTTATAGTATCTGATGTCAGATTTTATTTAATGCTTGTTCCAGATCTTCCAACAAATCCTCTACATTTTCGATTCCCACCGAATAACGCACCAGTCCGTCGGTAATACCGGCAGTCAGTCGGTTTTCGCGACTTACTCCGGCATGTGTCATTGAGGCAGGATGCTGAATTAACGATTCAACGCCTCCCAGCGATACGGCCAACATAGCAACATGAACGTTATTCATGAGTACTTCTCCGGCTTTAATTCCACCTTTCAATTCGAAACTAATCATTGCTCCGGATCCGTCCATTTGCTGTTTTGCCAGATGGTATTGTGGATGTGATTTTAATCCGGGATATTTAACCCATTCAACCTTAGGATGCTTTTCGAGGTATTCTGCTATCAGCATTGCCGATTGCTGCGAACGATCCATGCGCAACGACAATGTTTTCAGGCCTCTTATTACCAGATAAGCCTGATGCGGATCCATGTTACCCCCCATATATACCATTGTCTGGCGTAGTTTTTTGTGAACCTCATGATTTCCTGCTATCAATGCACCACCAACAATATCGGCATGGCCATTGATAAACTTGGTAAGCGAATGCAACACAATATCGGCACCGTGTTCAAGGGGTCGTTGCAGATAAGGAGAACTAAAGGTATTGTCGACACAAACAATAATATTGTGTTTGTGGGCCAGTTCGCTGGCGGCTTTAATGTCGGTAATCTGCATGGTTGGATTGGCCGGTGTTTCAAGATATAATAATTTGGTATTTGGCCTGATATGTTTTTCGATATTTGTGATATCGGCAGTGTCGATAAAATCGAAGCTAACGCCAAAACGGGAGAAATCGCGTTCCATTACTCCACGGCTGGGACCGTATATAGCACTGGTTCCTATCATGTGGGCATTGTTCCCGAGCAGGGCCATATATACTGTTGAAACAGCTGCCATGCCCGAAGCAAGCGCTATACAGCCAACACCTCCTTCGAGAGCATTTATCTTATCTTCGAGAGCATTTATCGTGGGGTTACCAATGCGGGTATAGATGTAACCCGGGTCTTTTCCGGCAAAGCAGTCGGCACCATGCTGTGCATTTCTGAATTTAAAGGTTGAGGTTTGATAAATTGGCGTTACAGCGCTTCCGTATGCATCTTCGTAATCGCCGGCATGAATGAGTTTTGTGTTAAAACCTTTTTTTGAAGTATCCATAAGCATTAATAATTTAAAATAACAAAAAAGGAGTTCTTGCTGAACTCCTTCGAAAAAATTAGTGGAGCATAGCGGGGTCGAACCGCTGACCTCGTGACTGCCAGTCACGCGCTCTAGCCAACTGAGCTAATGCCCCGATATTTTAAAGAACTATCTCACAACCTGAAACTTACCACTTTCTCTTGCGCCACTATCTTGCGAAACAATTTCGTAGAGATAAAGGCCATCGCGTAAATTTCGGGTGTCAAAGATATAAATATCTGAAGAAATATCTATATTATGAATAACTTTTCCGTCGATACTGTAAATTTTTATTTGTGCATCGTGTGCCGAAGCATTCTTAAAATGTATGATATCGGTAACCGGATTGGGATACACATTCCAAGAAACCGGCATGCTAGTGTTTTCGCTTCCCAGAAATTCGCCGTTATAGTATTTCACATTGTATGCTGTTTGACGGTCGGGGCTCACCTGCATCGAAACCAAAGGGATACTCAGACTATATGCCCAGTAATGAATGCTATAGGTGGAGTCGAGCATAGGTAATTCTATCGGCAGCATATCACCAATAAATGGGGCTTCCTGCAATGGGAAATATTCACCCGTAAACTTCGACCTGATAAAAATATTGGTAACGGTTCTTTCTTCGCGCAATTCGCGCAACACTTCGCGGGTTGCATTGTATGAATTGGTATCGGCAATGGTGATGCTGGTGTTCAAATCGAATTCCGACATCTGGTACATGCTCAGTGCAATTTGTATTGTGTCGTACAACGAAGCTATGGGCTGATAGTAGTCGGGGGGAATAATCTCCTGAAATTCGCTGATATGAAATTTTTGGGCAACCGTGCCTTCTTCGTTCAAACTATATGGGGCAGCAATAGGAAAGTGCATAACGGCAAGTGAGTCGGTGGCTTTCATCACCGCCGGCACACCCATCATAGGCATTTCTCCGGCCATTCCGATAATATTGGCTTCGGTCCACGATATTTTCATAAACACCGTAAAACCCATATCGTTGATAAATGCCACCGTAGCTCCGGGAAAGTCACCGGCAAGGTCATACACCGAGGGGGCAACAAAACGCACCGTATCGAGAATGCATTGCTCGTAGGTAAAAACACCAAACACCAATTCGTCTTCGGGGCCAAAGGAAGTAAGAGGCATACCCGTATTGGGATCGGTATTAGAATATATCGCCACAGGGATTTCATCGTTCACATGGATATAGTCGGGGCGGTTATACACAACCTGAGCTTGAGTAAACGCCCATAATATCAGCATTGATAAAAGAAGTACATTTCTTTTCATACGATTGAATTTAGTTATTTAATAAACTGCAAAGGAATTCTAGTTAAATACCGTTTGAGTGTTGATGGTGATGGTCTCAACATAGGTTTTGTCTTCTTCGAGCATAAGAACACCCATACCCCTGCGAACAAACGGATTGTCGCGGTCGGTACCCTTGGTAACTTCTACTTTATAAATAGAAACGTATTTAAAGTCGTAACTAACCCGACCATCTTCCCCTGTCCACGAAGTATCGGCCACCAACTTAGGCCCGCTAAGTAAGTACACAACGGTGTGTGAACTATCGGAAGGAGCGGCTTTCACTATCACCATGGCTCCTTCAACAGGCTGCCCTGCTTCATCTTTAACAATTACAATTGCTTTGGGATTAATCGGTTCTTTGCACGAAAAAACCAGTAATATTAAGCCTGCCAGAAGGCTTGTCGAAATCAGAGTGTAGAAACGTTTATTCATTGTGAAGAAATTTATTAACTTTGTAACCCACAATTATACGAACTATTTTAATTATTTCAAAATTTTATTGTGATGTATAAGTCTTTTGTTTTAATACTCCTCGGCATTCTCGTTCTTGCGTCGGGCTGCGCCCTGCCATCGAAGAAGCTGGCCATGAAAAATTATGTGCTGATAACCACCGACATGGGCGAAATGGTGCTGGGTTTGTACGAAAGCACTCCGCTTCATCGCGATAACTTCATAAATAACAGCAAAACCGGTGTGTACGATAGTTTGTTAATTCATAAGGCCACCCATAAAGGCTTAATTAGTGCCGGTCATCCTGATTCAAAAAATGCTGCCAGCGAAGTGGTTCTCGACAAAATTCCCGTTGACACCTTGCTCTCTCCCGAGATACACAAGGAACTCATGCATCGCAGGGGGGCTGTTGGAGCTGTTAGGGCCGAAGACAAGCTAAATCCTTCGGCGAAATCGCATCCAACAATGTTTTACATTGTTTTTGGTGAACGTTTTTCCGATAATACCCTCAACAAGGTAGAAAGCCTGCGCAATGTTCATGTGATACGCAATTATGTTGATATATATATATCGGAACCGGGCAATGAAGCACTGCGCGACAGTATGAATTTTTATCAGCAAAACCGAATGAGTAAAGACTACGCACGACTATATCAACAAGCTGCCGAAAAAGTGAAGCCCAGAATTACTGCAGATGGTATCACGCTGTTTTCGCTCAACAAAAAACAACGCCAGGTGTATTGCACCGATGGTGGACTTCCAACAATGGACGGCGATTACACCATTTTCGGGCATGTGGTTTACGGCATCGACAATCTTGAGGCCATCACCCGTGTGAAAACAGGGCTGGGGTTTCGGCCACGTAACAACATATATATTTTAAGCACTCGGGTTATGGATAAAAAAGAGTGGAAAAAATTTCGAAAAACACACCAACCATAACATAAACACTGCTATTTTTGCTGCGAAAAAACTTCGCTTTTGCCAATAATTATTCGATTTACATCATGAAAGAACTGATAAATAAAATAGCCGAAGAAATTTTGTTGTTCACGGCAGGCAGCCACAACGACGCTGAAGCATTCAGATTAAAATATCTCTCGAAAAAAGGTATTATTCCAACCCTGTTCGACGATTTCAGATTGCTGCCACCCGAACAGAAGCGCGAAACAGGGCAACTGCTGAACAGCTTAAAAGTACTTGCCAACGAAAAATTAATTACCCTTCAGGAAGCGGTAAAAGGCGAAGAAAAAACATGCTGCCCCAACGACCTCAGTCTGCCCGGCGACGCGTTGAACCGAGGCTCGAGACATCCTGTTTCGCTGCTTATCAACGAAATTTGCGGTGCATTCATGCGTATCGGCTACACCATAAGTCATGGGTTCGAAATAGAAGATGATGAACATAATTTTTCGCTGCTGAATTTTGCGCCCGATCATCCGGCCCGCGATATGCAGGATACGTTTTTTATTACACCCGATTTGAACATCCTACTGCGCACGCACACCTCTTCGGTACAGGCACGCGAAATGCAGAAGAACCGGTTACCCATAAGAACCATTTCTCCGGGTCGCGTATATCGCAACGAGGCCATTTCGGCACGTTCGCATTGCCAGTTCCATCAGGTAGAGGGGCTGTATATCGACGAGAACGTATCGTTTGCCGATTTGAAACAAACCTTACTGTATTTTGCCAGAGAGATGTTTGGTGAGCAAACCAGCATCAGGCTTAGGCCATCGTATTTCCCATTTACCGAACCCTCGGCCGAAATGGATGTGAGCTGTAGCTTATGCGAAGGTAAAGGGTGCCGCGTGTGTAAATACACCGGTTGGCTCGAAGTGCTGGGCTGTGGAATGGTAGACCCAAACGTATTGGATGCTGCCGGAATTGACTCGGAAAAATATACCGGATTTGCTTTTGGAATTGGTGTCGAAAGAATGGCAATGCTAAAATATGGCGTAAACGACATCAGGCTCTATTTCGAAAACGACATTCGTTTTCTGAAACAGTTCTCAAGTATATATTAAAATCCTGACCGCGACCAATGCTTCCGGTTTCGGTACGCATCGAAATAAAAAATGGAACTATTCTCTCGCATAGTTGGTAACCGGTCGGAACATTTAATTGTATTGCACGGTCTGTATGGCAGTGGCAACAACTGGCTGAGCATTGCCCGAAAGTTAAGCAATACCTTCACCGTTCATTTGCCCGATATGCGCAACCATGGAAAATCGCCGCATCATTACTCGCATACCTACCACGACATGGTAAACGACGTAATTGAATATGCCAACACACAGCAACTAGAAACATTCTATTTGGCTGGGCACAGTATGGGCGGAAAAACAGCAATGTTTCTTGCGGCACTGCACCCCGATAGGGTAAAAAAACTTATTGTTCTTGATATTTCGCCGCGAAACTATCACTACCTGAACGATGCGTCGCAACACACCCTATTTCACATGAATTTAATAAGCTTTCTTATTAACTCAGGGCTGGAATCGGCCAAAAGCCTGTTGGAGGCCGATGCTATACTGGCTCAGGGCATCGAAGACCAGCGTTTGCGCAGGTTCATGCTTAAGAATGTGTTTAAATCGGGGAACACCCTTCGGTGGCGGCTCAACCTCGAAGCCTTACTAAACAACTTAAACAACACACTTAGCGGTTTGAGCCCCGACGATTTTATCGATAAAAAAATCAGCCTGCCAACTCTATTTTTGCGCGGTACTCTATCCGATTATCTGCCCGAAAACGACCGTAAGCTCATCGATTTTATTTTCGACAATGCAGCTATTGTTGATATCGAAGGAGCAGGGCACTGGTTGCATGCCGAGAACCCCAATGCGGTAATTCGTAACATCGCTTTGTTTTTGTTGAAATAATTTGGCAAATATTTCATATCGCTGTTATTACCCAAACTAATATTCCTAACTTTGCAGCTCTATTTAAGATGTGTTGTGATGAATAAGAAACTAATTATTTTTCTCTCGGCGGCACTGTTGTCGGCTACGCTTGCTGCTCAGCCTGTTGAAGACAGTATCCCTTCAGAAGCCAAACTCACCAATATTCCTGTTATTTCGCTTTCTGATTCCGATATTCAAAACGATGCACAGTCGCAGGATATCAGCGGCTTACTGCAATCGTCGTCCGATGTATATGTGTCGCTTTCAGGATATACATTCGGGCAGGTTTTCTACCGCATCAGAGGATACGATAGCGATAATTATTCGGTATTGATTAATGGTGTTTCGGCCAACGACCCTCAAACAGGCAGGGCTTTTTACAGTACCTGGGGAGGCTTAAACGATGCCACACGCAGCACCATCAACTACAATGGAGTGGGTTTTTCGGGAGAAGGCTTTGGCAACATAGGAGGCATGACCAATATTATCACTCGTGCATCGGGCTATCAGGCACAAACCAAAATATCGTATTCTATCGGAAATAAAAGCTATCGACATCGTGTAATGTTTACACACGCCACCGGGCTCACCCAAAATGGTTGGGCATTGGCTGTTTCGGGATCACGACGTTGGGCATATCAAGGCTACAGTCCCGGAACCTTCTACGACGCCTGGGCTTATTTTGTGAGTGCCGAGAAAGTATTTAACAAAAAACACAGCCTGAATTTCACCGGATTTGCCTCACCCAACCGCAGGGGCAGAAACAGTGTTTCTACACAGGAAGTATACGATTTAACAGGAACAAACTACTATAACAGCAACTGGGGTTATCAAGACGGCAAAGTAAGAAACGCACGGGTAAACAACTATCATCAGCCCAATTTAATGCTAACCCATTACTGGAATATCGACGAAAAAAGCAAACTTACCAGCTCGATAAATTATATGTTTGGCCGCGGCGGTGCCACTTCGCTGAACTGGTACGATGCAGCCGATCCCCGACCCGATTACTATCGCTACCTGCCCAGTTATTACGTGAGCGAAAACGAAGACATGGCAAATATATTAACATCGCAGTGGCAAAACGATGAAAGCTTCCGCCAACTCGACTGGGATTCGTTTTATAATGCCAACCGCCGTAACCTGTTCACCATACAAGATGTAAACGGCATCGATGGACAAAACCTTAGCGGCAACCGATCGAAATACATTATCGAAGAACGCCGCTCCGACGTTAGCAAGCTATCAATCAACTCGGTGTATAACCGCCAGATAAACGACAACATCAGGCTTTCGGCAGGGTTAAATGCCATTGCCTATACGGGTGAACACTTTAAAGTAGTAAACGACCTACTGGGTGGAGACTGGTGGCTCGATATTGACCAGTTTGCCGAAAGAGATTTTGAAGATGAATACGCTGCTCAAAGCGACCTCGACAATTACAACCGCCCAGTGGGCGTTGGCGACATTTTTGGATATCACTACAAAGCCAACATTCGCACTGCCGATGCATTCAGTCAAGCGTATTTCACCTATAAAAGAATAGAATTTTATGCCGGTGCCAGTATCAGTTATACCGATTTCTTCAGAACAGGAATGATGAAAAACGGACGCTTCCCCGATAATTCGAAAGGCGACTCGGAACACAATAATTTTGTGAATTACCAAACCAAAGCGGGAATCACCTTAAAACTCGACGGCAGAAACTTCATTGTGCTTAACGGTGCTTATCTCACCCGCGCACCTTACTTCGACAACGCTTACATATCGCCTCGCACACGCGATCATGTAGCCGATGGCCTTTCTTCAGAAACCATATATACCGGAGACATTGGTTATGTGTACCGTTCGCCGGTAGTTAAAGCCCGCATAACAGGCTTTTACGCCGATTTCTCGAACCAAACCGAAATTAAAAGTTTCTATCACGATGAGTTACGCACATTTGTAAACTATTTGATGACCGGCGTAGGTAAAAGGCATTTTGGCCTTGAATTCGGTGCCGAGGTAAAACTAAACGCCACCATGGAACTGCAAGCCGGATTCGGCTACGGAAAATATCTCTACAACGGACGTCCTTTGGTTTCGATAGCACAAGACAACGATGCCGAAATACTTGTAAGCAACCGACTGGTGTATCTGAACAATTATCACGTGGGCGGAGCACCCGAACTGGCCGCTTCGGTGGGTTTTAAATATAATGCTCCCAAATATTGGTTTGTAGGGATAAATGCAAACTATTTTGGTGAAAACTATGTGGATGTTAACCCCGAACGACGCACCGAAGAAGCCTTAGAAAGCTTTGTGGTTACCGACCCGCAATGGAGACAGATACTCGATCAGGAAAAACTGCCCGCGGCATATACCATCGATTTATGGGGCGGAAAATCGTGGCGTATTCATGGCAAATATCTTGGTTTTAACCTGAGCGTCGATAATATTTTAAATAAAAAAGATGTGCTGACCCGGGGCTTTGAGCAATTGCGGTTCGACGATGGCAATGTTGACAAATATCCGGTAAAATATATGTATATGTATGGACGCACTTTTATGCTGAATGTGTATTACAGGTTTTAATAATTAATTAAATTTAAGATACTCTTTATGAAAAAATTTGCATTCCCTTTATCATTCGCTGGTTTAATTCTGTTGTTGAATGGCTGTATTCAAACCAATTTCGACGAACCACCACTGAATATTATTCCCGAGGGCAACGTAATCACCATTGGCGATTTAAAAGACATATATAACGACAGTGTAATATTAGGACCCTATCTGAGTTCCTACAAATTTACCGACGATTATTCGCTGTATGCTGTGGTTACTATCGACGATAAATCGGGAAATCTGTACAAGGCTGCCTACATAGAAGATGCTACAGGCGCCATCAATATGCGATTGTTGTCGTCGGGAGGAGTTTACGAAGGCGATTCGGTGCGGGTGTATCTGAAAGGGCTGGTAATTAGCGTGTACAATGGTATGTTTCAGCTCGACTCGGTTGATGTTGATAAGAACGTGATTAAACAGGCAACGCTACGTAATCCTCAACCCACAGAAGTAAACATCAATCAGATATTGGCCGGAGGATATCAGGGTAGACTGATAAAACTAAACAACGTTCAATTTCTCGAAAGCGAAATTGGCATGACTTACGCTGACCCCTTGAATCTGACAACCATGAACCGAACCATAGAAGACTGCGATGGCAACCGCTTAATTGTGCGCACCAGCGGGTATGCAAAATTTGCCGGAGCCACAACCCCCGAAGGCAAAGGCAGCATTATCGGGGTGGTTGATCTCTATCGCGTAGGAAGCAATTCCACTTGGCAATTATATATTCGCAGAACTTCTGAAGTACTGATGAACGGCTTACGCTGCGGACAGTTTTTTGCGCTTCTCAACGAAGACTTTTCGTCGGTAAGCGACAATCAACCCATTGCATTAGATAATTGGATAAACCTTGCAACAACTGGAACCGTGGTATGGCTTGGGTCGAACAACGGCATCGACACCAGAGCAAAAATTACCGGAACTGGCGATAATGTTTCGTGGCTAATAACGCCTGTGGTAAATTTGGATGATTCAGACAACGAATATCTCATTTTCAACACGCGGGCTCTTAATGTAGTGGGATCAGAGCTGAAGGTTTATATATCGACCAACTACGACGGAGGCAACAATCCGGCATCGGCAACCTGGACAGAACTTGATGCCAACATTGCTTCGGGCAGCGACATTACCCAATCGGGTCAAATAGATATTTCGGGATATTCGGGCAATGTTCGTATCGCGTTTAAATACTCGGCTTTATCGGGAGCCACCGGTAGTTTTTATCTCGACAATGTGGTGGTAGCACACGAATAAATTAATTGGTTTTTATCAATAAATTTATTGCTATTTTTGGAACAGATAATAATGGAATGTAATGAATTTATTGCTGGTAATTGCAGGTTTAATTTTGTTATTGTTCGGTGGCGACTGGCTGGTGCGTAGTGGGGTATCGCTTGCTGCGCGCTTTCAAATTTCTCCGCTCATCATTGGATTGACCATTGTTTCGATGGGCACATCAGCCCCCGAGCTTATGGTAAGTATTCGCGCTGCCCTCGAAGGTTACCCCGACATGGCCATGGGCAATGTTGTGGGTTCGAATATTGCTAATTTAACCCTTATTCTTGGGCTCACAGCCTTAGTGTTACCGATACCCGTTTCGCGCGAAACCATACGGATATCGTGGCCGGCTTTGTTTCTGGCATCGGCCATATTATTGGTTTTTGCACTGAATCATGAAATAGGACGCATCGAAGCATTTGTAATGCTGGCAGCATTGCTTGCTTTTATTTATGTACTGTATCGCCGTTCGAATAAGCATGGCTATGTGCCCGACGATAAACCCAAAACCTATAATATATGGCTATCGCTGCTGATAATGGCCGGTAGCATTGCTGCGCTTGCTTTTGGTGCAACATTGCTTGTTGATGGTGCGGTGGCGTTAGCCTCAAAACTTGGAATAAGCGAACGCATTATTTCGATAACGGTTGTTGCTTTCGGAACCAGTGTTCCCGAGCTGGCAACTTCGCTGGTAGCAGCATTTCGTAAGCAATTAGACATTTCGGTTGGCAACTTGATTGGCTCCAATATCTTTAACATTCTGTGCATTTTGGGTATTACTGCCGGCATTAAGCCCATGCAGGTTAGTTCTCAATTAATTCAATTCGATTTGCCGGTGGTGTTGGGCATAGTATTGCTGCTGGGGCTTTTCTTTATACCGCTGAAAAAGCCACGCATCACAGCCTGGAAAGGCATGGTGCTGATTGGGTGTTACTTTGCTTACTATTATTTTATTTTTAGCTGACAACACACCCTCGCTAATATATTTTTGCACCTTAGCACACAATGACCCAATAAACCCGGATTTTTTTTAATTTTGACCATTCAAATTAATAGTACTACTGTTCGATGAATGTATTGTACACTTTAAAAAAGGCCTGGTATTTTTTGGTTAACCGCCCCATTTACATAAGCGAACCGGGTCTCAACCGCATGCTGCCCAGTATTCCGGGATGGCTCGACAAAGGCCATATTTACTGTTTCGACTATGCCATTAAAAACCTTCCCGACAACAATCCTATTGTCGAAATTGGAACTTTCGCCGGGCTATCGACCAATGTAATTCTGTATTTTTTACATAAGCACGGCAAGCCCAACAAACTGATAAGCACCGATTGGTTTTTGCAGGATATTGATGCCGGCGAAACCATTGCAATGCTAAAAAACCCCAAAGACTTATCGCGGTATATTAAAGAATTATTCGTGAAAAATGTCAGGTTTTTCAGCCCCGAAGCCAATATTGCAGCTTTCGACATGGCATCCGACGATTTTTTTAAAGCATGGGCAGAGCAGCGCGAAACGAAAGACTTATTTGGTAACAGCCAACGCATTGGCGGCTCCATATCGTTTGCCTATATCGACGGCAATCATGTGTATGAATATGCGCGACGTGATTTCGAAAATGTTGACAAATACCTTGTTACGGGTGGGTTCATTTTGTTCGACGACTCGGCCGGATATACCTGCTGGGGTTCAAAAAAAGTGGCACAAGAAGCATTAAAGTCGGGCAAATATCGTTTGGTGAAAAAGAACCCACATTATTTTATTCAAAAGAAATAGCATGAACAAACGGCTGTCGAAATGCATCGAAACATTGCAAGGAATAGTTAAACTATTGTTTTTTTCGAGCTGGAAGAAGAACAGGTTTACAGCAAGTGCCACTGAGGTTGTAATACTTGGTAACGGACCTTCGTTGGCATCGATGCTCGAAAACAACTCTCATTTTTTATCAGAAAAAGAGCTAATTGCTGTTAATTATTTTGCACTTAGCGATGTTTTCTTCTCGCTGAAGCCCCGGCATTATGTTCTGATAGACTTTGCATTTTATCATGAACCCTTCGACGACAACGAAACGCTGGCAAAGCGAAAAACCATGTGGGAAAACATAGCGCGGGCCAATTGGGAGATTCACCTCTACCTACCCCATTCAGCTAAAAAGCATACCCGATGGCAACAGATTATTGGCAACAACAAGCATGTTGATGTACACTATATAAATGTAACCGCCATCGAAGGCTACTCTTGCTTCAGGCACTGGTGCTACAAAAAAATGCTGGGGATGCCCCGCCCTCACAATGTTATTGTGCCCGCACTCATGATTGCGCTGAAAATGCAATTCAAAAAAATATACCTGTGGGGCGTCGATCACTCATGGCTTTCGCAAATTAGCGTTGACGACAACAACCGGGCTTTGGTAAACAACCGGCATTTTTACGACACCAACGGTTCGAAACCATCGCGTTTCATTGTAAAAACACATGCCTCGGCACCCTTGCACGTGATATTATATACCATGATGACTGCATTCGAAAGCTATTTTATTATTGCAGAATATGCACGAAAATGCCAATCGCTGATATTGAATCAAACCCGCGGAAGTATGATCGATGCTTTTGAGCGCGACTATCTTTCTGAATAAAAGTAATACAATAGGGTGCAGAGCAACAGGCATTGTTCGTGCAATTTTCGTAATTTGCCGATGCAAACATACAACTCACCGATACGCAATAGCTGAGGCAAATTAAGTCATGTATGTTTGCAGCGTAAACGATAAAACAAAGAAAAAATGAGAACACATGTTAAAATTCACACCGACTGCAACAACAACAAGAGCCGTTGTTCGTCGTCGAGCCGTAAGAAAGTTACCCTCGGGCTTTTTCTGGTAGCCGCAGGCATATTGCTTATTCTGGGCCGCAGTGGCCTTATCGAGCCCAAACACATGGAATACATATTCAGCTGGCAATCGCTGCTGGTAGCCTTAGGAGTACTTTTTCTGATTTCGAACCCCCGTTCGGCGGTTTTCAGCCTAACGCTGATGTTTATAGGCGGCTTTTTTCTGTATTCCGAAATTGTGAACCTTCCCATAGAAACCCGTAACATTTTCTGGCCGATAATTCTGGTTCTGGTGGGCCTGGTTATGATATTCAAGCGTTTTTCGCACAAAACTCCCAAAAAACCCTTCGATCATGTAGAGTCGTTTTCCGACGAATATGTCGACAAGAACATAGTATTTGGCGGCTGCAAAACCGTTGTAACATCAAAAAACTTCAGGGGTGGCAGCATATCGACAGTGTTTGGCGGCTGCGAACTGATTCTTACCGAAGCCGGCCTTGCCGAAGGCGATAATGTGCTGAACATAAACGCAGTGTTTGGCGGCATAAGTATTGTAGCGCCACGCAGTTGGGATATAGTAATAGAAGTAGATGGCATTATGGGAGGTTTTAAAGACGACCGCAGTTTTGTGAACCCCGACAACATTGACCGTAGTCGCAGGCTAATCATAAAAGGGTCGGCAGTGTTTGGTGGCGGCGAAATAAAAAATGTGTAAATGAGTCATCCTTTTTCGAAAAATCGCAGGGTAATTCTTGCCTATGCCATTTGCTGGCTTCTGGTTTCGGGAGCCCATTTGGCATTGTTGCTCAGCATTGCCCGTGCCGATGTGGCTGTGGCTATCACCGACGCGCTGGTGTACAACACCGTGTTTGCCCTTATAGGCATGGCCATATTCTATGCCACGGCTTATACCGGCCTCGACAAACGCTTTGGCGACATTATATTCAACCATATTCTGGCTGCCGTTGCTTTTGTTGGCATATGGCTGCTTACGTCGTATCTGCTAAGCGAAATGCTTTTCTCTATTTTCAACATTGCTTCGCCCGATAATGCTTCATGGCTCAGGGTGCGCATACCCATTGGGCTGGCTTACTACATAGTGCTTTCGCTGATGTTTTACCTGATTAAAAGCAACGAAACCGGAAAAGCAGCAAAGCAAGACATTCTGAAAATGGAATCACAGCTTCGCGAAAGTCAGTTGCAGGCTCTTAAATCGCAAATAAACCCACACTTTTTGTTCAACAGCCTCAACAGTATTTCGTTTTTGGTAAAATCGAATCCCGACAAGGCCCGCGAAATGCTGTCGGTGCTGTCGGAATATTTCCGCTACAGCCTGAAGCAGCAGTCGAACACGGCCTTACTGGGCGACGAACTGAACCACTGCCGCAAATATCTCGAAATAGAGAAAATACGTTTTGGCAATAAGCTGCTGTGGACCGAAACCATCGAAAACAACACCGATGCCATTCCGGTTCCGGCCATGATATTGCAACCTATTTACGAAAACGCCGTGAAACATGGTGTTTACGAAAGCGAGATACCCGTAAGCATCAATACACACATCAGCCTGCACACAGGCTATGCACTTATCGAAATTGAAAACAATTTCGACCCCGAAGCTCCGGTGCGCAAAGGCGAGGGAGTGGGGTTGAAAAATGCAGGTGAGCGCCTGAAACTCATGTTTGGTGCCGACGACCTGCTCGAAACCTCGATTACCAACAGTGTTTTTACCGTAAAAATTAGCATTCCAATACCCCGAATAGTATGATACGCTGCATTATTATCGACGACGAAGAACCGGCCCGTATGCTTATAGAAGAATATCTTGAAGCACACGGTGATATTGTGATAGCTGCCCGTTGTGCCAATGGATTCGAAGGCCTGAAAGCCATACACGAGTTGAAACCCGATTTAGTGTTTCTCGACATACAAATGCCCAAGCTTACCGGATTCGAAATGCTCGAATTGCTCGAACACCACCCGGCCATAGTGTTTACCACCGCCTTCGACACCTATGCCATGAAAGCTTTCGACAACCATGCCATCGACTATCTGCTGAAACCGTTTACGCCCGGGCGCTTTGGCGAAGCACTCGAAAAAACCCGAAAAATTTTGTCGGCCAACACGGCAGCCAACAACAACCAATTGTTTCTGCAAAGCATGAAAGAATCGAAAGAGATGCTTGAACGCATTGTGGTGAAATCGGGTAAAAAAATTAAGGTACTGCCGGTCGATAGTGTGGTTGCAATTGAAGCTGCCGACGACTATGTGCTGATACATACCCGCGACGAACAGTTTGTGAAAAGCGACACCATGAATTACTACGAACAGCACTTGCCTGCCAACGATTTTATTAGGGTACACCGTTCGTTTCTCGTTGCTGTGTCGTGCATCGAAAGCATGGAAGCCTATACCAAAGAAACCCATGTGCTAAAGATGAGCAACGGCATGCAAATAAAAACCAGCCGCAGCGGTTCACAAAAACTGCGACAGATGTTGTAATTGAAAATATTGCATTATTCAGCCAGCGTGGTGATTCAACAACCGCAAAACTGAGGACACTGAGGACACTGAGGACACTGAGGCTCTCGAAGTGCCGAAGTGCCGAAGTGTCGAAGTGTCGAAGCGACAAAACAACATAGCGCTGATGAAAAGATTTAGCAGCAACTAAATAGTTTTCATTGCTCTTTTCCATCTGGCACCTTATCTCTGTATGCTATTTATAATTCAGGAAGAATATCAGCAATTCCATCTATCAATGCTTTTTTCTTTTTTCGACTCCACCCCTGTATTTGTTTCTCACGGATAAATGCTTCATCAATTCGTTGAAATTCTTCAAAATATACTAATTTCACTGGCAGGTGTTTCTTGGTATAATTTGCTCCCTCACCATTTTGATGTTGTGCTAATCTCATCTCAATATTTTTTGTGCTTCCTGTATAATAATTTCCATTTGCACATTCTAAAATATACACAAATCCCTTCATTTTACCGAATATGAATTAACACCATAAAAATAAAAGATTTTATCAACAACAGGTGGCTCTATGCATAATTTTCAATCGACGAGGGTTCTTCGGACACTGGGGATTCGTAAAAACAATGGTTGCTTCGAGTGCTTCGAGAGCCTCAGCAACCTCAGCAACCTCAGCAACTTTAGCGTCCACGCTGGCTGCATAAAAAGCATATTCCAATTCCATATCCCTTTTTTTTGTTTACTTTGTGAAAGAATTAAACCATGATGTAGTGGATAGTTTTGTATTTGTAGTGTGCGGAGCAAAAGCTTTTATTAGCGAATTGAATTTCTCGCTTCGGTTTTTGCGGCACTTCAGTCAACACCGCATTGTGGTTCTCACCGACAGCCGCCGCAACGAAATTCCCATCGATCACAACGATATCATCGACGTTGAAACCCCACAGCATCTGGCACACCATCAGGCACACCTCTGGCTCGAAACACGCCTGCCCGAATATATGAACCTGCAAGCCGGCGACCGCTGCTGCTATCTCGACTCGGATGTGGTAGCCATCAACGAAAAGGTAAACCACATATTCTCTCACTATCATGCCCCCATCACTGCAGCATACGACCATTGCAGCATCGACTATTTCAGCGTGGGCGTGGTAAATTGCCAATGTCGCAGCGAATTCCAAGAGATAGAAGCACAATTTGCCATGATGCTGAACTATTTCCCCAATATTCAACTAAACGAAGCCCACATACAGCAGCAACACGCAATGCTGAAATCGGTATTCCGAAAAATGAAATTCAACCCGTTTGCCGATAAATGCAAAGGTATAGGCTACCTAAAAAAACGCTATCTAAAAAAACACAGCGATATAGTGTTGAACAACCAATTCCGTTTTTCGTTTGCCGACCACTGCTGGCGCAACATGCAAGGCGACATTATCGATTTCGATTACCCCTATTACTACGGCAAACTAAAGAAAGAGCACGGCATATACATACGCAACGCCAAATGGTTTCACCGCAGCGGCCGCGAACTGGCGCCTGTTACGCCGCATTGCAGCCACCTGCGGCAGTATCTGAAAAAAAACTACGCGGTGAGCATTCCCAACAATTGGCAACACCGCAACGGAGGCGTGTTTTTGTTCGGGCACGAATCGAAAGATTTCTTCGCACAATGGCACCAATACACCTTGGCCGAAATAGCAAAAGGCTATATTAAACCCTACGACGACCAGGCCACACTGGCCGTGTGCATGTGGCAACAAGGCATCGAAAACAGTAATATATTGCCCGAGGACTTCAATTTTATTGCCGACCACGGCAACAAAAGCATTGGGTACTGCAGCACTAGAGGCTATACACGCAATGCTTTTGCCACAAGCTGCAAGCCTGCGCTGCTGCATGTGTACAACGAATGGGGAAACCAAAGCTGGGATATCTGGCAATCGGTGTTGGAAACCGGACGAAAAAACGGCATATTGCCAACAAACACCAAAAACTACAACAAGCTATGAAAGCATTTGTATTTGTGGTATGCGGAAGCCGCGAGCATGTCGATACGCTGAACTACAGCCTCAGGTTCATCAGGCACTTCAGCCGCTACCCCATTGTGGTGCTTACCGACCCCAAACGCAACGAAGTTCCCATAGTGCACAACACAATAATTGAAGTAGAAACACCCGAACACTTCGACCACCACCAGGCTAGCATATATCTGAAAACCGGAATTCATAAGTTTCTCGACATGGCGCCGGGTAACATGTACTGCTACCTCGACAGCGACATAGTAGCCATAAGCCCCGAAATAAACAGCATATTCGACTACTTTGCCGAGCCGATAATTTTTGCGCCCGACCACTGCCTTTTCGACGAATTCAGTCCCCACGCCATGAACTGCGGATGCCTGGCCGATACCATCAGGCGCAACAATCAATACAAAGAAGTGGATGCATTTTTTGCTCAAGAATTTTTTAAAAAACCCTGCAACGAAGAAAAAAAACAAGAACTCGACAGTTTGTTTGCTACCATGAACAAGCCGGGCATTACAAACACATTATACCGATTCATCTACGCTTTCAAACGATATCTGTTGCCTTTTGCATCGTTTCGGTTTGGTAGTTTCGTATTCAGGCGCAACACACGCATGTGGTTTACAGCACAAGGCGAGTATGTGGGTTTCGATTTCAAATATTATGCCCGCCAGTTGCGCCGCACTACAGGTCTTCATTTCGATGCCGGTACGGCAACATGGTTCAACTCAGCAGGCGAGAACATTATGCCACGGGTAGCACAATGCGACCACCTCAGAAAATACTGCCTCGAAAAATACAACTGCAGCATTCCTGCCGATTGGAACCATTGCAACGGAGGCGTGTTTTTATTCAACCACCGGTCCATCGATTTTCTCGACTACTGGCACCGGCTTACTCTTGAGGAATTTGCCGACCCACGCACAAAAACACGCGACCAGGCTACACTGGCCGTAAGCATGTGGAAATTTGGTCTGCAACACACGGCACGCCTAAAAAAAGAGTTTAATTTTATTACCGAATACGACAACACAAACACTGCCTGGCATCCCGACAAAGGCTTCACATACAACGGCTTCAACACTGTGTTTACACCCTATTTTTTACACATCTACCACGAGTGGGGCCACAAGGGCTGGAGCATCTGGGATTATGTGGAGGAGCTGGTGAAGGAGAAACTTATGAAATTGTAACATTGGCGAAATAAATATTCCGAAGAACACACACAACATTTAAAACGTGGTGTCAAACAAATAATCTGGAGTCTTAGTATGGGGTGCCTGCAATATAGAACTCGATTTTAATTTCAGTTAACAATTTTGTCAAAACTTCTATTCTTTCATTAACGGTGTCAATAGGAATTTTATTTTCGATTAAAGCGGAGTCAGAATTCTCTCCTTCATAATATTTAAGTAAAATAACGTGATTAAAATATTTCTGTTTCAGAATTCTTTTAATACTGTTAATATCTTCAGTATCCTCGGTCGGAAATCCAATGATGAAATGTGTTTTTAAAAGGAACTTTGCATTAGCATCTCTAAATCTGGCAATGCATTTTTCAACATCTTCTACATTGTGTTTTCTCTTCATCAGCTTTAAAACTCTATTAGAAGCTGATTGTAGAGGCATCACTATTTCAACAATTGTTTTATTCTTAATATATTTAAGGAATGTATCTTGGTATTTTATTGCCCACATAGGGTGTAAGTTATCAATAACCCAACAGACCTTCCCAATTTTCAATTGTTCCTCGATATTATAACAGTAATCCAATAGGGTTTCAAAAGTTTGCCCACAATCAATCCCAAATGCACCTGTATCGTCGGCATTAAAAATGATCATATCAAATCCATCTTCCCTCATTTTCTTGTAATTTCTACCTAAGTTCTCTAAAGAATAGCTCTTTACGGGACCTAAAGCTCTTCTCATTGTACAATAACTACAATTGTTATTACAGCCCTTGCTACTAATTAGAAGTGCCGGCTTCCTTTTAACTCTTTTGAAAATATTTTTTCGATCATATCTTTCAAACTGATTTAAATAGTAATTACCGTATTGGTATTCTTTGTTAAATTCTGATGGTAATGGAATTTCGTTGAATTTAATTTTAAAATTTGGGAAAAGTGTATCGATTAAGTTTTCTAAATCCTTTGTTGGAATCATTTCAAAACCAAATCTTTCCCTGAGTAAGTTTGGACTGATGCCTGGAGAACATCCAAGCAGTAGAATTCTTTTTCCTTTTCCTAAAATGGACTCAACAAAAGTTAAGGTTGATGCTTCAGTTTCGTCTACGACAGAACAAGTGAAAACAGAGACTACATTAGCCTCTTGAAGTGACGATTCTTTGTAACCATTAATAATAAAATAATCTTTTAACCGTTGCGCCTCAATTGCTCTCATCGGGCATCCTAATATTTCAATATAAAACTTTTGACACTCCATATCTATTTTTTATTTATTTCCCAGGCCATAATTGGGTTTAATGGTCCAGGAAATGCATCTAACTTTGAAAATATCTGATGTTCTCTCATTTTTAAGTTATCTATCATAAGAAAAGAAAATGCTGATTTTATATGTAAAGTTTCAAAATTTTCTTCGCAAGAAATAAAAACATCTGCGCTATATTCATTTGTATTGAAGAGAAATTTAGGAAATTCGACCGACACACTGTATTCACCTGACTCTTTAATATAAACTTGATCGGCGCTTGATTGTAAGGAATTGGTTGAAAGAAATACAAATCCCATGTGAGCAAGATTAACACTTATATTAATTTTGAATTTGTCATTAAACTTCTGAAAAATAAAATCTATTTTAAAGTCTTTTTCCAATTCGATTGCACCTTCTGGAATTTTTCCATCTTGTGTTACCCCTATGCTAATAATTGAAACACCCATAGGAATAAGAGTTTCATTAATTCGTAATATATCCTTTGGGCTTAATTGCTTTGAATTTCTGACTATTTGGTGGGTTTCAATGCTTTTTAAATACATTGATATTGTTTGATTTATGTTTCCATTTGAAGAAATTTTACCATTTTCAAGATAAACAACCTTACTACAAAGTTGCATTATATCGTTTAAGTTATGACTTACAATAATTATTGTTTTTTTTGCAGAAAGCAATTCTAATATTTTTTTTGAGCTTTTTTGTTGAAAGGCACTATCCCCTACATTTAAAGCTTCGTCAAAAAGCATAATATCGGCATCAATATTAGAAACGAGAGAGAATGCCAATCTGATAAACATTCCACTGGAGTAGTGTTTTACAGGAGTATCAATAAAATCGCCTATTTCACTAAATTCAACAATATGCTTAAATCGCTTTTGAATATGCTCTTTATTAAAACCCAACAAACTTCCACTAAGAAACACATTTTCTCTACCTGTTAGGTCTGGGTGAAATCCCAGTCCGATTTCTAGGACCGATGCAATGCTTCCAAAAATTTCAACTTTTCCCGCAGTAGGTTTCGTAATTCCACTTAATATTTTCAGCAATGTACTTTTCCCTGCCCCATTAGGACCAATGATTCCCAAAGATTCTCCTTTTAAAATTTCTAAAGAAATACCTTCCAGCGCCCAAAACTTTTTTTTGTTTTTAATGTGCAGCAAACCAGTTAATGTAGTGACTTTATTAGTATCAACAATCATGTATTGTTTTGAAACACCTGAAATCTTTATTGCAATATTTGAGTTTAGATTTTTCAAATTAAGTCAGCAATTTTATGTTCAATTTTCTTGAAGTAAACAATCCCACTAATAAACAAAATTAATACAGGAATAAAACCAAGTAAATAACGAATATTGGGAACTGCCGAATTTGTAATTGACCATCTCAAACATTCTAAAACACCTGCCATTGGATTAAAATAAAGGAAAAAATTATATTCCTCAGGAATCATTGTTCCAGGGTAAAAAACAGGAGTAACAAACATACCAAAACCTATTATATAGGGGATTATTTGAAAAAAGTCTCGATATCTTATACTGAGCGCGCTGACCCAAAATGTAATTGACAAACCAGTAACAAGTAACATAACAACAATTAAAGGAAGCATTAAAATATTCACCGTAACAGGAATTTGGTAAAATATCATTAAAACAATTATAATACTAAACCACACCATCAATTCAAACAAACTAACCAATGCCTTAGACATGGGCAAAGCAATCTTTGGAAATGCTAGTTTTCTTATCAGATGTTGAGCATTTAATAGAGCCATACCTCCAAAACCTGTGAGATAACTAAAATTATACCATGCCATTAGGCCAATGCTACAAAAAATGATGTACGGTACTTCTCCAGTAGTAATATGCAGTAAATGACCAAAAAACAGGGTGAAAACAATTATACTAACAAAAGCCTGCACATAACTCAGCAAGGGTCCTAGCAAAGTTTGAGCATATCGGCTCTTGAGTTCAATACGAGCAAAAAAGACAATTATCCTAAAATCGGATACCAAGTTCCTAATATAACACGTAAAAGACACTGGGGTGCTGTCATAAATAATATGATTGTTTTTTTCTTTCATTCTTTCAATCAAGAAATGTAAAAATAACATTTTTTTGCGTTCATTTACCAAGATTTACTTCATAATTATTAAGAGGATCATGCAGTTAGATAATCCTCGAAAAACCATGTCTGAATAAAGTAAGATAATACTTCATTTTGAATTCTCCCCCCCCTACTCCCCCATCACCCCCAAAATAAGTAGAGGTACATCGGTGTTGTCGATAAAGCGGCCAAACACTTCGGCGCCTTTGCCTGCGGCAAACACCGGCACAGGGCTGGCTGTGTGGTAGTAGGTGCTGAACCCGATTCCGGCGCGCCGGGCTACAATACGAACGGCTTCGGCTGCTATGGCCTGGTTGCCGCCATACAATTCGCGCTCTTCGGCTTCGCTCAATTTGGTTTTTCCGGTAGCGTAGTTGTAGGCCGCTTGCAGTGCCTGCGTTTCGGCAGAACTAAGCTGTACATTTTCGGCAAAAAAATGCTTGCGTAAAAACTGCAACACCGCATCGAAACTATCGCCACGCTGCAACATGGTTTTCAGTTGCAATTCGGCATATCCTGCCGACATACGCTGCATGTCGAGATGCTGCAGGTGCAAATCGTATTCATACAAACTCATTCCCGGCGACAAGCCTCCGGTTTCGTGGTCAGAAGTAACCACAATCAAGGTTTCGTCGGGGTGTTTCTTCATAAATTCGAGCGCAACGCCTATGGCCTTGTCGAAATCGATAACTTCGTGAACTATTGAGGCGGCATCGTTGTAGTGTGCCGCCCAGTCGATAAGGCCGCTTTCGGCCATAATAAAAAAACCGTTGTCGCCATACAAGGCAGCAATGGCAGCCTCAAGCAAATGGCTCATGCTATACCCGCCCAGCCTTGCGCGGTCGATACTCAGCGGCATTTCCGATTCGCTCAGCAGCACTTTGTTTATAAGAATGCTTTTGTTCGAATAGGCATGCTTCTTTACATCCACCGAATCGCCAATCAGGCTGTAACCGTTGCGCGCAGCAATATCGAGCAAACTTTCCATATCGTTGTTGCGCCCTGTGTTATAGCGGAAGCCACCACCTGCAAAAAACGGAAAACCGCTTTCGCAGAGTTGCCGGCCTATATCGTAATAGCTGTTACGCTTATCGGAATGGGCATAAAAAGCAGCCGGAGTGGCGTGGTCGATGCTCACGGTGCTAACTATACCAACCGGGTAGCCTTTTTTGTGAAGTTTGCTAGCTATCGACTCGAGGTCGGTCGATTTGTCGGAGCTTTTGCCAAGCACTCCAAATGCGGTTTTTTCACCGCTTGCCAAGGCCGTGCCGGCAGCAGCGCTGCATGTAATCAGATTGTTGTGGCAATAGGTGCGACACAGCCCCACCACCGGCAAGCTGCTCATAGCCAAAGGCTTCATCAGCGTATCGCCGGCGTTCAGGCCAAGATATGCCTCGGTAAGAGCCACATGAGTCAGCCCCATGCCATCGCCAATAAACAAAAACACATATTTAATTTTTGGCGCTTCGTCGGGTTGTTTTGCAGTGCACGAAGCCAAGCAAACCATGCCGATAGAAATAAGGGCAATAATTGCAAAAAAATGTTTTCGGGTTGTTTTCATCAATCTCGCTCTTTGTTCATTGCAAATGTAACTGATTTGGCCATGGTTTGTTGCCAAAAGCTTACTTTTTAAACAAAACATAACATTGCAGGTCTAATATGCAACAAGCGTCCATGCATATGCAGCAAGCGTCCACGCTTGCTGCGAATCACCCTCTCATGAAGCAAGCACCACGCTTGCTGCCCTGGCACAAGCCAACAGATGAAAAAATCAGCATATAGATACATTATGGATATTTAAATAAAAAACATTATATTTGTATGGATAAATTATGGATACATTATGGATAAATATTTAAATAAATTAAACTTTGACTTCCACACTAATCAGTTGATTATAAAATCAATAAGCTTCATTGACTCTTTCAAAGGAAAATGGAATGTTGTAGAAAGCAAAGAAAATATCTTTCTTAAAGAATTAAGGAAAATCGCCACCATTGAAAGTATTGGGTCCTCAACTAGAATTGAAGGGGCTCAGCTAACCAACGAAGAGATAAAACAACTCCTCGATAATGTAAAAATAACAGAGTTAAAATCAAGGGATGAACAAGAAGTGGTGGGTTATTATGATGTGCTCGAAATTATCAATGAGAACTATGATAACATTAGCATATCGAAAAACTATATTCAACAATTGCATCAGAATTTATTAAAGTATAGCACTAAAGATGATAGACATAGGGGAATTTACAAAAATTTGTCAAATAAAGTTGTTGCAAAATATCCCGATGGTACCCAAAGGGTAATTTTTGACACAACTGAGCCTCACCTTGTTGAAAGTGAAACGAACTACCTGTTTGAGTGGATAAATGAACAGTTTAATTCAAAATCGCTTCACCCTTTAATTGTTATTGGATTATTTATTTATGAATTTTTATCGATACATCCCTTTCATGACGGGAATGGAAGGTTGTCAAGATTATTAACAAATCTCTTGCTACTTAAAAACGACTACGTATTCATTAAATATGTATCGTTTGAAAACTTAATTGAGCAGAAAAAAAAGACCTACTATGAAGCACTAATGGATGGACAAAAGGATAGAAATTCTGAAAAAGAAAGAGTTGACAAATGGATGCTTTTCTTTTTACAATCCCTTGAAGCGTTAATCCACCGGTTGGAACAAAAATATGATGTATTTAAAACTAAAGGTGGTTATCTGAATGAAAGACAAAAGAAAATAAAAGAATTTATAACAATCAATCAACCAATTAAATTATCTGACTTAATGAACAGTATGCCCGATATTTCGATAAACACGCTAAAGAAAGATCTACAGTATATGAAGAATGAGCAAATAATTTTATCGATTGGCAAAAACAAGGGAACTATTTATGTATTGAACGACAATTAAGCACGTGCCCTGACATGGGGAGTAGCCAATGCCCCTTCTGCATTCGGGCACTGAGGTTCTTTCGGGCACTGAGGTTCTCGAAGTGCCCCTCCCCCTCCAAGCCACCGGCACACAACTCGTAGCTAATTTGGGGCTAATATTTTACACTTCACTCTCGCTCCGAGTCACCGACACGGGACTCGGAGCTAATTATGGCGAAGGCTTTAAGGAATACGCTTACACCCGAGTCCTCTGCGAGTGACTCGGGTGGGGACAGCGATCATATTCCACTCGTTTTCCGGTTGAGCTTGCGAAACTCCCACTATCATCCTGCCGGCAAAAAATTCTGTATTCATTCGCGCATTCGCGGCCACCAAAAAGTTGAGCCCGCGAAACAAAAAAACTTCATTCGCGCATTCGCGGCCATCAAAACACTTAAGCCCGCACCATAGCTGCAACCCCATCAAACCGAAAAGCCTTCCCAAAAAACCACATTACCAATCACAAAAAAGCTGTTTCGCAGAATATCACTCTTTTTTTGAGCATCAAATACATCAGAATTGCCCGCAGTTTGTTATTTTTGGGGTTTCTTTTAAAACAAAACATCATGAGCCTCGAGCATTCGCTGTATATTTACAACACCCTGAACCGAAAGAAAGAATTGTTTGTTCCGCTTCACACGCCCCATGTAGGCATGTATGTGTGCGGCCCCACCGTGTATGGCGATGCCCATCTGGGGCATGCCCGCCCGGCGATTAACTTCGATTTACTCTTTCGTTTTCTGAAATATTCGGGCTACAAAGTTCGCTATGTGCGCAATATTACCGATGTGGGTCATCTCGAAAACGATGCCGACGATGGCGAAGACAAAATTGCCAAAAAGGCTCGCCTCGAAGCACTCGAGCCTATGGAAGTGGTGCAATATTACACCGACCGCTACCACATAAACATGGATGCGCTCAACGTGTTGCGCCCCAGCATCGAGCCCAGGGCATCGGGGCATATCATCGAACAAATCGAGCTCACAAAACGCATTATCGACAACGGATATGCATACGTGTTAAACGGCTCGGTATATTTCGACGTAGATGCTTTCAATAAAAAATTTAACTACGGCCGTTTGTCGGGTCGCGTAATCGAAGACCTGTATAGCACTACCCGTGAACTCGACGGCCAAAGCGAAAAACGCAAGAGCTACGATTTTGCCTTATGGAAAAAAGCCGCGCCATCGCACATTATGCACTGGCCCTCGCCATGGAGCGAAGGCTTTCCGGGATGGCACATGGAATGCTCGGCCATGGGGATGAAATATCTCGGCGAAGAATTCGATATACACGGAGGCGGCATGGACTTGCTGTTTCCGCACCACGAATGCGAAGTGGCGCAAAGTGCTGCTGCTTTGGGTAAAGACACCGTGCGCTACTGGATGCACAACAACATGATAACCATAAACGGACAAAAAATGGGCAAGTCGCTGGGCAACTTTATTACCCTCGACGAAGTGTTCGGCGGTAAGCACGAATTGTTGGCTCAAGCCTACAGCCCCATGACCGTTCGGTTTTTCATACTGATGGCGCACTACCGCGGCACACTCGACTTTTCGAACGAAGCCCTGCAGGCTGCCGAAAAAGGGCTGAACCGCTTACTCAAAGGAATGGCCTTACTGCAAAAAATCAATGCTTCGGCCCAAACATCACACTTTAAACCCGAAGCATTCGAAACAAAACTAAAAGATGCACTTAACGACGACCTGAACAGCCCTGTGCTGATAGCTCACCTCTTCGACGGACTAAAAAGCATCAACAATATAAATCAGGGTAGCGAAACCATCAGCGAAAGCGACCTCAACAGTTTGAAAAAGATATATCACACCTACGTTACCGATATTTTGGGCTTGCTGCCACAAGAAGAAAACAATCAGGAAATACTAAAAAACCTGGTTGATATGGTACTCAATATCCGCCTCGAGGCCAAACGAAACAAAGACTTTGCCCTTTCCGACACCATCAGAAACCGGCTCGGTGAGTTGGGCATTGCGGTGCGCGACAGCAAAGACGGCTTTGAATGGGAAATACAATAACACAAAAACAATGAGCTATGAATAAGGAAGAATACTATGCACACCCCACTGCGGTAATCGACGAAAACTGCAGCATTGGCAACGGCACCAAAATATGGCATTTTTCGCATATTATGAGCCATTGTGTTATTGGCCAAAACTGCAATATTGGTCAAAACGTAGTGGTATCGCCCGATGTAGTGCTCGGCAACAACGTAAAAGTGCAGAACAACGTATCGATATACACCGGCGTGGTTTGCGAAGACGATGTTTTTCTGGGCCCTTCGATGGTATTTACCAATGTGGTGAACCCACGCAGTGCGGTGAACCGCAGAGGGCAGTATGCAAAGACACTGGTAAAGCAGGGCGCCTCGATAGGAGCCAATGCTACCATAGTGTGTGGCCACGATATTGGCAAGTTTGCTTTTATAGGTGCCGGTGCCGTGGTAACCAAACATGTGCCCGATTATGCGCTGGTGGTGGGCAACCCTGCCCGTCAAGCAGGCTGGATGAGCGAATACGGTCACAAACTGACATTCGACGATAGCGGTGTGGCAGTGTGCCCCGAAAGCGGAGAAAAGTATCAACTGACCCGGGGAGAGGTCAAAAAAATATAAGTATAATGAACGACACCAAAAATTTTGCCTTGGTAGGTGTAGCCGGCTACATTGCCCCCCGGCACGTGAAAGCCATTAAAGAAACCGGAAACCGTTTGGTTGCCTGTCTCGACAATTTCGATTGTGTGGGGTATCTCGACGCACACTTTCCCGAAGCCGACTTCTTTTACGAGTTCGAACGTTTCGAGCGCCACATCGATAAACTGCGCCGCAGTAATCAAAAAATTGACTATGTGAGCATTTGCTCGCCCAATTACCTGCACGACTCTCATATCCGCTTTGCGCTGCGAAACCGCGCCCATGCCATCTGCGAAAAACCACTGGTGCTGAATCCGTGGAATGTAAATGCTCTGGTTGAAATGGAAAAAGAAACCGGTTGCAACATCTACAATATTTTGCAACTCCGACTGCACCCAGCGATAATTGCACTAAAACAAAAAATCGACAGCGACTTCACCGACCGCATCTACGATATCGACCTGGCATACATTACCAGCCGTGGTAAATGGTACGATTACAGCTGGAAGGGCAATCCCGAAAAATCGGGAGGGGTGGCTACCAACATCGGAGTTCACTTTTTCGATATGTTACTCTGGATTTTTGGCGATATTGTTGAAAGCGTGGTTCACATCAGCGAAAAACATAAAGCGGCCGGTTTTCTACAACTAAAGCGAGCGCGGGTGCGTTGGTTCCTCAGCATCGACTACAACGACATTCCCGAAGCAATAAAAGCAAAGGGACAACGGACCTATAGGTCAATTACTATCGGAAGCGAAGAAATTGAATTTAGCGAAGGTTTTACCGATTTGCATACATTAAGTTATCGTGAAATATTAAGCGGTAACGGATTTCGCGTGGCCGAAGCCATGCCCTGTATCGACGCTGCTTACAGCATCAGAAACGCAGCGCCCATCGGCTTAATCGGAAACTACCATCCCTTATGCCATGAAAAAAATCATGTTTTATGAACAAAATTATTTATTAGATTTGCGCAATAATCTCATTTGTTAATTGTTTAACAGCAACTTTATGTATCAGGAAATCATCAACAAACAAAAAAAGATCTCGGTTATTGGGCTGGGATATGTAGGGCTACCCATTGCTCTTGAATTTGCAAAACATGTAAAAGTGGTTGGCTTCGACATTAAGCCCGACCGCGTTGAAATGATGAAAAACCGCATTGACCCCAGCAACGAACTGCCACCCGAGGCTTTCGACAACTGCGATATCGAGTTCACTGCCAATGCCGAAGACCTGAAACAGTGTCATTTTCACATAGTTGCCGTTCCCACTCCTATCGACGAACACAATCTCCCCGATCTTACACCGGTAATAAAAGCCAGCGAAACCGTGGGTAAAATTCTGAAAAAGGGCGATTACGTGGTTTATGAATCAACCGTGTATCCGGGATGCACCGAAGAAGACTGTGTACCGGTTCTCGAACAAATGAGCGGACTAAAATACATCGACGATTTCAAAGTGGGATATTCACCCGAGCGTATCAATCCGGGCGACAAAGAACACACTCTAACCACCATTAAAAAAGTGAGCTCGGGCTGCGATGCCGAATCGGCCGAAGAAATAGCCCTGGTTTACGAAATTGTAATTACCGCCGGCGTACACCGTGCTTCGAGTATAAAAGTAGCCGAAGCAGCCAAGATTATCGAAAACACCCAACGCGATGTGAATATTGCCTTGATGAACGAGCTTTCGATGATATTCAATATTATGGGCATTAATACCTACGAAGTGCTGGAAGCTGCCGGAACCAAGTGGAACTTTCTGAAGTTTGTACCGGGGCTGGTAGGTGGGCATTGCATTGGCGTTGACCCCTACTACCTGCTACACAAAGCCAAAGAACTCGGGTACCATGCACGCATGATTAATTCGGGTCGTGGCATCAACGATGGCATGGGAGCTTATGTTGCCGAGCAAACTGTGAAAAAAATTATTGCTCAGGGTAAAGAAATTACCAGTAGCAGAGTTCTGATTATGGGTATTACCTTTAAAGAAGATGTTACCGATATCAGAAACTCTCGTGTTGTAGATATTTTGAACGAACTCAGCAAATACAACGTGAAATACGATGTTGTCGACTGCCATGCCAACATGCATGAGGTGGAAGAAGAATACGGCCTAAAAATGATTACACAACCCGAAGGAAAATACGACGCCGTGATTGTTGCCGTGAACCATCGGCGCTACAAAGAACTCGACGAAAGCTATTTTGCCGGCATTCTGAAAGATCGCGGTTTGATTATGGACATTAAAGGGATATACAGAGGTAAAATCAAAAACACAGCCTACTGGACCCTCTAAACAAACAAAAATTCATAAAGCACACACAGAAGCATTCCATTGGAGTGCTTTTGTTTTTTATTACCACCCGTGCTTCAGACTTTTTTAACCATTTCTTTCAGCATACACAATAAACATGTATTTTTAGGCATTTAACAATTGTATTAAACCTTTTTCGATGACGAAGACAAAAATTCTGGTAACAGGTGGTACGGGATATATCGGATCGCATACGGTAGTTACACTGCTGCAATCGGGCTACGATGTGGTAATTATCGATAACCTGAGTAATTCCGATACAGATGTTCTTGATGGCATAGCTCAAATTTCGGGAACAAAACCTGTTTTTTTCGAAGGAGATATCTGCAAAAAAGATGATGTTCGTATGGTTTTCGCCGCGCATCGCGATATTGAGGCCATCATTCACTTTGCCGCACTGAAAGCAGTAGGCGAATCGGTTGAATTCCCGCTGAAATACTACTACAACAATGTGGGCGGTTTAATTAGCCTTCTCGATGAAAGCGTTAACAATAATGTGAAAGCATTTGTGTTTTCGTCGAGTTGCACTGTGTATGGCCAACCCGATAGGTTGCCGGTTGACGAAACAGCGGCTATTCGCCCCGAATCGCCTTATGGCAACACCAAATGGGTGAACGAAGAAATACTCAAACACACCGTTGCCTCCGGTATTGGAATGAAAGCACTTTCGCTTAGGTATTTCAACCCTATTGGAGCTCACCCTTCGGCGCTTATCGGAGAATTGCCATTGGGAGTTCCCAACAATCTGCTGCCTTTTATTACCCAAACGGCCTGTGGAGTGCGCGATAAGCTAACGGTGTTTGGAAGCAACTACAACACACCCGACGGCACCTGCATTCGCGATTACATCGATGTGAACGATTTGGCCGAAGCCCATGTTAAGGCTCTCGAATATCTTTTAAAACCCGAATCGGAGCCGTATGATGTGGTGAATTTAGGAACAGGGAAAGGAGTATCGGTACTCGAAATTGTTTCGGCTTTCGAAAATTCGACCGGCGAAAAACTGAATTATACTATTGGCAATCGCCGACCCGGAGATGTAGAACAAGTTTGGGCAAGCACTTCGAAAGCCGAAGCCATGCTACACTGGAAAGCAACACGCAGCCTGAAAGACACCGTGCTTTCGGCCTGGAATTGGGAAAAGCATTATAGAAGTAAAAGTGCAACATGAGAAACTCATAATCTACAACATTCGTGAGTTTCGGCAGAAAAATGTATTTTAGCCAAAATTTATACCTACAATGAAGAAAACCATTATTATTACCGGAGGAGCCGGATTTATCGGATCGCATGTAGTGCGTCTGTTTGTGAATAAATACCCCGATTATCTGATTGTAAATCTTGATAAACTCACCTATGCCGGCAATCTTGCCAATCTTACTGATATAGAAGATAAGCCAAACTATCGTTTCGAACGTGCCGACATTGTGGATGGCGATGCCATCATGAATATTTTTGAACAGTATCGCCCCGATGGAGTGATACATTTAGCCGCCGAAAGTCATGTTGACCGAAGCATTTCGAATCCCACCGAATTTATTTATACCAATATTGTGGGAACAGTAAACCTCTTGAATGCTGCCCGTAGTATTTGGGGCAACGCCATCGAAGATAAGCTGTTTTACCATATCAGCACCGACGAGGTATACGGCTCGCTGGGTGACGAAGGTTTTTTTACCGAAGAAACCGCCTACGATCCGCGCTCGCCCTATTCGGCATCGAAAGCCAGCAGCGATCATTTGGTGAGAGCCTATCATCACACTTTCGCCTTACCTGTAGTTATTTCGAATTGCTCGAACAACTACGGACCCAATCATTTTCCCGAAAAACTGATTCCCCTGGCCATCAATAACATTAAAAACATGAAACCCATTCCGGTGTATGGCAAAGGCGAAAATGTGCGCGACTGGCTGTATGTGCTCGACCATGCCCGTGCTATTGATACCATTTTTCATAACGGGAAAAACGGAGAAACCTATAATATCGGTGGAAACAACGAGTGGAAAAACATCGATTTAATACGACTTCTCTGCAGCATTATGGACAATAAACTGGGGCGCACCCCGGGCACAAGCGCATCGCTGATTAGCTTTGTGAAAGACCGCGCCGGACACGATTTGCGTTATGCCATCGATTCCACAAAATTACAGCAGGAACTCGGATGGAAGCCCTCGTTGCAATTCGAAGAAGGACTGGAACGCACCGTTGACTGGTATCTGGTAAACGAAGAATGGCTCACAAACATTGTTTCGGGCGATTACATGCAGTATTATGAGCAACAATATGTAAAACGTTAAACATTCATGAACGAAGAAATATTCCGGGCCTTAGCTTTTGCTGTTACAGCATGCAATACCGAAGGTATTATAGTTTACATGAACGAAAAATCGAAAGCAACATTCGAGAAAGACAGCAATGTTTCGTTGATAGGCAAATCATTGTTCGACTGCCATAGCCCGGCCTCATCCGAAACAATCAGGGAATTGTTGCAAACAGGGGGCACCAATGCATATACAATAGAAAAGAATGGGCAGAAAAAGCTGATTTATCAATGTGCGTGGTTTAAAGACGGGCAAATAGCAGGTCTGGTTGAGATTTCGCTACCCATACCGGTCGAGATGCCGCATTATTTTAGGGGGTAAAATATCCAATACAACATATCGGTAAGCATTCCATGTTTCGGTTCAAGAAATGCAGAATAGGACAGCAATTTTTCGAATTTACTACCATATTTATATAAATTTGGCAAGTTGTATTGCTATATTAAATTAAATATGGTAACTTTGCAAGAAAACTATGAATTGGATTACGCGTTATCTCGAAGAAACCGGAGATTTTTTAACAATAGGGAAAGTTAACTTATTATACGGTCCACGTCGTGTGGGAAAAACAATGCTTATACAGAAACTATTGTCAGAATTAAATGTCAAGGTCTTTGTTGGAGACGGTGATGATATTGAATTGCGAAGAATTTTGGGATCAGAGAACAAAACATTGATATTGTCGGTTTTTGGCTTATACAACTACATTTTTATTGATGAAGCACAGCGGATTCCAAACATTGGCTGGGGTTTAAAAATACTGTCTGACAACTTGCCTCAATGCACTATTGTTGCCAGTGGATCGTCATCTTTTTCTTTATCAAGCCAGGTTGGTGCCCCATTAACCGGTAGAAGTCGTACACACATGTTGCTCCCTATTTCGGTTATCGAGCTCAATAAGCAATTTGGAGGAATGTATATATATCAACACCTACACGAATTTTTAGTATACGGCATGTACCCCGAAGTGCTGGTTGCCAACGACTTGAACAGTAAAACACGCTATTTGAATGAATTGCGAAACTCGTATTTGCTAAAAGATATTCTCGAAATGGAGAAAATCAGAAATTCCAATAAGCTGTTTGATTTGCTTAGGCTACTCGCATTTCAGATTGGAAACGAAGTTTCGCTTAATGAACTGGGAAATTCGCTTGAACTTTCGAAACAAACCGTTTCGCGGTATATCGATTTACTTGAAAAAGCCTTTGTGATAATTAAGCTTGGTGGATTTTCGCGAAATCTCAGGAAAGAGGTTACCAAAACCAATCGCTACTATTTTTACGACAATGGCCTGCGAAATTCAATCATTAATAATTTCAATTTTATCGAAAACCGTAACGATATAGGCATGTTGTGGGAAAATTTCGTGGTTACAGAGCGTATAAAAAAACAGCATTACACTAATATAATAAGCAATAATTATTTTTGGCGTACTTACGACCAAAAAGAAGTAGACTGGGTTGAAGAACGAAATGGATGTTTGTGTGGATACGAAATTAAATGGGACAATCGTAAGCACAAGCTTCAGAAAACATGGCTCGAAACTTACAACAATGCAAGTCTAGAAATTATTCATAAAGACAATTTCCTGGATTTTGTGAGTTGATTTCCGCTTGATATAATTTCACCATACATTCTTTGGCTCAACCAACAGCAAATTGTATATTGCAGGCCATGAGAAATGTAAATCAGCTTCGAATATTATTGCCGGTACTTCTGATACTATGGTTGACACTTCCTATACCCCTTGCAGCCCAACAAGCCGACCCCCCGCCGAACAATCAGCTTAAAATACTCAGTTGGAACATCTACATGCTTCCATTGGTTGCCGACCTTAGTCCGTCGATAGAACCCAGCAAACGAAAAGAGCGTGCCCGCCAGATTGGCGAAATCATTAATCAATCCGACTATCATATTGTAGTGTTGCAGGAAGCATTCTATCGCCCGGCGCGCAAAATAATTACAAAGCTTACGCGTGCAAATTTCCCATACCGCTATGGCCCCGTGAATTACAAGCAGGGAATTAAAACCAGCAGCGGTGTGTGGATTCTCAGCCGCATTCCCCTCGAAAAACTGGGATGTGTGCGTTTTAACGAATGCGGTGGTGCCGACTGCTATGCACGCAAAGGAGCAGGTTTGTATAAAGGCAGTTGGAACAATAAAGACTTTCAGATACTGGGCACTCACATTCTTGCCGACGGCAAACGATGGCAGCGCGAAACACAGTTTGTGCATATCAGGCGCGAGCTGCTCGACAGATACCTTGAAGAGGGAGTGGCTCAAATTATTTGTGGCGACATGAACACCCGCATGAGCTACGATGATGCCTATAGGTTTATGCTCGAAACACTGGGTGCCGAAGACCATAAAGTAAATACCGAACAGCCTTCGACCATACCCTGCGAACCGATACAAAGCCACAGAAAGAGTGAAGAAAACTTAATTTGCATCGACTATATTTTTCATCGCAACAACAATTCGGGAATTCGCATAATAGAAAAAAATATAGTGAGTTTTATTGCCAATCCGCAAATTGCAGTCAAAAAATTTCACGGAACCTTATCGGACCATTTAGCTGTTGAAATTACAATTGAATTGTAATCTGATTACCCGATTGTTGACGTAACTATTCCCATTTTATGGTATATGCCGGCAATAGCACTCCTGTAATAATCGGGTGTTTGCTGTGCTGGCAGTTCTTGTAAATGCGTTGCAAGCTCGCTTATAAATGTGTCGTTCGAAAAACCGTTGCAGAACGAAAGAAGAGCTTGCAGCAGTTCGAAATGTTTGTTAACGACATCATCGTATATTTCTATTTGCGTAGTATTTGATGCAACAATACGCAAGGTTTCAAGCCATAAACCTGCCGACATAATACATGCAATTCCATACATTTCCGATTCCGACAAATACTCGGCAGTGCCAATCATCAGCGAATCGACCAGCCCAAACAGCATATCGTTGTTAAGCAGGGCTTCTTCGCCGGCAACAATACCGGCATTAAACATATCGGTGGGAATAGCAAGCCGTTCGCCGGCAAGCCTCAAGGCTTCGAGGTAATGCATGCAAACTTGTACTCGTTCAAAATATCGGGCATAGCCAAGATCGGCCATATAAACACCGCTTAAAAACGCCGCCGACTTCACCGACATATCGCGGCTGTTTTCGCCCAAGGGCCATAGGGCATCGCTTTCAAAGCCCGATGTGTGTTGCAAAGGAGCCGTGAATGTGTTGTAATCGGGAAGAGTGGCCAACAACGAATCGATTTCGGGAATGCTGTCAGCAATCTCGGTGTGCTTAAATGCCTCCTGTACATCACGGTAATTGCGCGATTGCTTACACGACACAATGCTAACAACCAATACAATTAAAAGAAATTCTGGTTTAAAATATCTCATACCGGTGCTTCGCATACATCAACAATAAAATATGGGTGAAGATAGCAAATTTTGATTTGTAACAATCTATCTACCAATAACAACAATATTTTTTATTGTAGATTCGGATAGGTTTTATATTGAGCCGGAGCATAAGCGCGCCGTTGAAGTACATAGTCGGGAAATACGGGAGGGAGCAATTCCCTGTTGAATCGATTACTTGTTGAATCAGCAGCAAAATCCTCGGCAAGTTGACAATACTTCAGAATATACGCATCGAGTGTGTACTTGCCATATAGGGTATGGCCCCCTTCGTAGCACTGCGCAGTATATTCTTCTGGGGTGGTTACGTATCCACTGTAATCGTTGGCATAGCTGCTTATGATGATTTCGCTGATTCCTTTTGCAGCCAATATTCTTTGCAAACTATTCGAAAGACGCTTTGCCGCAGTAGTGGTAATTTCGGCAGGAAAGGCAATTATGCCGAGGCAGCCAATTTGTATTATCTGTAGTGGAACAATTTGGGGCGACCATGTTAGGGTATCGAGGCTGCGCTTGCGATATTGCTTTTTAAACTCATCGATAGTGGGGTCGATAAAGCCGGGTAGTATTACCTTATCAACACGTCGTGCTCCTATGAGACGCCGATATCCCCCGCCTATGATGCGCTTTTTGGGATAATGCATCCGGTGCATGGTTTTTATCAACCTACGTGTTTCCTTCGTGCGAAAAACCTGCATCATCCGGTGATACCCCATGGCTGCATCTGCCATACGATTACCCATAAAAACAACTACCGGTGAAATACCTCCCCCTTCGTTTTTGGTCCCGGCCAAAAACGACATCCCCAGCGATGGCGGCGCGGTTCTTATGTTTTTCGCCGTATCGATAATAACATTGCCCATATCAACATATACAAGGCAATAGTCAATCTGAGCCTGCAATACTCTATTGCCCCCACCTTGATGTAAAATTTCGAATCCTGCTTCATACAACATTCTTCCATTGTTTTCGGAAAACGCAATGCTTTCGGCAAAGTTTGCCTTAGGTCTTCGCTTTTCTCCATCTGTAAGCCAATACGGAGAAACATCGCCTGCCGACGATTGCAGAAAACTGCATACCGCATTATGTGTTTTACCTGCAAGATGTATTTCGGCCATCTCGGCAGCATACCCCATGTTTTCGTACGAAAGGGCTGTGTTATATTGCCCAAAACATGTGGGATGCACTCCAAACCAACTACACAATGCCACAATATCGCCATGCGATTGCATGCACAGGAGCTGTATTTTTCGGTCAACCGCCTTGTAGGCTTCAGCTTGCGAAACGGGAACTATATCAATGTTTTTATTATACGCTTTCAGGCTGCGGTTAAAAGCCAGTGGAATACTGTCGTTCACCATACCAGAAAGGTATTCGAGTTGACCTTCGCATAAGTTTTGCCTGGCTAAGAGCATACTTCGGCACACTGCTTCGGTAATGCTGTCGAGGGTAGCTTCGCGATAGCCGGGTACCGGCAAATTATACACCGGATAATGGTCGTAACCGGCAGGGCCGGCGTGTGTGTGAGTAGCCAGCAATACAAATTGTTCGCTTTTCAAATTATATTGGGGAGCCAGTTCATTAAAGCGCTCCAACACCTGCCTTCGCAATGAATAAGTGATAAAACACAAATCGCAGCTAACCAGATACAGCGATTTCGTGTGATTGATATCGGCAATATAATATGCTCTAACGTAAAGAGGAGTGCTTTGGCTCAGCATTTTCTGCTTTGCATCGCCATAGCCCAGCATCCCCAGACCTTCTACAAATACATTCATCTCAACTTTTGCCGTACCCAGTTGAAATAACGTGGATGTGTCGGTAATCGGGATTGTATTTTCTGTTTTTGCATTTGAACCTGAGTAAATTACCGCCAAAATAGCCAATAAAAACCGATAGATTTTTACGCTTGTACCTCTTCGATGCATCGGAATTTTACTTTTTAATTTGAATATCGATTTCATCAGCAAACAACCACGACTCATATCCTGCACCGAGATGCCATGCAGGTAGTTTTCCGTAGTATCGGGCAAACATTTTTACATACCGTGTTTTGTAGTTTCCGGGTTCATACCTGAATTGATGTACCACAGCATCAGGCTCATTGTCGGCAATGTTGTGGGTGAGATGTTGCATTTTTACAAAATGTACCCCATCAACCGAAAAATAATATTCAACAAACAGAGGCATCATAATCCATGAGCGCATATCCTGAATAAAGCCCGTTTCAACCGATGCCACAGGCAATATCTGCCCCAAATCGACCACCACCTCAACGTCCTGAGCCCTGAAACCCTGCCAGTCGCCCGACCTGAAGTCGTTGTTTCCGCGCAAGCGATTAATCAGTGCATCATCGCCACCGGCTGTGTACAAACTGCTGTATTGCGATTTAAGATTGATGCTTCTGCTTTCATCTATTTTAACATAGGCAGCCTTTATCGGTTTAGAAGGAAGCCAGGATTGCTTTTGGGCATATATCCATATTTCGCAATCGTTGCTTATGACTATGGGTACGGAATAAGGCTTATAGCCGGCTCCTTTATCTAACGAATAGAATATTTCGCTTCCTTCAACCAGGCCTTGCAGGTTGATAAGTAAGCTGTCGCGAAATGTTCTGGCGGGTGTGCCGGTAACCGGTGCCGGAGTGATCAGGTTTTCGGTAATTGCTGAAGCATACACATCTTTTTCGGATACGCCCACTGTTTTGCCGGGTAAGGGTCCCATAAAGAACTCGATTCTACCACCCTTTGCAATATCCGAATGCAAAAGATATGATTTTTTATATTCACTACCATTTAGCAGTATGCGCTGAATATACATGTTTTTTTCGCTGTTGTTGTGGGCTATAATTTCGAATCGTCGGCCATTCTCAAGCTGTATGATTGCCTTATCGAACAGGGGGCTTCCAATATCATACACTCCGTTGGCCGGATTAACCGGATAAAAGCCTAATGCACTGAGCACATACCACGCCGACATTTGTCCGCAATCTTCGTTGCCGCAGTTGCCGGCCGGCCCCGAATGATACATTTCGGCCATGATATTGCGAACCATTTGCTGGGTTTTTTCGGGTTTGCGGCAGTAGTTGTACAAATAGGCGATGTGATGACTGGGTTCGTTGCCATGCGCATATTGACCGATGAGCCCGGTGATGTCTTTCAGGTCTTTTCCGTGGGTTTCGCTGCCTGTCGAAAACAGTTCGTCGAGTTTTTGTTCAAACGCCTTTTCGCCTCCCATAAACTCAATCAAACCAAGAATGTCGTGTGGTACATAGAAGCTATACTGCCACGAGTTGGCTTCGGTAAAGTTATGGTCAACCTCTTTGGGGTCGAAAGGTTCTTTCCATGCACCGTTCACACGGGGCCGCATAAAGCCGCTGCCCGGGTCGAATATGTGTTTCCAGGCCTGCGAGCGTATGGTATATTCGCGATATACATCGGTGTTGCCCAACGAAAGTGCAAACTGGGCAATACACCAGTCGTTATAGGCATATTCAAGGGTTTTCGACACCGACTCGTGTTCCGATTCCACGGGCAAAAAGCCATATTTCATATAATCGCGTTTGCCCAGCTCGTCGGCCTCTGCCCTATGCATCATGGCTTCGAGAGCCAGATTAGCATCAAAATTGTTTATGCCTTTCAGATAGGCATCTACCATGGGGGGGACGGCATGGTAACCAATCATACAGCCTGTTTCGTTGGCCGACAATTCCCACATCGGAAGTTGTCCGCCATAGCGGTATTGCACCAGAAATGTTTGTATAAAATCGAGACTGCGCTGTTGCTGCACAATGGTAAACAACGGATGCACAGCCCTATAGGTGTCCCACAACGAAAAAACCGTATAGTTGGTAAACGAACTATCGCGATATACGTTGAGGTCGGTGGTGCGATACCGGCCATCGACATCGTGAGCCAGACTGGGATGAATAAAACTGTGATACAGTGCTGTGTAGAAAACCTTTCGCTGTTCTTCGCTTCCTCCCGAAACCAGAATTCGGCTGAGTTCGACATTCCAGGCTTCCGTTGCTTTATTTTTTATCGTCTCGAAATCCCATCCGGCGTTTTCGGTTTCCATATTTTTGATAGCCCCTTCAACGCTTACCGGCGATAAAGCAACTTTAACCAGTACTTCGTCAACATCTCTTTTTTGTACTTTTAAGGCCATCACCAAATTATCGCCACTATATTTTTTCAAGCTATAATCACTCTGTTCGGGCTTACTCCAATCGGCTACTACCGTAACTTCGGTATTAAAATCGATAGCAAAAAACACATATTGTTCTTCGGCCCATGCTTTACTTTTTCTCATACCAACAAGCCGTGTTGCGCTTACTTGTTGCACCCATGCATCAAGAACCAAATCGCGATGTTTCAGGTCGAGAATAACATATCGCTGACCACTTTTATTGAATGTATATTTATGCATTCCTGTTCTCTCGGTTACAGTAAGGCTAACATGAACATCGGGCTCGTTAAGGTGCACCGAATAAAAACCCGGAGAAGCCGTTTCGGTATTATGGCTAAATGACGAAGAATACGGAAACAGAAAACCCGGAGCATCCTCATATAGTACATCGGTTTGGTTTAGAAGCGAATATTTGTTACTCATAGGCATAAGTAAAATATCGCCATAGTCGCTGCACCCTGTGCCACTAAGATGTGTGTGCGAAAACCCATAAATAACAGAATCGGTGTAATGATATCCGCTACAGCCATCCCAGCCGTCGAGGCGGGTATCGGGGCTAAGCTGCACCATTCCAAACGGATATACAGCACCCGGAAAGGTGTGCCCATGCGCATCGGTGCCTACCATAGGGTTTACCCATGCCGACAAATCATGTACTTCGAACTGATGCTTTTTTGATTGAAACAGGGGGTAAAGCAACAGCAACAGCATAGCAACAACCAAAACCGAGAAAACAATATATCGATTCATAGCAATAAATATTTTACGATAAAGATATGAAATTATGGAAATAACTCCATGAAATCGAAGTCGACCTATCTCAACCGGGTTTTCTTGTAAACTGCAGCATTTTCGGAACTTTTCCGGCCAACTGCCCACACGCTGCATCAATATCGCCGCCCTTCGACCTACGTATATTTACTATCAGGTTTTTGCTTTCGAGAAAAGCCACAAAGGCATCGCGATGCGCAGGGTTTGAGGCCTGAAAACGTCCGCTTCCGGTACTGTTGTATTCGATAATATTAATTTTGCACGGCGATATTTTACAGAACTCGGCCAGTTCGCGGGCGTGCTCTTCGGTGTCGTTCAGGCCACCAAACAAAATATATTCGTAGGTAATGCGCATACCGGTTTTTTGGTGGTAATACCTAATGGCATCGCGCAATTGCTTCATTTTGTGTTTTTTTGCTGCCGGTATCATGCCTATTCTCAAATTTTCGTTGGCTGCATGCAACGAAAGAGAAAGATTTATTTTAGTGTTTGAATCGGCAAAAGCCCGAATTCCTTCGGTAATGCCAACCGTTGAAATAGTAATGCGCGATGGCGAAAAATTGATACCTTCAGGGTCTGTAATTTTGCTCAAGGCAAGCATCACATTGGTGAAGTTCAAAAAGGGTTCGCCCATGCCCATTACTACCACATTCGACAAGGAGCGCTGATAATAGTTTTCACTGCGGCGATTCAGAATAATAAACTGGTCGAAAATTTCGCCTACACTCAAATTACGGATAAAACCCATAGCCCCTGTAGCACAAAACCCGCAGTTCATGGCGCATCCCACCTGTGTAGATATGCAGGCAGTAACCCTATCGGCCGAAGGAATGAGAACTCCTTCGATTAGATGGCGGTCAACAAGGCGAAAGGCTGTTTTTACTGTAGCATCGCGACTTTGCAGCTCGAGTTCTGATACTATGGTATTAAAACTGAAATCTTGCTTCAGGCTTTCGCGCAGTGTTTTCGACAACGAAGTCATGTCGTCGAAACTGTGTACTCCTTTCACCCAAAGCCATTGGTTTATCTGGCCCAAGCGGAAAGCCTTTTCTCCTCTGTCGGCAAGCCATTGCAGCAGTATTTCGGTTGATGTTTCTCTGATATCGGGTTTATCAGCCATTGTAGATGTTGCTTATCCGGCATTGCGTAAAGTAGTGGCCAGGTCGATGTTGAGCTTCTCGCGTGCAAACTTAAGGTCGATCACAAATTTTTTCTTTTTCTTTCCGGGCATTTCAAACATGGCATCGAGCATGATGTTTTCGCATATAGAACGCAAGCCACGCGCGCCCAGTTTAAATTCTATGGCTTTGTCGACCACAAAATCGAGGGCCTCATCGCTAAACTCGAGTTCGATGCCATCCATTTCGAACAGCTTAATATATTGCTTGGTAATGGCATTTTTGGGTTCTGTAAGAATGCTGCGTAAAGCCTCCCGATTGAGCGGTTCCAGATACGCCACCACCGGTAACCTTCCCACAATTTCGGGAATTAATCCGAATGCTCTCAGGTCTTGTGGAGCTATGTATTTGAGAAGATTATCACGATCGATGGCTTCGGTTTTTTCGCGGGTTCCATAGCCAACCACTTTGGTGTTCAGCCTGCGACCAATAATTTTTTCGATACCCTCGAAAGCTCCTCCACAAATAAACAATATATTTTTGGTATCGACCGGTATCATTTTTTGCTCGGGATGCTTGCGGCCACCCTGTGGCGGAACATTCACAATGCTACCCTCGAGTAATTTCAGCAAGCCCTGCTGCACCCCTTCGCCCGACACATCGCGTGTGATGCTGGGGTTATCGCCCTTACGGGCAATTTTGTCGATTTCGTCGATAAACACAATACCCCGTTCGGCAGCAGACACATCGTAGTCGGCAGCCTGTAGCAAACGGGTAAGCAGGCTTTCGATATCTTCGCCCACATAGCCGGCCTCAGTAAGAACGGTAGCATCTACAATAGTGAAAGGCACCTTCAACATTTTAGAAATACTGCGAGCCAACAGTGTTTTTCCGGTTCCGGTCTCACCGGTTAAAATGATATTCGACTTTTCTATTTCAACCTCATCGTTGCGCTCGCGGTGCATCAATCGCTTATAATGGTTATACACGGCTACCGAAAGCACCTTTTTGGCGTGATCCTGACCAATAACATAATCGTCGAGAAAAGCTTTTATTTCGATGGGCTTTTTCAACTCGATATTTCCAAATTTTGAATTCGCATTGCTGCGTAATTCTTCGCCAATAATCTGGTGTGCACGTTCAACACAGTCGTTGCAAATGTGCGCATCGATACCACTTAGCAATAACTCGAGTTCGTCTTCTTTTCTACCGCAAAACGAACATTTATTTGTGTTTTTCATTTTTTTTCGATTTGTTGTTGCACTCTGTTGAGAAAGCTATATGCCAAATTTAGCATGTTGTGGTTGCCAATAGGTATTTGCCGTTCACTCCCCAAAAACCGTAAGCTGCATGCACGTTTATAAATGTTTGCCGGCAACCGATAATGCGCAAAATTATTTATCGCCGTTTTCGCGAACCAGCACTTCATCAATCATTCCATATATCTTTGCTTCCGCCGATGTCATCCAGTAGTCGCGATCGGAATCGGCAGCTACTTTTTCGAAAGTGTTTCCGCTATGAACAGCAATAATATCGTAGAGTTCGTTTTTAAGTTTCATAATCTCGCGGGCAGTAATTTCGATATCGGATGCCTGACCTTCGGCTCCTCCCATAGGTTGGTGAATCATAATGCGGCTGTGCTTCAGCGCAGTACGTTTGCCTTTGGCCCCTGCACACAGCAACACAGCCCCCATCGAAGCTGCAATACCCGTACAGATGGTAGCTACATCGCAACCAATATATTGCATGGTGTCGTAAATACCCAAACCGGCATATACCGAACCTCCTGGTGTGTTCAAATAAATTTGAATGTCTTTGTGCGGATCGGTTGAGTCGAGGTACAGCAACTGCGCTTGAATGATATTGGCCACATAGTCGTCGATAGGCAGGCCCAAAAAGATAATGCGGTCCATCATTAGGCGCGAAAACACGTCCATGGTGGCAATATTTAGCTGACGCTCTTCGATAATGGTAGGCGAAATATAGCTGTTGTACACCGATGTTATTTTATCGTAAGTGGTGCTGTTGATGCCCATGTGCTTTGTGGCATACTTGCGAAAATCGTTGTTTGATGACATAGTAATCAGTTTTTAGGCAAACAATTTATCAAATTCTTCGGAGCTAACCAAATTTTCTTCAAGTTTTACCGAATTTTTCACAAACTCAAGTACTTTTTGTTCTGCCACCGCTTCGTAGATACGTTTCACGTCTTTTTCGCGCTGCAGCATTTCGCCGGCATATTTCTCCAGTGTTTCGTTGGGAACATTCGCAAGGCCGTATTGCCTGAATTGGTATAACATCTCGTTTTTGGCTTGTTGCAGCATATCATCGTCTTGTATTTCGAGACTGTTTTCTTTCATAATTTTGTTGATGATAAGCGTCCATCGCAAATCGTCGGCGAAAAGCTCGAAATCGCGGTCTAACTGCTCCTGTGTTAGTTCTTTGTTGGCGTAGAGTAACCAGCGCTTCAGAAATTCTTCGGGCAGGCTCAGGTTCAGTTTTGTAAGTAATTTTTTCTTGGCGTCGATTTTAAAGCGGAAGTTACTTTCGGCAACGAGGGCTTGCTCAATTTCCTCTTTCACAAAGTCTCTAAAATCTTGTTCCGTTTGCACTTCTTCGTTACCACTAACACGTTGAAAAAAATCGGCATTCATTTCGGCATCGGCAAAATCGCGAATCATTTCCAGGGTAAACCTGAAGTTACTGCTCATTGTTTCTACCTGTTTTTTATCGATTTCGAGCATCGACGAAAGTTCGCTTTCGTTAGGGAAGGCCTTCTTTATGTCGAAAGCCAGGTTTGTGCCGATTTCCATTTGCAGCAATTGTGCTTTGATATCATCGTCTTTTACCGATCCCAGATAGAAGCTGGCATCTTCTTTTACTACACCGTTTTCTTTCGGGTTCATTTCGTCGTCGGCTTCTATCATCAACCCGCGAAACATGCTTTTTTCGCCGGGAACACTTGCTTCTACAAAAGAACCGTGACGCTGACGATGCTGCGCAATTTGCTTGTCGATCATTTCATCATCGACCTTGATTTTATAGTAGTTTACTTTGTCGCGTTTTGTAAGTTTCACTTCGAATTGTGGTGTTAGACCTATGTCGAACAGAAAGTTATAATCGTCGGTTGCGTTAAAATCGATGGGTTCCTGCTGTTCATTTGGCATAGGGTCGCCCAGCACATTAATGCTTTCGTTGCTGAGGAATTCGTTGAGGCTGTCAGAAATTTTCTTATTCAATTCTTCGGCCATAATGGCATCGCCATACATTTTCTTAATAAGCCCCATGGGAACCATACCCGGGCGGAATCCGGGAACCTGTGCCTTGCGTTTGTAGTCGCGCATGGTTTTTTCCACATTTTCGGCAATGTCTTCTTTTTTAATGTTCACTGTAATCACCGCATTCAAATCGTCGGTGTTTTGCAAGCTGATGTTCATAGTTTTACGATACGTTATTTTTTACAATTCTTAAAATAAAAACCGCCCCGGCAGCAAGCCGAAGCAGAATTTAATTTTTGTGCGGATGAAGGGACTCGAACCCCCAAGCCTTGCGGCACCAGATCCTAAGTCTGGCGCGTATACCAATTCCGCCACATCCGCAAAATTGCCGCAAATTTAGTTATTTTTTTTAAACACCTACGGTTTTTCTCCGAAATTAGCGTTTCTGTTCCACTGCCGGTTAAATACTGTGGTTTTTTAAGTCGTCGGAATATTCTTGTGCATATTCGGCCAGACAAATTTTCCAGTCGCGCATGTAGTTTATCCCACGCATGTTCAGTTTCAGATTTACCAATTTTTCGGAATAGGGACGTGGAGCAAAATATTCGTTTTCGAAATAATCGGACTCTACCTTTTCTACTGTTATCTTGTTTTCGAGACCCAGCAGTTTAACGAGTTCAATGGCCACATCGTAGCGACTGCACGAGCCTTCGCAAACCTGATTGTATAATCCGTAGTATCCGGTTTCGATAACCCGCGATATGGCCGAGGCAAAGTCTAATGTATAGGTGGGTGTGCCAAGCTTGTCGTCGACCACATGCAGCCGGGTTTTTCCGGCAACAATTTGCTTGTAAATTTTATTGATGAATTTTTTGTCTTTCGAAGGCCCGCCACCCATCATCCAACCGGGGCGAAACACAAAGCATTTCGAAACCCTTTCGAGCACAAAACGTTCGCCGTAGTATTTTCCTTTAGCGTAATGGCTCAATGGGTTGGGAGCATCGAAGTCGGTAAAAAACTCCTGCTCGCCTCCAAATATGCCGGCAGTTGATATATACACCATAGTGCATTGATATTTTTCGGAAAGCAAGGCAATGTTCTCGGTTCCCAAGGCGTTGGTACACCACGAGTCTTCGTGATGGGTTTCGCAATATTCCAAGTCGGTGTGGGCAGCCAGATGCAACACAATATCGGGTTGAAATTGCTCAAAAACCTGAACACAGGCCGCAAAGTCTCTCACATCGAGATACCCAAGCCAGGACTCGTTGCAGTCGATATCGGTGGCCTTAACGTCAGCGTATTTTTCTACGAAAACACGGTACATCGATTTGCCCAACATTCCTCCGCAACCGGTTATCAGTACTTTTTGGTTTTTCTTCATGGTTTCAAAAATATTTCAATAAACTTTACATTTCTGTTCTTTTTCCGACGAAGAAGCCGGTTTTTTGTTCTCTTATAATTGCCAAAACGGCTACGCCGAAAACACTACAAATATCAATAAAAAAACAGAAAATCAAGCTGTTTTTTTTGCATCAGCCTTTTTTTGCCACTTCATTTAAAATGTTCAGGTACTTGGGGGCATTGGCCTGTACCGAAAAATGTTTCATCACGTTTTCGCGGCCGGCTCGGCCTATTTTCTCGCGCAGGGCTTGGCTGTCGATAAGTGTGATGATATATTCGACCCATTCGTCGGTGCTTGAAACCAAAAATCCATTCACGCCATGCTCTATGTTTTCGAGATTCGACCCGAATGACGTAGCAACGCACGGAATGCCGCACGACTGATAGGTCAATGCCTTGAGACCGCTTTTACCGAGAACCCATTCTTCGGTGGGTGTGGGGTACAAGCCTATGTGTATGCCGTGCAGGTCGGCAACTTCGTTTTCTTCGGTCCACCTTATGTTTTCGACTTCAACACCCGCCAGTTCGAAATCGCGATCGCATATTACCCGTAGTTTGATGCTGCGCAGTTGCGCCACGCGCTGTAAGGCTTCGTCGAGCAAATGCAGAAACGGAATGGTACTGTGGCTGCCTGTCCAGCCTAAGGTAATGGTATCGGCAACATCGTAACGGGTTAGTGCCGTAAAGCGTTCGGTGTCGAAGGTTGACGAAATATCGGTAACACGCTTGTTGTGCTTCAGGGCTTCTTCTTCGAGGTATTTGGTGCACACTATCACATGGCCAGCCATTTTCATGAGCGAAAAAATTTTCTTTTTGCCCTTGAGCCATGCCACAAACCAGTTCATACGGCTTTTGTGTCCTTTGAATACGGCATCGTCGATATCGTACACCATGTGCCTGTTGGTTAGCTTCAGCATGTACTCGAACAAGGATGTGCCAAACGGAGTTACCCACAGGTGAACATATACAACATCGTATGCCGGAGCACGTAAAATGTCGTACAATCGCCTGAGGTATCCAAAAATAGTATAGAATAGTTTTGCTGCAAAATGTCCGTCTTTATAAAGAATTTTCCAAAATGCGTGATTCATAAAAGGGGCTACCACTATTTGGTAGCCATTATCGCGCCAATGTCCGAAGTATTGCTCATATTTGAGGCGCTGGCTTGGGTACACATTTTCGGGAGCAGGGCAAATTACCAGTATTTTTTTCTTAGGCTTCACGGCACAGTTGTTTGTAAATTTTATGATACGATTCTATACCGGTTTTCAGGTCGAGTATTTGGGCTGCCGCATGGCGAATTTCGTTGCGGTCGAGTTGGAGCAAAGCGGGTATTTTGTTAATCACTGCGTTGAATGCTTCCGGCTTCATTTTATATAGTATGGCTCCCGATTGTGTTTGAAGCACAATTTCGTCAACATCGCCCACGCCGCTGTTCACAATCATGGGTATGCCCATTGCCAGCATTTCGCCTTGTTTTGTAGGGCTGCTGCTTTTTTTGGAATAGGAGGGCTTAATAAAAGAAATGCCGATATCGACAGCACTGAGCAATTGAGGCACTTCGCTTCTCGAAGCAGCCATATACTGAATGTTTTCGGGAGATATACCGGCATTTTCGGCTTGAACACCCGGAGTATCGCGGGTAATTATCAGCAGTTTTGCTTGTGGATAAGCTTGTTGCACGGCTGCAAAAAACTGCATCATTTCGTCGATGAGATACCAGGTTCCCAACGAACCCAGATAGGCAAAAACCAGGTTTTCGGGTGTGTAGCCCAGGGCACTGCGGCTCAGTTGCCGTTGCCGGTTGTCGGGAATCTGAAACAACGCAAAATCGGCGCAGCATGGAATCACATTGATGCTTTCGGGATTAAAGCGAACTTTTACCCAGCGGTACATTTCGGCTTTGGCTGCATGGGTAAGTGCTACTGTGGCATCGGCCATTTCGAGGTAGTGCTTCTCTTTTTGCTTGAAGAACCTGTAAACCGCATTAAAAACCGGATTTTTCAGGTTCCATAAACCACCATCGACACGTTCGTCGGCCCAAAAACCGCGCATATCGAACAGTAAGCCTGCTGCCTGTTTGCGTTTTACGAGCAATCCGGCCATAGGCGTAATGTAACTGCGGCAATGCACCAGATGGAACTGAGTGGTTTTCATCAATTGCCTTACGGCGCGACGCAGTGCAAACACATCGGAAATGGTCGACAACACCGGTGGCTTTTTGGTGTAAAACACAGTTTTCCATGCAATGCCGGCATCATCGAGAATCGCCTGTATGTGCGAAGCATGATTCTGATAAGCCTGCTTTTTTTCGGCACTGAGAATGGTAATGCTATAGCCATGCGCAGCAAGACCCTGCAAATAGGGTATCACCTGCGACTGCCCCAGCGGGTCGGTCATCCCATCGTATGATATGTACAATACCGAAGGCATGCAACACAAATTTTGTTGCAAATTTTACAAAATAAAACGGAATAGCGAAATAATATCATCGATTCCCCGTAGAGACGCGATTTATCGCGTCTCAAACCAACCCAACAATTATTATCCGTTTAATCAGACGCGATAAATCGCGTCTCTACGGGGTTTTGTTCAAAAACCATCATTCAACAACCACCTTCCCAAAAACATTCGTATTTCTCATCTTTACCAAATACATCCCCGCTTCCAGCCCAAAAATACCAATCCTGTTTGTTCCAACCCCAACATTTTGCAGCCACACCAAACTGCCATTTGTTGAATAAATTTCCAATACATCATTATCAATACCTTGCGGCAATTCAACAAAAAACTCATTTGTTGCCGGGTTTGGGTAAACCTGTAGGTTTTCCTTTATGCGACTGAAGGGTTCAATTTCTTCAAAACCATAATGCAAATGCGACAGACTCAGGCTTCCGCAAAACCAGAGGTTATAGCTATTATCTTCCCGGATTGTATAAATCGCTTGTTCTACTCCACCGGGATAAACATACTCCGGCTGATCCCCTAAAATACTGACTGCGCTTTTGCGATTGCCTGCCCAAATCTTCCCGTTCCTGTCGGCATACACCGTATAATAATCGCTGTATCCGGATGAATAGGTAGAATCGTTGCAAATGAAATTCAATTCATTATTGTACATGAGTGCCAGACCGTGTCGGGTAGCAAACCAGGTGCTGTCGCCGGCAAAGGTGATATCATTAATTACTTCCGCTGTCGGAAATCCATAACTTGTATTGAGGTCTGTCCAATTTCCTGACTGGTACCGGTATGCTTTCCCTCCAGTTACAAACCATAAATCGTTTTCGTCCCCGACAAGCAAGCGGGTTGCCCATTTTAAGCTAATATTTTCCGGTACATTCAGTTTGTTCCATTCGCTGCCACTGTATTCATACAGCCTGCTCAGCGAGTCGCTGAGCCATATTTTGTCGCCCGAAACGGCAAGGCAGTTCACTCGTCCGAGCGAATCACCGCAGAGACTGTCAATGCGATGCATCTGGTTCTGGGGGTCGATACGGTACAAGGTATCTGCACCGATCCAGATGTTCCCATGACTGTCGATGGCCACTGCATTGGTGTTCTGATTGTAAAATCCCTCCCCGAATTTCTCAATGTTCCAAGTTTCACCATCGTAAACCGTGAGTGGTGTTTGGCTTCCTGCATAACCGTATGTATATGTGTGGTTTCCATTAAACAAAATATTTCTAGGTATACCTATGTAAGAATTAGGGAAAAAATGTTCGAAAACTCCATTGTTCAAGCGGCTAAGACCACCGAGTCGCGGATCATCGTCACTATCATTGTTGCTACAAACAACCCACAAATTTCCCTGCGTGTCGCAATCGGCGTCCATTATGAAATTGAACGGCAGTTCGTCGCTAAGGCCATATTGTTGCCAATTGTTGCCGAAGCCAACATACAACTTTGAACTCGTTGCCAATACCATATCGCCATTGGTATTTTGGCTAATTGCACAATAGGAATTGCTGGCATTGAAAACCTCATTCTGCGCTTCATTATGCCATGTGGTCCCATCAAAACGATATAAACTATTGTAGCACCCACCGAACCATACATGGTTGTTACTGTCGAGAAACGATGAATGCCTGCAACTAACCTGAAAATTTGAATTAAGATAGTTATAAATTACAGTATCATTGTTATTTATGGCTACCACTCCATAAGTCCAAGATGTACCTCCGTTAACAGATATTCCTATAAAAACAGTATTTGAACTGTCAACAACAATCTCGTTGGTATAGTAAATGGCAATGGTGTCGCCGAAACCGTATATTTCCGTCCAATTAATACCGTCATATTTTACGATGCGGGCAGGATTGCCCATACTAAGCCATAGACAGTTGTTGTGGTCGTAAGCCAACGACACAATTTCACCTTGAGGCAAACCATCGTCGTGTGTAAACTGCGACCATTCCTGCCCGTTGAAAATGGCCAGACAGCCGCTTTCATTGCCTGAAACTCCGAAAACCATACGACCTAAGGTGTCTTTGGTTATTGAATATACCGAACCGGGCACATAGTGGCTTTCCACAAAAGAGCCGTCGTTACGGAAAACGTTAATCAGGTTTGTGCAGCCTTCAAAAATCAGTGTGTCGTCGGCATATACCGAAAGCGGATACTTATATCCTCCGTAAATGTTTTCAAAATTCTGGGCAAACAACGAGAATCCGACAATACAGCCTAAGCAGACTCCAAGAATTTTATTTTTCATAAGCTGATTCTTTAATACCGTGTTGCGTTCCTTCACTAGCATTTTCAATGCAATTTAACAATTTTGTCAAGTTCTTTTTTATTACACTATTTTTCACGATTAAGATATGTACATTTGGTTTTCGATTATATATTTATCTCCTTAAAATGTGTAAAGCTAAGGAATATATATTGAATTGAATTGAATTGAATTGCATTACAAATACTTATTGTAAATGCAACCACATTGTAAACAGGTCGGGATAGGCTTACAAGCCCCGTGCTCTTTTTTGTTTTGTTCAATTCGATACGTATAATGTAACTTATACGCAAATCATTTGGTTATGGTTGCATCACAAAGCGGTTTTTGTTATATTTATTTCAACAAAAAAGGCTTGCCGAAGCAAGCCTTTTAATAATTTGTGCACACTGATTATTTCAGGTTGTGTTTTTTTACGAAATCGCCAAGAATTTGGTCGAGATTCGGGAAACCGATTTCCTGAAGTTCGTAACCTACTTTTACAGTGGGTTTGGTAATTTTCACAATTCTATTCAAATCGATAGGTGTGGCAATTACTACTGCATCGCAAGGTGTGTTGGCAATGGTAGCTTCGAGGTCTTTCACCTGTTGTTCGCCATAACCCATAGCCGGAAGCAATGTTCCGATATTCGGATAAATGCGGAATGTTTCGGCCAGTTTACCAACGGCATACTGACGTGGGTCAACCAATTCGGCAGCTCCAAATTTTTGTGCGGCTACTGTTCCGGCACCAATTTTCATTTCACCATGGGTAAGTGTGGGTCCGTCTTCAACCACCAGCACTTTTTTGCCGCGGATAAGTTCGGGTTTGTCAACGGTGAGGTACGATGCACCATCAACAATAATAGCGTTTGGATTAAGCGCTGCCAGATTTGCACGAACCGTATTGATGTTTTCGAGCGATGCAGAGTCGATTTTTTTAATAACAATAACATCGGCCATGCGGGCAACTACTTCACCGGGATAATAGCTTACTTCGGCACCGGGGCGCAGGGGGTCGGCAACACCAACAAAAAGGTCGGGTTTGAAGAATGGGAAGTCGTTGTTTCCACCATCCCAGAGAACGATATCGCAACCATCGGGATCAACTTCGGCTTCGCGCAGAATGGCTTCGTAGTCAACACCGGCATAAATCACGTTACGTTTGCTAACCACATGGGGTTCGTATTCTTCCATTTCTTCGATGGTGCATTCGTGTTTTTTCAGGTCTTCGACCGTGGCAAAACGCTGCACTTTTTGTTTCACAAGGTCGCCATAAGGCATGGGGTGGCGCACTGCTACCACTTTAAGACCCATTTCAACCAGAATTTCGATAATGCGACGCGAAGTCTGGCTCTTTCCACAACCGGTGCGGGTAGCACCAACGGCAATAACGGGTTTGTTCGATTTAATCTGTGTTTCGCGAGGCCCAATCAGCATAAAATCGGCACCGGCAGCATTCACGCGGGCACTCATATTCATAACACGGGCATAAGGCACATCGCTGTAGGCAAACACGCATATTTCAGCCTTCAGGTCTTTGATAAGTTTTTCGAGATCGTCTTCTGCAAAAATGGGAATTCCAGCGGGATACAAGTCTCCGGCTAGTTCTTTGGGATATTTACGACCATCGATATCAGGTATTTGGGCTGCGGTAAATGCAACAACATTATACTCGGCTTTGCCCCTGAAATAGGTATTGAAATTGTGGAAATCTCTTCCGGCAGCTCCAATAATAATAACGTTCTTCTTCGACATAACTTTTAATTTATTTTAGGTTTAACAATAGTGCGATTGCTGCGCTTTGCAGGATTGCAAATATAATCGTACAAAACCAGCAAATGAAATATTTACAGAAATAATTGTTTTACAAGCCTTGGTATTAGTGCTAAAACAAACTATAAGCATTGGGAGTACAAGCTTATGAATAAAACATGTTAAGAAACATGTTTTAGTTGAGTTTCGCCATAAATTTCGCTGTGTCGATAATAAACCTTTCGTGAAAGCCCTTGCCAATACGTCCATTGTGGTCGTTTGCTTCTACCTCAAAAACAAGTTTACGGCCCTGAACTTCAATTAGTTCACTCTTGCAAGTTACTGTGGCACCAATTGGAGTTGCCTTTTCGTGGCTAACATTAATTGCCACACCAACAGTTCCAAAACCCGAAGGCAATTTATCGGCTACTGCCAGCATGCAGGTTTTTTCGATAAACGCCACCATTGCGGGCGTGGCAAAAACCTCAACAAGCCCTGAACCATACTTTGCCGCCGACTCGTGTGGCTCAACCGTTTTACTCAGATTCAGGGTGCTACCCTTTAAATAATCGTAATCCATGTCAATCGAAAATTAAACGAACATCTTGCACTATATCGGGGTGTAAACTTAAAGCAACGGGACAAAGAGGAGGGACAGCCGCAAGCATTTTTTTCTGCTTTTCCGAGAGTTCACAAGCCCTTAGATCGACCGAAATAATAACCCGGGCAATACGTCGCGGTGGTTTGTCGGTCATAATTTTTTCTACATCGGCGGTAGCAGCGTCAATCGAAAAACCATGTTCCTGAGCCACTATGCCCATAATGGTGAGCATGCAGTCGCACAAGGCAGTAGCTACCAAATCGGTGGGTGAAAATTTTTCGCCTTTTCCCTTGTTATCAACCGGGGCATCGGTCAACAGCAGGGTGCCCGATGGCAGGTGAATATTCTCGGTGCGCAGCATTCCGAGGTAACGTGTTTTAATCTTTGTCATGTTTCTATTATTTGGCAATAAAATTAATAAACTAAACAGCAATAGAATATATTTTTTTGAAGAAAATGTTTCAGCCGGTGTACATCGTAAATAAATCATGTTTAATTTTGTTTTTTCCAAATCGTTTTCACAATATCTGGCCATGATACACCCCGACACCGAGCTAAAATGGATTAGCAATGAAGTAGGCTATGGCATTGTTGCCAAAAGCTTTTTACCTAAGGGTACCATAACTTGGGTTCAAGATGAACTCGACAGGGTTTTTACCCCAATGGAGATTGTAAAACTCAATAATATTTACAAAGAGGTGCTGTTTAAGTACTGCTTCAGGAACAACAAAGGCGATTATGTGTTGTGTTGGGATATTGCACGCTACACCAACCACAGTTTTCATTCGAACTGCATGACCACAGCCTACGATTTCGAGATAGCCATACGCGATATTTACCCGGGCGAGGAACTCACCGACGATTACGGGTATCTGAATTTACCACGCCCCTTTCGGGCAAGGCCCGAAGGAACCCGTCGCAAAGTGGTACATGCCGATGATGTAGTAAAATACCATAAGCAATGGGACAAAATATTGAAATCGTGCTTTCGCGATATTCTGGTTGTTAATCAGGCACTGCAAGGCCTCATCAGCAACGATTTATGGGCAAAAATCAACCGCATTGCAACGGGTATCGAGGAAATGGACAGTATAATAACATGCTATTACAACGAAAGCCATAACTCGCTAAATTACAACTGATTTAATTCAATTCGATAAACGAATAACCAAGCTCATCTTTCATTTCGACAAGTAAATATGCCGCTTTACTATTATAATCGGCCATGGCATCGGGACACAAATACACCGTATTACCCAACACATCTTCCATACGCTTGTGATTGTGCCCCGACACTACCATATTTACATTATGTTCAGCAAACAGGCTCATCAATTCGTACAATTCTACGGGCAAGGGACTTGTTGACGTGCTGAATCGGGTTCTAAAAAAGTTGACATGATGCACCACAATGCAATGCCTGTACTGATTTCGTTGTTGTTGCAACACATTGCTCAACCAATCGAGCTGCAGGTTTCCGAGAGTTCCGCTGCCCGAATCGAGCACAATAATCAGGTCGCAACTTTCGGTTGTTTCGATGCGGATGGTGTACACACCGGTACCAAAGTTTTTTTTGAAGTGCGTCCAACCATCGAAATACAATTCGTGATTGCCTACCGAATGAAAAACAGGAACCATGCAAACACGCTGAAGAATTGATGAAAACTTATCGTAATCGGCCTCCTTTCCGCTAAGCATGTCGCCGGCAAAAACCAGTGCCAGTGGCAAATCATCGTTTGCTATGCCAAGTAGCGTGATTAAGTTTGCTGTATCGCCCAAATGTGCATCGGCGGCAAACATCAACCTATAATTATCCGCATCACAATGCAACACAAAAGGCATGTGTGCGGCATTCCATTCCATCGATTCAGAAAATCGACTGTTCACCGGATCGGTAGAATAGAGCAATCCGGTTGGATCAACATCGCATGATACCGAAGCAAGCAACAGCAATATTGCTGTTAGCATTATGTAGAGCTTGTTTGCCATATCAATCCAAATCGGGTAAAAACACCAAAATAATTAACCCTAATATTAAACAATCCTGCACGTTGATACCATATTTCACTAAACAACCTGATCCGGCTTTGAGTATCAAAATACAAGCCCATGGCCGGCAAAGGATTGGTTTCTTGTTGAATAAGAAACCTATCGAAATTTCTTACACTTACCCAAATATTCCACTGAGATTCCGGCTTTATAAGCAGGTAGGTGCATGAATACATCAGATTGCGATATTCCACAATTTTTTGATGCAAATTCTCATTGTCGGAAAAATTGGACAATGCAAACCGGCTAAGTTGAAATACGCGGGTATTGTTGCCTATTTGAAAAATCCAGCGGTTCTTTTCCCAGGTCATCAGCACAACATATTGCAACTCGTTTACATATCGGGTGGGATGGCTTTGCAGATAAGCAAACCCCAATGTAAGAGGCGCTTTCAGCAATAACAGTTCATAGGCCATGCCCGCATTAAGAGCCGATAAGCCAGTGGTTTGAGTACCAAGCAGAAATTCGAGACTCAGGCTTACCGAAAAATTGTTGTAGTTGAACCGACTCGAAGAAACCGGCTTTACAAAAACCGATTGCGATACATAATTCTTGCCTATGTCGATGTAGTTGGTCTGACTAAACTGCGAATACAGCGAAAAGGGGGTCAGCAATGCCCCCAAAAGCAGACTCCTCAACGCCAATATATGAGATCGTGTTGTTTTCATGGTTTATGCAAAAATAACAATCGCCTGCAATTACTGCAACAGTGCAGTATAACATTTTGCAAACATAAAGTATTACAAAATATCAGCCCCGTGAAAAATCAGGTAGCTTACCGCCAAGGTGTAAACTATCGAAATGAAAATCAGGCTTATGGTGTCGATTTTTTGCGATATTTTAATAGATTTTTCGGTTTGCTTTTCGAAAATTTTTAACGAGAATATTGAGATAATAATAATGATTAAAATAAAAATATAGGTCAGATTGTGAATACTGTCGAGCATGGTGACTGCATTGGTGCTTGGAACAATGCCTTCGATAATATATTTGTTACCTATAGCAGCAAACAAGCCGCCCACACATAAACCAAAACGCGGGTCAACATTGGTAGGTTTTATTAGAAATACCAGACAAGAGATAAAGAATGCCACCAGCACACCCGTAATCAGTTTGAATAAAGTAAGCCAGGAACTTTTCCGCAACAACTCAATTTGAACTTTTATTGCAGGGTATGCGCTTTGCCCTTCCAGTTCCTGATCTCCATAGGTGGTTTGATACACGGTAATTTCTTCATGAAAAGATGTGCCAGTAATTGTCCACTCGTCTAATGCAAAGCCGGGGTCAATTTTAGAATTCTCTAAGTCGGGAACAAACACCATGGTGCTGGTATCCCAATCGGCCGATTCCACATAGAAACACAGCGATTGTGTGTCGAATGGATATTTGGTGAGATCCCAGTCTTTGCGCAATTCTGCATGAACCTTCATGCTTAACCATTGCAAGCCTGCTGTTTCGTCGAGAATTACGTTGCTTAATTGAAAGTCTTTCGATGGTTTTATTTCGATGGCACCATCGAAATCGAGATCGGGGTTTTCGTAAAGAAGCCAAAGCCAGAAGTCGATGTTGTAGCTTTTTTCGTAAAAATCGAAATCGTATAATGAATTAATAAAACTTCCTACTTTCACTGTGTCTTTTTGTGCCTGCAGGCTATAACTTGATGCCAAGGCTACGATCCCAGCAAGAATCGAAATACATACGGTGTTTTTTGCCATAAACGCGTTTTTTTATACTGTTGTAAAACCCATCCCAAAATTGACAAAGAAATGAAAAAGGCTGCCATGCTAAGCCATATATTAGCTCCAAGCAACTCATGTATCGATGCAATTCCATACGAAATTACAGCAAGATGCAGAATATAAAAGAACAAACTGCTGCGACCCAACCACGACACAGGTTCAAACATTGTTGCTCGAAAAGCTCGGGCATTTAAAGCCAGCAAGGCAAGTATGCTGAATGCAGCTGTGCAATAATATAAATCGGCCGGATAAAACAATTCGCCATAAGCTTCGCGCAAAGGCCTGTACTGAAAATAAATTAGCACCGACGAAGCCGCAAAAACCAAACTTAGAATACACCCATACAGTAGTTTGTTTGTATTTCTGACAGCGAATCCGAACCGCGACAAATACATGCCTGCAACAAAAAAGCCAAGCCATGGTAACACAGGGAACCATCCATCCAATAGCAGGGCACGCGCCGAATGGAAAATAATCGACATGTTTTCGAAACTAAAACCGGAGTCTAAAGAACGTAAAGTGTAACAAAAAACATATTGCAGCACAAAGGCTGATGCAAATATGAAAAGCATGAGTGCAATTGTATGCAAACGATTTAGTTTCAATAAAAAAGGGCTTAAAACAATAGAAAAACCAATTATGTAAAGCACATCATACGACTGAAACGGCATCAGTTTCCAAATAAAAACGTCGATAGAAATTGCCGCGAGCACAACAAGCAAACCACGCACGATAAGTTTCTTATTGCTCGTTTGGTTTGTTTTTAAACCAATCATATACCCCGAAAGTGCAATAAAAACCGGGGCAGCAAACGAACTTATAAGGCGAAACCAAAACGGATAGGGTTCTTGCATTACATAAGGAGCACTGTTGGCCAATACCATAATAACTATTGCCCATCCCCTGATAACATCGATGTAAAATAAGCGTGCTGTGTTTTTCCCTTTCATGACTGATATCAAAAATAAAAAAAATCGTAACACAAAAATCAATTGATTTTTCGTTTTTGTGCTTTCTGAATTTGAAGTTTGAGTGGGTTTGCCAGAAACAACAAAAAAACTAATTTTACAATTATAATTACATGGTTTATGAAAGGTATAGTTACAAAAGAAACCCATCCTGCCCATTTCTAATTATTACTTATAGCGATGAAAAAACTACTCCTCAACAACAAATTTATTCTTTGGCTGATCATTCTGAATGCATTAGTAATTTTCGTAATGAGTTTCGAGGGAATTTCGAAGCCTTTCGAAATTGCATTGTCGATTGCCGATGTATTGCTAACACTCGTTTTTGTTGCCGAGTTATATCTAAAAACAAAAACACGAGGTGTAAGAAAGTATTTAAGTACTGCTTGGAACAAGTTCGACTTTGTGGTGATAAGCGTTTCTTTTTTCTCCATATTTCTATATTGCATCGATACTACTACTGTTGATCTCAGTTTTGTTATTGTACTTCGGGTAGCACGTGTATTTAAAACTTTTCGATTTATAGAATTCATACCTGATATAGGTAGTTTGCTTAAAGGAATACAAAGGGCTTTTAAGTCGTCGGTTCTGGTATTGATTAGTTTGTTTGTTTACAATTTCATACTGGGTGTGTTTTCGTGTCACCTGTTTAAATCGGTTGCGCCCGAATACTTTGGTAACCCGATGATTTCGTTGTATTCCATTTTTCAAATTTTCACGGTTGAGGGTTGGTACGAAATACCCAATACCATTGCCAGCAATTCGACGCCTGCGCTTGGAGCTTTGGCAACCGTTTATTTTATTCTGATACTGGTGTCGGGTGGCATACTGGGATTGTCGCTGGTAAATTCAATTTTTGTTGATGCCATGATAGCCGACAACAACGACGAACTGGAAAAGAAAGTTGATAGCCTTAACGAAAAAATTACCCGCCTGTCGGAGCAAATCGAAAATTTATCGAAACAAGATAAATAACACTACCCTACGATAGCATTACAAGGGAATACTTCTGTCGATAAGTTGCTCGATACTAATCATGGTATCGGTATTAGACACACCATTGATATTGTGAATTTTTACCAATACATCCTGTAAATGTTTGTTATCGCGGCAATAGGCCTTTGCAAGAATTCCATACTGGCCTGTTGTAAAATGCAATTCAACCACTTCGGGTATTTCGCGTATCTTCTCGGTAACTCCTGCAAACATATTTGCACGCTCCAGAATAATACCAATAAAAGCCTGCGTTTTAAAATCGAGAACCTGTGGGTTTACAACCAAACGATAACCACCAATCACACCCACTTCTTCAAGTTTGTTGATACGTTTATGAATAGCAGCAGCCGAAATCTTACACTTCTTGGCGATATCTACCACCGATGTTTTCGAATTCCTGATAAGAATATCAAGAATTTTTTTATCCATTGCGTCAAGTTTAATTTTTGCCATAAACTCACTATTTATTTATTTTATTAACACAACGAAAAGCAAAGATAAATTAATTTTACCATAATTACAAATTCTATTACATTATTTAACAAACATGAATTAAAAAACTATAAACAAATTCTGCCTTCTTTTTGGTTTTATAATAGTTTTATTACATTTAAGGTCGATTTCAGAACCTAACACATGGCAAGTTCATCATTCGAAACCAGAGATGGTTTCAGCAGTAAATTCGGGGTTATTGCTGCTGCTGCAGGTTCGGCAGTGGGTTTGGGAAATATCTGGCGCTTCCCGTACATCACGGGTGAAAACGGAGGCGGAGCCTTTTTGTTGATGTATCTGTTTTTTGTGTTAGCTATTGGCATACCGGTAATGCTATCGGAGTTTGTTATTGGGCGTCGCGCCCAGAGCAATGCGCTGAATTCGTTTCGTGTGTTATCGCCAGGCAGCTCATGGTGGCTGATAGGCTTAATGGGCATTATAGCGGCTTTTGTAATTCTATCGTTCTACAGCACCGTTGCAGGATGGACGCTTGAATATATTGTTCAGGCAGTTAAAGGCGGTTTTGCCGGGAAAAGTATAGAACAACTAAATTCAGATTTTGCATTGTTTTCGAGCGGAAGTATTATGCCGGTTGTTTGGCAACTGGTGTTTATGCTGCTGACAGCGGGGGTTGTGATGGCCGGCATACAGAAAGGCATAGAGAAATACACCAAAATACTAATGCCTTTGCTACTCTTGCTTATTATTGTTATTTGCGTCAGAAGTGTCAGCCTGCCCGGCGCCGACAAAGGCCTGCGCTTTTTGTTTGTGCCCGATTTCAGTAAAATCACCCTGCAAAGCATGCTAATGGCTTTGGGTCAAGCTGCTTTTTCGCTGAGCATTGGCATGGGAGCCCTTATCACCTACGGGTCGTATATCAGAAAAAACACGCCCCTGTTGGGAAGTTCAATACAAATTGCGTCGGCCGACACATTAATTGCTGTGCTTAGCGGAGTAATGGTGTTCCCTGCACTGATGGCTATGGGCGAAAATCCGGTGGGAGGTCCGGGGCTTGTTTTTGTAAGCCTGCCGAAAATATTTCAGGCCATGCCCGGAGGATATGTGTTTGCCATTATCTTTTTTATTTTGTTATCGGTTGCAGCCCTCACCAGTACTATCTCGGTGCTAGAAGTGGTGGTTGCTTATATGAAAGACCGATTTAAGATTAGCCGAATAAAAGCATGCATATTAAGCGCAACTGCAATTTCGTTGTTAGGCGTTTTTTGCACCCTTTCGTTTGGGCCTCTTAAGGAATATACATTATTTGGTATGACCATGTTCGATTTGATGAATTATTTATCGGCAAATGTATTTCTTACATTCGGAGCCTTGTTTATTATATTGTACACCGGATGGAAGTTGGGGAAAGCCAATTTTTTAGACGAAATCAGGCAGGGCGGAAAAGTAAGTGCCCCCGTTGCTGCTGTTCTTATATTTATTATCCGGTACATTGCGCCTGTAGCTGTTGGAGCCGTAGCCATTGGTGCTTTTTTTATTGATGGGTTAATTTAATTATTTAAACATCTTCAGATGGAAGGATTTCTCGATAGTTTTCACAGTTTCAGCGAGTACTTAAATCAGGCTATTCAATGGTATAATGAATATGTAGGAGGGTATGCCATACTGATAATGCTGATACCTGCCGGCATTTATTTTACAATTCGTTTCAGGTTACTGCAAATAACCCGAATAGGTCATGCCATAAAAATAATTGCCGGAAAATTCGAAAGCAAAAAAGACCCCGGCGACGTTTCACATTTTAAAGCGTTAACCACTGCCCTATCGGCTACAGTAGGAACCGGAAACATTGTTGGGGTAGCATTGGCCATACACTGGGGTGGGCCTGGAGCTATTTTTTGGATATGGGTTGTGGGTTTCTTCGGCATGATGTTGAAAATGGTAGAGTGCACGCTGGCACTTAAATATCGCAAACAAAATGCCGACGGCACAGTATCGGGTGGCCCCATGTATTACATGGAAATGGGATTGAAAGATAAACTGGGGAAATATGCCAAATGGCTAGCCGTGGTTTTTGCTGTTGCTGCAGTTTTGTGCTCTTTGGGTACCGGAAACATGGCTCAGGCCAATTCAATTGCAGGAGCTTTGCGCGAGAGTTATCAGTTTCCGGTGTGGGCCACAGGCTTGGTAGTAACAAGCCTGGTATTGTTAATAATTGTTGGCGGTATAAAACGTATAGCCGAAGTAACATCGCGGCTGGTTCCCATAATGGCAGTTTTTTATTTTGTAACATCCATTGTGGTGATAGTTGTTTTTTATAAAGCCATTCCCGGTGTTCTCTATCAAATAGTGCACGACGCCTTTACCGGAACGGCTGCTACCGGTGGATTTGCCGGAGCCACATTTATTATGACATTAACATGGGGGGTTCGGCGGGGATTGTTCTCGAACGAAGCAGGCCAGGGATCGGCACCTATTGCACATGCAGCGGCCAAAACCGAACACCCCATGCGCGAAGGTCTTGTTGCCAGCGTTGAGCCTCTGGTTGACACTATTATTATTTGCACCCTGACTGCCATTGTAATTATGGTAAGCGGGGCATGGTCGCTACCCTCGAAAGAAGGTGTTGAAATAACCATTGCAGGGTTTGAACACGGATTAGATTATTTCAATATTGGCTGGTTGGCCAAACATATTATCAGCATCAGTCTGTTTATGTTTGCGTTTTCTACCATAATCAGCTGGAGCTACTACGGAAGCCGAGCTGCACAATATTTATTTGGCGATAAAGCCATTACTCCCTACTACTACGTGTTTGGCCTGTTCGTGTTTTTAGGTTCGGTGTGGGGGATTAATCTAGTGTGGAATTTTGTTGACATGGTTATCACATTCATGACCATTCCTAACCTGATAGCCTTGCTACTGCTTGCTCCGGTAATGAAAAAAGAAATTGACGATTACTTTTCGTCGGATGCGTATAAAAAGACACGTAAAAAATGAGTCGCTTCAACGATTTGTTCGGATTTAACCGTCGCGAGAAACGGGGCATATTGGTGCTGACAATTCTTTTGCTCTTTTTAATTGTTGCGAATGTTGCTTCTCGTTATATCAGTATCAATAAAAAATACGATTTCTCACAATTCGAATCTGATATCGACAAATTCATGCAATCGCAAAGCAGTTGCGACACAACACCTGAAGCAGAATTGTTTTACTTCGACCCCAATACTGCATCGGCTGATGATTTTATGCGATTAGGCATTTCGGAAAAAGTTGCCGGAAGCATTGTGAATTACCGTAACAAAGGTGGAAAATTTCGGAAACCCGGCGATCTGGCGAAGATTTACGGATTGTCATCGGAATTGTATTTAGAATTGGAGCCGTATATCATCATTACGGAAACAGCCCGCGATAACAAAAAAACAAAACAAGAAATCAAGTACTTTGTTTTCGACCCGAACACGGTGAGCGAAGAAGAGTTAATACAACTGGGTGTGCGTAAATATGTTGCGTCGAATATTGTTAAATACCGCGAAAGAGGAGGCGTGTTCCGAACCAAAACAGATTTGCTCAATATTTACGGCTTCGATAGCCTTAGCTATGGAGCACTCGAAAAATGGATTCGTATCGATACGTTACCTGTGGTAAAAAAGCCTGCTGTAATGGTTGAGCTAAACAGTGCCGGCATCGACGATTTGGTTAGTTTGAAAGGTATTGGGAAGGTGTATGCCGAGCGAATCATAAAATACCGCGAACGTCTGGGCGGCTATGCATCGGTGGAGCAACTTAAAGAAGTGTACGGCTTTAACGAATCTCTGTTTAATTCCGTAAGCAATCAGGTGTATGCCGATGTATCGTTGCTGAGATGTATTCAACTGAATAAAGCCGATTACAAAACCATGTTATCGCATCCCTATCTCGAAAAAGCGGAGGTTGAAGCCATTCTCAGCTATCGCGAAATGGTTGATAAAATTGTTTCAGCCGATGAACTGCTCAAACAAAAGGTTCTCGGCCGTGAACGCTATCAGCAGATAAAACCTTACCTTTGTGCCGACTAATAATAATATGCTTACAAAATCGCAAATAAGCTTAATTCGTTCGCTAGAAATGAAGAAGTTTCGCCGACGGGAGATGTTGTTTGTTGCCGAAGGCGAAAAAATTGTTGCCGAATGTTTGTTCTCGAAAGCTCCTATTTATTGGCTGATAGCTACCCGGGAATGGATGGCTGCAAACCCCATTAACAATGACTTTCGTGTTTTTGTTATAGATAACAAACTAATGAAAAGCATTAGCATGCTAAGCACTCCGTCGCAGGTGATGGCAGTTGTAAGAATTCAAGAAACCGTGAAACCCGAATATAATAGCGAAAGCTTATATCTTGCCCTCGACAACATACAAGACCCCGGCAATATGGGCACGATACTTCGCATAGCCGATTGGTTTGGAATAGGGCATGTGATATGTTCTGAGAACTGCGTAGATGTGCACAATACCAAAGTAATTCAGGCTAGCATGGGCGCGTTTTTGAGAGTGGCGGTACATTACAACAATCTCACCGATGAATTGCTACGCTACCGGGAACAAACCGCTTTGCCGGTTTACGGCACTTTTTGCGATGGCGACAACATATATAACACCGATCTTAGCCGCGGCGCTATGGTTGTTATGGGAAACGAAGGCTCGGGAATAGCTTTAGAAAACGAAAAAATTATAAACCGCCGTATTTCGATTCCTGCTTTTTCTGATGAGGGGGCGCACGCTGAATCGCTGAATGTTTCGGTGGCTACCGGCATTGTTTGTGCCGAATTCAGGAGGAGAGTGCATACAAGCAGCTAGTTTCTTGATGGCTTATTTTGCAAAACACATCCACCCGAATAGTAGAGATAGTATGGATTTTAAGAAACTACATGCTACACCGGTTTTTCGGCGATATAAATACTTACGACCCCCAGTGTCATATTCACCTGATGCACGTGAGAAAACCCTGCTTTTTTCAATTCCTGGGGAACCCGATACTGCCTTGCAAAACTGACGATGGAATTGTGCAGATATCGGTATGCGCTAATATTTCCCGAAAACAATCCGCCTATCACCGGCAACACTCCGGTAAGATAAAACACATATAAGCTTCGTACTATTCGGTTTTTGGGAAGATTAAACTCTAAAATCAGACACCGGCCTCCTTTCTTGGTAATACGATATAATTCCGACAAGCCTTTTGTGGGATCATTAAAATTACGCAGACCGAATGACACACTCACAATATCGGCAATATCGCTTTCGAGAGGAATGCTTTCGGCCGGAGCTTCGAGAAGTTTAATATTGTTTCTGTTTGCAGAAGCTATTTTAGCCGCTGCTATTTCGAGCATGTGTTCTGCCGGATCGACTGCCACAATACTGCAATTACAATTTGCAATAAGCAAAGGTATCTCGGCTGTTCCAGTGGCCACATCAACAATAAAACCGGAGTTGTCGGCCTTAATTAAAGAAACAAATTTACGGCGCCACAGCCTGTCGATACCAAACGATAAGAAATGATTAATAGAATCGTATCTTCCCGATATATTGTCGAACATAGCGGGTATGGCAACCTGACGTGTTTCTACATTATTGATATCGTGTTTTCGCACCTTTGCTTATCTTCGTTGCATGCCTCGTTGTTTAGCAGCCTGCTCGAGCCTTTCTTGCCATTTCGATTTTTTTACCGGTTTCTTTTTATTGGCTTCGAGTTGCGCAAGCACTTTTGCCTCGTCAACAACAAATTTGCGAATTATCCAGGTTTGAAGAATGGTTATCAGGTTCGCTAAAAAGTAATAGTAGCTTAACCCAGCTGCATAATCGTTAAAGAAGAACAGCATCATTACAGGCATCATATACAACATTAGCTTCATACCGGGCATTTGAGTATTTCCCACCTGATTGCTACTGGTCATCATGGTCGATATCAGAAGCGATGCGGCCATAAGTAATGTAAACAAACTTACGTGACTTCCGTAGAACGGAATAGTAAACGGCAGGTTTATTATCGAATCGTAAGTAGAAAGGTCATCGGCCCACAAAAAACTTTGCTGCCTTAATTCGATAGATGCCGGGAAAAACCGGAACAATGCGATTAAGATTGGGAACTGTAACAACAATGGCAAGCAGCCTCCCATTGGATTTACTCCGGCCTTTTTATACAGCGCCATGGTGGCCTGTTGTTTTTCCATTTCTTTCCCCTTGCCATACTTTTGAGCCAGTTCATCAATCTGAGGCTTAAGCACCTTCATCTTGGCCGTTGACATATACGATTTATAGGTTAGCGGAAAGAGTAATATTTTAATTATTATGGTAAGAAGAAATATGATTAAGCCATAACTGCTGATAAAACCCCCCAACCAATTGAATATGGGGATAATAAGAAAACGGTTAAACCATCCGAAAATACCCCAGCCCAGGGGCACCAGTTTTTCGAGTTTCATGTCGAACTTTTTAAGCACATTGAATTTATTGGGTCCGAAATAAAACTGCATGGGTATTTCGTAGTGGGCATCGCGTTTTACAGGAAAGGTAACTTCGGCAAAAAACAGTTTCAGGTAAGGTGATTTTTCGTCGATAACTTTTTGTACCCTAATTACCGGATCATCGGCAAATTCCTTGGCCACCAACACCGACGAGAAAAACTGTTGTTTAAATGCAATCCAGTGAACTTTTCCACCACTCGAGAATTCGTCGGCATCTTTTTGTTCACTCAGGTACTCTATTTCGTTATCATCCATTTTCAGATACACTGTGGTGCTCTGCATTTCCCATTTTCGCCCTCTTTCTTGTGCCGGAGCCAGTAACGACCATCGCATCTTCATGTATGTAACATTTTGCGATAACACATTTTGCATATTATGGAATGCAATGTTGTAATCGAGCATGTAGCTGTCGGGCTTAATCACATATATATAGTCAACATAACTGTCGGGTGATGCATATAATCGCAGCCTTACTGTTTGTTCCTTGGTTTTTGCGTCGATAGTTTCGGGCGTTTCCTCGGGAACAAAATACAAATCGTTGGTAAAAATAGCCGCCCCTCCTGCCATCATTTCGAGACCAAAAACTGTGGTATCGCCGTTAAACAGCATTAGCGGCAACGAATCGTGGGTTTTGTATTCTTTCAGCTGCACCGAATATACCCGCCCACCACATGTAGAAAAGGTAATAATCATTTTTTGGTTTTCGACAGTGATAAACCGGTTTTCGCCACGTGCTGAGCCTGCAAATAAGCCATATTGTGCCACCAGTTGGTTTTCGATATCCTGTTCGGTCAATGTATCGGCAGTGGCTTTTTTCGCACTATCGGCAGCTTGTTGCATCTGCTGCATTTGGATGGCTTTTTCAGCCTCTACAGAATCGGCCAGTGCCTGTGCCTGAGCAATACTATCGCGTTGCATTTTTTGCTTTTCGATGGTTTCTTTGCTTGGACGATTCAATAAAGGGAATACTATAAGCAGCACTCCTATTAAAACCAATCCGATAATAGTTCTTTTATCCATAATTATTTTTTAATTCACTGAATAGTTGCTTTTACAAAATCTACAAATAATGGGTGCGGATTCAATACGGTGCTTTTGTATTCGGGATGGAACTGCACACCCACAAACCATTTATGTGAAGCTATTTCAACAATTTCGACCAAATCGTTATCGGGGTTTACTCCGGCTGCCTTCATGCCCGCATTTTCGAATGCCGACAGATAATGGTTGTTAAATTCGTAGCGATGCCTATGGCGTTCGCTTACTTTAGCTTTTTTGTATGCCTTGTAGGCATGGCTACCCTTAATAAGCTTGCAGCCATAAGCTCCCAAACGCATTGTGCCACCTTTCTCGGTAACCATTTTTTGGGTTTCCATTAAATCGATAACCGGGTTTTTGGTTTCGGCGTTAATTTCGGTGGTGTGTGCATCTGTTAATTTAAGCACATTGCGGGCAAATTCTATTACTGCACATTGCATACCGAGGCAAATACCTAAAAACGGGATATTGTTTTCGCGGGCAAATTGTACCGCATAAATTTTCCCTTCTACTCCTCTATGTCCAAAACCCGGCGCTACCAGTATGCCTTGTAAATGACCCAGTTTGTCGGAGGCATTATCATGGGTAATTCCTTCGCTGTGAATATGATATAGATTTACTCTAACTTCGTTGGCAGCTCCGGCGTGAACAAACGATTCGTTGATTGATTTATAGGCATCTTTCAACTCTACATATTTACCGACAATCCCAATGTTTACTTCCGATTTGGGGTGGTTAAGCCTGTCGAGAAATCCAATCCAGGGCAATAATTCAGGATCTTTGCCTACCGGCATATTGAATTTTTTAAGAATCGTAACATCCAGCTTTTCTTTTTTCATCCTGATAGGAACCTCGTAGATGGTGTTCACATTTCTCGATTCGATAACCGATTCTTTAGTTACATTACAAAACAGAGCAACCTTACGCTTAATGTCGTCACCCAGAGGGTGCTCGGTTCTCAACACAATAATATCGGGTTGAACACCTGCTTCAAGCAATGTTTTTACCGAATGCTGGGTGGGTTTTGTTTTTAACTCACCTGTAGCAGCCAAATATGGCACGAGTGTTAAATGCACAACCAGACAATTTTGCTGCAATTCCCATTTTAGCTGCCTTACCGATTCAATATAGGGCAACGATTCGATATCGCCAACTGTGCCGCCAATTTCGGTAATTACAAAATCATATTTGTATTTGGTTCCCAATAGCTGTATTCGTCTTTTTATTTCGTCGGTAATATGCGGAATAACCTGTACTGTTTTACCCAAATAATCACCTTTGCGTTCCTTGTTTATAACATCTTTGTATATACGTCCGGTGGTTACATTGTTGGCCTGGCTGGTTGGCACATTTAAAAAGCGCTCGTAGTGTCCCAGATCCAAATCGGTTTCGGCACCATCGTCGGTTACGTAGCACTCGCCGTGCTCATAAGGATTTAATGTTCCCGGATCGACGTTAATATACGGGTCGAGTTTTTGAATGGAAACCCTGTACCCCCTCGATTGCAGTAGTTTGGCCAATGATGCCGAAATAATGCCTTTGCCCAGCGACGATGTTACGCCGCCTGTTACAAATATGTACTTAGTTGTTGACAAAACTTATTGGTTTAGAAGGTTAGACTCATTCCGATACTTGGCATAATGGGCAACTGATCGACGCGTTTGTGATCGACGCGGTCGAAATAGAAAATATTATTACGGTTATAAATATTGGTGCAGCTCAAAATCATCTCGAGTTTTACACGTTGTGTGAACGATACCGTTTTTTGTAGTGTAACATCGAAGCGGTGATAATCGGGCAAGCGTGCACTGTTCACTTCTCCATACAGAATACCCAAACTTCCGTTGGTTTGCCAGTAGGGTAGATTCAAGTTGGTATAAAACGGCATCTGCTCGTAATAGCCGGCAGTGGGGGTAAACGGGAACCCGGATCCAAAGTTCCAGCGGGCACTAAAATTCCATGATAAATCATTGCCAAACTTATAGGTTCCTACAAAATTCACATTATGCCGGCGGTCGAAGTGCGGAGAGTAAGTGCTAACACCGTCGAAACGCTCCACCCATCCTAATGAATACACCAACCACAGATACAGATTTTTGGAGTCGTATTTCAATAAAAAGTCAACGCCGTAAGCCCTTCCGCTTTCAATAATCAGGTCTTTCTTTAAATTATCGGGTTTGTCGTAATTCGCAGGTATATCATCGTAGAGTTTATTGCGATTTATATTGGTAATTTGTGTGAAGTTTTTATTGTATCCTTCAATGTTTAAGCTTGTTTTTTTGGTAAGATCGTATTCGAATCCAAAAATGATGTGATCAGACTTCTGCAAACTGCTTGTAACCCTCTCTCCATTGAACATTTGGGGGATATTATTGCTTCCGGTAAGAAAGCCATAGAATAAATTTACCACATCCTGATCGGAATTTGCGGCCACCAGATTTTGAGAATACAATCCTGCTGCAAACTTCAGTCGGAAGCTTTCGGTTATATTATACTTCATACCAATGCGTGGCTCGGGCGAGACTTCCGACATAGTGGCATAGTAGTGTAACCGAAAACTCGGTTCCAGAATGAAGTTTCCAAAATTATGTTTATATCTTGTGTACACACCAAATTCGGTAGAATATTCATTTTCGCTGATCATGCGGTTCAGAGCATTATAGAAACGAAAATCGGTTTTAAATCCCAAAGTTTGTAATCCCCAAACAAATTCGTTCTTCCCCAGAAAATACAAAAAGTCGAAACCCATATTAAACCCGTTAATTTCGCTATAACGTGGCAGGCTGTTCATGTCGGACAACTCGATGCGATAATCGGAATAGGATAGATTTCCCTTTATCATTACCGAACTACCGGTTGGAACCAATATAAAATTGCCTCCGGCTCCATACGACAACCAATGTAGGTTGCTGATTTCTTGATAACTCACGTTATCAGAAAATCGGAATCCGAATAAATTGACTTTGCTGCCATCGCGTGAATTCAGCGATAGTTTGCCGTATAGGTCGGTATAGTTAAAAGGCAGACCCTGTTCGTTAACATAGGTGTACAACAACTTACTGCTCTGCTCAAGAAAAGATGTTTTTGCCGAAAAAATGTATGATGCAGAGCCTTCGTTTTCGCGCCATTTTTTCAAGGGTCCTTCAACAAGAATTTTAGACCCAAATGTGCTTGCCGAAAACTTGCCCGAGAAACTCTTTTTATTACCATCGCGCATCCTGATATCCATTACCGACGACACCCTGCCACCATAATCGGCCGGAAAACCGCCTGTATAAACATCGGTGGTTTGAATAATATCGGAGTCGAAAACCGAAAACAAGCCGATAGAATGGAAGGGATTATACACAGTCATGCCGTCGAGTAACACCAAATTGTGAATGGGCGCCCCACCCCTGATATAAAGCTGCCCACCCTGATCGCCTGTAAAAACAACTCCGGGCAACACCTGCAGATACTGAGCTAAATCGGGCTCACTGCCAATGGTGGGCAATCGTTTTATTTGAGCGGGTGTTACCTTTATTATTGAGGTTCTCACCTGAGTCTGCCTTTCTTCGCGTTCTGCCGATATCACCGTCTCCTGCAGAATTATCGACGACTTGTTCATGTATATCTTTTCCGACAGCAGTTTTCCCGGGGCCATTGTGATGTTGATGGCTACCGAGTCGTAGCCGACATAAGTAAAAACAACAGTATAACTGCCCTGAGGGATGTTGTTAATAACAAAATAGCCGTTTAAATCGGTCGCAGCACCCAACTGGGTTCCCACTACCGAAACATTGGCAAACATACAGGGCTCGCCATTGATTTTATCGTAAACAAAACCTTTCAGGGTGCCATTTTGAGCCCAAAGCATTGGAGTGATTACAATGTATACAACCGTCAGAAAATTTTTTAATGTATTCATTCTCTAATCTTTCTTTGCATTTTTCGCATTCATGTCTCTTTCTGTCAGGTCGATTATTTTCTTTTGTTCTGTAAGCAATTCAATTTCAGCCTTTGCTTTTTCAATTTTACGTTTTACGTCGATGAGCAGGCTCTCGGCCTTACCACTGAAAAAGCTCATATTGTTTTCCCACAAGGTAATATCGGCATCGAGGGTTTTAATTTTTTGCATCACAAAACTTCTTTCGCGTCTAAGCGTGTCGCGATCGTTCATTTCGGCCAGCATTTGCATTTTTTGTTTATAGCCGCTTATGTCAATGTCCTGTTTTTTAATATTCAGTTTCTCGTACAGGGCATTCACGGCACTACGATAATCTTTTTGAAGCTTATCTTTTTCTTTAAAAGCAACCTGACCAATCTCGACCCATCTGTTTTGAAACTCTTTTAGTTTATTGAGGTTTTCGTTGTTATCGGGACTCCCACTAAAACTGTTAATTTCATCGAGCAGTTGTTTTTTTGCCGCCAGGTTTGCCTCGTATTCGTTTTCGATATTGGCAAAATAAGTTTGTTTTGCGTTAAAAAAAGTATCGCATGCCTTTCGGAATCGCATCCATATATCTTGTGAGTATTTATTGGAAACAGGGCCTATCGTCTTCCATTTTTTTTGTAAGTCGAGAAAATCGGCTGTGGTCTTTTTCCATTCGGTGCTATCTTGAAGCGATTCGGCCAACACACACAGTTCGGTTTTTTTCTGAAGATTATTGTGCTCTTCTTCTCGAATAAGCGCAAAAAATGCCTTTTTGCTTTCGAAAAACCGATTACAGGCCATTTTAAATCGTTCGTAAACCACTGCATTGTTTTTTCGGGGAACCATGCCAATCGATTTCCACATTTTTTGCAAATTAGAGAAAGCCTCGGTAGTCTCTTCCCATTCTTTCAGCGTATCGCATGGTTTTTCGAGAAGCAACTCTGCCTGTTCACACAGGGCTTCTTTCTGAGCCAAATTGTTTTCGAGCTCATCTTTTATTTGTAAAAAATAATCTTGATGCTGTTTGTTTATTTGTTTCGATATGGTTTGAAATCGCTCCCAAATTTCTTCGCGTTTATCGTTGGGAACCGGGCCGGTTTCTTTCCATATCTGGTGATACTCTTGAAGTTTTTTATAGGCCGACACCACATCTTTTTCAATCAACAAACTTTCGGCCTTGTTGCACAATTCCATTTTCTGCTCCAGATTCTTCTTCAGGTCGAGATCGCGCAATTCCTTGTCGATTCTGATGTAGTCGTAAAACCTTTCTACCTGAATTTGAAACATATTCAGCACGTTTTGCTGTTCGGCAGCGGGTACAAGGCCTATTTCTTTCCACTCATTCTGCAAAATCCTAAAATCTTCCCATGTTTTTGCCAGCGATTCGTCGCGGTTGGCAAGCAGCGATATTTTTTCGATTATGGCAAGTTTTTTCTCCAGATTCAGTTGTTTTTCCTTTTCGATTTGCTCGGTATACACCGCTTTTTTTGCTTTATAGTCGTTGAGCAATTCTTTGAAATAATCTTCGTCGTCGTCGCGCGGAACCTCGAACGCATCGGGTGAACCTCCTTTTGCAACAAACTCCTGCTTCAACAAGGCAACTTCTGTTTGCCTGCTTTTATAGTAGGCTTTTTTGATAGAATCTATTTCAAAGCGTATGGTTTCAACGGGCTTATCGTAAAGAACTGCTCTCAGTGTTTCGATCAATTCTTTTTTCGATAGTTTATTGTAGTCAACAACCACATCGTCAGCAACGTCGTTTAGCTCTAAATCGTCATTGTTGGTAACTTCGTCGTCGTCGTCGGGATCGAGATCGGGCATCAATTCAAATTTTTCATCGGAATTCTGATTGATTTCTTTTTCATCAATTTTGTCGTTTTCCGGTTTTTCGTGCACTTCCGAGCCGACTATGCAGGTAGCTTCGGCATTGGTTTCAGCCACGGGCTGTTCGGTAGGTAATTCCTGCGCATTACCCTGAAGCTCTTCATGTTGCGAATGAGCATCCAGGTTCAGATTGTTCTGGTTGTTCATGTAGTTTAAATTTCAAATACATTCCTTAATACCTCTTCTAAAAGTTTACGAAAATAGTGATTAGGCTTATAACTGACAAAGATTTTTGAATAATTTCTATTAAAACTCGATAAATGCCCTCGTTTTACACTGATTATTATGGAAAAACAGCGTAAAAAACAATCTTATCTGTTTGATGAATAGTTAAAAGTATTATTTTAGTCATATTAATTCAGCACAATATGAAGTTGAAAATATTTTTCCTCATCATAATAACGAGTAGTTATACAGTATTGCAGGCGCAGGAGGCTTTAGTGAGCCAGTTTCAGGTTACCATGATATCAGATAGTGCTGCCCACAATGCATTCACCGATTTAATCAGATATAAAAAGTATTTTTATTGTGTTTATAGGGAAGCCGGAGCACATCAACCGGGAGATACAGTGGATAATGGTGTTATCAGAATTATCCGATCAAAAAAAGGAGATGTATGGAAAAGTGTTGCATTATTAAGCTTACCAAAATACGACTTACGCGACCCAAAGCTTTCGGTGATGCCCGATGGACGACTCATGGTGTTGATGGGTGGTTCAGAATACGATAAAAGCAGGCTAAAGAGCCGTTTGTCGCATGTTTCTTTTTCGAAGGACGGATTACATTTCACCGAACCACAACCTGTTAGCATCGATCTTACAATACGCTCAAATTTCGATTGGGTTTGGAGCCTCACATGGCAAGACAGTACCGGATATGCAGCATTGTATCAGATAAACCGACCTGGAGGCAAATGGAATGCCTGGCTGCTAAAAACATACGATGGCATTTACTATGAACCCGTAATGAACTGGGATTTGGGGCCGCGACCCAATGAAGCCCGAATCCGTTTTGCTCCCGACAATCGTATGATTATTATTGTACGCAGAGAATCGGGTGGTAACGGAATATTAGGCATTAGCTCATACCCCTATGTTGAATGGACGTGGCACGACTTAAGTATGAAATTGGGCGGGCCAAACTTTTTGGTTCTCTCGAACGATAAAATACTTATTGGGAGCCGCATTTATACGCAACAAGAATTAGGGCAACAAATTGGAAAAATCAGCGAAAAAGACCGAACAGGAATATTTCTTACAACAGATAAAGGACAGGTCTATAAGGTTATCGAACTTCCAAGCGGAGGCGATACCAGCTACCCCGGAATGATTATTCACAAAGGGTACTTGTATATCAGTTATTATTCAAGTCACGATGGAAAATCGAAAATATATTTTGCAAAAGCCAAATTAATCGATATCGAGAGCATGATTGAATAAGACTGTTTAGCTGCCTGCATTTCGCTGACGCTTACGTTCGTTTTCGTCGAGCAGTATTTTGCGTAATCTCATTGCCTTGGGTGTAATCTCAAGATACTCGTCGCCTTGAATGTATTCCATGTTCTCTTCGAGTGACATTTTCACTGCAGGCGCAATCATAATTTTTGCATCGGAGCCCGAAGCCCGTACATTCGTAAGTTTTTTTGTATGGGTAAGATTAACGCCAATATCGTCGGAGCGGTTGTTTTCGCCAACAATTTGACCTGCATAAATGCTTTCGCCTGCTTCTACAAAAAACTTTCCACGATCTTGCAATTTATTCAGTGAATAAGGTATAACCTGTCCTGTTTCGATGGCAATTAGTGAACCATTTCTACGGCTTCCTATTTCGCCTTTCCAGGCTTCGAACGCATGAAAACGGTGTGCAATCACAGCCTCTCCTTCGGTGGCGGTTAACATTGGGTTCGTAAGCCCAATCATTCCCCTCATGGGTATTTTGAACTCGAGAACCAATCGATCTGACTTTGGAGTCATGCTCAGCATTTCAGCTTTTCGTTTACTTACTATTTCGATAACTTTCCCCGAAAACTCTTCGGGCACTATTACGGTAAGCAATTCAACGGGCTCATGTACTTCGCCATTAATCTTTCGCAACACCACTTTGGGCTGGCCCAACTGAAATTCGTAACCTTCGCGCCGCATGGTTTCAACCAGTATCGACAGATGAAGTACTCCCCTGCCATAAACCATTAGTTTCTCGGGAGAATCGGTCTCTTCGATGCGCATGGCAAGATTCTTTTCTATTTCGCGATAGAGTCGTTCGCGCAAATGACGAGAAGTAACATATATGCCTTCCTTTCCAAAAAACGGAGAATTGTTTATGGTAAACAACATACTCATAGTGGGTTCGTCTACATGAATACGCTTGAGTGCTTCAGGATTCTCGATATCGGCAACGGTATCGCCAATATCGAAGCCTTCGAGACCCATTATGGCTACAATTTCACCGTTTTCTACGGGTGTTTTAATCTTCTCTTTGCCTAAGCCTTCAAATAGGTACAATTCTTTTATGGTCGAAATACTGTTTTCGCCGTTTTGCGACATCACCATTACCTGTTTCCCCATTTGTATGCTTCCGCGAATCACCCTGCCCACAGCAATACGTCCGAGATACGACGAATAGTCGAGCGATGAAATCTGCATTTGAAGGGCTCCCGGATTATCTTTAGGCTCGGGTATGTGTTTAATAATTGTATCAAGAAGCCAGGTTACATCGTGCCCCGGCGTATTCCAGTCGTTAGCCATCCACCCCTCTTTCGAAGAACCATATACCGTGGGAAAATCGAGTTGCCATTCTTCGGCGTCGAGACTGCACATTAAATCGAATATCTGCTCTTGAACCACCTCGGGCTGACAATTGGGTTTGTCGACCTTATTGATAACCACAATGGGCTTCAACTTAAGTTCAAGTGCTTTCTGCAGTACAAAACGGGTTTGAGGCATTGGCCCCTCGAAAGCATCTACCAATAACAATACACCATCGGCCATGCTGAGTACTCGCTCAACTTCTCCACCAAAGTCGGTGTGACCGGGTGTGTCGATGATGTTGATTTTTACTCCCTTGTACCGAACCGATACGTTTTTTGAGAGAATGGTAATTCCTCGTTCGCGTTCCAGATCATTCGAATCGAGAATTAGATCGTTTACCTCCTGATTGTCGCGAAACAAACGCACCTGATGTAAAATGCGATCGACAAGGGTTGTTTTTCCGTGATCGACGTGTGCAATTATTGCGACATTTCTGATATTCTTCATTAGTATTACTCAAATTAATAGCGGGGGGCAAATGTACATTCAAATTTTTTAATAATAGCCTATAAATGCGGGCAATATTTATTTTGTACCTTTGTTATTATAAAAGCAAAAACCTACTCTCACAATTTTGCAACTATGAAAACATGGAATACACGCATCGTCATCATTCTGTTTGCAACAATACTTCTGCTTGGCCTGCAATGCTCCGAGCCTAATGGCAATTCTGAAACAGGCCTTTCGTACACGGTGATCGACAAAAAATTTATATTACTGCGCAATCCCGAGCTTATCAGAAGTTCCAACGACGCCATTTCTAATCATGTCGACAGTATTTTGTCGGGTTTGATAGATGTGTCGTTTATCTCTACGGGACAACAAAAAATGAGTCTTGGCGAAAATTTACACATTGCTTTCGAAATTATCGATTTGAAACCATTTAACCCACAGGGCCTACCCGAAAGCTTCGATTCTTTAGCAGCGCGTGTTATACCATTGTCGGTTGAGATACTTGATAACTCCGGCTATGGTTACCCCGACGCACTTAATCAAGATGATATAATCGACGACAATGGCAATTGGAGCAGCCAAACCTTGGTGCTTGGCACCTTTGCCGGAGCCGGGCAATTTAATGGGCAGGGCGAAAAATACCTTGCTTTCAGGTTTCAACGTAACGGTGGATACCAATATGGTTACATACGACTGTATTGCAGCGAGCACAACGACACCTTGCACATTGTGGAATATGCCTGGAACCGAAAAAAGAACAGCCGGATCAGGGCCGGACAACAAAATTAATGCACCGGCTATATAAGACCCATAGCCAATGCAACTGCCAGCAATATTAAAAGAATTGCTACGGTAATTTGCACAAATTTCAGCGTAATTTTTTTAAGTAGTTTTTTCCCTACAACAGCACCTGCAATTGCGGCCAGTGTTGCGGCCAGTAAAAGGGGAATGTTGTCGCCAAGCTGTGCATCCGAAAAACGGGAAGCATATACCGAAAGGCGGGTAATATCGATGAAGCAGGCAATAACAACACCGGTAGCAATAAAGCTTTCTTTTGTGAGTCCGCTTTTTACCAGAAAAGCACTGCGTATGGCTCCTTGCATCCCCGACAAACCTCCAAGAAAACCACTAAGCAAGCCTCCGACAATAAGGCTGTTTCGTTTTATTTGAATATTGCGGAATAAGGGCAAAAACTCGCTAAGAGCAAATCCCAGCATGAGCAGTGCCACAATAAAATTGAGTGGGCTTACCGAGAAAGTGTGGCTAAACAGGGTATAGGAATATAAGTGCGAAGAATACGATAATGAGATTAAAACCCATGCACCCAAAAAAGAAGCGAGAACCGCTGCAATGCCGAAGCGAATCAAAACTTGTTTGCTGGCTTTGCGACCTATAAGCAGGAGTTTAACAATGTTGTTGGCAAAGTGTACTAATCCGGTAAAAGCAATAGCCGCCTCAAGCGGAAAGAATATTGCAAACACTGGCATTAAAAGAGTTCCCAAGCCAAATCCCGAGAAAAATGTAAGCAGCGAGGCAATTAAAGCTACCAGACATATTACAATGTATTCAATCATAGTTTATGAATCTGATTTATCGCTGTCAACAATAATCTTGCTTATTTGCTCTAATGGTTTTTTGCAGCCATCTACAATAAAGTGAGCTTTTAGGTAGTAGGGCTCCCGCTGTTGCAGCATCAGTGCTATATGGCTACTCAGGTCGCCGGGTGCAATATTCGCCAGCAGGGGGCGGGGTTTCCGTGCCCTTATCAGCCGTTGAGCAAGGGCTTCGGCTCTCATCGAAATATAAATACTGATACCCGTTGCATTAATCATGTTGATGTTATCGTGAAAGCAGGCAGTGCCACCCCCTGTAGCCATTACAAAATGAGGTAGTGTTAATAGTTTTTTTAGTACTGTATGCTCAATTTCTCTGAATAGGGGCTCACCCCATTTATTAATCAGCACCTCTATTGTTTGCCCCGTTTCAATCTCAATAGCCTCATCAAGGTCAATAAAGGGCATATCGAATTTTTTTGCAATTTTTTTACCAAGTCGGGTTTTCCCACATCCGGCAAATCCTATGAGGAATATGCTATGCCGCACATTATTCAAAGTCGAGGCTCATTTGTTGCACATCGTCGCCGGCCTTATCGAGGCCTCCGCTGTCTTTGGGTTTCGATTGGGGCTTCTTAATTACAGGAGCCTCTGTAGTGTCTTCGTCCGGCTCCCCCACAACATTTTCGTTTAGTTCAGAAAGATCATCCTCTTCTTCGTCGCCCTTATCGTTTTCAGGAATTTCTTTTTCGATAGGCTCAATAAAAGCTGCCTTCTCTATTTCGAAGCTAGAGATACGCTTGCCCTTTGCTTTAACGCCTTTTACGGCAATAAATTCCTCAACGTCGATGAATTCTGCCGGACGTGCTGCATGTTTACCACCAAAAAGCACCTCTATCTGTGGAAATGTGTCATCGTTCAGCATCACCAGATACGAGCCTTCGGTTTCGGGCAAATAGTAGGTTTCTTTGTTACACTCCTCAAACTGAAACCTTTTCAGATATAAGTATCCCTGCTCGGCGTCAAAATATATGGCCGACCACACCTTTAAAGGCTCATACTTTTGAATGAGCATAATCGACTCGTTGTAGTGGTTCGACAAGTCGAAGTTAGTAAGCACATAGCTGCCACGTTTGCTAACCACCAAAATTTTATCGTCGCCTTCAAACTCGCCCAGATAATTGCCCCTGCCATCGGCATTCAGCCTGAGCACCTCTTCATCGAACCATATTTTGCGCCCACCCAGGGTAGAAACCCCTTCTTCTTTAAGAACAATTTTAAAAATGTCGTTTTTGCTGAGCAAATTACCTATTGAATTGCGCCCTTTTATGGCTATATCTTTAAAATCTGTTTCGAAAAACAACTTACGCAATTTCGGTTTTGGCTTCAGATTTACCTTTATAACTTCGGCTTCGCCATTGGGATTCGCCGTAAAGTAAACCACCTTCGACCCGGGTTCGCCTTTGCTAAGGTCGTATTCTTTATCGCGGTTTATGCCTGTTACGGCAAAGCGTTTAATAAAGTAATTGCCATATTTTCCGTCGCGATACACCACATTGTATATGGTTCGGGCATCATTCTTCTTAAACACATCGATATGGATAATGTCTTTACCGAAAAATGCCTTGTCGCTCACTTTCGAAATGGTATATTTTCCGTCGCGCCGAAATACAATAATATCGTCGATATCGGAACATTCACACACAAACTCGTCTTTTTTCAGGCCTGTACCGGCAAATCCTTCTTTACGGTCGACATACAATTTTTCGTTGGCTACCGCTACATTCGATGTGTCGATAACATCGAAACTTCTGATTTCGGTTTTGCGCTCGCGGCCTTTACCATATTTAGCCTTAATGTGGGTGTAGTAATTAATGGCATATGTGGTAAGATGCTCTAAATTGTAAATTACCTCTTCAATCTGCCCTTCTATGGCAATCATTTCTTCTTCGGCTTTATCGGCGTTATAGCGAATAATGCGCTTCATTTTAATCTCGAGCAGTTTCAGCAGGTCGTCGCGGGTAACTTCGCGCCTAAACAGTTTTTCCGATAGTTGTGCTTTTTCGCCGATAAAGTCTACAGCCTCATCGTTGTTTTGAGAGTTTTCGTAGGCTTTTTCTTTGTAGATTCGCTTCTCGATAAACCAGCGTTCCAGCGACATGCTGTGCCATTGTTCTTCGAGTTCGCGTTTGCGTATAAGCAATTCTTGTTTCAGTAACTCAACTGTGTTATAAACCGAAGCCTGCAGCATTTCGGAAACGCCCATAAAGCGGGGTTTGTCTTCTTCGATAACACAAGAGTTGGGCGAAATAGACACTTCGCATTTGGTAAAGGCATACAGGGCATCGATGGTTTTATCGGTAGAAACGCCCGAAGGCAGGTGAATAATTATTTCCACCTTCGATGCAGTGTTGTCGTCGATGCGCTTTATTTTAATCTTTTCTTTTTCGTTGGCCTGAATAATACTTTCGATTATCGATGAGGTATTTTCTCCAAATGGGATTTCGGTAATCGAGAGCGTTTTGTTATCGATTTTCACAATGCGTGCTCTCACACGCACCCTTCCCCCTCTCAAGCCATCGTTATATTTCGACACATCGATTAATCCGCCGGTAATAAAATCGGGAAACAGCTCAATTGTTTCGTTTCTCAAAGTAGCCACACAAGCATCGATGAGCTCGTTGAAATTATGAGGTAGTATTTTTGAAGCCAGTCCTACGGCAATACCTTCGACCCCTTGAGCAAGCAGAAGCGGAAATTTCACGGGCAGGGTAATTGGCTCTTTGTTTCTGCCGTCGTACGACGATTTCCAGAAGGTAGTTTTTGGATTAAACACCACTTCGAGTGCAAATTTTGAGAGTCGGGCTTCAATATATCGGGGCGCTGCTGCCGAATCGCCGGTGTAAATATTGCCCCAATTGCCTTGCATGTCGATAAGTAATTCTTTCTGACCCAGTTGCACCAGAGCATCGCCTATCGATGTATCGCCATGCGGATGATATTTCATGCTGTGCCCGATAATATTGGCCACCTTGTTGTAGCGTCCATCGTCGAGTTCCTTCATCGAGTGCAGAATACGCCGCTGTACGGGTTTTAAACCATCGTACACATGTGGCACGGCTCTCTCGAGAATTACATACGAAGCATAATCGAGGAACCAGTCCTGATACATTCCCGTGAGTTTGGTTAATTGCAGTTCGGGAGCATGAACATCGGCAGAGGCATCGTCGTTTACTTCGAAATCGTCGAATTCGGATGTATTATCGGGTGTACTCATTCTCTATTTTCTGTTCCGGTTTCTAACTCGTTATACTTTTTGCAAATCTTCCTCAATCCTTAGGTTGTCGATAATGAAATTCTGACGTTCGTAGGTGTTTTTTCCCATATAAAATTCAAGCAGGTCGTGAATGGCATCGGCCTTGCTCAAACTAACCGGTTCCAGACGAATGTTTTTGTCGATAAAATTTTTAAACTCATCGGGCGATATTTCTCCCAAGCCTTTAAATCGGGTTATTTCGGGATTGTTTTTTAGTTTGGCAATGGCTTTTTGCTTTTCGTTTTCGTCGTAGCAATAAATGGTCTCTTGTTTGTTTCTAACTCTGAACAGCGGTGTTTGTAAAATGAATAGATGACCATTGCGAATCAGTTCGGGGAAAAACTGCAGAAAAAAAGTAATAAGCAGCAGTCGTATATGCATCCCGTCGACGTCGGCATCGGTGGCAATTACCACATTGCGATAGCGCAGGTTCTCAATTCCATCTTCAATATTAAGAGCGGCCTGCAGCAGGTTGAATTCTTCGTTTTCGTACACTACTTTTTTGCTTTTACCGTAGGTGTTCAGTGGTTTTCCTCTCAAGCTGAAAACGGCCTGCGTAGCCACCTCGCGCGATTTTGTGATACTACCGCTGGCAGAATCGCCCTCTGTAATAAAAATTGTGGTTTCGTAACGCAATTCGTGGTCGGTGTTGTAGTGTACCCGGCAATCGCGCAGGTTTTTATTGTGCAAACTCACCTTTTTTGCTCTCTCTTTCGATATTTTTTTAATGTCGGCAATGGCCTTGCGGTCTTTTTCGGAGGAAATAATTTTTTTAAGAATTACATCGGCAACATCGGCGTTTTTATGCAGATAGTTATCGAGATTGCTTTTTACAAAATCGTTAATAAACTTAGAAATACTGATTCCGTTGGGAACCATGTCGCGCGAACCCAGTTTTGTTTTTGTTTGTGATTCAAAAATGGGTTCTTCTACCCGCAAGCTTATTGCAGCAATAATCGACTGCCTGATATCGGCATTATCAAAATCTTTTTTAAAAAATTCCTTTATGGTTTTTACGTATGCTTCGCGAAAAGCCGACAGGTGTGTACCTCCCTGAGTGGTGTGCTGTCCGTTCACAAAAGCATAATACTCTTCGTTGTATTGATTGGAGTGGGTAAAAGCAATTTCGATATCTTCGCCTTTGAAATGAACGATAGGATAAAGCACCTCGCTGTTTATATTATCGTTGAGAAGGTCGAGCAATCCGTTTTTCGAAATATAGCGTTGTCCGTTGAAGTAAATAGCAAGCCCTGCGTTCAGAAAAACGTAGTTTTTTATCATGTTTTCAACAACATCGGGGCGATAATGAAACGAGGGAAACAGTTCTTGGTCGGGAGTAAAAACCACCAGCGTTCCGTTTTGTTCGCCAGAAGATTCGAGAGGAAAGTCCTGAATCAAAATGCCTTTTTCGAACAAGGCTTCCTTTTTTTCCCCTTCGCGGTAGGCTACCACTCTGAAGTGCGACGACAACGCATTCACGGCTTTAACACCGACGCCGTTAAGACCTACCGATTTTTTGAAAACCTTTGAGTCGTATTTGGCTCCTGTGTTCATTTTCGAAACCACATCGAGCACTTTTCCCAACGGGATACCTCTGCCATAATCGCGCACACTCACTGAAGCATCGTTGATATTGATTTCTATTTTACTGCCAAAACCCATGGCAAATTCATCGATTGAATTGTCGATAACTTCCTTAAGCAGAACATAAATACCATCGTCGCGCGAAGTACCATCGCCCAGTTTACCAATATACATGCCGGGGCGCTTGCGCATATGTTCGCGCCATTCCAGCGTTTTAATCGAGTCTTCAGAATAATTTGCTACCATCAGAACAGTTTAATTCACACGAAGCACAAAAATAAGAATTATTAATTGTATACATTGCGCTGCAAGGAATAGATATTAACAAAACGAGGTTAATATTTTATTGATAAAAAGCATGTTTCCATGTTTTGCACGGTTCATTAAGCTTTTCTCATTAAATTCTGAATATATTTGCTGCAATATGCTGAAAGGGGTTGTGATAACGAGTTACGGGAAAGTGCAGTTTGTGCGCACCGATACCGGTGTGTATAGGTGTGGCCTTAAAGGAAACCTGCGTCGCCTCAACATACGCACCACCAATCCGGTGGCCGTGGGCGACAGGGTGTTGATAGAACTGTCGGGTGACATGCAAGGCCTGATAGTCGAAATAGAAGAACGCCGCAATTACATTATACGGCGATCGACCAATTTATCGAAACAAGCCCATGTGCTTGCTGCCAACATCGATATGGTATTGTTGCTGGTTACACTGAAACAACCTGTTACTACCACAGTATTTATCGATAGATTTTTGGCAACGGCAGAAGCTTATCGCATCGATGTAACGCTTGTGTTTAACAAAATCGATATTTATACACGCAACGAGCTTGAAGCCGTAGCCGAATTGATGGCTTGCTACCACATGGCCGGGTATCGGGTTATAGAAACTTCGGTAACCAAAGGAACCAACCTGAACAAGATAAAAGAATTGCTAAACGGAAAAGTCAGTATGATTTCGGGGCACAGCGGTTCGGGCAAATCTTCGATGATAAATGCTCTCGACCCGGGACACATGCTTAGTGTTGGCCAAATTTCTGAAATGCATCTTAGCGGCAAGCACACCACATCGTATGCACAGATGCTTGACCTGAGTTTTGGAGGCTCTATTATCGACACACCGGGGATTAGAGGTTTTGGATTGATTGACCTTGACAAAGACGAACTATATCACTTTTTTAGGGAAATATTTCGATTTTCGGAACATTGTAAATACTACAATTGTAAGCATGTGAATGAACCGGGATGTGCTGTGCTTGCTGCTGTTGAAGAAGGCGAAATTGCCCTTTCGCGATACGAATCGTACCTGAGCCTGTATCTTGGCGAAGACGACAAGTTCCGTAAAAAAAGTATCGATTAATTCTACACGCCATACACCTTTAATGCCCCCGGGAGTATGCTGATTTCGTATGGACTGTCGCCAATAATTTCGCCATCGGTTTCGGCAAAAGCTTCTTCGGTAAAACTAATTTTGACCTTGGTACTGCGATAACAACTTACACCCTTCACTTTTTCGATGCTTCCGTTATAAAGTCTGTTTACATTCTTAATAACACGCAATTTGGGTATTCTGTGATAAATAGTAATGTCGAGTAATCCATCATCGATAATAGCATAGGGAGTTTGCATCATGCCACCTCCCGAATACCGACCGTTGCCAATGCTTATCGAAAATATTTCGCCGGTAATGCTGTTGCTATCAGTTTGAATGCTGGCATTAAGATACTTATTATTGATGAGGCATTTCAGCAAATTAATCAGATATGCACTTTTCTTTCGTCTGCCCCGTGCCATCATTTTATTGGTCGATTTCACCACTTGAGCGTCGAATCCGAAGCCTGCAATGTTGGCAAAATAAGAGGTTTTGCGTTCACCGTTGATGCTGTGTGTAATTACTCCCACATCCTGTTGCTTACTCTTACGCGATATAATATTTTCGAATGCCTGAGCCGGATTAGATGTGTGTTGGTAATAGCGCCCCCAGTCGTTGCCGGTTCCCTGCGAAATTAGACCCATTGACAGCTGTTCGGGTAACACCTCCGATTGACCAAAAAAACCATTTACCACCTCGTTGATGGTTCCATCACCCCCCATTACAATAAAGTTGCGATATCCACGGGCAATACATTCCTTAACTTTGTTGCATCCATCATTCTGTGCTGTGGTAAAATGTGCCTCATAAGCAATTCCCTGTGCAAGAGCCAAGCCCTCTATTTCGCGCCATACCTTTTCGAAATCGCCGTTTCCTGCCTTAGGATTGATAATGAAAAACCAGTTTTTCTCCATAACTAAGCATAAAATGAACGCAATGTTACGTTTTTTTGCTCTGAATTAATAATTTTGAGGCATTAAACTGGTTGATGGCAATGTGCTTTCTTTCGGTTGAAGGGGTTAAAAAACTTATAATTAATATATTAAGGAGCAGAATGCACATGAAAATAAAAAGCATCACCACAGTTACACATGAAAAGCAAACTGAAAACGATCCATATAAAAGTCAGTACAGAGAGTTTAATGCAAATGGCGATGTGCTTGTTGAAACACGCTATAATTCCGATGGAGAAGTGTTGTCGAAAACAGTGAATATATACAACGAACAACACCAAACAACACGCACCGAATTTTATGATGCCGAGCAGGAAACAACCGAAATCCACGATTTTTTTTACGACAACAGGGGTAATTTAATTCGTGAAACCGTTGATTTTGAGCAGGGTTTTATTACTGTGTATAATTATAAATACAACAGCGATGGCAACGAAATTCGCATAAGTGAGCAAGACGAAGACGGAGAGGTTGAGGAAGTGAAAATTCAGCGCTACGATGCCAATGGTAATTTGCTGAGCGAACAAATATTCGACGACGAAAACCACATGATAAGCGAAACAATAAACCAGCTCGATCACAACCAACGCCTCATCAGAAAAGAGGAAACCGATTGTCGTTACAAAACATCACAAATACACGAATACTATTATCACGAAAGTGGACGGCTTACCGGTATTAAAACCGTGAATCAAAAGGCTAAGGTTTTAAACTGGGTAAAGCTCGAATTCGATGAAAAAAACCGACCGGTAAGGCAAACCAGCATGAGCGGCGCAGGAATCGTGATGGAATACAGTGGTGAAAATACCAGATCGGAACGCCACATCGATGCGTATGGCAGGGTGGTTCTAGAACTTGAAACCATCACCGACAATGATGGCCGGGTTTTAAAAGAAATTAGCCCTGACAGCGTGACCGAATACCGTTACGAGTTTTTTACCGAGGAATAACTCAATAATGATCAAATCTAGGCTGTATCTTGAGATTCGTCTGCTTTTTCTTGTTTTGGTGTTGCAAAAACCCTTCGGTAAAATAGTATCATGATAACTACCGAAACCGTAATAGCCGAATCGGCAACATTAAACACCGGTTTAAAGAAAAGTACCTTACCTGCGCTATTGCGTATTACCGGGCAGTAGAACATATCAACCACATTGCCATACAAAAACTGCGCATATCCGCCACCATCGGGAAACGCCTCTGCAGCCTGCCTCATGCTATCGCTAAAAATCATGCCATAAAAAGCACAGTCGATAAGATTGCCTGCGGCGCCTGCAACAATTAGCGAAATACACACAATAAACAGGGTTGAAGCCTTTGTTTTTATTAACTTGTATAGATAATACGATAATGCCACAATAGCAAGAAACCGAAATACAGTAAGTGCGGGTTTACCCCAATTACCGCCCAACTCCATGCCAAAGGCCATACCCGGGTTTTCGGTAAAATGAAGTATTACGTAGTTACCAAGCAAATTAAACTCCTGACCAAGGTACATAGTGGTTTTTATCCAAACCTTCAGGCTTTGATCGAGAAGCAATACAAAAAAGATGATGGCAAATGCCAGCAGGGTGTTCTTATTCTTCACCTTAATGTGTTTTTGCGCAAAGAAAACAAATTCTTCGTTAATTCTTAGCCAAAATCAAATTACTTCTGATTGTTTTTTGCATCGATACACAAGGTGGCGTGTGGCACAGCTCTTAGGCGTTCGGGCGCTATAAGCTTACCTGTTTCGCGACAAATACCGTAGGTACCATTCTCGATACGAACCAATGCAGCCTGCAAATGTTGTATAAACTTCAGCTGTCGCTGTGCCAGCCTGCCGGCTTCTTCTTTGCTCAACACAGCAGCACCTTCTTCGAGTACCTTAAAAGTAGGGCTGGTGTCGGCTGTGTCGTTGGTATCGCCGTGGTTAAGCGCATTTTTATATAACTGGTAATCAATCTTTGCTTTTTCAAGCTTGTCGTTAATGATGGCTTTGAATTCTTCGAGCTCAGCCTTGCTATACCTCTTCTTTTCTTCTGTCATAATCCTATGTTTTTCGTTTATATCAAATGCGTTCGACCCGTATCGATGTTTTAAAATTATCTACTTCTACGTGTTTTGCTGAATTATGTTCCATTTTTTCGATAATATTTATTGAGACGGCCAATGTTTGAGAACAGATATATGAATTGTAGCTTTCAACAGTAGGATTGAGATCGGGATGCGATGCTACATAAATATGTATTTTATCGGTAACATCGAAGCCACTTTCTTTGCGCAAATTTTGAATACGGTTCACCAATTCGCGTGCAATGCCCTCCATTTTCAATTCATCGGTAAGCTGTATGTCGAGAGCCACCGTAAGCTTTCCTTCGTTGGCTACCAGCCACCCTGGAATATCCTCGGAGATAATTTCGACATCGCTTAGCAACAAATCGATATCGGAATTCTCGATGTTGATGCGCTTCAAGCCCTGTTGTTCTATTTCGGAGATGTCGCTTTGGGTAAATAGCTGAATAGCCTCGCCGATAGGTTTTAACAGTTTACCGTATTTGGGCCCAAGCGTTTTAAAATTGGGTTTTATTCTTTTTACCAGCAATTCCGAGGCATCGCTAAGGTATTCTACGGTTTTAATATTGGTTTCGCTAAGAATAATAGATTCAACCTGTTTCAACTGTTGCTCGAAATCGGGGTTCAGCACCGGTATCATAACACGGTTGAGCGGTTGACGCACCTTTATATTTACTTTACGCCTCAGGCTCAATATCATCGATGATATATCCTGGGCCAATTGCATGCGTTGCTCCAGTTTGATGTCGATATAATTGCAATTATGAGCCGGGAAGCTGCTTAAATGCACCGATTCGTAGGTTTCGAGGCGGGTAATGCTATTTAAGTCGCGATAGATTTTATCGGTAATAAAGGGGGCAATAGGACTTGCCAGTTTGCATACTGTAACCAAGCATTCGTATAGAGTTTGGTAGGCCGATATTTTGTCGAGGTCATACTCTCCTCCCCAGTAGCGTTTACGACCTAGGCGCACATACCAGTTGCTGAGATGGTCGTTTACAAAAGTTTGAATGGCTCGACCGGCACGAGTGGGTTCGTAGTTTTCGTAGTGCTCTTTCACTTCTTTTATAAGCGAGTTTAACAGCGAAATTATCCATCTGTCCAGTTCCGAACGTTGTGCCACCGGAACCGGCGGGTCTACACCACAGTAGTTATCTACATTGGCATACAGAGCAAAAAAACTATAGGTATTGTGCAGTGTTCCGAAAAACTTACGTTTCACTTCTTCGATGCCTGTATACACCGGTTTATTGTCATCGTCGTAATCTAGGTCGAACTTCAGGTTGTCCCAGGGCTGAGCATTGGTCATCATATACCACCTGAGCGCATCGGCACCGTGAAGTTCCATTACCTCGAACGGATCTACGGTGTTGTTGAGCCGCTTCGACATTTTGTTTCCGTGTTTGTCGAGCACAAGACCGTTCGATATAATATTTTTAAACGACACTCCATCGCTTATCATAGTGGCAATAGCGTGCAGGGTAAAAAACCATCCACGGGTTTGATCAACTCCCTCTGCTATAAAGTCGGCCGGAAAGAGATTCTGAAAGTTTTCGCTATTCTCGAATGGATAGTGCCACTGTGCATAAGGCATTGCACCACTGTCGAACCACACGTCGATAAGGTCGGGTTCGCGATGCATGGGGCTTCCAGTCGACGACCGCAAAACAATAGTATCGACCCAGGGTCGGTGCAAATCAATTTTCTGATAATTTTCGCTGCTATAATCCCCCGCAACAAAACCTTCGTAAGGATTGTTTTTCATCAAACCGGCCCCAACCGATTTTTCTATTTCGTTTATCAATTCTTCTACCGAGCCTATGCATTTTCGCTCGCTGCCATCGGCGGTACTCCAAATAGGCAAAGGTGTGCCCCAATAGCGCGACCGGCTCAGGTTCCAATCAACCAGATTTTCGAGCCATTTTCCAAAGCGACCCTCACCTGTTGATGCCGGTTTCCAGTTTATTGTTTCGTTCAGTTCAATCAATCGTTGCTTAAATGCGGTTGTTCTGATAAACCACGAGTCGAGTGGATAATATAGAATAGGCTTATCGGTGCGCCAGCAATGCGGATAATTGTGGGTGTGCTTCTCGATGCGGAAGGCTTTTTTGTTCATTTTCAGCATCACAGCAATGTCAACATCAACCATGGGCGTGTCGGCGGTAGCTTGTACATCGTATTCATTTTTCACAAATCTGGCTTCGAATGCTGCATAGCTTTCGCGGTTTACATGCTTACTCACAAATTCAGGATGCATCTCGGCAATAGGATAAAAACGTCCTTTTTTATCAACCAGAGCCTGACTGTTTCCTTCGTTGTCGGTAATTAGTAGAGGAACAATACCTGCAGCACGAGCCACCCTGAGGTCGTCGGCACCAAAAGTAGGTGCAATATGAACAATGCCGGTACCATCGTCGGTGGTAACATAGTCGCCGGCAATAACTCGGAATGCATCGCCATCAGGTTTTACCCAGTCGATAAGCTGTTGGTAGCAGAGACCTGTAAGTTCCGATCCTTTCAGGCTGTGCACAATGCGCCAGGGTATTGCTTTATCGCCCGGCTTGTAGCTGTTGCTATCGAGATTTTCTGCTTCGGGCTTAAAGTAGGCAGGTAGTCGGTCGCTACAAAGAATTACATGGATTTTTTCGTTAGAATAGGCATTGAATGTTTCTACCAATACATAGTTAATGTTGTTACCCACGGCCAAGGCTGTATTCGAAGGTAAAGTCCAGGGTGTAGTCGTCCAGGCAAGTATCGAAATGTTGGTTTGGGCTTTTTCGAATAAAAATTCCGACAACTCGTTTCTAATCAGCGGAAACATGCTTACAACAGTGGTATCTTTTACATCGCGATAGCAACCCGGCTGATTCAGTTCGTGAGTACTTAATCCGGTTCCTGCTGCAGGAGAGTATGGCTGTATGGTATAGCCTTTGTAGAGGCAGTCTTTTTCGTAGAGTTGTTTCAATAAGTACCACAGGGTTTCAATATAGCGGTTGTCGTAGGTAATATAGGGGTTTTCCATATCGACCCAGTAACCCATTTTGCGGGTAAGATCTTCCCATTCCCGGGTATATTTCATTACCTCAACACGACAGGTTGCATTGTATTGTTCAATGCTGATTTTTTTGCCGATATCTTCTTTTGTAATGCCCAGGGTTTTTTCTACGCTGAGTTCAACAGGTAAGCCGTGCGTATCCCATCCTGCTTTACGGTCAACGCGATATCCGTCAAGGGTTTTGTAACGGCAAAAGACATCTTTTATGGTTCTCGAAAGCACATGATGTATGCCCGGTTTACCATTGGCAGAAGGGGGCCCTTCGTAGAATACATACGATTTTTGCCCTGAACGTGAACTTATGCTTTTCTCGAAAGTGTTTTCCGATTCCCACAAAGCGTTTATGTCTTTGTTAATCTGCGATAGATCAAGGTTTTTATATTCCTGAAACTTCTTTTGCATGTAGCCGTAATTATTAATTCGAAAAAGATTTGCAAATATAGACTTTAGGCGAAAATTTGCCAAATGATATTTTCGAGCAACAAATGTCTGGTGAATAAATACACTTTTTATTGCTTAAAGCCGGGAGGCAGAAAATAAAAGTCGCTTTGGTGTGAGTGTATTTGAACTTGTGTTGCCGGCACAAGGCTGTGGGATTGTAACACATAAACTGCATAACCCAGCGATTGCAACAAATGCATCACCTTGTTTCGGTTTTCGTTTCCACTGAGTTCGGTTTGTATTACTGGCATAAATTTTTTAAGCGTTGTAGTCATGTTGCTAAAAACTATTGCTTCATAGCCTTCTACATCTGTTTTTACAAAATCGAGTTTATCAATCGACGCAAACACAACATCGGGGATTTTCATTTCGGCATCGAAAAAGATTTTGTGTTCAGGTTTATCGTCTTCGAGCACTCGTGTCATACCATGATGCAAAACCCCTGCAACCTCGGGTGTTGCCATACGAATACCGGCTGTTTTGGCACCCAGGGCACATACTTCGAGTTGATAGTTGCGAATCGATCGTTTCATGTTCCTTCGCCAGATGGACGCAAATAACGGGACCGGCTCCACAGCAATAAGTTTACCCTGTTCCCCACAGCATTTCGACATCATTACCGAATAATACCCCAGATTTGCCCCAATATCGATACACACGTCGCCGGGTTTTATGAGTTTCTTCAGGTAATAGAGTTCAGCATACCTGTTTTTAAAAAAACCCAGATTTATCAGACTTAGATATGTGCGGCTGATAAGAAACAGGTATTTTTCGATACCCAGCATACGATAGAGCAGGTTACGTAACTGTTTCATAGCTCTTCGTAATCAACGTATTCGCCTTTGTTTTTGTTGTTGTCGCCGGTTTTATTTTTACCCGGAGCATCTTTAATAAAAATATCTCCCGGCTTTTTATTACGGCGCCGGCGTGCCTGTTTCATCTCGTTATATGCATCGGGATTGTTCTTTTTCAGAATAGCAGAAACCCACCATCGCAACAACCACGGAAATATATAGCGAAAAAACAGTTTCCCTATAAGGTAAATGATAATAAGAATCAGTACAAGCCTAAACAAAATGGGCATAACACATTAGTATTTGTGGCAAAATTAGCAATAATATTTGGTGTTGTCACTTTTCTGCGGGCTTTTTCAAAACAATTCTGATACGGTAAATCAAGAAGTAACGGTTCAATTCTATATTTCTAATTACTCAAAAAGTCTTTGTTTTTTCGATATGCGATATAGCATGTTTTTAAAATTTACGGTTCATAATAATTTTTTATTTTTGAATAGCAAAAACAGTAAAGTTCTTTCTGCCTAATTTTAATCATTTTAACTACTGATGCGTTATGTATAATCTCGACAACTACAATTTCGGCAACAAAAAAGTGTTGCTTCGTGTTGACTTTAATGTTCCCATAAATGCAGGTGTTGCCCCTACCGACGATATGCGTATAAAAACGGCCCTGCCCACCATTACCAAGCTGCTCAGCGAAGGAGCTGCCATTATTATTTTAACACATCGTGGGCGGCCACAGGGCATAAGAACCGAGAGACATAGCCTGGAACACATTCTGCCCCTGGTTAAAAAACTAATCGGTCGCGAGGTAAAGCTTGCAAGCGACGTGTATAGTCACGAAACTGCCGAAATGGCCAAAAACCTGAAGTCGGGCGAAATTATGATGCTCGAAAACCTGCGATTTTACAAAGAAGAGACCGATGGCGACGAGGAGTTTGCCAAAAGACTGGCTTCGTTTGGCGATGTGTATGTGAACGATGCATTTGGCACTGCTCATCGCAATCATGCTTCCACTTCGGTAATTGCCAAATTCTTTCCGTACGACAAAATGTTTGGCTACCTGATGGAAAGCGAGATGAAAAACCTCGACAGGGTAATGAAAGAAGCTGCACACCCTTTTACCCTTATGTTGGGTGGCGATAAAGTAACCACAAAAATAGGAATTGTTGATGCCTTGCTTCCAAAAGTTGATAATGTGATTTTGGGTGGTGGTGTGTGTTTCACATTTTTCAAAGCAATGGGAATAGAAGTGGGGAATTCTTTGGTTGAATCTGACTGCCTCGATCTGGCCAAACGCATACTTGATCACGCAAAACAACATAATGTTAAAATTCACCTGCCCGAAGATGTCATCATTGCCGACAGCCGCAGCAACGATGGCAATATTGAACATTGCGATATTCACGAAATTAAGAAGGGTTGGATTGGTCTTGATATAGGGGTGAAATCGGCCGACAATTTTGCAAAAGTTATCGAAGAGTCGAAAACACTGCTGTGGGATGGCCCAATGGGAGTGTACGAAATGTCGCATTTTTCGTATGGAACCCAGAAAATTGCACTCTCGGTGGGGCGGCAAACCGACAAGGGTTTGTTTTCGGTGGTAGGAGGTGGCGACACCATTGCTGCGCTGAACAAATATTCGCTGGTACACAAGATTAGTTACTTGTCGTCGGCGGGTGGGGCACTTCTCGAATATGTAGAGGGGAAAAATCTCCCCAGTATAAGGGCTATCAAGGAATCGTATTCGGTTGACGACTACAATTTCAACAAAAAAAGAGTGTTGATACGTGTCGATTTTAATGTTCCTCTCGATAAAGATTTCAACATTACCGACGATACCCGTATTGTTACAGCCATGGCTACTACGCGAAAAATTCTGGCCGACAACGGCTCGGTAATTCTTATGACACACATAGGCCGACCCAAAGGAGCCTACGAAGAAAAGTACTCGGTTAAGCATATCGTTCCTTATTTGAGCAAATTGCTCGAGATGGATGTAAAGTTTCCGGGCGCTTGCATAGGCCCCGAAGTAGAAAAAATGGCAGCCGAGCTGAAACCGCGCGAGGTAATGATTCTCGAAAACCTGCGTTTTCATCCCGAGGAAGAAAAAAACGATGAGAAATTTGCAGCACAATTGGCCAAACTGGGCGATGCTTATATAATGAATGCTTTTGGAACAGCTCACCGGGCACATGCCAGCACGTATATGATAGCCAGATTTTTTCCGGAAGATAAAATGCTGGGCTATTTGGTAGAAAGCGAAATTAACAATATCGAGAGGGCATTGCACAAGGGAGAAAAGCCGGTAACCGCAATTGTTGGGGGGTCGAAAGTATCTACAAAGATTGATATTATCAGAGCTTTGATGGACAGGGTCGATAATTTGATTATTGGTGGCGGTATTGCCTTTACTTTTATTAAAGCTATGGGAGGGCATATTGGCAATTCGCTGGTTGAAGAAGACTACCTTGACATAGCCAAAGAAATCCTCGACAAGGCCATTATGAGTAATGTGAAGTTATATTTGCCCACCGACTGTCTTATTGCCGATAAGTTCGACAACGAAGCTCAAATAAAACACGTGAAAATAAACGAAATTCCGGAAGGATGGAGTGGCCTTGACATTGGAATAAAATCGGCAGAGACATTTACTAAAGTAATTGAGCGAAGCCGCACTTTGTTGTGGAATGGCCCCATGGGCGTATTCGAAATGGATCATTTTAGTAATGGTACCATTAAGATCGCCCTCGCGGTATCGCGCAGTACCGATCATGGCTCGTTCTCGCTGGTAGGCGGTGGCGACAGCATTGCAGCTTTGAACAAATACGGATTGGCTCACAAAATTTCGTATGTTTCTACAGCCGGCGGAGCTTTACTCGAATATATCGAAGGAAAGGAATTGCCCAGCCTTAAAGCCATTCGGACAAAAATTTAATTGTTGCGAAACACCAAGAGCACGTACAAGCATCGGGGTTGTAACTATTGTCCAAGTTTAATTACGCCACCGTTATCATCGGCATCACGTGCCATTGGTGACTTCATTTGATAGCTTGTATTAAATGAATAGTTTAATCCGATCCAAACAATACGGGTTTCGCTATGGCTGTTATTCGAGATGTCGTAAATCACGTTACTTCCGCTTACTTGCCAGCGGCGCGTGTCGAAAACATCAGTAAGACTAAGGCTTATCTGCAAACGCCTGTCGAGAAAACTTCTGCGCAGGGCTATATCGGTATAATACACCGGCAAAAATGTAAACTGTGGCATTTCGCTTGCCGACTGGTAGTTAAACATTAGGTGTAATTCTGTGTTTTTTAATGGTTTCAACACAATGGAAGTATTCAAGGTGTAAGCAAAATCGTGAGAACTTAAATCATGTATCAAATACGTCCCCGAAGTCTTGGTGAAATAGGCCGAGAAAACACTGTTTGCCTGCAACCATTTTGTACATGCAATTCTTACATCGATATCGGCACCGGTGCGGGTTTGAAGTTCACCATTGGCAAAACTAATAATTAACTTATCGGGATATTCAAAAATACTTACGGGTGTTATAAAATTCTCGGTAAAACTTGCAAACACAGCCGTTTTTAGTTGCAGTTTATTCTTGGTAAGCGAATAACTCAACTCCAGTTTATTGGCAAGCTCCGGTATTAAATTGCGATTGCCGGTTTCATAAGTCAGGCGATCGATAACATTAATGAATGGATTTAATTGAGGATATCGAGGTCGGGTAATTCTACGATTTACGACAAAAGCCATATTTTGGTTTTCGTCTAGTTTGTAGTTCAACATAATAAACGGAAAGGGATAAACCCATGAGTTATATATGCTGTCGTATACCGTACGTTGAATAAATACTGACGTATTATATTCTATCCTTATTCCGGCTTTGTAAAACAAACTGCCGCCAATACTGTCGCTACACATTGCATATACCGAGTGAATATTTTCGCAGTGTTCCAAATTGTTGCTGAAACTATTGTTGAGCAGCCATGTATTTATGGAAGTGTCGAAATCGTAGAAGTAATATTCGAAATTGTTCCAGCGTCTAAAATATTTATACCCTGTTTCGAATCGTAAATTCTTTGCAAAAAGCATATAATAATCGCCCGATACAGTAAAATTGGTAGGTGTTCCTCCTCCTTCCGATCGTTGTAATAGTCCGTCGTCGCTGTAACTTGCCGGACGGTTGCCTCTGGTTCTCGAAAACGATGAGCCCAGAATCAATGCTTGTTTTGTCGGTTTCGGGCTAAAAGTGTAGCTCAACGATGTTTCGATATTTCTTCGGGAAAATAAAATATTGTTGGTTCGCACAAAACTATATTCATGATATTCACCTCCATTCAGAAAACCACTGATAGTCTGGTTATTGTAAAACCGTGGAGCACTGTATGAAACACCTATGTCGAACCGATGTTTTTTCGATGGCGTTGCTGCAAATTGAGCCAGTATATTGTCGGTAAAATTTCTTTGTGTCGACAAGGCTTCCTGCTCCATTTCTAACAAGCTTGCACGAAAATACCGGTTCAGGCTGCTTTCAACATAATCGGTGTGATATCGCCCGTTGTACGAAAGACGCATATCCCAAATTCCCGACTTCAAACTAATGCTCACGCCTCCGTTTGCTTTCAACTTATGTCCATAATTCAACTGTACAGATGCACCCAATCCACTACCCCTGTTTCTTTTTGTTATTATATTGATAATACCTCCTGTTCCCTCGGCATCGTATTTTGCGTCGGCACTGGTGAGAATCTCAATTGTTTCTATGCCAGAAGCAGGCAGGGTATTCAAACTTTCTACAGTGCTAGGAATACCGTCGACCAAAATAAGCACATTGTTGTTCCCGCGCACATTGAGCCTGTCGTCGGCATCGAAGCTTACACCCGCAACACCCCGCAACACATCAGCAGCATTTCCCGAAACCGATGCAGCACTGCGCGATATATTGATGCTTGTTTTTTCGATATCGCTTTTTTTGTTGATCTGTTCTGCCGAAACCTCAACTTCGTCCAAAATGGTTGTTGCCGATTGCAGAAAAACAACAGTGTCGATATGTAAACGAGTGTTGTTCAAACGAAGATATATACTTGACTGATTGTATCCAACAAAACTAGACACTATTACATAATGTCCTTCTTCCAGATTGTCGAAAACAATTTTGCCCCTTGCGTCGGTAATACCTCCGGTTACCAGCACTGTATCGGGGAGCAAATACGCTGCTACCGAAGCAAATTCAATCAGCTTGCGCGATTGCAACTCGAGAGTTTGTATAGTTACACGTGATTCCTTGTTCGATTGTGCAAAAACGCTGGGCGTTGGTAACGAAAATAATAGAATGCAAAGCATTATGAAAGCAACTGGCAAACTTGACACAATATTGCTGCTGGGAGAACATGGTTTGTAGCATTTATTAAGGCACTTGTGCTTCATCATTGCGTTTTAAAGGCTTCAAAGATAATAGTTTTGCACAATTTCGTTTGGCATCGGGTTGTGTGCTGCTATTTTAAATTGTAATTTTGTTTCTGATATCAAAACAAAGAGTCGTATGAAAGGTTTTTTTTTGGTTCTGTTTGCAACGCTGAGTTTTTTTCAGTTAATGTCGCAACAACCCTATGCCCTTATGCTTCACGGAGGAGCCGGTAATTTCGACAGCAATAATTTTACAGCCGAAGAAAAGGCCGACTACCGCAATATTTTTGAACAAGTGCTGATTGTTGGCGATTCGTTGCTGCGAAACGGGATTGCAGCTATTGATGTTGCCGTAATATGCGTAGCCATGCTCGAAGATTGCCCCTTATTCAATGCCGGCAAAGGAGCAGTGTTTACGGCCGAAGGCCGACACGAACTCGATGCATCGGTAATGAATGGTAAAGACCTTAAGGCAGGTGCCGTTGCAGGAGTAAGCACGATAAAAAATCCGGTGTTGGCTGCCCGACGGGTCATGGACAGCACCGAACACGTAATGCTGATAGGCCCCGGGGCCGAAAAGTTTGCCGCTTTACAAGGGCTGACATTGGTAGATAATACATATTTTTCGACGCCCGAAATGCATCAGCGTTACTTGAATGCATCGAAAAGCGGCACAGTGGGTGCTGTTGTTCTCGACAGACACGGTAACCTGGCAGCAGCAACCTCAACCGGAGGTATGATGATGAAGAAACACGGTCGTGTAGGCGATTCGCCGATTATTGGAGCCGGAACCTATGCCGACAACAAAACATGTGCTGTTTCGTGCACCGGGCATGGAGAATATTTCATACGATATATGGCTGCTTTCAACATTGTGGCAATGATGAGATATCAGCAACTAAGCCTTGAAGAAGCCTGCCGCAGAAGTATCAGAGAAATGGCCGATGCCGGTGGCACAGGCGGAGTTATTGCTATCGATACCAATGCCAATGTTTTCGCATATTTCAGCACTAAGTCGATGTTTCGTGCATACACCCGAAACTCGGCTGAATTTGTGATTGAGTTTTAATCAGAATTTAATTTGTTTGGCAATATTCAGGCTTTCTTTTTTGCTTATTGCCGGTAATGCCCAAACGGTAACATAGCAGTTTTTTTCGGGATACATAATTGTAAGCACCGAGGCATAGCCTTCGGCATATATGTGTAGAGGAGTATAAATCATATCGTGACCATATTTATTGAAATGCTCGGAACTTTCGCTCACCAGGTCAACCTCCATATAATAATTATCGATGTGTTTTGCACTGATGCTGATAGTTTCTATCATCGACTTCTGCCAGTCAGCTACAAAACTACCCCATAAATCAGATACTACTCCATTGGGAAAACCTTTGATTTTTACCTTATTCATAGCTTTTTCAAATTCTTCGTAGGGCATCTCGATGTCAACATAGGCATAAGCTTCGTAATCAATCCCATCATCTTCGTAGTTGTAGTTGCTGTAATCGCTTATCTCGATATCTCCGGGCACGGTAAATTTTTCGGCCGGAACAATAATGTTTTCCTCGAAACGGGTAGCAACCACAGTACTGAAGCCGTCGTCGAGATAGGTCTCGGTTTTAAGAGCCAGTCCTTTATATATCCACATTTTGGTGCCCCACATTTCGAAAACACCACACTTTCGGCCTAAAAAAACCTCTTCACCGTGAAACACTCCATCCATTTCTTCAGTCAACGACCTTAGATATTCAAGCATTTCGTCGTCGTTCATCTTCATATACGGATAGTCATCTTCGCTCCATTCGGGCATTTCGATACGATAACCGGTTCTTTCGGCTAAATCTACTTCATACATGTACATACTGTCGTACACAATCATCCGGTTATACACGGTAGTAAAAATCTCTCCTGCGTCTCTCCATTGGGTTTGACTACTGTCGATTTCGCAGTAGAGTTTTCCGTGATTATCGAACCAGATGCATCGCTTACCGTTAACATCGCCTGTAAGTTCATATTCAATATAACCCGATTTCACCGAGTACTGCGCCAATACACTGCAAGCACATAAGCTGAGTAAGAGCACCAATAATAGCATGTTTCTTTTCATTGTAAATGGGGTTTTAAGATTATTAAATAAATTCTGTTCCACTTGCTATAAGTTGTATGATAAATACAAAAGACTTGTGTCGGTAATGGGCAGCAACCATAAATTACTGTCGTTATCGTTAAGCATTCGCACATTACCAGAGAAGCTGTTGTTTTTTAGTAAATCAGAATACCCATTCGAGCTTAATCTAAAAACCTGTCGGTTTTTTGCATCGTAAACTCGCACCATGCCCTGCAACATGTCGCCGGCTTGCAGGGCTTTAATGTCTTCTGATTCGCTGCGGTTTTCGAAATCGTTACGAAGCACACCGCACAGGTGTTTCAAAGTTTTTGTGCGGTTCACTATTTCGGCCGAAAAAGCATTGGCTTTTGTAAGGCATTCGTCTACATAAAACTCGTTGGTGCGGTAACTTGCCGCAATGTGCAAAAGTTTATCGAACTCCGAATTGAATTGAGAGGCAGGAGCAGTAAGCCCGAATATGGCATACCCGGCACCCAGCCCTGCTTTTTGCTCTCCCATGGCACCGGTGTAAGGAGCCAGATTTATAAGGCACAACATTTCTATTACTTCACTGCCGTTATAATAAACCACACGCAACACCTCCGACTTTCCGCCCAATATGAATGTCTCGGTTTTTTCAGATGTGATAATACTAAAATACCCTGTATTGGGGAAAATTTGGGAATAAGCCAAAGCCCATGGTGTTTGCAGCATGGCCGTTATGTTTGTAAGGAACATCGAAGGCTCGAAAGGTATTACCACCGGCATATCGAACCACGGAATATCGAAACCCAGCGAATGCATGTATTGCAAGTCGTAGCGTTTTTGATCGAAACCCAAATATACCGGCCCCAGCGTTTCCAGTAAAAACACCCGGGTTTCGGGATGCAGTGTGTCATAAGCAGCCCATGCAAAAAAATCACACTCTCCCTGTGTAATCATTGTCCAGTTTCGAGGTATGTCGATGTTGCATTTATCAGTTTCGAAGCGCTGCAAATCATAGGCATTCTGTTGATTGCTTTCATCGGTATTGTAGTGTTTAACCGGCCTGCTACATGAGCTGCCAAGCAATACACAAACCGCTATGATGTATAAACAACGCATTGTTTTTTTGATAAAAATATAAATAATTTTACAACTGTCAACCCATATGCGAATTTGATAGAACATTGCATTGAATGAACACACTGATTCTTAAAACAATTTTATAACGAAAATTCCATAACTTTGTTTTTTCGATTATTTTTACCAAAAATATAAAACTTTTTCATTTATGGCAGCCTTCAGAGTTCTTACATTAAACGAAGTCATCATTCAAAAGCAGTCGGCATTTCCGTATGCAAAAGGCGAGCTTTCGCGATTGCTCAGTCATATTGGGTTGGCGGCAAAAATTGTTCACAAGCAGGTAAACAAAGCCGGATTGGTTAACATTTTGGGTGAGTCGAACAAAATAAACGTACAGGGCGAAAGTCAGCAGAAGCTTGATGTATATGCCGATGATGTATTTCGCAAAGCGCTTCAGGCTTCGGGGATTGTGTGTGGCATTGCTTCGGAAGAAAACGACGACATTGTAATTTTCGACGACGATTTATCGCTTGAAGGAAACTACGTGGTTTGTATCGACCCGCTCGATGGCAGCTCGAACATCGACGTAAACGTATCGATAGGTTCTATTTTCTCTATTTATCGCCGCTTGTCGCCCGTAGGGACAAGGGCCGACATCAACGATTTTCTGCAGCCGGGCATCAAACAGGTTGCTGCCGGATATGTTATTTATGGTTCATCTACCATGCTGGTTTACACTACAGGCTTGGGAACAACAGGCTTTACCTACGATATGTCGATTGGAGAGTTTTGTTTGTCGAACACCTATATGGTAACTCCCAAAAGCGGCAATATATACTCGATTAACGAAGGAAACTACATCAAATTCCCTATGGGCGTGAAGCAGTATATAAAATACTGTCAGGAAGAAGACAAAGACAGCAACCGGCCCTACACCTCACGATATATCGGTTCGCTCGTGGCCGACTTTCATCGCAATTTACTCAAGGGCGGCATTTATATATACCCTACCACAGCCAGTAGCCCTAACGGAAAACTACGCCTGTTGTACGAATGCAATCCCATCGCTTTTTTGGCCGAGCAGGCCGGTGGTTTGGCCACCGACGGCAGGGGCAAACGGATACTCGAAATACAACCAACCAGCATCCATCAGCGAGTTCCGTTCTTTACCGGTTCAAAAAACATGGTAGAAAAAGCCGAGGAACTTATGCGTGAGTATGGTGATTAATGCTAAACACAACAATGCGTAGTTATATAGCTGCATCTCTGTTTTTTTTTACTGTTGTGTGTACCCTGCAGTTACACGCACAATCTCCCACTATTAGAAAACTTACTTTTCTCAGCCCAACAGTACTCGAAACATCGGGCTTGGTATTAATCAACGATACCCTGTATACCCACAACGACTCGGGGGGTGACCCCTGCATATATGCCATAAGTAAAAGCGACACCACAGTGCTAAATACTGTTTGCTTCAACACAATCAGAAATGTCGACTGGGAAGACATTGCCGTTGACGAGCATTATTTATATATTGGCGATTTTGGAAACAACGCCGGAGCCAGAAAAAATCTCTGTATTTATCGCATTCGTATCGATGAGTTGAACTCTAATAATGCGACAATTGATACCATTGCATTTTCGTTTGGTGACCAAACCGACTTTGCACCCAATTTCAGAAAAACCGAATACGATTGTGAAGCTCTTTTTACTGCCGGCGAATACATCTATGTGCTTACCAAAGATTGGTTACACAAAAAAACAAAAATGTATCGCTTACCCAAACAGCCCGGAGCGTATCAAGCAGATCCACTATTGGTTGTTGACACACGCGGAATGGTAACCGGAGCCGATTTTCATCCGGAAAAATCGTTGTTAGCCCTGATCGGTTACGAAAAGAGATATCCATTTCATCCTCTCTTGTTTCTGATACAGTTCGACGAAGACATGCAAAACATCAGGCAGTTTTATCGGCATTCGCTTCATATGAACAGCTTGCAAACCGAAGGCATTGTATGGTCAGACGGATATCGCATGTATGTGTCGAACGAAGACCTACTGAATATGTCGGCAAGGCTTAGCGAGATAGACTTTTCTGATTGCAGGCTCTTTGGATTTATAAGTAATCCGATGCCCGACCCCGAAACATTGTGGGAAACAGGCTATAATGTAAATATGCAAATTGCCGATAGCAGCGGAAACATTGTGTTTGATGGTAAGCTGAAAAAATTTCTGCGCAACGAAGAGTGCATGCAGCACATAGTGTTGCCGGCCACAGTTCACTGGAGCGTAAAAAAAACATCGGGGTGGTTTGTATGGCAATAAGCCGTATTCAGTTTTTTTACCGATATCTTCGAAAAATCAATATTTTTGCCGCGTGAAAAACAAAACCTTCAATGTATTTCATAACGATAGCCGCATTGCGGAGCTTTGTTCTATATCGGAAACAGATAACGAAGCAAAAATTCGTATTACCGGTCTAGCGGGGTCATCGCCGGCCTATGCCATGGCTTCCTTTTTTGAACATACCGGCCGCAGGCTGTGCGTTGTGTTCAACGACAAAGAAATTGCATCGTATTGCCGCGACGACCTGATGGCCATTCTTGGCGAAGATAAGGTGCTGTTTTACCCTTCATCGTATAAGCGTTCGTTGGAGTACGAAAAGACCGATGGTATTAATATTGTGCTGAAAACCGGTGTGCTCGAAAAACTCAGCAACAGCAACAAAGCCTGGATTGTAGTTACCTATGCCGATGCTATTTCGGAGAAAGCAGTTAAAAAAACCGAACTCAAGAATAACACACTGCGCATTGCGCCGGGCGACAAACTTTCGATGGAATTTGTGGCTGAGTTTTTATATGAGTTCGGGTTCACAAAAGAAGAGTTTGTGTATGAGCCCGGAACATTTGCGGTAAGAGGAAGTATTATCGATGTGTTTTCATACAGCAGCGATTGCGGTTACCGCATCGATTTTTTTGGTGATGAGGTAGAAAGCGTTCGCTCTTTTACTCCCGCAACACAACTTAGCGACAATAAACTGCGCAGCATACATATTGTGCCTAACATTCACGAACATTTAAACAACAGCGAACACGTCAGTTTTTTTGAATACCTCGGAGTAAAGTCATCGATATGGGTGCAAAATCTCGAAGCCCTGAATAGCAGAATAGATTCTCTTTTTAAAACGGCTGGCAATACATATACTTCGGCCAACAACGAATTGGCCCCCGACCCCGAAAAAAAATTCTTGTCGCAACAAGAACTGCATAGTCAACTCATACAATCCATAGTAACAGAATTCGACGGAACAGCCTCGTGGTGCAATCAATATCGTTTCAACTTCAACACCTCGGCGCAGCCTGTTTTCGGGAAACAGTTCGATTTACTGATAGATGATTTGCAGCACCGCCACAACCAAGGATACACCACCTGCATTTTATCGGATAACCCGAAACAAATCGAACGCCTTCGCGATATTGTTGCAGCCCGCAAGCACGAAATTCGTTTCGAAGCTCCCGGATATACAATACATCAGGGGTTTATCGATCACGACCACCAAATTTGTTTTTATACCGACCATCAGATATTCGAACGTTACCACCGCTTTAAGGTAAAAGAATCGTTTGTGCGCAAAGATGCCATCAGCGTAAAAGAATTGCAATCGATTAGCCCCGGCGACTATGTGGTGCATGTCGACAGCGGCATTGGGCGATTTGGAGGGCTTACAACCATCGACAACAACGGCAGGTTGCAAGAAGTGGTTACCATTCATTATGCCGAAAGCGATGTGTTGTTTGTGAACATCCACTCGTTGCACCGTATTTCGAAATATCGAGGGAAAGATGATCTGCCTCCACAGATTCAGCGTTTGGGTTCGGGAAACTGGAAGCGGCTTAAAGAAAGAACAAAACAACAGCTGAAAAACATTGCCCGGGAACTTATAGCACTGTATGCAGGGCGTTCGGCGCAACAAGGTTTTTCGTTTTCGCCCGACACCTATTTGCAGCAGGAATTAGAATCGTCGTTTATTTACGAAGATACCCCCGACCAAATAAAAGTAACTCGCGAAGTAAAAGCCGACATGGAAAAACCAATACCCATGGACAGGCTGGTGTGTGGCGATGTGGGATTCGGAAAAACCGAGATTGCCATCAGGGCGGCCTTTAAGGCTGTTTGCGATGGAAAACAGGTAGCCGTATTGGTTCCCACCACCATACTGGCACTTCAGCATTATCAAACTTTTAGCGACCGACTGTCGCAACTTCCTGTGTCGGTTTCCTATATAAGTCGTTTGCGAACAGCCGCACAAATAAAAGCATCGTTAACCGATTTAAAAGAAGGCAAGCTTGATATATTAATTGGGACGCATCGGTTGGTGGCAGCCGATGTGGTGTTTAAAGATCTGGGCTTGCTTATTATTGATGAGGAGCAAAAATTTGGTGTAGCCGTAAAAGAAAAGCTAAAAAAACTAAAGCTGAATGTTGACACACTTACCTTAACTGCAACGCCAATACCCCGCACCCTGCAGTTCTCGTTGATGGGAGCCCGCGATTTATCAGTTATAAGCACGCCGCCTCCGAACCGTCAACCCATTGTTACCGAACTACACACATTTAACACCGCCATTATAAAAGAAGCTATTTATTACGAAGTAAACAGAAACGGACAGGTGTTTTTTGTGAATAACCGCATCGACAATATCAACCAAATACTGACCACCATAAAAAAGGCCTGTCCCGATGTAAGTGCTGTGGTTGCCCATGGTCAAATGGAAGGCCGACAACTCGAAAAAATTATTCTCGACTTTATGCGTGGCGATTTCGATGTGTTGATATCGACTTCGATAATCGAAAACGGAGTAGATATACCCAATGCGAATACGATAATAATTAACAACGCAAACAATTTCGGCCTGAGCGATTTGCATCAACTGCGCGGCAGAGTGGGCCGTTCGAACCGTAAGGCGTTTTGCTATTTGCTGGCGCCGCCTGTTGAGCTTATGAGCAACGATGCACGTCGCCGACTGAAAGCTATTGAAGAATACAACGAATTGGGGAGTGGATTCAATATTGCCTTGCAGGACCTCGATATCAGAGGTGCCGGCGATATTTTTGGAGCCGAGCAGTCGGGCTTTATTGCCAACATCGGATTCGAGACCTACAACCAAATCATAAGCGAAGCCTTAACCGAACTTAAAGAAACCGAGTTTAAGGAACTGTTTGCCGAAAAAACCGGCGGAAAAGAAGTAGAGACCTATCGCTCAACCGACTGCAGCATCGACACCGATTTCGAAATTCTGTTTCCGTCTGATTATATTTCGAGTGTGTCGGAACGCATACATTTGTATCGGGAGCTCGATTCTATGAATAGCGAACAGGACCTCGAACAATTCCGGCTCAATCTTATCGATCGTTTTGGCCCCCTGCCAACACCGGTGATTGAGCTTTTCGACGTGGTACGGCTAAGGCATTTGGCACAGGAGCTGGGTTTTCATAAAATCATCATCAAAAACAATAACCTGGCGGCCTATTTCCCTTCCGATCAACAATCGGAATATTACTCGCAACCATGCTTTGCCGCTGTAATCGCATTTGTTCACCAACACCCAAAACGCTTTGTAATTAAAGAGCATAATGCAAAACTCAGCCTGCGCTTCGATAAAGTGCAATGTGTTGATGATGCGCTGAAAACCATGCAGACATTGTTCGATTTTGTAAATCAACAATGTAAACAAGACATTTCTTTTTAGCAGTAATACTAGCCGGCTTCAATATATCAAAAACCAACCGGCCCAATAGAAATAGTACACGGCTCACAATTTTTTTGGGAATAAGCGAAAATTCTCATTATTTTGCAGTCGTAAAAAATATCATACTATGTCAGGTCACAGTAAATGGTCAACCATTAAGCGAAAAAAAGGAGCTCTCGATGCCAAGCGTTCAAAAATATTTTCGCGTATATCGAAAGAAATAGCCATCGCCATTAAAGATGGCGGCAGCAACGACCCCGAATTTAATCCCCGCCTCAGGGTAGCCGTGCAAAATGCCAAAGGCGCAAACATGCCCAAAGACAATATAGAAAGGGCTATAAACAAAGGCAGCGACAGTGCCAGTTTGGTAGAATCTACATTTGAAGGATACGGGCCCAATGGCATCGCAATATTTGTTGAATGCATGTGCGACAACAACAACCGCGTTGTGTCGAATGTGCGCAGCTATTTCAATAAATTCGGAGGTTCGCTGGGTACCAACGGTTCTCTTAGCTTTTTGTTCGATCGCAAAGGGGTGTTTACCATAGTGCAAAAATCGGATATCGACCCCGAAGAGCTTGAACTGGAACTTATTGACGCCGGTGCGCAGGAAATTGAAGTGGAAGACGAGCAGATAACTGTGTATTGTGCTCTCGAAGATTTTGGCAATTTGAACAAAAAGCTTGAACAGCTCAAAATTGAAGTACAGTCGGCCGAGTTACAACGCATTCCGAACGACACTAAGGTTCTGGATGTTGATAGTGCAAAAAAAGTATTGAAACTGATTGATACGCTTGAAGAAGACGACGACGTTCAGAACGTGTATCATAACATGGAGATGACCGACGAACTGGCCGATGCACTCGACAACTAATCAAGCTTGATTATTTCGCCTCATCAGTTATTGTAAGTGCAATCTTTCGTATGCGTCGGGGAAATGCATGTATGTTGATACACATTCCGGCAGCTATCAACGCAAATATTAATGCGGGCATTTTATAACGGACCAGTGCCCCCAGATTGGGAGTACTTAACCCCGCCAGTGCATACAGTATCAAAACAAACGATAATGAAAACAAGAAAATGCCAAACTCATGTTTTTGTGGTTTACGAAAATAGATTACTGCCAGTATTGCCAAAACCAAAACAAACAGATTTTCGGCAGCTGCCATGAGGCTTAGCGGAGAATTAATTTCTAATGGATGAGGCCGTAAAAATGAATGAAAATAGGCGCGAGGCATGTTTTTTACAAACCCGCCAATATTGGGCTCGATTGCAGGGAGATATACGTTACTACCTCCTTCGGCAAGCTTAACATATTTCACAAAATCGTGCTGCTTTTGCGATATAATGAGTGGCAAATTTGGCCCTCCAAGCCTGTTACTACCAAAAAACAACAGAAGCATCCCCAGCAAAATAGCAGCCATACTCAGGCTCTGCCTTACATAGGATGCTGTGTGAGGCAAGATTAGAAACAACAAGCCGGGCAGCAAGGCAAGCAACACATAGAATTTTACCAGAAACAACAGTGCAGCAAACACAAGCAGCCAAAGCACACTACCCGCACAGGCTTTTTGTTTCAGCCTGAACGCTGCCCAAATTAGACCTCCCATTGTGAATATTACCAAGCCTTCTTTAAGCAATCCCGAAGACCAGAACAACACCGACGGCATCAGAAAAACAGCCAAAAACAATAGTAAGCGATGCTTTTTTAACACAGAGAGCAATGCCGACAACAATAAAATAGATCCTAAAAACGATACAAACACCGAAATTACAAGATTCACATAGAACTTGCCCTGAGATAACAAACACAGCAATGCGTTATAGCGAATCATGGTTCGGTTGTCGTTGTATAATCCGTAATTAAAGTCTTTGTACCAATAATCGGCTGCGTCGTAATACCGGTGCAGGTGCTCGCTGTTTGCCCCAATACCCGAAACCATACTGAAATAATCGGAGGGCGATTCGGGTAAGGCCGAATAAAGAACTCTGCCACCATGAAAATATTTGTACATATCGGCGGTCCAGGGGTCGTAGTAATGTGTATAAAGCACTGTTCCGGCCACCGCAGCCATCATCTTCAACAAAAAAATCAGAACCAGAATATGGCGATTGTGCGTAATTGTTGAGAAGAATCGCAGTTTCAGTATCAGAAATACAAAAACCGCAATCAAAGCAAGCGATAATGTGATTTCGAAGAGCATCAGCACAAAATTATAAGAAATACCATGCCATCAACCCGCATTAATAAAATATGTTAATAAAAAAGCCAAAGTATTGTAGATGCTTCCACACAAAAAAAATCGGAATATGTATATTTGCCTAGTTTTACAGTTTAAGCAAGTATTATGATTGACAAACCGGTTAACATTGACACCGCCCGCGAATTGGGCATAAACGAGTATGAATTTGGATTGATTCAGGAGTATTTGGGCCGTATGCCCAACTTCACCGAACTCAGCATCTATTCGGTAATGTGGTCGGAGCATGCCTCCTACAAGAATTCGATAAAATGGCTAAAAACACTGCCTCGCGATGGTGGCTGCCTGCTTACCGGTGCCGGTGAAGAGAACGCCGGGTTGGTTGATATTGGCAATAATTTGGCATGCGCTTTTAAAATAGAATCGCACAACCATCCCTGTGCCGTGGAACCCTATCAGGGTGCTGCCACAGGTGTGGGAGGCATAAACCGCGATATTTTCACAATGGGGGCGCGTCCTATTGCTCAGCTCAATTCGCTGCGCTTTGGCAATATTAATACCGACCGCACCAAATGGCTGATGAAAGGGGTGGTGAAAGGCATTGGGAACTACGGAAACTCGTTTGGAGTTGCTGTGCTTGGCGGAGAAGTGTTTTTCGACGACAGTTTCAACACCAACCCTCTGGTAAATGCCATGTCGGTTGGCATTATGGAAAAAGGAAAGGTGCTTTCGGCAATTGCCAAAGGAAAGGGCAATCCGGTATTTATTGTTGGATCGTCAACGGGTAAAGATGGTATTCATGGCGCTACCTTTGCATCGGCCGATATTACCGAAGATTCTGCCGACGATATACCATCGATTCAGGTGGGCGACCCGTTTCAGGAAAAGCTGCTGCTTGAGGCCACTCTCGAATTGCGCGACTCGGGTGCCATAGTGGGCATGCAAGACATGGGGGCAGCCGGAATTATTTGCTCAACCAGCGAAATGTCGGCCAAAGGCAACTCGGGAATGCGCATCGACCTGAGTTTGGTTCCATTACGCCAGAAAAACATGGAAGCATGGGAAATATTATTGTCGGAATCGCAGGAACGAATGCTGGTAGTGGTGGAAAAAGGTAAAGAAGATGTGGTTACATCTATTTTCGATAAATGGGATTTAAACTGCCAACAAATAGGCGAGGTAATCGATGAAGATAGTTTGTATTTCTATTATAAAAACGAGTTGGTGGCCAAAGTACCTGCATCTACCCTAGTGCTGGGCGGTGGAGCACCGGTGTATGAGAGAGAATTTATTGCCCCCGATTACTATGTTAACGCACCGGCATTCGATATTAATGCAATAGCCGAGCCCGACGATTTGAAAGAGGTGGCCGATTTTCTTACCACACATCCCAATATCGCTTCGAAACGCTGGGTGTATGAACAATACGACACCATGGTGCGCACCAACAACATGACTACCAATCATCAGGCCGATGCCGGTATTATCAATATAAAGGGAACCAACACTGCTCTTGCGGTGAGCGTTGATTGCAACAGTAGATATGTGAAGGCCGACCCCGAAATAGGCGCCATGATAGCAGTTTCGGAATCGGTGCGCAACGTTGCCTGCTCGGGAGCAAAGCCTCTTGCCATAACCAATTGCCTTAACTTTGGGTCGCCCTATAACCCCGAAGCCTATTGGCAGTTTGTGATGGCCGTTAAAGGCATGGGAAAAGCCTGTCGCAAGTTCAACACACCGGTTACCGGAGGCAATGTGTCGTTCTATAACCAAACCACCATTGCCGGCAAAACCGAACCCGTGTTTCCTACTCCTACCATTGGCATGTTGGGCATACTCGAAGATAAAACCACACAAACCGGACTGGCATTTACGCGAAAGGGCGATGCTATATTTTTAATAGGCAATGTAATGAACGACATTGCTTCTTCGGAATACCTCTACTCCTATCATCAAATAAAAAACAGTCCGCCACCGGCTTTCGATCTCGACACCGAATTCAAATTGCTGCAGGTAATTTCTCAACTTACACAAAGCAGGCTGGTTGAATCGTTGCATGATGTGTCAGACGGAGGACTGTATATTGCCTTGCTTGAATCGGCAATGCCCAATAAGCTGGGATTCGATATAACCACTGCGGCCGAGGTGCGTCGCGATGCCTTTTTGTTTGGCGAGGCACAGGGGCGGGTAATTGCTTCGGTGGCGCCGCAAAATTTTCAGGCGTTTATTGATATGCTTGTTGAAATGGATTTTCCGTTTACTACCCTGGGGCATGTTACCAAGGGCGAAATTCGTATCGACGATTTGCCTTTTGGCTTTGTGAATGATGCCAAAAAACTGTACGACGAGGCTATCGAAAAATTGGTTGAGGCATAGGGGAGAGAGATGAATGATGAATGATGAATGGGGAATGGGGAATGCAGGAGACAGAAGGCAGAATGGGGTGAGTTGGGCGAGTTAGTAGTTCTGTTGCGAGATGGTTCACAAACCTTAGCAGGTGATGCGATGAATCGCGTCTTTACTGAACATACATGCAAGACCACTGCTAGTGACCCGATGGGGAGGGATGCAGCCGACGTGGTGCTTCGGGTGCTTCGGGTGCTTCGAGTGCCTCAGCGGCCTCGGCAACCAAGGCCCACTGCATAGCCTCTTGGTAATTTTACCAATCGTTGTTGTTTTAGTTTGCCATTGCAAGAAAAAATCGTCACTTTTGCAATGCACCAAAATGCTTTTTACAATATGCTTCACAATAAAACTATTGCGGTAGTGGTTCCGGCCTATAACGAAGAAAAACAAATACAGAGGGTAATCGACCACATGCCTTCGTTTGTTGACCGAATTGTAATTGTAAACGATTGCTCGGGCGATGGCACGGCACAGGTGGTGCAGCAATATATCGACAGCGACAGCGGCAATTACTCGATGGAGCAGATTGGGCCAAAGCTGATAGAACCCGATTTTTACAACGAGGCCGAAATACGGTTGCAGGAAATGTTTGCCGACGAAATTCGTTTTTTTATTCCATCGGAAGTGGCAAACAAAAGCGAAGCAAGCAGCCGAATTATTCTTATAAACCTGCTACAGAACGGTGGCGTGGGTGCAGCCATTGCGCGTGGATACAAGTGGTGTAAAGACAACGAAATCGATTGCACTGCAGTGATGGCCGGCGATGGGCAAATGGACCCTTCGGAGCTTCAGAAAATTTGCGAACCGGTAGTTTTAGAGAATATCGATTATGTGAAAGGAAACCGCCTGATGCACAAAAGTGCTCGTTTGGTAATTCCGCGGTCGCGGCGTTTTGGCAATTCGGTGCTTTCTATTTTAACGAAACTGGCCAGCGGCTACTGGCGCATATCCGACACACAAACAGGCTACACCGCCATTTCGCTCAACGCCCTTAAGTCGATTCATTTGTATAAAATATATCCTCGCTATGGCATGCCCAACGATATGCTGGTGAAGCTGAATATTGCTTCGTGCAGCATCAGAGAAATTGAAATAAAACCGGTTTATCGCATTGGCGAGGTGTCGAAAATGAAGATTGGGAAGGTTATTCCGCGCATCTCGCTGCTGTTGCTGAAATCGTTTTTCAGGCGATTGTGGCGTAAGTATTTTCTGCGCGATTTTCATCCCTTGTTTTTGTTTTATATGCTGGGGCTTGTACTGGGTGCCTGCAATTTGCCATTTCTGGTTAGTATTTTGTATAACTGGCTTACACCCGAAGTAACCCCTACCAGCTATCTGATAATATTTATCTTTCTGAGCATTTCGTCGCTGCAATCGCTGTTTTTTGCCATGTGGATGGATATTCAGGACAACGAACGCCTTTATAAATAACGCCGGTGCTGCAAGCTTATGAAAAAATGGTTTAACTGGTTTATTTACATTTCGCTGGCATTTTTGGTGTTTGCGCTGGCCCGGGCCGATTATTTTGTTGCACCTCGTGTTGAAAAAACACTGCCCCTGCTTGCTTCGTTTTTGCTGTTGTTTGCGGGGTTTTTGTTCGACGGACTTGCCTGGAAACAATCGCTTAGGTCATGGGGAATGCATGATGTTCGTTTTTCGCATTGCCTGCAAAGCATTGGCCTGTCGATATTTGGTAAATACATACCGGGTAAAATATGGGTGGTGTTGGGCAAGGCCGGTTTTATTGCGCGAAAATATAATAGGGGCGAAAAAGACCTGCTGGCCATATCGGTAAATACACAGTTTATATCGCTGTGGTGCGCTTTGCTTGTGGGGATAGTGGGATTGCTGTTTGTTGATGCGCAATTGATAATACAATTATCGAGTGTGGGCTTGTTGTTGTTTTTTTCGCTGGTGTTGTTCACTCCGTGGTTTCACAAGCTGTTTATGCAATTGTTCACCCTGATATTTAAGAAAAAGCTGAGCATACCACAGCTATCGTTTCGGTCGGTGGCAGGCATTGTGCCTGCTTATCTTGCGTGCTGGCTAAGCTGGTCGGCGGGTTTTTGGCTATTGGCACACGCACTTAGCGGCGCCGATGTTGCTGTTTTTGGAGGATTAAGTTTTGCGCTGGCGGCCTCGCTGGGCATGATAGCCATTGTGTTGCCCGGTGGTCTTGGACTACGCGAGGCCATGCTGCTTATTTTTTTAATTCCGGCCGGGCTAAGCGAAAACATGGCGGCAACCGTATCGCTAAGCAGCAGGCTATGGTATTTGGCCGGCGAGCTTTTTATTTTTGTTCTTGCTTTGGCGCTGGGCTTTTACGAAAAGCGACGTAATGGGGGATGTCCGGACTGACGCAAGCGTGGACGCTTGCTACATGGGGGATTTAAGATTTATGATTGAAGATTTGGGATTGAAGATTTGGGATTGAAGAGCTTTTGACGCAAGCGTGGACGCTTGCTATATGGACGGGTTGAATAGCCTTGGTGGAGGCAGGAGGCAGATCACAGAAGACAATGCAGAAGACCAGACTGACGCAAGCGTGGACGCTTGCTACATGGGGGATTTAAGATTTATGATTGAAGATTTGGGATTGAAGATTTGGGATTGAAGATTTATGATTGAAGATTTGGGATTGAAGAGCTTTTGACGCAAGCGTGGACGCTTGCTACATGTAGAAAATCTTTTGGACGGTCGGACGAATCTTTTGGGCGTGCGGACGATGTGTGGGGGCGTGCGGACGATGTGTGGGGGCGTGCGGACGATGTGTGGGGTTGTGCGGACGATGTGTGGGGGCGTGCGGACGATGTGTGGGGTTGTGCGGACGATGTGTGGGGCGTGCGGACGATGTGTGGGGTTGTGCGGACGATGTGTGGGGGCG